>Ga0102924_1002712_pt1 | contig 19058 bp, 19 predicted proteins | sample PaiPotPPM11metaG_FD_80116 | JGI IMG/M metagenome (GOLD analysis project Ga0102924, IMG submission 80116) | Iron sulfur acid spring bacterial and archeal communities from Banff, Canada, to study Microbial Dark Matter (Phase II) - Paint Pots PPM... ...
CGCGCGCGGGCTCCTGGCCAGGCCCCGCCTGCTTTTGCTGGACGAGCCTTCGCTCGGGCTCGCGCCTCAGATGGTGGACGAGGTCTTTCGCGCGATCGAGGAGATCCACAAGGAGGGGACGACGATCCTGCTAGTCGAGCAGAACGCGCTGCGCGCGCTGGGCGTCGCGGACCGGGCCTACGTGATCGAGACGGGACGCATCCTACTGAGCGGCAGCGGGGACGACCTGCTGCACAATCCCGCCGTACGCCGCGCATACTTGGGCGGCTAGGGAGTTCGATTGAGAGTCTCCGAAGTGGTCGCGGTCGCGACCGAGTGGGTCGAGAGCTATGCGGCGCGAAACCCGGAGTTTCGCGGCGCGCACTTCATGGGCGGCATCACTCGCATGTCTCGTGATGCACCTTTTCCGCCGGAGTCCGATGTCGACATCTGCGTCCTCGTGCACAACGAATCGCCGGGCCAAGACCCAATCGATGAGTTCTACCGCGGCCTGTCGATCGAGGCTGGGTTGCGCAGTGTCGCAGAGTACGCGAGCGCTGAAAAAGTGCTGGCAAACCCGGAGGTGGCTGACCACGTAGCACTCAACGCGATCATTGCGGACCCGACCGGCGTGCTCGCTTCGATTCAGCCAACTGTGGCTCGCGAATTCGCGCATCAGCGTTGGGTCGTCGCTCGCTGCGATGTAGAGAAGCGCCGCTTCCAGATGTACCTCGACGCAGCGGGTCGGACACAGGATCCTGGCGAGTTCATGATTCATGTCACGCTGGCGATTCAGAATCTCGCGGCGCTTGTCGCCGTGGCGCTGCTTCGTCCACCGACGCATAGGAAGTGCCTGGTCAATCTGCGCGTTCAGCTCAAGGGTCTCAATCACTCTGAGCTGTCGGAGAGAGCCCTTGCCGTTTATGGCGACTCAGACATGAGCGCCGCACGGTGCAGATGTATGCCGACATGGCCGCCGATGCCTTTGACCGCGCGTTGCAGGTCAAGCGGACCGCGTCGCCGTTCGACTTCAAGCTTCGGCCACATTTGCGTCCTTACCTGGTCGACGGATCGCAAGTGATGATCGATCAAGGGGACCATCGCGAAGCGATGCCGTGGATCGGGGCCGGGATCTGGATCTCGGCAGCGGCGATCCTCAACGACGCTCCGGAAAACGAACACCCTCGGTACCGGCAGCTCTTGGGTGACCTGCTCGAGGACCTAGGTCTCGCGAGCGCCGAATCACGTGCCGAACGTCTGCGCGAGTTGGTTGAACTCGGGAATGCGCTGTTCGAGGTAGCCGACGAGGTGGTCGCCAGCCGGCCCGACTCGCTCGTCACGGCGTAAGAGAGCCCTCGAGCGCGGCCGGTTATCGCGCCGGTGGCGCCAGCGGAGCCTTTCGGTCGGGGTTCAATCGCCTCGCTGTATCCAGGGGCGCCGAATCCAAATAAAAAAACCCCGAGCCGAGGCTCGGGGCTTTCTGGTTGTCGGAGCTTAGGCTACGCGGACGCTCTTGGCGCGCGGGCCCTTGGGGCTCGACTCGATTTCGAACGAAACCTTCTCGCCACCCTGGAGGCCGTCGAAGTCACCCTCGGTGCCACTGCGGTGGAAAAAGTATTCCTGTCCGTCCTCGGCCTTGATAAATCCAAAGCCACGATCCGAAACCAGCTTCTTGATGGTGCCAGTAGGCATTTCCATCTCCTATCTCTCGAACGGCGGGGCCAACTCATCTAGCTAGGCCCGTTCGAGAAGATAGAAGCCTGCGGTGAGCGCCGGCGCTTCGCCAGCTAAGACTGAGTATACCCGGATTCCGCCAGGACTAACTTCGAGCCGCCTCGGTGACCCTCCGGGCCCTCGACTGGTCGACCTCCGTCAGGTGCCGCTTGCGCAGCCGGCGGTGCTTCAGGGTGACCTCGAGGAGCTCGTCGTCGGCGAGGAAGTCCAGTGACTGTTCGAGGCTCAGCCGGGAGGCGGGAGTGAGGCGGACGGAGATGTCCGAGGTCGACGAGCGGACGTTCGATTGCTTCTTCTCGCGGCACACGTTGACGCGGATGTCGCCCGGCCGCTTCTGGATCCCAACGATCATCCCCTCGTAGACCTCCTCTCCAGGCTCGATGAAGGTCGTGCCGCGTTCCTGCGCGGCAGCCAGCCCATAAGTGAGCGAGGTCCCGGGCGAGGAGGCGGTCAGGGCGCCGTTGCGCTGTTCGCGAAACTCGCCGACCCATGGCCGGTAACCGATGCCAATGGAGCCCATCAATCCAGTCCCGGCGGTCAGCGTGAGGAAGGTGTTGCGAAAGCCGATCAGGCCGCGGGTCGGGATGATGTACTCCAGACGCACGCCGCCTTTCTTGTCGTAGCTGATCTCGATCATCTCTCCGCGCCGCTTGCCCAGCGCTTCGGTCCCGCCGCCCACGTTCTCTTCGCGGACGTCGACCGTGAGACGCTCGACCGGCTCCATGCGCTGGCCGTTGATGACCTTGATGATGGCCTCCGGTCGCGAGACCTCGAACTCGTAACCCTCGCGACGCATCGTCTCGATGAGGACGGCGAGGTGGAGCTCGCCACGACCGCTGAGCAGGAATCGCTCCGCGACGTCGGTGTCGGCGACATGCAGCCCGAGGTTGGTGTCGAGCTCCTTGTACAGGCGCGCGCGTAATTGGCGCGTCGTCGAGAACTTGCCTTCGCGTCCGGCAAACGGCGAGGTGTTGACACCAAACGTCATCCGGACGGTCGGCTCCTCGATCTCGATCCGGGGAAGTGCGTCCTGCGCCTCCGGGTCGGCGAGCGTGTCGCCGATCGCCACGTCCTCCATGCCGGTCAGGAGCACGATGTCGCCGGCGCTCGCCCGCGGGACGGCAACTCGATCCAGGCCCCGGTACAGCAGAACCTGCACGACCTTGACCCGCCGAGCCTCGCCCTCCCCGGTCAGAACGGCCACGGCGTCGCCCGGCGCGATGGTGCCGCGAGAGACGCGTCCGATGGCCATGGTGCCGGTGTAATCGTCATAGGCGCGGTTGGCGACCAACATCTGGAATCCGCCCTGCTCGGCGACCGGCGGCGGGACCTGATCGATGATCGTCTTGAACAGCGGTTCGAGGTCCGGGCCAAGCTCATCAGGTTTCAGGCCGGCCCGACCCTCCTTGGCGATCGAGTAGATCACCGGCGCCTCCAATTGGTCTGCGTCTTCGGCGAGCTCGAGGAACAGGTCGTGCATCCGCTCCAGGGTCTGCGCCGGGTCGGCATTGGCGCGGTCGACCTTGTTGATCACGATGATGGTCCGCAGTCCCGCCTCGACCGCCTTGCGCAGCACGAAGCGCGTCTGGGCCATGGGACCTTCAGCCGCGTCGACGAGCAAGAGGCAGCCGTCGGCCATGTTCACGACGCGCTCCACCTCGCCGCCGAAGTCGGCGTGGCCTGGCGTGGCGATGATGTTGATCGTCACGTCGCCATGCCGGACGGACGTGTTCTTGGCCAGGATCGTGATGCCCTTTTCGCGCTCGAGGTCGTTGCTGTCCATGATCAGCGTCCCCACCTCCTGGTTGTCCCGGAAGGTGTGGCTCTGCTTCAACAGGGCATCGACGAGCGTGGTCTTGCCATGGTCGACGTGGGCGATGATCGCCACGTTGCGGATGTCATGCCGGAGATTGGCGATGGTCATAGGGCCGCGAGGCACTATACGGGCCGCTCCGGGGGCATCGCTTGCAAACCGCGCCCGATTCGGATTCAATTGGGGACGGCTTCGGTAAGCATCTGTTTAGGGGGGAGACGATGGACGTCTTTTTGACGTTTCATCAGAGCTACCAGCCGGTGCTCGGGAGCACTCTGCTGTCGGCCCTGGTGGCAGGCCTGCCGCTGTACGTGCTCTTTGTCACCCTTGCGATCCTGCGACTGCCGGCGTGGCTCTGCGCCCTGGCGGCGATGCTCACCGCCTTCGTCCTGGCCTGGATCGTGTGGGGCATGCCATTCGGCGTGACCGTTGGCACGGCGACCGAGGGCATGGCGTTTGGGCTCTGGCCGATCAGTTGGATCGTGCTGAACGCGGTCTTCTTCCACAACCTGACCGTGGCGAGCGGCGACTTCGACGTCATCAAGCGCTCGCTCACCCGCCTCACCACGGACCGCCGCCTGCAGACGCTGCTCGTGGCCTTCTCGTTCGGCGCGCTGCTCGAGGGCATCGCCGGCTTCGGCGCGCCGGTGGCGATCACCGCCTCGATCCTGGCGAGCCTCGGCTTCGAGCCGGTCACCGCGGCTGTGCTGGCGCTGCTCGCCAACACCGCGCCCGTCGCGTTCGGCTCGATCGGCATTCCCATTGTCACTCTGGGCGGGCTGGTGGCACCAATCATCGGCCATCCGGTCACGAACACGACCCTCGCGTTGTCGGCGATGGTCGGGCGGCAGCTACCGCTGTTCTCGATCATCATCCCCGGGTACCTGATCGTCGTGCTGTGCGGCTTCCGCCGCATGCGCGAGATCCTTCCCGCCGTGCTCGTCACCGGCATCTCGTTCGCGGTCGTTCAGTTTCTTGTCTCGAACTTCATCGGACCCGAGCTCACGGACATCATCGCCGCGCTCGTCTCGATGGGCTGCCTCGCGCTGCTGCTGCGCGTGTGGCGGCCGAAGGAGACATGGACTTTCGCCCACGAGTCTGGAACCGCCACGCCCACGGGTGCGCCGCGCCGCGTGATGGGCGGCTCCGACCTGCCGGGGAGGGCGGCCGCGGCGAGCAGGTCGAGCCAATCGCCTTTCGACGCGATCGATCCGCCCGCGCGCATCGCACGGGCCTATGGCATGTACGTCGTGCTCGTCCTCGTGATCCTCATCGGTCAGATGGGCAACCTGCCGTGGTGGTCGGGCCATCCGGTTGGCGACGTCAAGACCGCGCTGGCGGCTCCGGCCAACATCACGGCGGACCTGAAGTGCGGCACGCCCGGTTTCAAGCTCTGCCCCACGCCTTGGATCGGGCCCGATCCCGCCAAGGACCGCCAGGCGTTCAAGTTCCCAGACTGGAACTTCCTGTGGCCTGGCACCTATGAGATCGTCAAGGGCAAGCCGGTCTCGCTGATCTACCGCGAGAAGCCCATCGTCGGCAAGTCGACGGAGTACCAGCTCGCGTTCGATTGGAACTTTCTTGCCGCAGCCGGCTCCCTGGTCCTCTATGCGGGCGTCGTCGCATTCCTGCTGATGCTGCTGGCGGGGGCGCGCCTCAACTTCTTTGCGGTCTACAGGCGGACGGTCCGGCAGCTCGCGCTGCCCATCGCCACCATCGCGCTGATCCTCGCGATCGCGCAGCTCATGAACTACGCAGGCATGACGGCAAGCCTTGCCATCGCACTCTCGAAGACGGGATTCATATTCCCGTTCGTGGCCGCATTCCTCGGCTGGCTCGGCGTGTTCCTCACCGGCAGCGACACGTCCTCGAACACGCTGTTCGGTCCGCTGCAGGCGCAGACGGCGCAGCAGCTGCACAACGTCAGCCCAATCCTCACGGCGGGGACGAACTCGTCGGGCGGCGTGATGGGCAAGATGATCAGCCCGCAGAACCTGTCAGTGGGCGCGGCGGGCGTCAACAAGGTGGGCGCGGAAGGCGACATCTTCCGCCGCGTGATCCGCTACAGCCTCATCCTCACCGCGGGCGTGGGAGTCGTAGCGATGATCGAGGCCTACGTCATACCGGGGATCGTCCCCTCGCCGTAACCCCCTAGCCGCGGCCGGTCGTTCAATGCGGCATGGTGCCGAGAGCGAGAATCGAACTCGCACGTCCTTGCGGACATCGGTTTTTGAGTTCTCAGACGCGACGGCGCCGGGCCATGTTCGAGACGGCTGGGGTACTCGATCGACGTCACGAAGAGTCGCTAGCACGGGCCAGAGCTAGCCACGACAAGCCTCTGTTGAGTGTCGTTTCGGCATACTGCGGCCATATGTCTCAGTTGCGCACCCCCCTGGATGTCAGCGTGTAAAGGCTGCGCTGGAATCGGCCGTGGCGGGAGTAGACTCCACGCGTGCGCACCGCAGTAGGCGGCTACGGTGATTGGGCAGGCAAAGGCGCGGCGGTTGTCGCCGTCGCGCTCGGCGTCGGCCTCGTGCGAGGCAAGGCGTGGACGCAGTTCCACACAGCCCTCGCCACCGCTGCCGCAGTCCTGTACCTGATCTCACGACTCGACTAGAAACAGACCTGGCAGAAAGCCCGCCCTCCAGCTCTGCCATGACTCACGTCTATCGGAGGGAAGCAGCTAGGGTCTTGAGGGCATGAAGCCATTCCAGCGCACCACGCGACCGGGCCTACGCGAGCTGGAAGACTTGGCCGCAACAATCCAGGCATCGGCCGTGTCAGCCATCGGTAGCGATCCGGGCGACGTTTCGGCGGCCGCAGAGCGTCATCGAACCATGCCCCCCGAGAAGATGCGATCCGCCCTAGGCATCTTCTACACGCCACCTGATGTGGCAGACCGTCTGCTCGATGACCTCGGGGCGGCAGGGGCTCGTTTCGACGGCTCTCAAGTTTTCTGTGATCCGGCTTGCGGAGGTGGAGCCTTTCTCCTTCCGATCGCGCGGCGAATCGTCCAACGCCTGCCTAGATCAGAAGACGCAGCCCAGACACTCGCTCGCTGCCTGATTGGAATTGACATTGACCCAGGCGGTCTAGCTATCACGCGAGCCGCGTTGAACGCACTCGCCCGCGAGTGGTTTGGAACAGTGCCTCGATGGAATCTGCGGAACGACAACACCCTTCGGCTTGCGGTCGAAGGCAGATTGCCGCGCGCGGATGTGGTCGTGGGGAATCCGCCGTTCGGCCGAGTCCGCCTAAGTGACCTGGAGCACACCCACTTTGCGGGCAGCATCCGAGGCCACGCGAACCTCTACGGTCTGTTTGTCGATGTGGCGCTTGCCATCTCCGGTGGCCTTGTTGGATACGTCATGCCGACGTCGTGGCTTGCGGGTGATTACTTCGCCGCCCTGCGCCAACTCGTTGCTACCGAGAGGCCACCGACCAGCGTTCGCTTCATTGCATCGCGCCGGTCGGTTTTCATGGGCGTCTTGCAGGAGATGTGCCTTGCTGTCTTTGGGCGAACACAGCGATCAGTACTTACCGTCTTCGGAGATGTCGACAGTCATGGCGGATTGACGACTCGACTGCGCGGCGCGGGGCCATGGTTCATCCCGCGACGCGAATCGGACGCCCTGCTTCTGAGTGCTGCCTCGGGATCGCGGTATCGCCTGGCGGACTACGGCTATCGGGTGCACACTGGCCCATTGGTTTGGAACCGACACCGCGACCAGTTGAGCGCTTCACCTTCACGTGGCACGGCGCCGATTGTTTGGGCCGACGCAGTGAGGCCAGCTGAACAGGTCGATTACCGACGCTCCAGGCGAAGGCTCTTGCACCTCATGGTCAACGGGATGGGGCATTTGCTCCTCGACCGTCCCGCCGTGCTCGTAAAGCGCACCACGTCCAAGGAGCAGCGGCGGCGGTTGGTTGCCGCTCCGTTCGGCGATCCGCCCGCAATGGTCGAGAACCACCTCAATGTCGTGACCTCGGACAGTGGCGCTGCATCCGTCCCGGTGGACCTTCTCTGCGCGCTTCTGAACTCAGAGCCGGTTGACCGAATCTTCCGCTCACTCTCCGGCTCCGTTGCGGTGTCAGCAACTGAGCTGGTTGCGCTGCCGTTACCTCCGCCCGCAGCCTTGATGCGGCTAGCGAGCGCTAGAAATCCAGACGACTTCATTCTCGCGGCGTACCTACGCAACTGATGCCGTTGGTTCCTGCCTGGCTTGAAGCCAGGGTTCCCACCTACCAACAGGTTAGATCGCGCCTGGGCCAGATATTCCCCGAGGGCATGGACCGGAGGAAGTGGCTCACCAATCCCAATGCCGCCAGGTCCGTGTTCGTATTCCTCTACTGCTTGTGTATCGAAGGCAATGATCGCTGGCTTGCGCCAAAAGCCGTCATCGAAATGTCCGTGCGGCAGTCGACGCGGACCGGCCTGAAGGCGCGGACCGCGTACTTCGAGCGCATTCATCGGCCAGGTCAAAAGGCTGACGGACAATCATGGCTGGCGCCGAACAGTCGTGAGGGAATCCGCGACGAAGCGATCCGCGCGCTGCGAGAAGTGGGCGCCGTTGTCGAGAGACCTCTCCCGAAGACATCGGGCAAAGGCAGGTACGCGTTGGCATTTGAATTTGCAGATCTCTTCGACCCTGCACGTACCGAGGCCGACGCAACCAGGGGCATCGCTCAATGGCGCGAGAAGCATCTGGACCCAGCCGAACTGGCGCGCCTCGCGATCCTTGGAAAGGGCACCCTCGCCACGGTCACGCTTCCAGACGGCACCACGCAGAAGCTTGCGCCCGGCCCCTCGCAGCCGATCATCAAGGCCGTCATCGAGTCATTTGCAGTGCGGTATTTGGTGAAGCCCGTGGTGCTCAGCTATTCGGACGGTTCTTCATCTACGACCCATATCGACAAGGACTTGATGCGCAAACTCAAGCTCGTGCACCAGGCTGGCGATCCGTTGCCCGATGTTCTGCTCGCCGACCTCGCGTCGCCACTGCGCTTTGTTTTTGTCGAAGCAGTCGCGACGGAAGGTCCGACGACTCAGGCCCGAGTCAATCAGGTTGCCAAGTGGCTTGAGGCTTCTGGTTACAAGGCCGGCGACGCCTACTTCGCAACCGCCTACCTCCACCGAGGGACGGCCGCGTTTCGAGCGACGGTTGGTGAAATCGCCTGGCGCACCGCGATATGGTTCGTCGCGGAGCCGGAACAGCTCATGGCCGCTCTAGACGGAAGGGAGCTTAAGAGCCTTCGAGACTTGCCCGGCTGGTAGCCGACCGGCGTTTCATGTTGGGTCAGTCGCTCCCGACGCAGGCTCTGTTCGCGCTGTTGGGATCGGTGTGGGTGGTGGCGGCAACCGGCACGGTCATGCGCGGCCCGACAGCCAGCAGCGCGTTGATCTGGAGCGGGCTCATGCCGGCTCCCCCAAGAATCTGCAGATGTGGAAACGGCGCAGCCTGCACCCCTCACGACGCGCTGCCAGCGTAGGCAGTCTCTGATCGCGCAGCATTGAGGGGTCCACGTGCGAGTTCGAGGAAGTACTCATATGTGCTGACATGTACTAATATAACTAAAGGTACTTATTGACTCTTGGCTGAGTTTTCTTATACTAGTCGTCGTGACGCTAGGGCTAATGGCGCATAGGAGGTAAAAAGCACGGTGAAGATCACGATCGCGATCGAGACAGAGGCGGGCGAGAACCCCCGGCAGAAGCTCATGGAGCTTCTAGCCGGTAGCAGCCTTTCGAACGCCAAGGACGCAGCAGTGGACTGGACGGCGGACGAGTTCGCGTCGTTCTGGTCGAAGTTGCAGCCCGACGCGCAGCGAATTCTCGCGGTGGTCGCAACGCAGCCTGGCGGCTGCCCGATGGAAAAGGTCACCGAGGCGACCGGCTGGACGGGGCTGCAGATCGCCGGTCGGCTCAGTTCGGTCGGCCACGCACTGCACCAGTTCAAGAATCGCCCATACCCATATGAATGGGATAAGCGAACGCGCACATACACGCTGCTCGACCGCCGGTACGCGGAGTGGGTCCAGAAGCTGGCGAACGGCCACAAGCCGGTGTGAGGGCGAGAGGGATGTAGCGCTGCACCTCTGTCAACCCTCGTCTTCGTCATTTCGCACGCGTCGTTCCACACTGCGCGTCAGCCGACCGTCCGACCTTGTGCCTTAACCCCCTAGCCGCGGCCGGTCGTTCAATGCGGCATGGTGCCGAGAGCGAGATTCGAACTCGCACGTCCTTGCGGACATCGGTTTTTGAGACCGACGCGTCTGCCTGTTCCGCCACCTCGGCACACGACCGGCGGTTCACGACCATACCATTGGCCGGTGCGCCTCGCCCTGACCGCCTTGCTGATCTCGATTCTGACCGCCTGCGGGCCCAACCTGGCCCCCAGCGCCGCGGTCAGCCCGAGCGACACCCCTGTCTCCACCATCGTGTCGGGTCCCAGGATCTCGGAGCCGCCGGTCAGCCCGCCGACGCCGCCGGGCACCCCCCTCCCCGCCTTCGCCTGCGCTGACGCCGCCGGCGGCACGACCGGCGTCGCCAACACGATCGCCGCGCGGGTGGCGGAGCAGCCGGGGTACGACCGCTTCGTCCTGCAGATGGACTCCATAGTCCCCGCATACACCGTGAAGCGGCAGGCCACCGCGACCTTCACGCAGGGCGCCAGCGGGCAGACGGTGCAGCTCAGCGGCTCCGCCGGCGTTTTGATCACCGTCCACTCCGCGACCGGCGCCTCCACCTTTTCCGGGCCGCCGTACTTCGTCCAGGCCGACTATCAGGTGCTCAAAGAGGCGCGCCAGATACAGGACTTCGAGGGCACCGTGTCGTGGGGGCTCGGCCTGAGCCGCCCCGTCTGCATGCGCGTTTTCACGTTGAGTGATCCGGCTCGCTTAATCGTCGATTTGCAGACGACTTCAAGCTAATCTGCCGGGCGATGGCGACCCAGCCACCGCCGGCGTCCCCGGCACCGATGGTCCCCCAACAGGCCACGCCTCAGAAAACCGGATGTTTGGGGCGGGGCTGCGGCTTTGGTTGCGGCGGATGCTTGGTGGCTCTCCTCCTCGTCGTGCTGCTCATCGTCGGCGGCGGGTACTGGTTCTTCGTCGTTCAGGCGGCGGCGCCCATCACCGCTCCGGCAACGCTTGTGCTGATCAACCAGCCGGTCAAGGTGAACGGCAACCCGGGCACTCCCGGCCAGTCGCTGGTCGCCAACGACGAGGTCGCGACCGAAGCCACCGGCCACGCCGCGATCGACTTCCCCGACGGATCGTTGATCCGCATGGCGCCCGACACCGACGTGAAGATCTCGGGAGTCCTGCTGCAGAAGAACGGAAACCTGCAGTCGGCCGAGGTCACGCAGAAGGTCGGCCGCACCTTCATCAACGTCGCGCACCTCGCGACCGGAGCCACCTTCAAGGTGGACGGGCACTCCATCAGCGCCACGGTACGCGGAACTCAATACGAGGTCCTGGTGCGGAAGAACCAGACCAACCTGATCAAGGTCTTCGACGGAACCGTCCACGTCAGCGGTCAGACATCGGTGGACGTCAAGGCCAATCAAGAGGTTGACGTGGATGCGAATGGAAAGGTCTCCACCGTCCGCGCGATCCAGCGCGACCCGTCGGATCCATTCGCCCTGATGTCGCAGTGCGCGAAAGCGGTTTCGACCGGCACCACACCGGGAACCCTGCAGGTTTCGGGCGGCGACAGCATCTCGACGGGCCAAACCGCGGAGGTCGACTACAACGCCCCGGGCGGCACCCTGAGCGTGGCCCTGTGCTATCCGGGCAGCTTCATGACGCTGTCCGTGATCGACCCCAACGGCACCGAGCACGCATCACGCAACGGCGCGTCACCCGTCGAAGGCAACCTAAGTGGGCCCGCGGGGCTCTATCGCGCCATCGTCCACGCGATCGACGTCGCCGGTGGTGAAGCGTATGCGGTCGCGTTCGCGACCAGCGCCCCGTGCTCGTCGGACAGCGTCGACACCGGGGGCGCCGTCCGCCAGACGCTCAGCAACTCACAGATCGCGAAGTCGATTTCGGAGTCGGGCGCCAGCGGCGTCACAATCTACGTCGATGGCACGTCCGCGACCTCGGCGCGGATCGTCTACTACTCGAACGTCGGCGGCGTGCCCATCTCATGGACCATCGATTTCTATGCCGCCACTCCGAACCTCGGCGCGGTCATCACGCAGGTCACCGTGCGGGGAATCAACGTGACGACCCAGGTCGTGACCAACCTGAGCTCTTTCGGCGGCCAGTCGATCAGCTCGATCCCGTCCGGCTACATCGTCGATCGAGTCTATTCATGCGCCGGCGCCAACGGCGACGGGATGATGGTCGTCGAGGGCCACCGCTAAGCCGCCCAGCCGGAAACCTAAGCCGCCGCCGTTAAGCAACCATTGAGCTATCTTTCGCGGGCAACATGCGAACCGTAGCCGCCAAAGCCCCGCCTAAACGCCGTGGCGGGCGCCGCTTCTTGATCGTGGTTGTGCTTCTGATCCTGGCCATCGCCGGCGTGGTCGTCTGGCTGAACGTCGCCGCACAGGCGGCGGTCAACGCAACCGCCACGCTGACCGTCTACCAGCCGGCCACCTCCACGTCGCACAACGGCACTGATTACTCGCCGGCCACCACCGGCGCCGTCATCCAGGCCGGGGACTGGGTCCAGACGGACACCAAGGGCCGCGCCTCGATCACGCTCCCGGACGGCACCGTCACGCGCCTGGCGAGCGACACCCAGCTCGAGCTCAGCTCCGCGCATTTCACCAAGCAGGGCAACATGCACGACGTTAAGCTCGTGCAGCAGGTCGGGCGCACGTTCACGAACGTGCAGCACCTCGTGACGGGCGCGACCTTCGACGTCCAGGGCAAGTCGGCCACGGCAAGCGTGCGCGGCACGAAGTTCGAGGTCTTCATCAAGCCCGACGGCACGATGACGGTCAAGGTCTTCGACGGGACCGTGATCCTCCACAACGGCTCGCACTCCGTGACCATCAACAAAGGACAGCAGGCGACCGCCAACCCCGACGGGACGATCACTCAGCCGATCCCGATCGTGCCCGACCCCAACGACCCGTTCGGACCGGCGCTCGACGCATCCAACGCGGTCGAGCTCGGCACAACCCCGGGCACCGAGCAGGACTACATCGGCGCGCCGCTGCACAACGGTGAGACGCAGACGTACACGTACAGCTACGCGGGCGGCAACGCGGTCAAGGCTTCGGTCGGCTATCCGGGAAGCTTGATGAAGCTCACGGTCAAAACGCCGGACGGCAGCGTGCAGGCCCTGGCCGCCAAATCGCCCATCACCATCGTGATCACAAACGCTCCGGGCGGCATCTACACGTTCACCATCACCGGGGTCAGCAACCTCGGAACGGCCGGTGAGGAGCCGTTCCTCGCGGTCGCCTCGGTCGAGGATTGCAAGACCGCGGACATCGTTCAGCTCGGCGCCGTCCATCGCGGCTACACATCGGCGGACCTGATCAAGGCCGTGCAGGACTCGGGCGGTGTTTCGGGCCTCACCAACCTGAACCTCAGCCTCGCCTCGGACTCCGCGGCCGGCGCGATCATCACCGGCAGCGGTACCTACAACGGAGTGGGCTGGAGCGGTTCAGTGGTGCTGGGGGCCCGCAACGGCGCCATCGCCCTCATGCCAACATCCGGAAACGTGTTCGGCATGAACGTGCCGGCACAGCAGCTCGTGCAGCAGATCGCGGCGACGATCGGCCAGGACCCGTCGAACGTAAACCCTGGTTTCGCCGTCGACCGCCTGTTCACGTGCAGCTCGGTGCTGATGCTCGACGGCCACACCACTTAGGCAAATCTCCTCCCCACCACCCTGTGGGGGCGCCGCGCAAGCGCGGCGGTGTGGCGCGGAGCGCCGGAGGGGCTAGCCTCCAAACAGGCGGTGTATCCCTCGCGTAAGGACTGACAGACCCGATCCCTCGACGAGCCAGACAAGCTCCGACACCCCGACCACGACCAGGACGATGACCCCCACGCCGATACCCCCGCGCCCCCGCCGCGCCTCAGGCTCCAGCCATCGCTTGACCTCGACGCTTCCGTTCGGCGAGATGAGTGCGGACTGCAAGCGGTCGAGGAGCTCGCCCGCCGTGGACGGGCGGCGGTTCGGATCGCGATCCATCGCCTGCTGAAGCACGGTGGCAAACGCGACAGGCAGGTCTCCGGTGACCTCGCGGACGTTCGGCGGAGGCTCATAGAGGCGTCTGCTCAGCGTCTCGATCCAGCTCTTCGACGAGAAGGGACGGCGCCCCGTCGTCGCTTCGAAGATCACCGCTGCCAGCGAGTAGACGTCCGCCCGCCCGTCGACCTCGCGGCCGACCAGGCGCTCAGGCGCGACGTAGTCGGGCGCAACCTGTCCGGTCGCCCCGGGCCCGGTGTTGAACGACGCGACCGTGCCCAGCCCGAATCCGGTCAGCATGGTGCGCCCGTCGTCGGCGAGGAGGATGTTCGCGGGCTTGACGTCGCGGTGGACCGTGGCTCGCGAGTGCGCGTAATCGAGCGCGCTCGCGATGGGCCGGAGCAGGGCGATGATGCCGAGCGGTTCGTAGCGCTGGCCGTCGCCGAGCACCGCATCGAGGGTGCGGCCCGCGACCAGCTCGGTCACGAGATAAGGCGACTCCCCTTCGTAGGCGAGCTCGTAGAGCTTGGGGATCGCTTCGTGCTCGAGCGCGGTGTACGAACGGAGCTCGAGGAGGAACCGGCGCGAAAAGCTGACGTCGCGCGCGACGCCCGTGCCTATCGTGCGGAGCGCGACGCGGCGGTGCAGGCGAGGGTGCTCGGCCTCGTACACGGAGCCAAGGCTGTCGGTCTCGAGCTCGCGCAGAAGTCGGTAGCCGCCGACGCTCTGATGCCCATTGCTTTCGGATTTCGGCCGCGAGCCGTTCGGGTGCGGGGCTTCTTGTCCCACGAAACCTGAACTTTAGGCTACCCGCGCCGGTTCAGGCATATCGTCACGAACGGATATTCCGCGGGTACCAAGTGTCGGCGAGAGGATTTGAACCTCCACGCCCTTTCGGGCACCAGCTCCTAAGGCTGGAGCGTCTGCCGTTCCGCCACGCCGACTACGGAAAAGATACGGCTCCCCTCACGCTCGTCCCGGGCGTGAAGTTCTCGATCTCGACCGGCTCGATGTCGTCTGCCGGCTGGAACCCGAACACCTGCCCGAGAAAGTAGAGCTCGCCCTCGAACGCGCGGCGGATGTTCTTGTCCTGCCGGAAGCCGTGCTGCTCGCCCTCGAAAGCGATGTACGCGTAGGGCAGCTTCTTCGCCTGGCACACCGCGACGAAGGTTTCGGCCTGGCTCGGCGGCACGACCTTGTCCTCGAGGCCCTGGAAGAGGATCACCGGGCAGCTAAGGTTGTCCGCGAAGTAGATCGCGGACCGTTCCCGATAGAGGTCGGCGCGCTCCGGATAGGGACCGACCAGCGCGTCGAGGTAGCGCGACTCGAATTTGTGAGTCTCCTCGGCGAAGAGCTCGAGGTCGCCGATTCCGAAGTGGCTCGCCCCCGCGTTGTAGAAGTCCCGCTGGGTGAGCGACAGCAGCACGGTGAAGCCACCCGCCGAGCCGCCGGTGATAGATACGCGTCGTGGATCGGCAAGACCCTGATCGACTAGGTAGCGCGCCGCGTTGACGCAATCCTCGACGTCAACGACACCCCAGTTACCGTTCAGCCGAAGCCGGTACGCACGGCCGTAGCCGGACGATCCTCCGTAGTTCACGTCGACCAGCGCGAAACCGCGGCTCGTCCAGTATTGGAACTCGAACGCCCATGTCGGCCCCGCGCTGCCCGTCGGTCCGCCGTGGCAGTGCACGATGAGGGGTGGGCGCTCGCCCGCCGGCGCTTCGTGATCCTTGTTGCGCGGCGGGTAATAGAAAGCGTGCGCGGTCTCGCCACGTTCGGTCGGAAATTCGATCGGCTTCGGGACGCTGAAGTAACCAGACTCGCTGTGCGCCGGGTTCGCGACCTTGACGATCTTCTCGGCGCCCGATGCGAGATCGACGATCAGAACCCTTTCCGCCAGCGTCGCGGAGCCCGCGTACATCGCGGCCTTGCCGCGTGAAACCTGAACGTTGGAGAGCGCCGAGTAGAACAGGTCGAGCGGCGCCAGCGCGCCGGTGTCGAGGTCGATCCTGCCCAGCTTGGCTCCGCTCGTGCCGGCAAAGAGGCACACGATCTCGTCAGCACCGTTGAAGTCGTAGAAGCGCTGCCCGAAGACCCACTGCGGCGCGCCGAACTCTGCGTCGCGCCGGTAAACCGGCTCGTCGCCCTCGCCCCGTGCCCGGTAGATGTTCCACCAGTCGCTGCGGTCGGAGACGAAGTACAGCTCACCGCTCGGCGACCACTCGGGCTGAAGGACGGACTCGTTCGGTCCGCCCGCGATCCTGCGCGGCGACGCGACCCTTCCGCCGCGATCGAGCTCGCCGATCCAGATCTCGCTGCCGTCCCACGGCATGTTCGGGTGATTCCATGTCTGCCAGGCGAGGCGGTTCCCGTCGGGGCTCAGCTTCGGCGACGAGTAGAAGTCGTTGCCCGACGCGAGGACTATCACGTCGCCTTCGCCGCGAGCATCAATTGAAACCAGCGTGTTCACGGCCTCGGAGGCGCCAGTTGTGTGGTCTTCACGCACGGCGATGACGCGGCCGCGCGGCTCGTCGATGAGCATGTCCGCGTGGCGAACATCCGCGTCGGGCGTGATCGGCGTGGGCGCGGCGTCGCGGTCCTGCCGGTACAGGCGCTGGTCCTTGTAGTTCGTGAAGAACACCGTGCCGCCTCGCACGGCGTAGTGCCCGCCGCCGTACTCGTGGACGCGCGTCCGAGCGTTGAATCCGTGCGGCGTGACGTCGCCGATGGTCCCGTCGCTCGCGCGCCTGCAGACGACGATGCGACCGGCTTCGTAGGGACGCAGCTCCGACCAGTAGAGGTCGTCGCCGTCCCAACGCAGCATCTGGTTGCGCAGGTGCACCGTGCCCTTCAGCAGGAGGTCGGGCGCAATGGGCGAAGGCCACGATCCGTAAGAGGCGGATTTGCGCGCGCTCAACGCGCGCCCGCTACTATCACGGAGGCCATGGGGCAAGTCTAAATAACCGTTAAGTAAGGCGCGAACAGGCATTGAGAAACGCGTTGCTGGTGGTCGACGTCCAGGTGGACTTTGTCGAGGGCGGGAGCCTCGGGGTCAAGGGGGGCCTCGCGGTGGCGGCGATGATCGCCCGCCACGTCCGGCACTTCAAGCACGTGTATCAGTTCGTCGTCGCCTCGCGCGACTACCACGAGAGCGCCCCAGAGCACATCTCGGACCACCCGGACTTCATCAACACATGGCCGCCGCACTGCATGGTCGGCACCCCCGGCGCCGCGTTCGTGCCGACCATCCAGAACCTGGTGCGCGAGAAATACATCCAGGTGGTGGTTCTCAAGGGACGCAACGCCGCCGCCTACTCGGCGTTCGACGGGGTCGACACTCGCGGCCACAAGCTCCTCGACGTGCTCAAGGAGCAGCGCATCGACCACATCGACGTCTGCGGCATCGCGACCGACTACTGCGTGCGGGCGAGCGCCCTCGACGCGCGCAAGAACCAGTTCCAGGTTCGCGTCCTGGTGAACCTGTGCGCCGCGGTCAACGAGGCGACCGGCGTCCAGGCCCTCGAAGAGATGAAGGCCGCCGGCTGCCAGCTGCAGGCGGCGACCGCCCCCTGAGGCTCTAGCGCTTCCGGCTGGTCGTGCTCCTGGCCCGGCTCGAGGTCCCTTCCGGAACGTACTTGAACGAGACGTTCAGCTTGACCCGGTAGGTCGTGACCTTGCCGTTTTCGATCGTCAGGTCCTGCTCGACGACCTCGGCCACACGGAGGTCGCGCAGGGACTTGGCGGCAGTCTCGACGGCTGTCTTCGCCGCCGATTCCCACGACTGGCTGCTGGTACCAATCAACTCTGTCACGCGGTAAACGCTGTCGGCCATTGCTAGCTCCTCCTTGACGCCCTCACCCTGGCCCTCTCCCCGGCGGGGAGAGGGAAGATACCCCGGCCGTCACCCTGGCCCTCTCTCCTGCGGGGAGAGGGAAGAGCGCTCTCTTCGGGCTATTCTCGCCGTTTCGCGAGAACGTCAGCTAGGCGCTGCAGCTCGCTTTCGCGGCCCATCACCGCCAATTGCGTCCATCGGTCGTCGTGCATCGCGTCGAAGGTCAGCACCATGCGCACGCCGTCGTCGACCTCGCTGAGCTCGCTGAGCTCGATGACCGTCTCCACCTGGTACGGCTCGACCCCCGGTATGAAGTCAGCCATGTCCCTGTAGGCCAGCTTTCGCGGCGGATCGACCTCGGTGAAAGTCAGCCGGTGCTCGGTGATGAGGGGCATCCCGGCCCTGGTCATGTACTCCATCTGCTCCGGCCCGGTGGCGCTCATCGCATAAACCAGATCGCCGCCCGGCCGGAGATCCAGGTCGCTCACCGCGACGCTGAATCCCTCCGGGCCCCACCACGATTCGATTCCGTCCTTCGTAGTCCAGAGCTCCCACACCTCGTCGATGGAAGCGTGGAACGTGCGCTCGAGGGTCAGCTTTGGTCGATCGGTCACGCGACAGCCGTGCCCCGGTAAGCCTTCTGCAGCGCCGCTATGTCGAGCTTCTTCATCTTGAGCATCGCCTGCATAGCGGCCTCGGAGTTGCCGGACTTCGAGTCGCCGAGCATCTGGCCGAGCACCTCGGGCACGATCTGCCACGAGACGCCGAACCGGTCTTTCAGCCAACCGCACGGTCCCTCCTCTCCTGCGCTCTCGGTCAGCCGCGTCCAGTACCTGTCGACCTCCTCCTGGGTCTTGCAGGTCACCATCAGCGACATCCCTTCCGAGAACGTGAAGCTCGGACCGCCGTCGAACGCGAGGCACTCGCGCCCGTCGAGCTCAAACGTGGCGTGCAGCAGCTTGCCTTTGGCAATCGGCCCGTCGCTCTCGCTGCGCTGTATGCTCACGATCTTCGAGTTCGGGAAAACCGAAACGTAGAACTTGATCGCCTCCTCGGCCCGGTCGACGAACACCAAACATGGTCTGATCATCTGCGCTTCTCCTTGTGGTTCTTGCTCTTACGCCGCCTGTCGCGCTCGGCGGCAAACCTGTCGAGTCGCCCCTCCCAGATGGCCCGGTATCCGGTCACGAACTGCGAGAGCTCGCGAAACGGTTCCGGGCGAAGCGAGTAGAGCCGTCTCCGGCCTTCCGGCCGGACGATCACGAAGTCGGCGTCCTCGAGGATGGCCAGCTGCCTGGAGACGCCCGGCTGCCCGATGTCGACGGCTTCGACCAGCTCGCCCACTGACCGCTCGCCTTCGCGAAGGGCGTCGATCAGGCGGCGGCGGGTCGGGTCGGCCAGGATCTGGAAAACATCAGGCATTGGTAGTTAGGGGCGCGGTACTCGCGCGGCGAGCCCGGTTCCCCCTTCCCCTTTCGAACCGTGCAAGCAGTTTTCCTGCACACGGCTCACCGATGGTCTTCTTCGCATGGTTACGCAGC
>Ga0102924_1002714_pt1 | contig 19054 bp, 16 predicted proteins | sample PaiPotPPM11metaG_FD_80116 | JGI IMG/M metagenome (GOLD analysis project Ga0102924, IMG submission 80116) | Iron sulfur acid spring bacterial and archeal communities from Banff, Canada, to study Microbial Dark Matter (Phase II) - Paint Pots PPM... ...
GGTAGCAAGCGCGCGATCAATTCTCTGGCTAGTCGGTGTCCTCGCCCTGGTCGCGGGTGCGCTCTTGATTGTCCAGGGATGGTTGGACAGACCCATGCAGGAAATGCAGGAAATGCAAGATGAAGCGACTGTGCTGTAATTGCTTTCCCGCTTGAAAGAGCATGATGCACAGATACCACTTAGTTTTACAGGAGATGCAACATGCAAGCATTTAGCTCTGACCATTTATTAGGGGAGGCCCAACGTTACTGGCAGATGTCACTGGTACGCGGGATACTGGCAATTCTTGCCGGGCTGATCATCGTTTGCTGGCCGAGGCAATCCTTCTTAGTCTTCTTCTATGTCTTTGGGGTGTTTGCCATTGTAGAGGGATGTGTCATGGCTGCCCACGGCCTCAAGCAGATGAGCGCATCCTCCGAGTTGAGCGGCGCGGCCTATCAGGGGTCTCCTGGCACCCAGAGAGCCACTCGTACACAGGACAACACATCGTCTCGCGGTAGCAGTGCGCGTACCGAGAGCCGGGCAGCTCCCCAGGAGCCGCTGTCCCCAACGGGTACTCCAGCTGCCTATCAAAAAGCTACGTCAGCAGAGGGTGATGCTTTGGCCGGGGAAGCCCCAGCCTATGAGGAAATTTCAGCCCGTCAGGAAAAAGCACCACATCTGAGCAATATGCCCTACTTGAGTACACTCATCAAGCAGGGCGGCATCACGCAGGTAGCTATAGGATTAGCGAGCGTAGTTTGTGGCATTCTCTGCCTCATACTTCCAGGCTTTGTTGGAGCACTGGTAGTCTATGTCGTTGCGGCCTGGGCTATGTTCAGAGGCATAGGGATGCTGATGCAGGTGCGCGAACGCGGCTGGGGCGCGGGAGCAATAGGCGTGCTGGCGATCATTCTGAGTCTATTCCTGTTTATCGATCCCATCGGGGCGATCCGCACCTTCTTGTGGGGGGTCGGCGTTTTTCTCCTCATCGCGGGGGTTATACAGGTTGTGCGCGGTATACAGCACCGCCAGCAGACGGCTCCTCCGCTTGAACCAACGTATTAAGTCAGTGTATGAGTTCCATCAGGTATCGGGAATTGATCGGCGCGCGTCCCGCCGCCTTAGCGTCAAGTTAAGGCGAAGCTGGTCAGCGCGGCAAGCAGGGCGGGGCTGGTCAGTTCCGATTCTTGGTGGAACCAATGAATGAAGTGTATAAGCGCTTCGCTTGCTGAAAGGCACGATGCACAGATAACGTTTAGTTTGACAGGAGACACATCATGCAGACAATGTCCTCTGGTAGCTTATTAGGGGAAGCCCGGCGTTACTGGCAAATGTCGCTGGTACGCGGGGTCATTGCGATCATTTTCGGGATTATAGCCATCGTCTGGCCGCACGTGACCTACTCCCTGTTCTTCTACATTTTTGGAGGTTTCGCCATTGTAGAGGGACTGCTCTTAATCGCGAACAGCGCCTCCGGGCGTAAAACTGGTGCGGGCGAGAGAGCAGCGTACCAGCAGCCTGACGTCTCTCAAAGTAGTGCGTCAGCCCCAGGTAGTGCGCCCTATCAGAGAGGTGTTCCCCCTCAGGGTAGCTCGGCTTACCGCGCTGGCACAACTGGTACCACGCCAGCAGGCAATGCGTCCCAACAAACGGGCGCCCCATTCCAGGGCCGTGCGGACTATCAAGGTGCCGGAACTGCTTTTGGGCGTGAAGCCCCTCAAGGCGCTGGAGCTTCCTTTGGGAATGCAGCCCCTCAGGGTGCTGGGACCTCTTTTGGTGGCGCGGCTTACCGGGGTAGCCCTGTTTCCCGCATGCTGACCTCTAAAATGGGATCAACGGCGCAGTTAATGGTAGGAGTGCTGAGCGTGATCTGCGGCATTCTCTGCTTTGTACTTCCAGGATTCGTCGGGGCACTGGTGATCTACGCAATAGCCGCCTGGGCCATGTTCAGAGGCATCGGCGCGCTGATGCAGGCTTCAGAACGTGGCTGGGTCATGGGAGTGATAGGCGTGCTGGCGATCATTCTGAGCCTGTTCCTGTTTATCGATCCCATCGGGGCAATCCGCACCTTCTTGTGGGGCATCGGCGTCTTCGCGATAATCATGGGGGTCTTACAGGTGATGCACGGGCTCAAGGAGAACGCGGCGGCGCGTGGGACACGCCCGCTTGAGCCATCGTATTAAGCGCATTTGCGCCATTACTTCGCGAGGGGGTTGCTATGAAAAGATTGAACCCAATCGGCCTGAGCGCGAATAGGTCTGGAGGCATCAAGTTATCCCAGCGATACTGGTGGCTTCTGACTGAGGGTGCCTGCGCGATTGTTTTCGGCATCCTGGCCATCGCCTGGCCACGGCTGACTTTTTTCCTCTTTCTCACCATCTTTGGGATTTATGCCCTTGTTGATGGATTGGTCCACATTGGGCATGGCCTGACTGGAAGGGGAAGGGCACGCGCGCGCCCTGTACAAGCAGGGCAAACTGCCTCCACCTCCACCTGGAGCCGCTGGCTCCTGTTTGTGGAAGGTGGGGTGGGCCTGATTGCTGGTCTGCTCTGCATCGTCCTTCCACGGACGCCCAACCGGGCGCTGCTGTTTATTATCGCGGCCTGGCTGATAATCAAGGGGATCGGTTTTTTGCTGCAAGCACCTACGCGAGGCTGGCTCACGGGGATTACAGGCGTGCTGGCGATCGCCGCGAGCCTCTACCTCTTTATCGATCCAACCTCTGCGTTTCGCAATATCCTGCTGGTCGTCGGCATTTACGCGCTGATTATGGGCGTGACGCTGATGATACGGGGATGGAAGGCCAGTGTGGCGCAGAGGAAACCCAGGACGGCGCGCGCGCCAGCGTTGTAGGGATAAATTCCCCACCGTATAAGGTGCAAAGCGGAATCTCGCCGCTACGTACCTTGCGAGATGGGGGATTTATTGCTTTTTCCCAACATTGACACCAGCCATGATCAGGAATAAGATAGGGCAGGATTACTAATGCAAAAACCCAGCAAGGGATACACTGATGTCATACATGGATATGGGAAATAACCCCGCTCACCCCGACGAGAACACACAGGAAGAACTGGAGCGCTTGCTGCTTCACGGCATACGCTCACAAGATCCGCCTACTTCCGGAGCCATGGATGTACCCGCCCCGGCCACTCTGCACACACGCTATACACAGCCGTATAGTGGCGAGGACGAAGATGAAGAAGACGAGGATGTTTCAATGAACAGCGACGTTCAAGGTGCCTTTGGCCTGTACGCGGAAGCCACACAAGATGTTGCGACCGCCGGGCTAGAGCTGGCGTTGGGCCGCCATTTTGCCTGCGCCGATTATTGTAATCAGGCCGTAGAAAAGGCCGCGCAGGCGGTCAGCCTGCTCCGTCAGGGACATCGCACCATGTATGATCACGACCTGCGCGTGTTGGCGGCAGCGGTGGAAGCTCCAGTTGAGGTGCAGGAGGATATGGCGAAACTTACGCCTTTTCATCCTGAGGCTTTTTACGCCGAGACACCGCCTGAAGAGGCAGATGAGGTGATTAGCGCCGAGCAGGCTAGCGAGTATATCGCGACCGCGCGTCGTGTTTTACGCTGGGCCAGAAGTATCATTTTGTAGCGAGAGTACAGGGGTTTCACAGGAAACTCTTCTGTACGAGAAATGACGATTTTGGGAGGATTTTCGTGACACAACAGATTACACGAACGGCATTGGACGAAGCAGTAAAGCAGTCCCCACGGAAATGGGTATATTTATTTAGCGAAGGCAACGCCACGATGCGCGATTTGCTGGGTGGCAAAGGCGCGGGCGTCTCGGAGATGACTAACGCTGGTCTGCCAGTGCCTCCGGGCTTCACTATCACGACCGAAGCCTGTAACGGCTACTATGAGGCTGGCAAACAGTTCCCCCAGGGCACCTGGGAACAGGTGAAAGCTGCTCTGAAGATCGTTGAGCAGCAAACCGGCAAGACCTTTGGCGCGAAGCAGAATCCACTGCTTGTATCGGTGCGTTCGGGTGCGAAATTCTCCATGCCGGGCATGATGGATACCGTGCTCAACCTGGGCATCAACGACGAAACTGTGCTGGGGCTGATCGAGCTAACTGGCGATGAGCGCTTCGCCTATGATGCCTATCGCCGCTTTATCCAGATGTTCAGCAAGATCGTGCTGGATACCGATCCACGCGACTTCGAGAAGTTGCTGGATGAGTATAAAGAGCGGGCGGGCGTCAAAACCGACGCCGAACTGTCGGCTGCCGATCTGAAGAAGCTGGTTGGCGACTTCAAGGGGATCGCCGAGAAGCAGTCGGGCCAGCCTTTCCCGACCGATGTGTACGATCAGTTGCATAAAGCGATCGAGGCCGTCTTCTCGTCCTGGAATAACAAACGTGCCATCGACTATCGCAATTTCAACAAGATCTCCCACACGCTGGGCACCGGTGTCAATGTGCAGAGCATGGTCTTTGGCAACATGGGCAGCGATAGCGGCACGGGCGTGGCGTTTACGCGCAATCCCAGTACCGGTGAAGATGTGCTGTACGGTGAATATCTTCTGAACGCCCAGGGCGAAGACGTGGTCGCGGGCATTCGTACTCCTTCGAAGATCAGCAAGCTGGAGCAGGATCTGCCGCATGTCTTCAAGCAGTTCCAGGAGATCGCGCACAGGTTGGAGCAGCACTATCACGAAATGCAAGACCTGGAGTTCACTGTTGAAAAGGGTCGTCTCTACATGTTGCAGACCCGCTCAGCCAAGCGTACCGCGCAGGCTGCAATCAAGGTCGCCGTGGATATGGTTGAAGAGGGTCTGATCAGCGAGGAAGAGGCAGTCAAACGCGTCGATCCCTATCAGGTCTACCAGTTGCTCCTGCCACGTTTTGATGAGGACGAGAAGAAGAAAGCCGAGAAAGCTGGTCGGTTGCTGGCCAAGGGTCTGAACGCCTCGCCCGGCGCTGCCACCGGTAAAGCTATCTTCGACGCAGATACCGCCGAGCACCTGGGCAAGGCTGGCACGTCAGTCGTGCTGGTGCGCCCGGAAACCAGCCCCGATGATGTACACGGTATGCTCGTTGCCAAGGGTATTCTCACCGCGCGTGGCGGCGCAACCAGCCACGCGGCAGTTGTGGCACGTGGCCTGGGTCTGCCCTGTGTCGCGGGCTGCGAAGGTATCCGCGTGAGCGAGAACGAGAAGCTCTTCCGCGTGGTTGGTACCGATAAAGTCATCAAAGAGAACGACGACATCTCGATCGATGGCGCGACCGGCGAGGTCTTCGCGGGCATCATCAAGACCGTTGATCCCGATTTCGATAAAGAAGTGGATCTGAAGAAGCTGCTGGGCTGGGCTGACAAGTATCGTAAGCTGGGTGTGTGGGCCAACGCCGATTATCCGCGCGATGCCCAGCGCTCCGTGACTTTTGGGGCTGAGGGCATTGGCCTTTGCCGCACTGAGCATATGTTCATGGAACAGGAACGCCTGCCGATCGTGCAGAAGATGATCCTGGCCAAGAGCAGCGAGGAGCGCCAGGCCGCGCTGGACCAACTGCTGCCTTTCCAGCGTAGCGACTTCAAAGGCATCTTCGAGTCCATGGTTGATCCCAAGTCCGGCGATGGCTACCCGGTCGTCATTCGCCTGATCGACCCGCCGCTGCACGAATTCTTGCCCTCGTACGAGGAGTTACTGGTCGATGTCACGCGTCTGGAGACCCAGGGCGGGCACGAGAAAGAGCTGGCGGAGAAGAAGGCGATGCTGGAGGCCGTTGGGTCCATGCGCGAGATGAACCCCATGCTGGGTTTGCGCGGTTGTCGCCTGGGCCTGCTCTTCCCTGAGATCAACGTTATGCAGACGCGGGCTATTCTCGAAGCCGCCGCGGAAGTGGCGAAGAGTGGGCGCAAAGTGCACCCGAAGATCATGATTCCGCTGGTCGGGCATGTCAACGAGCTGCGCGAAGTGCGCCGCCAGTTGGAAGCCGTGGCCAAAGAGATCACTGCCAGGGCTGGCTCGGTAGTCGACTATAAGTTCGGAACGATGATCGAACTGCCACGCGCTGCTCTGACCGCCGATCAGATCGCCACTGAGGCGGAGTTCTTTAGCTTTGGTACCAACGATCTTACGCAGACCACCTTTGGTTTCAGCCGCGACGACGCCGAGGGCAAGTTCTTGCTGAAGTATGTGGATGGTCTTGAGGAGCCGGGAGCCAAAGAGAAGGTCAAAATTCTTAAGGTCAACCCTTTCCAGACGCTTGATCGCGAAGGCGTTGGTCAGCTTGTGCAGATGGCCGTCGAGAAAGGCCGCAAAGCTAACCCCAAGCTGGAACTAGGTATCTGTGGCGAACACGGCGGCGATCCCGATAGCATCGAGTTCTGCCACCAGGTTGGCCTCGACTACGTGAGCTGCTCGCCTTTCCGCGTGCCAGTCGCGCGCCTGGCTGCTGCCCAGGCCGCGTTGACCACTACAGAGAAGGATAAGTAAAGATTGCAGATAAAAAAGTGGGAGCAGGCGTCACCTGCTCCCACTTTTTTATCTGCAATCCTGGTGGCTAGACTCCACGCCTACCGGCGGAGCCGCGTGAAATGAGCCGGAGGATGGCGATCAGGATACACGCGCCGATGAAGGCGACGATAATACTGCCAACGATGCCACCGCCCGCGCTAATGCCAAGCAGGCCAAACAGCCAGCCGCCGATGAAGCCACCGATAATACCCGCGATGATATCCCCAACAATACCGAAGCCGCCACCACGCATCACCAGGCCAGCCAGCAGGCCAGCGATCAAACCTACAATCAACCACCAGACGATGCTTGAAACGCTCATATCCGCTAGTACCATAGTTGCAATTGCCATGACAATCACTCCTTTATCCTCTTCACTCATCACGAGTATCAGAGACTTTCGCGAAAATGCTTCTTTGAGAGCACTAAAAGCTGATCAGGATTTCCGTTTATGCGAAGCAAAACAGGAATTTACTTATTCCTGACTTGCATTATCTGTTAGCAACACGTAGCGTCAACGAAAAAAGTTGCAGATTCCTTCAATTATAGGGTGCTAGCTATCCCTATTTGTAATAAGTAGCAGCATGCACTCCACGGCAATAGTGAGCACATCTACTCCAACAAATTTGCGTGCGCAAGGGGGGGACGAAGTGAAGCTCGTCATCTCGTACATTACCATTGGTAGAGCAGAGTGGCATATAAGATTGACGAACATGCATAAAGTTGTTATATTCTTCGTAGGGTCTTGGTAGCCAATATAGACCAGAAGCGCGTTCAGCTCATAACCAAAGTGTATCTTTCTGCCTGATGAGAGCGGAACAAAAATCTGAGACCCAAACCTATCGCAGTGAGTATGAAAGGATATCCCTGGTATGGCACACACTACGTTTGATCAGGACATTTTTATCGCAGCTTCGCCCGTAGTTGTACGAGAGCGACTGGCAATGCTGATGACCAACATTGAAGAGGTACATCCGTTTGTTCTCTGGACGCGCCATGTGCAAACCACCACCGCGCCAGACGGCTCAAGGGTCGACCATTACCTTGTCCATGATCGCATGAAGTTGGGACCGTTTCCCCTGGAATTTACCTATAAGGTCGATATGACCGTCACTGCGTCAGGACAGCTTGCGTCTAACGCCTATCAATCGCCAGGTATTCACCTCTACAATATTACCTGGTGTGAACCTGAGGGAGCCGGGACGCGTGTGCGGGAGCACATCGAGATTACCGCGCCGCGTCTGCTGCTGAAAACGACATATAGAGGCGCGGCCGACGCGCATAAAGAGCTGTTTGAGAAACTCAAGGCGGGTTTGGAAAGAGCGCAATCGTCAGTCTAATAGCTTGCTGCCGGTTACATAATCCTTAAGATAATTAAATCGGTGAGATAGAGATGTGGTTTGGCCAGAGATTGTCTATTTGTGAAAGGAAGCGGAAAACGGTATGCAAGAGCCTGAAACAAGACTGAATGGAAGTTCTCAAATTGAGAACCTGGACGCACCTTCTCGCCGGGTCAACTGGTGGTTGCGTATGACAGGCTCGGGCTGGGACACGCCCCAGGAAACAGTTGAGCAGCGTGAGAAAACGCGACGAAGTACGCTGCTGTCCTGGATTTTGTTGGGTGAAGTCATCGCGCTCGTCTTATTTATTCCCGCAGCACTCACGAACACACCAACCATATTTTCTCTCGCAGGCGCAGCGGTTGGACTGTTCGTGACGGTATTCCTTAACCGCAAAGGATTTGTCACAGCCGCAGGAGCGCTGATGATTTTCTTTATCATCGCGGCGACAATGGGAGTTGTCATTGGTTCTCCTGATGGCCAGATCCATCTGGTCTATCTCCCCGCGTATGATTTCCTGGTTGTCTCAGTCATTGTGGGTGCAGCCATCTTGCCACGTAGCTCAGCATTCATTATTGCAGGAATCGATATTTGCATTATTTACGCTGACCTGATGCTCCAAGGCAAGTCCAAAGATCTGGTAGATGCGCTTCACGTGTATGGTATTCCAACTCTTGCAGGCCGTCCTGTCGTCATTTTGGTCATGACCGCTGTGATTGCGTTTCTCTGGGCACGAGGTATGGATCAGGCGGTATGGCGCGCTGACCGCGCTGAGGAATTGCGCGCAGTTGAGCGACAGTTCACCCAGGCCGAGGCCGAACGCTCAGTACGCGTCGAAGAATTCGTGCAGGAGACAATTAACGCAATTAGCGTGCTAGCTAACGGGCAGGAGGGCCTGATGCTCTTGCCGCCTAACCATCCCTGGCAGCAGCAGGCTGCGTTTATTAATAACCAATTCAAGCAATTCCACAAATTGAAGCAAGCAAACAGAGGCAATAACGAGCAAATATCCTTTGCCGCAGAAGCGTTGTTGCGTTTGTTGCAGCGTATTGCTAGTGGGCAAGCACCAGTAAACGCGCTCAATCCCCAGCAGTTTGTTACCAGGGTAGCAATCGTTGACGAGATTGCCAAATACCTCTACTTTTTCCTGCAAAGCAGACAGCCCTCGCCAGGCACGGGCAGTCGTCCGTTACGCAACGTCCCAGGCCACATGGGCACTGATTAGCCGGGCGCTGCATGGTTTTATTGCCTCTCACGATCCAGGTAGGGCTTTACGTTTGCCTGGATGGTGTGCGATAGTGTGCGAAATAGCCTTTCCAGGGAGGAAACTCATGCGTGCTCTGCTTTATCGCGATCATACTTTGACACTGCAACAGGATTATCCACGCCCAGTGTTGCCGGCGGGCGAGGCGTTGATTAAGGTGTCGCAGGTGGGAATCTGCAACACGGATATTGAGATTACACGCGGGTATATGGATTTCGCAGGCGTACTGGGTCATGAGTTTGTCGGTGTGGTAGAAGAGATCTCTCACCAGCAGGGAGCTTCGACGCCGCACGCGCTAGTAGGCAAACGGGTTGTGGGTGAGATCAACGCTGCCTGTGGGAAGGGTACCTGCCCATACTGCCAGCGCGGCATGCCCACCCATTGCCCGGAGCGCACCACGCTGGGCATTGTTAAACGCGACGGGGCTTTCGCGGATTACCTGGCGCTGCCAGTTGAGAACTTGCATGTTGTGCCCGATGAGGTCAGCGACGACGAAGCCGTCTTTGTCGAGCCGCTGGCCGCGAATTTTGAGATCCTGGAGCAGGTGCATCTCAAGCCCACTGACCGCGTGATTGTGCTGGGGGATGGCAAGATGGGACAATTGGCCGCGCGTGTGCTGGCGCTGAGCGGCTGCGAGATCACGCTTGTTGGGAAGCACTCCGACAAACTACTCCTGGTCGAGCATCTGGGGATCACGGCCTGTCTTGTGGAAAACGTGGACGATGTAATCCAGCACGGGCGCAGACGCGTGGACCTGGTCGTGGAGTGCACTGGTTCTGAACAGGGATTGGAGTTGGCGCTGCGCCTGGTGAGGCCGCGAGGCACGCTGATTTTGAAAAGCACGGTGGCCACGAAAAGTAATCTCCATCTGGCACCCATCGTTATCGATGAGATTTGCGTGCAGGGGTCGCGCTGTGGTCCTTTCATGCCAGCATTGCGCGCATTACGTCAGAAGTTGATAGATGTGCGTCCGCTGATGAGCGGGCGCTATAGCCTGGACGACGGATTATCTGCTTTCCAGTATGCCCAGCAAAAGGGTGTACTGAAGGTGCTAATACACATCTGAAGCACTCTATATTCTTCCTTCCATGATTCTGTGAAATATTCTCTTGTAATCCTTGTGGCAGGCAGTTATACTGATGGCGCGTCAGCGGGGGAATGTGTTGGGCGTGGATATGAACAGAGGAAATGATTCAGCTATCAGGGAGGGCAGCCATCATGTATAATGATCCAAACGCACAGCCGCCTTACGGGCAGCAACCAAACGCACAGCCGCCTCATGGGCAGTCGCCGTACTCGTCGCCATACGAACAGCAATATACGCCGCAGCCCACACAGCCGCCACAGTATCCGCCAACGCAGTATGGGGCGCCACAAATGCCGCCGGTATATGTGGCACCGCCGCCGCAAAAAAACTCGAATAAAACAGTTTGGATCGTGCTGGGAGTCATCGGCGCGGTTCTTCTGCTGGTCGGTGGTGGATGTTGCGCTGCTTTATACTTCGTCGGGAGGTCAGCGCAATCTTTTGGCAGCACGCTTATGGCCACGGTAACAGCCGACCAACAAACGACTATCGCGAACGAGTCGTCGCCAACGGACCAGGCGCAGAGTTATTACCTGGCCATCTCGGTACAGGACTATGCCAATGCCTATAACTACCTGGCACCGAAGATGACCACATCGGATGGCAAGACCTTGACGCAAGCACTTTTTACTCAACAGGCGCAGGCCCAGGATACTGCTGAAGGCACAGTTACGAATTATACTTCGACCGCCGACCCCAACGATGCGTCCAAAGTGACGGTTCAAGTTACGAGGAGCAATGGGAAAACGTATGCAGTGCATCTAACCTTTACCCAGGGCACATACCAATGGGTAATTAACTCGTTTGATACTATTTGAAACATCTAGAATAAGAGCGCGAGGAGTATGAGCGACTACGATTCAATCGCACCATTTTATGATATTGAACACGCGCCGTTTGACGAAGACCTGGATATGTACCGGAATTTCGCCGAACTGTGTGGCGGGAAGATTCTGGAACTGGCCTGTGGCAGTGGACGCCTGCTGTTGCCGCTTGCGCGCGAGGGCTACACGCTGACGGGGGTAGATACCTCGGCGGCTATGCTGGAACTGGCACAGCGGGGTCTGGCACAGGCTGGAATCGCCGGACGTTGCCAGCTTGTTCAGCAGGATATGTGCACGCTCCAGCTCCCGGAAAAATTTCGTTTAGCAATGGTCGCGCTTGGCTCCTTCGGGCATATTATCACGCGCACGCAGCAGCAGCAGGCGCTGGCCGCTGTTCGCCGTCACCTCAGCTTGGGAGCGACCTTCATTCTGGATATTAGCAACGAAGACGCGCGTTATATGGAGCATCTGAGCGGTCAGATGCTGCACCAGGGCACGTGGCAGCAGGCAGATGGCGCGTATGTCACCCATTTCCTCAGTCCCGCTTCTTCTAATACGCGTCACCTGCTGGAACTGACCCACTTTTACGAGGTTCACCGTCAGGGCGAGGCTGTGCGGCGAACGATTTCGCAGACAAACCTCTATCTCTTTGAACGCAACGAGGCAGAACTTTTGCTGGAACAGGCAGGTTTACGGGTTAAAGAGGTATATGGTAACTACGAATTCGGGCCATATGAGCACGACAGTCCAAGAATGATTTTTATCACGGAAGCAAGGTAGAAGTATGATGTTGCATGAGTGGAATTTAGAGATTGATAAGGCGAAGGCGCTCCAGCGCGAACTGGCAACAAAACTTGTGCTGGAAGATCAGTTTGACGAGGTGAACTACGTCGCCGGGGTTGATATGGCAATCAACGAGAACAGTGGGATGGCGCGCGCTGCGGTAGTGTTGCTCTCCTATCCTGATCTGGCGATTCTGGAGAAACATGTTTACGAGGAGCCGCTGAGAATGCCCTATATCCCAGGGCTGCTCTCATTTCGCGAGATTCCCTGTGTGCTGGGAGCCTTTCAGCAATTGAAACAGCGGCCAGACCTCGTGATGGCCGACGGGCAAGGGATCGCGCATCCCCGGCGACTGGGCATTGCCTCGCATCTGGGTCTCTGGATCGATATTCCCACCATTGGGTGTGCCAAGTCAATCCTGGTGGGCAGGCACGAACCGGTTGGGGAAGCAGTGGGAGACTGGTCGCCGCTGCTCTACCATCGCGAAACCATCGGCGCGGCTCTACGCACGCGGGTGAAGGTCAAGCCCATGTTTATCTCGCCGGGACATAAGATCAGCCTGGAGAGTAGCCTCAAATATGTGCTGGCATGCGGAAAAGGCTATCGCTTGCCTGAAACAACTCGCCAGGCGGACAAACTTTCCAAAGACAATCTCTGGTGCGAGTAAGTGTATAAGCGGTTCACTCCTCATCCTGTCCGTTATAGAGGGGTGCGGTGAAATAAAAGGTTGTGCCTTGCTGCGGAGCGCTCTCAAAGGAGATCGTTCCGCCATGTTGTTCCACGATCAGGCGAGCAATCGAGAGGCCCAGACCATAGCCACCCATTTTGGACTGCATCGCGTGGTTTGACTGGTAAAAGCGCTCAAAGACATGCGGCTGATCTTTGGGGGGAATCCCATCGCCGGTATCGATTACTGAGAAGAGCACCATGTGCTTTTGTTGTGGATGCGGGCGCACGCGGATTGTCACTGTGCCGTGGGGCGGCGTAAACTTAATTGCGTTGGCCACCAGATTATTGAGCACCTGCTGCATGCGCTGCGGATCAGCATAGAGCAGCGGTGCGGACGTGGGAATATCCTTGTCCAGGATTACCGCTGCTTTCAGTGCCTGGAATTTCAGGCTGTTCACCACCTGCTTGGCCAGGACACGTGAATTGACTTTTTGCGGCTTCACCTCAAACTGGCCGGAATCCGAGCGAGTCATGAAGAGAATATCCTCGACGATCGTCATCAATTGCTGCACGCCTTCCTGGGCGTAGCCCAAATATTTCTTCTGCTCCTCGCTCAAGGTCCCCATATGGCCCTGCATGAGTAAATCGATAAAGCCGTGAACCGAGTTGAGCGGTGTGCGCAATTCGTGGGAGACCATCGAGACAAAATTCGCGCGCACCTGATTGGCTACCTTGACGGTAGAGAGGTCGCGACCTACAAAGACCGCGCCGGGGCGTGAGGCAATACGCGCGGGGCCGATATTCACCGCATACTCTGCCGAGAAGTCAGGACGCGCGCCCAGAAACATTTCATCGGATGAGAGGGTTTCACCGCTCTCTAGCACACGCGTTAGAGGACAATGCGATGTGCCGCAGAGCTGCGTGCCATTCAAATTGCGGCACATCAGAACATCTTTGCAATGGCAGGCGCGCGCTTCTTCAAGCGAGAAACCAAGCCGGGCTATCGCTGATGGGTTGAGATCGTAGATATGGAACTGCTCATCAACCGCCACCAACATTGAGGGGCCATGAAAAAAGTAGTCCTCCATGTAGCTCAGATCGCGGCCAGGTGAAAAAAGCGAGGCAGCGGGCGTCTCTTCATTGGAGAGAATCAGCGTTTCAGCCTCTGACTGTGGGCGCGAGCCACGCTGGCCCCTGGTCGGTTCAGATGCCTGAGTCTGGAGATCGTTCTGCTCCTGCGTGGCCGCGCCATCTGCCTGGAGATCCAGCACTGGTGGTCGTCGTTTGCTATCCTTACGCACGGTGTCCCCCTACTTTCCCACGAATTTATACCCAATGCCACGGACAGAGAGGATATACTGTGGTTTCAGAAGATCCTCCTCCAGTTTTTTGCGCAGACGTCGGATGTAGACATCCACAATGTTGCTGCTATTCCCGTCCTCGTTCCAGACCGAGGTCAGCAATCGGTTGCGATCGACTGCCAGGCCAGCCGAGGCCATCAAGACGCGCAAAACCTGCATCTCGGTATGGGTCAAGTCAATTGTTGGACGACCAGGGAGGGCCACTTTTAATTCAGCCGGGAAGAGCTCAACCTGGCCAGCGCGCAGACTATGGTTGCCTGGTACGCTCTGTTTTTTAATCCGGCGCAGGACAGCTTGCACGCGAGCAACCAGCTCCTGATGGTTGTAGGGTTTACAAATGTAATCGTCGGCCCCGATATCAAAACCATGCAACTTTGATTCCAGGGTATCCTGGGCAGTCGTAAAAATAAGCGGAATTTCGTAGCCTTCGGCACGCAGCTTCTCCGAGAACTGAAACCCATCGAGGTATGGCATGGTCACATCGAGGAGAAGCAAATCTGGCTCACGCCTCTGGATCATTTGCATGGCCCCACGCGGATTATCGGTGGTTTCCACATCATACCCCTCTTTCGTCAGGGTAAATTGGACCAGAGCGTTTTCGAAAGGATTATCATCAATGACAAGGATGTACACAGTCTTTCCCCTCATGCATAAACTGCTTTTGTCTCTTTGCCTACAAACATTCGCCAGCGGCACCGGGCAAGGCGCGGGGGGGAAGTGAAGCTGCCCGGTGATTTCTGGTAATCGCGTCCCTCAAGCTGAATCTTTGCGGCTAGCACGCATCTTCTCCAGATAGACCATCAAGATTGCCAGATCAGCGGGCGAGACTCCTTCCACGCGAGATGCCTGACCGATGGTTCGTGGGCGTTGATGGGCAAGCTTCTGGCGGGCCTGGGTACGCAGGTGAGGAATCACAGCATAGTCGAGCTCCTCAGGGATGCGATGCTCCTCCAGGCGCCTGGTGCGATGCACCTGCTGTTCTTGCTTGCGCACATAGCTCTCATATTTCACTTGTAGTTCCACCTCCTCGGCCACAGTATCCGGCAGCGAGAGCAACATCACAGAAGCTGACTCAACCTCTGGTGTTGCGACCTGTTCAACCACAGCCTGGTTCACAGAACCAATCGGCGCATTGCCGCGTTGGGAAAGTTGCGCAACCTGCTGATAACCCACCCCTGGTCGGCGCAGGAGTTCACGCGCGGAGAGCATTTGCCCAAGCGGGGCAATGCCCAGTTCTTGCGCGCGTGTCTCGGTCGAGCGCGCAGAAGTAAAGAACACGTTATCCAACCGGGAGAGCGTCTGTTGAATGTGCTCGCGCTTTTGCACCACAGCGGCGTAGCGCTCCTCGTCGATCAGGCCAAACGTATAAGCATAGTCACTCAAGCGCAGGTCTGCGCTCTCGGGACGCAGGAGCAGGCGGTATTCGGCCTGCGACGTGTGCAGGCGATACGGCTCGCTGAGTGAACGTGTCACCAGATCATCGATCAGCACCCCGATATACGCTTCATGACGACCGAGAATAAAGGGTTCTTCGCCGCGTACAGCGAGGGCGGCGTTGATACCCGCCATGATGCCCTGGGCCGCGGCCTCTTCATAGCCAGACGTGCCGTTGATCTGTCCCGCGAGAAACAGGCCAGCTACAGCCTTGGTCTGCATGCTGGCAAAAAGCTGGTCCGAGGGCACATAATCATACTCCACAGCATAGCCAACACGCATCATTTCTACATGGGCCAATGCGGGAATACTGCGCAACATTGCAAGTTGCACATCTTCCGGCAGGCTGGTATTCATGCCCTGTACATAGATTTCGCCTGTGCGCCAGCCCTCTGGCTCCAGGAAAATCTGATGGCGCTCTTTATTGGCGAAGCGCACAACCTTATCCTCGATCGATGGGCAGTAGCGCGGGCCAATCCCCTCGATCACGCCAGTGTAAAGTGGCGAGCGGTGCAGGTTATCGCGAATAGCCTGGTGGGTTTGCGCGTTAGTATGCACCAGATAGCAGGGCAGTTGCGCGCGCCAGCCGTGTAGATCCTCCTCGGTCACTGGATAGAGCGGGTTGGGCCGTGAGCCGGGTAGCTGCACATCCTCACGCGCCGAGTGATCGCTGGAGAAGAAAAGCGGTACACGGCTGCCAGGCTGCGCATCCGTCAGACTAAAATCGACTGTGCGAGCATCGATGCGCGGTGGCGTGCCGGTTTTGAAGCGGCGCGTCTTCAGACCAAGCTCGCCAAGCGACGTGGTGACGCCGAGCGAAGGCCCTTCGCCAGCGCGCCCACCTGGCTGTGTCGTGTCGCCAACCACCAGGCGGCCATTGAGAAACGTCCCGGTCGTCATCACAATTGCCCCAGCCTCGTAGCGCCAACCAGTATTGGTCAGCACTCCAACCACCCTGGGGCGTCCATCAGGTTCAGATGTACTGAGCAGGCCAGTAATCGTCGCTTGCTTGAGTTCCAGGTTAGGCTGGCCTTCCAGCACAAATTTCATCGCCAGGCGATAAGCTTGTTTATCGCACTGAGCGCGCAGGGCCTGGACGGCAGGGCCTTTACTGGTATTCAGCAAACGGATCTGGATGAACGTGCGGTCAGTATTGCGCCCGATCTCGCCGCCGAGGGCGTCAAGCTCTTTGATCAGATGACCCTTGGCGGGGCCACCCATCGATGGGTTACAGGGCATCAGCGCGATACTGTCCAGGTTCATCGTGATCAGCAGGGTTTTGCGGCCCATGCGCGCGGAGGCCAGGGCGGCCTCGCAGCCAGCATGGCCCGCGCCCACTACGATGACTTCATAAGTATCCCGCAACGGGCTTTCCGCGTGCGAAGTATGTATGTTGTTGTGCTCGGTTTCGTTACTCATGTAAATGATCTTTGTTTCTCGATGTTTCGCCGGTGAACAGCTTTTCATATTCTCTCTGCGAACGTATTATGCCCCAGTCCTATGCAAACGTCAAGAGAATGAGAAAAAGGTATATAATAGCCGACAGAGTATATGGAAAGCGCATATTCTTTGCTTTTATCACACAAGAAGCCCTCTGTTGCACAAGTGTAGAAACATGAAAAACAGGCCGCTTGTTCCTGTGTATTTCTCAATAAGTGAGAAGTCAACGGATGGGTGATATACTGAGGGAGAATTTGCCTGCTCGTGAGAATGGCTGAGCGTTGGGCAAGCAAAAAAAATTACGCAAAAAGTGGAGAGCAGTATGGCAGCAACATTTCGTGCGTTTATCGTGAACAAGACAGCAGAGGATTTTCACGCGGGCCTGGGTGAACTGAGCCGCTCGGATCTGCCAGCGGGTGAGGTGCTGGTCAAGGTCGCCTATTCGGGTGTGAATTACAAAGATGGGCTGGCCTCGATTGCCGAGGGTAAGGTGGTGCGCAACTATCCCATGGTGCCGGGCATCGATCTGGCGGGCGTGGTCGAGGAGTCGAGCGACGTGCGCTTCAAGGCGGGCGACGAGGTGATTGTCACAAGCTACGATCTGGGAGTCAGCCATTTCGGCGGCTTCAGCGAATATGCGCGAGTCAAAGCAGACTGGGTGGTGGCCAAACCCCAGGGTCTGACGCTGCAAGAGTCCATGGCGCTAGGCACTGCGGGCTTTACGGCAGCTCTGGCTGTGCATCAGTTGGAGAAGAACGGGCTGAAGCCAGACAATGGATCGATCCTGGTCACAGGCGCGACTGGGGGCGCGGGCAGCGTTGCGGTGAGCATTCTGCATAAGCTTGGCTATCAGATCGTGGCCAGCACAGGTAAAGAGTCCGAGCACGCGTATTTGCGCGAATTGGGAGCAGGTGGGATTATTGGGCGCGCCGAAACTTCGATGGAGAGCAGCCGCCCGCTGGAAAAAGAGTTATGGGCGGGCTGCGTCGATGCTGTAGGTGGCTCGACCCTGGCGTATTTGATCCGCACAACGAAGTATGGCGGCTCGATCGCCGCTTTTGGCAATACTGGCGGGTTCAATTTCAGTACGACCGTTCTGCCCTTTATCTTACGAGGCGTCAACCTGCTGGGCATCGATTCAGTCAATTGCCCCATGGAGTTACGGCGCGACGTCTGGCAGCGATTGGCCAGCGAGTGCAAGCCGGAGAAGCTCCTGAGCCATATTGGGCACGAAGTCAGCTTCGAGGAGCTGCCCACAGCTCTGACGCGTGTACTCAAAGGCGACGCGCGCGGGCATACTGTTATCAAGATTGGGCACTGAGATCATCTCATCCATTTTTCTACAGATAGTGGTTTTGCTGCTTCGCATAATTTTCGAGCAATAAAATCACTATCTGTATTTCTTTCTTTTGGGGTGGAGTTGGGGATATTGGGCGGTTGACAATTCGCTGCAAGCGATGGTATCCTGTTAGCAACAAACAAATATATCCAGCCCGCGTTGAGCGAAGATAGTACGAGGCAGGGCAACCCGTAGCGATCCGATGATTGGTGCAAGTTCGGAAGGTTCTCGCCCCCTCAGAACCGCGTCGTGAGCGGCTGCCCGAAGAAAGTCTCCCGGAGAACATTTTCTGGTGTGAGACAAGTAGGGCGGGTGGATGGTTCCCACGCAGCATTTGAACCGTAAATAAGTGGTCAGCCTTTCAGTTTTTCGTCACAATGTTGTGAGAAATAAGCCCGCTGGTGATTGAAAGACGGCAATCTGGGTGGTACCACGGGAGCCTTTTCGCAAGAGAAATAAAGCTCTCGTCCCAATGAGCATTCGACTTGGGACGAGAGCTTTTTGCTTGGTTGCGAGCGCTAACTATCAGCAACTTTATCCTGGACTGACCGCCGCTGCCAACCATTCCCGCCCTTGTCCACAGATCGGGAAAGGTGAAACAACATGATTCCTGTCTCTATTGTGAACGTTACCAGCTATACGGGCCTGGAACTCCTGCGTCTGCTGGCGGGCCATCCTGAGTTCGTAGTCACCTCAGTCAGCGCGCGCAGTGCCGCGGGCCAGCGGCTAGACGCGGTCTTCCCACAACTTGCCGTCGGGCGTAACCACACCGCCAGCACATCTGTAGGGAGCCTGATCATCGCTGAGAAAGTTGAGCGCACCGAGCTGGCTTTTGTCTGCCTGCCACACGCCGCCGCCGCCGAGACAGCGCTTGAGTTGCTGGCCCAGGGCAACAAGGTCGTCGATCTCTCGGCTGATTTCCGCTTGCACGACTCGCAAGTCTACGAGGAGTGGTACCAGCATACTCACCCGGCGCCTGCCCTGCTGGAAACCAGCGTTTATGGTCTCTGTGAACGGTATCGCGAACGCATCGCGGCCAGTTCGCTCGTCGCTAAC
>Ga0102924_1002715_pt1 | contig 19053 bp, 12 predicted proteins | sample PaiPotPPM11metaG_FD_80116 | JGI IMG/M metagenome (GOLD analysis project Ga0102924, IMG submission 80116) | Iron sulfur acid spring bacterial and archeal communities from Banff, Canada, to study Microbial Dark Matter (Phase II) - Paint Pots PPM... ...
ACGAACTGGACCAGAGGGTTGAGGCGGTAGATGAACGAAGTCGGTATCGAGAGCCCGAGCGGGTGCGAAGTCTTCGGTACCAGCCGGATCGGGTACACGATTGGCGCCGAGTAGAAGAGCACCTGCAGCGAGATTGCCAGGAAGTGACGAACGTCACGGAAGTAGACGTTCGCGGCACTCAAGACCAGGCCGATGCCGAAAAGGAACAGCGTCTGCAGAATGATCAAAACGAAGACTGCGGGCAGCCACGGCAACACCATGTTCCCGACGGCGAGGAGTACAACACACACGACGCTGATCTCGATCAGCATCGAGACGACAAGCGAGCCAACCGAGGCGGCTACCAGGAGCTCACGCGGGAAGTACACCTTCTTGATGAGCCCGGCATTCCCGACTAGAGCCTCGTTGCTGGTCGACAACGAGTTTGCGAAGAAGTTCCACGGGATAAGCGCGCAGAGCAAGAAGATCACGAAGCTCTTGAGCCCGCTCGGGTTGCCGACCGGCGGATGGATCTTCAAGAAGACACTGAAAATGATCGAGTACACGACAACGGACGTGATGGGACTCAAGAGCGACCAGGTCCAGCCGAGGACGGACTTCTTGTAACGGCTGCGCAACTCACGGAGGATTAGGTTGAGAAGGAGCTCCCGCGATCCCGCGAACTCGCTCAGGCGTGCCATCGCGCTCATAAACGTAATCCTGTGGAAGCCTCGCGTCGCATCCCGCAACGAAGCGGCGTGCGTCGACGGGATGCGGGCGACCCCGCTCGGACGCGCCGCACGGTCCTGAGTTTTCGTGTGGGATGCGCTGCGCGGAGACTCGCGCAAGGGCTGCGGATCGTAGCCGACGGACGGTGCCGTGTTGTCTCGCCGTAGACTCGGGATCGGCTTCCGGTCGTCGAGCGAGGTCGAGTTGCGCATCCTGGAGCTCGGGCTGGCGTTTGCTCTGTCGCATCGGCGCGGCAGGAAGGCACCAGGCCCCCGGTGAGTCGGCCTCCCTCAGTCCCGATGGTCTGTGTTCGCCCCGGGCGGGCAGCCGAGCGGCTGGTGCTCGAGGTCCTCCGGTCTGGGCAGCTGGCTCAGGGCCCATTGGTCGAGCGGCTCGAAGGCCAGGTCGCTCACCTCTGCGGTACCAAACACGCCGTCGCCGTGAGTTCGGGCACAGCTGCGCTGGAGGCTGCGCTGCAGGTGCTGGAGATCGGCCCCGGCGACGAGGTGCTGACGACACCGTTCACGTTCGCGGGGACGCTCAACGCCATCATCGCTTCCGGAGCCACCGCACGATTCGCCGATATCGACCTTGATGACTTCAATCTCGATCCAGAACTCATCGAGGCGAGCGTGTCCAGCAGCACGCGCGCCGTCCTGCCTGTGCACCTGTACGGGCTGCCGTGCCGGATCGACGAGGTGGCGATGATCGCCGGTAGGGACCGGATCAGGATCGTCGAGGACGCCGCTCAGGCGCTCGGAGCATCCGTTGGCCAACGATCGGTCGGCGGTGCAGACGTCGGTTGTTTCTCGCTGTACGCAACGAAGAATGTGACCGCCGGCGAAGGGGGTGTCATCACGACCAATGACGACGCCCTCGCCGATCGCCTACGCGTGCTTCGGAACCAAGGCATGCGGGCTCGCTATGACCATCTCAGACCGGGTCACAACTATCGCCTCACGGACCTCCAGGCCGCCGTCGCGATCCCGCAGCTCGATCGGATCGACGAGATCAACAACGCTCGTCGGAGGAATGCCGCGATGCTTAGCGAGCTCCTCGAGGGTGTCCGCGGCCTGGTTCTGCCGCGCCTGTTCGGAGATCGAACGCACGTCTTCCATCAATACACCGTGCGCGTGACGCCGGACGCCAAGCTCGATCGGGAGAGCCTCGCAGCTCGACTCCAGGAGCGCGGTATCGAGACCGGCGTTTACTATCCACGCCTCGTCTTCGACTACGCCTGTTATCGCTCGCATCCCCAAGTCGTCGTCAGCGCTACGCCGATGGCCGAGCGAGCGGCTCGCGAAGTACTCTCGCTTCCTGTTCACCAACACCTGACCGAGGCGCAGGTGCGGAGCGTTGGAACGAGCGTTCGCTCATGCCTCGCCTGACCGTCGGCATCCAAGGACCGTCCCTGGCAGTTACCATCCTCGGTCGCGCTCGGCCGGGACGTGGGCACTGATGTTGGGCTGAGCGACGCGCTCCTGGGCCCATGCGAAACGAGACTCGAGTACGCAGATGAGTACGAACCCGGTGCGGATCGGGCTGATTGGTGCGGGGTCGATGGGACTCCTTCACGCCCGAGTTCTCAGCGAATCACCCAGGGCGGAGATGGCATTCGTCATCGACCCGAACCCGGCGGCTGCTGCCGAGCTCGCGCGCCGCTACGACACGAAGATCGCGCCTCTCGACACTGACCTGGGAATCGTCGATGCCGTCGTCATCGCGTCCTCAACGGATACCCACGCCGCGTGGGCGCATCGCGCCATCGACGCGGGCCGACCCCTGCTGATCGAGAAGCCAGTCTCGGAGGACCTCGCCGAGACCAAAGCGGTGATCAAAGCTACGGAAGCAGCTGGCCTCCCCGTGATGTGCGGTCTGCTCGAGCGGTTCAACCCTGCGATCCGGACAGCGCTCGAGATTGTCGAGCACCCGATCCACGTCACGAGCACGCGGCACTCGCAGTATCTGGAACGAATCACGACCGGTGTCGCCCATGACCTCGTGATCCACGACGTGGACATTGTGTTGCGGCTGACTGGCGAACCTCCGGCGACCGTGCAGGGGTTGTTCTCGAGGGCGCACCCGCACTCCGTAGCTGATGATGTCGCGGAGGTGACGCTCAAGTTTGGAGAAGGGCTCGTCGCTTCGCTGTCCGCTAGCCGAGTCTCACAGCGCAAGGTTCGTCTCATCACGATCGCCGAGTTGACGCGGCTCGTCGAGGTAGACCTGCTTCGTCAGGATCTCACCGTCTATCGGCACGTTGACGCCGACTTCCTCGAAGGACGCGGTTACCGGCAACAGACAGCGATCGAGATTCCCATCATCGAGAACGCGCAGGAGCCACTCGTCAGTCAGCTTGATCGGTTCATCGACCTGATCGACGGCCGATGCGACCTCGATGACGAGCGGGACTCGATCCTCCCAGCGCACCAAGTCATCCAGGACGCCGTGGACCACGGGATCCGATGAGCGTGCCCAAGGCGACCGCAAGCGAGCAGCCTCGATCGCCTGCGCGATCGCTTCAGTCGCGCAGCGTGGTGCTACCTTCCATCTCCCGGATGGCTATTCGTCGGGTCCTCGACCGACGACACGGCGCTCCACCTGGACTCGATTGACGACGGGGTCCGATTGTCGAACTCGAAGCAAGACGGAGAGCCCGACGCGATCCCGTCTCGTGCGTCGACGGCACGATCCGTTCCTCGACCTCCGAAGGCGATGGGGATGACTCGTGACGAGGTGGTCGGGAAGGTCGAGCAGCTCTTCCCGGAAGGAACGCGGGGTCGGCACCTCCTCCGGTTCGCGCAACTCTCCAAGCGCGACGCTCGCACCTTCGCCACGCTCGTCCAGCAGCACTGGGCGGCGTGGGGTAGTTCCAAGCCTGGCCACTCGTACCTGTGGTGGTCCCTCAGCAATCGACCGTCCGCCGCTGTCCGCCGTGCGCAGGGACGCCTGTCCAGCCGTGCCGCAGAGCCGATCGACTTTCACGCCGTGGTGCTTGCCAGTGACGCCGCGGATCGCGAGGCGATCAGGACAACGCTGGCTTCGTTGGAAGCTCAGACATGGGCGCACTGGCGCGCCACGGTCGTCGGTGCGCCGGACCACCCGGAGCTCGCTAGCGACCGGATCGCTTTCCTTCCCAGGCCGGCAACCTTGGAGGCCGCCGTCGCTGACTTGGTCGACCGGCTCCCGGGCCGGGATCTCGTCCTCTTCTTGGAGGCCGGTGATCGGCTCAACCCTGCTTGCCTGTTCGAGGTCGGCGAGATCGCTTGGCGCAACCCGGCCATCGATCTCATCTATTGGGATGACGACCTCAACAGAGCCGGCGGCCTCAGCGGCGACCCGCTCTTCCGACCGTCCTGGTCTCCGGAGACACTCGTCGGAGCGAACTACATCGGCCGCTCGTTCGCGATGCGGCTACGCCGCCTCGCCGCCGCAGGCCCGCCCCGGAGCGAGCTCGGGGACGCACGGTGGTGGGACCTGCTCCTTCGGTCAAACCTCACCGGCGCAGTCGTCGAACGACTCCCTGGCGTGCGTGCGCACCTCAAGCGCCGCCCCGCGCCCGACCGACTGGTAGGCCTACGAATAATCCAGGAGCACTTCGAGCGCGTCGGCGAACCGGCTGCGGTCACGATGGCTGCCGACGGGCCACGAATCGGCTGGAACTTGGAGCGATGGCCCTCAGTGACAGCCATCATCCCGACGCGTCACAACCGACCGCTGATCGAGCGCTGCCTCGTCAGCCTCGAGCGAGCCGAGTATCCCTCGCTGGAGGTCATCGTCGTCGACAGCGGTGGACGCAGCTCCGAGAACGAGGCTTGGTATCGGGACACGTTTCCCGACTTGAACCTGTCGGTGATCTGGTGGGATCAGCCGTTCAACTACTCCGCTGTGAACAATCACGCCTTCAACGCGGCGGAGGGCGAGGTCCTCGTCTTTCTCAACGACGACACCGAGGTTCTCGATCCGTCAGCGCTTCGCGAGCTGATCGGTTGGGCCAGTCGCCCCGAGATCGGAGTCGTCGGATGTCAGCTCGTCGACGCCGACGGTCGAATTCAGCACGGCGGCGTGATCCTCGGCCTCAACGGCTATGCCGACCATCTGTTTCAGGGCATGGAGCCAGGGAGCGAGACGATGTTCGGCTCGACGTCCTGGTATCGCAACGTCCTCGCGGTGACGGCGGCGTGTCTGGCTGTTCGACGCGACATCTTCGAGCAGGTCGGCGGTTTCGATGAGCGGTTCGTGCTCTGCGGCAGCGATGTCGCACTGGGACTCGATGTGACCCTGGCCGGGAAGCGCAACATGTGCCTCCCATCGAACGGTGTGCGTCACCTCGAAGGGGCGACCCGGGGCGCTGATGTACCGGCCGAGGATTTCTTCACCAGCTACTGGCGGTATCAGCGATGGCTTTTCGGAGGCGACCCCTACTTCTCGCCGAACCTGTCGCTGCTGAGCGGCAGGCCTGCCCTGCGGTCTCGCTCGGAGGTCCCCATCCGCGTGCTGACCTCCCGTCCGCTGGGGCGAACCATCGGTGTCTTCCGCCAGGGCAACGAAGCGTTTGAAGCCCTGGCCCTTGCCGGCGTGTTTCGCGCGGACGACGCGGACGTGTCCCGTATCAAGGAGGCACACGAGCAAGCGCAAGGAGCGCTCCCGCCAAAGTCGGTCACTTGGTTCCTGCCTGATGTCGACAGCCCGTTCTATGGCGGTATGAATACCGCGTTTCGCATCGCCGACTACTTGGCGCGTGAGCACGGCGTTGACAATCGTTTTGCCTTCTGGGCCGACCCAAACGACGGGTTCTTCCGTTCTGCGATTACCGCTGCGTTCCCGGCACTCCGGGATTCCCAGATCTCGTGTCTGCAGGAGCTCGGTCCCGAGTTCCTTGCTCGGGTCGCGCCTACCGACGTCGCCATCGCGACGCTGTGGGTCACCGCATACGCAGTCGCGAAGTTCCCGAGCGCGCGCCGCCGCTTCTACCTCATCCAGGACTTCGAGCCGTGCTTCTACCCCGCCGGGACGCTGTATGGCCTGACGGAGGAGACATACCGGTTTGGTCTATACGGCATCTGCAACTCGCAGCACATGCTCGACCTCTACCGTGACCGGTACGGGGGGCTGGGGAGCGCGTTCGTCCCTGCGGTCGATCCAAAGATCTTTCACGCTCAGGGGCGACCGGAGCGCTCGGATGATGATCCGGTGACCATCTTCGTCTACGCGCGGCCGGGTCACTTTCGAAACTGCTGGGAGGTGGCCGCACTCGCGCTCGAGGAGCTCAAGGCCAAGCTCGGTGACCGAGTGCGCATTGTCACGGCTGGGTCCTGGGCGAGGGCCGACACCCTCGGCAGCGGGATCGAGCACCTCGGCTTGCTCGACTACCGCGAGACGGGCGATCTGTATCGTCGCTGCGATATCGGCGTGGCGCTCACGGTCTCTGAGCACCCGTCGTACCTGCCCCTGGAGTTGATGGCGTGCGGTGTACCAGTTGTCGCGTACGACAACCCGGCGGGCTACTGGATTTTGCGTCACGAGGAGAACTCGATCCTGGTGCGTCGCACCGTCGACGGAGTTCTCGAGGGCGTCGAGCGGCTCGTGCTCGACAGCGGGTTACGGTCCAAGCTCAGTGCGGGCGCGCTCCAGTCGATCCAGGACCAGCACTCCGACTGGGACGAGGCACTCTCGGGCATCTATTCCTTCCTCAGCGATCCCGAGGCGGCCAGACCGGGGGGGTAGGGCTCCGTGACTCGAGGGCCGCTGCCGATCGCAACCTCGTCACCCTCATCAAGGGTCGAGATGACGCGGATGCCGAGGAGGCTTGCCTCTCCACCAACGACTTGGTCGGCGACGCGGTGCGTCACCACGACGCCGAGGCAGCCAGCCGACCGCAAGTACGTACGAAGCGGCTGAGGCATGCGGATCGCCCTCGTCAACAACTTCTTCGTCCCCCGCCCGAGCGGGAGCGCTCACCTGACTGAGGGCCTGGCGCGGGAGTTCGCAGCCGCTGGCCATGAGGTTCTTGTCGTCACCGCGTCGTATGGAGATGCGCCCGAGGACGAGTGGCGGGACGGCTACCACGTCGTGCGCCTCAAGGCCCGGTCACTACCGCGCATCCGGTTGGCGATGAACTACGACATCAGATTCGCGGCGTCGCCGTCGAACTGGCGTCGACTGAAGCAATTGCTCAACGAGTTCAAGCCGGACGTCCTGCATCAGCATGGTCAATTCTTCGACATCACCTGGATGAGCTCGTGGTGGGCGCGACGCCAGCGCGTTCCGGTCGCGTTGACCGTCCACACCCCTCTGATTCACACGCACCCTGTCTACGGCGCGATCTTGTGGCTCGGCGACATGCTGCTTGCTCGACCGTTCATCGCGCTGGACAAGCCGACCGTCGTCGTCTTCGACAAGTGGATCAAGGGATATGTGCGGCGTCGGTACAGGATCCCCGAGGACCGGCTGGCGTCGATCGTCGTGGGCATCGACGCAGACCGATTCGGAAAGGTTGACGCCTCGGTTATTCGGGACGAGCTGCGCCTCGGCGGTCGGCCGGTTGTCCTCTCGCTGGGGCACGTGATCCCGTTGCGGAACCGCCTTACTCTCATCCGCGCGCTTCCCCTGCTTCTGGAGCGTCATCGCGACGCCGCGGTCGTCATAGTTGGCGACGTGAACGACGAGAGCTTCCTGCGCCTCGCCACCGAGCTCGGTGTCCGGAACAGTCTGATCGTTACAGGTGCCGTCCCGAAGGAGAAGATTCCGTACTTCGTCGCCGCCTGCGACCTCGAGACGCACGACCACCAAGGGCTCGGGCTCGGCACCACCACGCTGGAGGTCATGGCTTCAGGCAAGCCGGTGATCGCGGCCGCCGACGAGGACAACTTCGGCGACTTCCGGCTCCGGTCTTGGGACAACGCAGTCCTGATCGGTCGTGAGGACCACCGTGCGCTCGCGGAGGCGATGATCAGGCTGCTCGATGAGCCAGCGCTCGCGGCGCGGATCGGCAACGCGCAGCATCAGGTCATCGAAGAGCACTTCACGATCGGCACAGTGGCGCGCAACCACCTCAAGCTCTACGCGGAGCTCGTCGAATCGCGGCGCTGAGTTGTGACCGCGCCGAGAATCAGAGCTGTACACAGGGGGTGAACCTCCTAGAGTCCCCCAATGCGCATCGGTAGGGCGTCTCCGGGCGCTCTTCCGGCACTGGCCGGGCTGTTCCCGAGCGACAGGACTTCCTACTCGGTCGAAGTCAGCTGACCGTCGTCGACCCGGTAGCGGCGGCGACAGCTCGGACACTCGAACTGGCGATCGCCCGTCTTCTCCAGCCGGCCGTGGCACGAGCACGCCCAGCCCTTCTGCCGCGCGGTGTCGCCGTAGACGAGGGCGTGCGACGCTACGTCGTGGCGCACTACGGAGCCGGTGCCGACGTACGCAGCCGTTCCGATCTGCAGGAGCTGGTTCACGCTCGTCGAGGGGCCGAGCCAGACGTCGTCCCCGAGCTGGGTCCAGCCGAGCACCGCCACGCCGGCGGTCAGCGTGCACCGCTGCCCACAAACGACGTTGTGCGCCACATACACCTGGTCGTCCGTTTGGGTGTAGTCGCCGAGCACGGTGAAGTCACCGTAGAGACCCTTGTCCACGCAACTCAAGGCTCCGATGTGCACCCCAGCGCCAAGCCACACGCCGCCCGCGTGGTTGACGACGCGCACCGCGTCGCCCACTCGCACGGTCTCGAATCCATCGTCGCCGAGCACCGCGTTGGGCTTTACCCGGGCTCCGGGGCCTACGTAGGTATTGGCAAGGAGCACGGCGCCGGGACCGACGGTGGCGTCGTCGTCGATGTAGACGTGCTCGTCGACGACGGCGGTTGGATGGACGCGCGCCGACGGACTCCGGTACTCGGCCAGGCGCTCGAAGCGCTGCTCGCGGAGGGCACGCTCGACGAGCTCGAAGAGGCCCGCCTTGGGCGGTCGAGCCGAGGTGACGGTCGCGTTCCCGGTCGGGACGACGTTCACGAGCTCGGGGGTGGTCACGACAACGTGGCCGGCCGCCCCATCGAGGTCGGTCGCGTACCGGGCGGAGTCCAAGAACGTCACGAGGCCGCCGTCGGGGAAGCGGGCCAGCATTGAGAGGGGCCCGAACCGCTGCGGGCGCACACCGTCGAGCCCGATCGGCGTCATGTCGTCGGTCAGCAGCGGAGCGAGTTCTAGATCCGGCACACGCATCGCGCGCGGCACCCCGTCGCGAGCAAGGAGCAGGTCTGTCGGTGTGACAAGCGGGGCCAAAGCCGTTGAGTGTACCGGCGGTTTCTGACGTAGCCGTCGACGGTCGACCCTCGTCGCTGTCTCCCGATCGAGCGATGCCGAATACACCCGGCGGGCGCGCCGCGCGCCGAGCGACGTCGAAAAAGCCGATAGTAGGATCCTCCTCCGCTTGGGGACTGGTGGGGGGCGTGGTGGGAACGTCGGTTCATTGGTCGCGTACGAGCACGCCGTCCGCGCTCCGGTGATGACGGCGCCGCCTCCGCCGCTGCCCAACGAGCGTCGAGGCCGACGCTGCACGGCCATGCTGGTCCTCGTCTCGTTGGTCGGCCTCATTTGCAGGACCCGAAGCGGCGCGAGGCTGGGGAGCGACCGGTGACGGCAGCGCCATCGACTCAGCGCCCGCGAGCGGCGCGTCCAGCCGCAACGTCTGACGGCGTCCCTCGAGGAAGCCCGCCGTGTACTGATTCGCTTGGTGACGCCGCGGTCGGTCCTGCTCGCGCTCGTTGTGCTCGCCGCAGCACTCGTCGTGCTGTACGTCCGGGCCTATCCGACGATCTCACCCGCGGACGAGTCTCAGCACATCGATTACATGCTCAAGGTCTCACACGGTCACCTCGTTGCCCGTGGGGACCTCCTCGGACAGCAGGCGCTGCGAGAAGAGACCTGTCGCCGTCTCGATTCGCCGTTCGACGTCAAGGTCCCGCGCTGCGGTCGCCCGCGTCACCTGAACCCACCGGTCTTTCAGGAAGGCGGGTACAACACCGCCTACATCCATCCACCTGTGTATTACGCGATCGATGGACTTCTCGCTCGCGGAGCGCTCGCGGTCACGCCTGGACACCACGACGTGGTGACTTTCGCGAGGCTCCTCGGTGCCCTTTGGCTGGCGGCCGCCGTTGTCCTGATCTGGTTTGTACTTGGCGAGTTCGAGACGCCGATTGCCATCCGGGCAGTGCTGATCGTGCTGCTACTGACAGCGCCGACCGTTCTGCACTTCTCCTCAATCGTCAACCCGGACGGTTCGGCCCTGGCGACCGGCGCGGCTGTGCTGCTGGCAACGCTGCGTTATGAGCGCAGGGCGGGCTCGTGGGTTCCTCTGGCCGTCTTGAGCGCGTTTGCCATTGCCACCAAGGCGACGAACGGGTTCGGTGTAGGCGTGTGCCTGATCGACATCGGCGTGCGATGGCTACAGCATCGATCGGCTCGACAGGGGCTTGGCGACGAGCCGCAGGCGAAGCTGCGCGATCGAAAGAGGTACCTCGTCGTGGCGGGTGCCCTCATTGGTGGCCTCGCTGTGACTGGGCTCGTCTGGGCTGGGATCTCGTCAGCCATCGCCCACGTGCCGTCCAATCAGATACCGATGATTCGGCGTTTCTCCACCCATTCATTTCCAATTAAGGGCCTGCAGTTTGATTGGCGCGACGCGCTATCACCCTTGCGAGCGGCGTATGTCCCGCGGTTTCTTAAGAGCGCACGAATCGTCCGGATTGCTGAGATCGTTGACGTATTGGTCATTGCCGGCACGCTGGTGGGGATCGCGTTCTCGGAACACGGAAGTCGACTCCGAGCGGTCGCGATCGCAGCGCTCGTTGCGATGCTGCTCGTTGGGCCGGTCGTCGTGACGTTCAACTACCTGGCTCAGGGGATCTGGTTCAGGCCGGGCACCGTTCCTCGTTACGGGCTGTCGATCTTGCCGGCGGCGCTCGTGGCCGCGACTGTTTCGCTACGGCAGCGGGTGGTGCTCTTCGGGGCGTCGGTGCTCGCGGGTCTGACCCTGATCTCGACGATTCTCCAAATGGCAAGCCGCTGAGCTCGCGGTCGGGCCAGTGGCGCCGCGTCACCAATCCGCACCAAGGCGCAAGGGGTAGGCTCCCGGGGCTCTCGACTCGTGTTGTCGCTCTCCCGATCGAGCCGATGTCGAACCCTCCATGCCATACGAGACCGTGACCCACCACGCGCAGTGAAGCGGCTCTCGCACCTGGTTGCGTCGCTAGGCGCAAGTACGGCCGGACGATGGTTGACGTCGTTCGCGATCATCCTGCTCCTGAGCCTCTGTTGGTCGTTCGCGACGCCGCTCTTCGCCTCGCCCGACGAGCCTTCTCACGTCACGCGCGCCGCCTCGGTGGCGCGGGGTCAGATCCTGGGGCGGACGCCCCACCCGTCGTTGCAGCGGGGCGAGCTCGAGGTGCGGGTGCCGACCATCTTCGGCTCAGGGGGAAACATCGGTTGCCTCGCCTTCCAGCCTGACCAGACGGCCAACTGCATCCGATTTCGGGGCTCGACCAAGATCAGCGAGGTCGGCACGACCGCGGGCCGGCACCCACCGCTCTACTACGCCGCGGTGGGATGGCCGTCGTTGCTGTACCCATCTGCGTTCGGGGTACGGGTGATGCGGGTGATCAGCGCGCTCCTGGCCGCTGCCCTGCTGGCCTCGGCCGTGACGGCACTCTCGTTCGTGCGGTCCGGTCGACTCGCGGCGGTGGGCCTGGCAGTCGCAGTGACCCCGATGGTGCTCTTCCTGAATGGAGTCGTGAACCCGAGCGGGGTCGAGATCGCGGCCGGGATCTGCCTGTGGGCGGCGGGCGCCGCCTTGGTCGTCGAAGCGGAGACCGAGGTTCGGCCGATCCTTGTGACCATTACCGGCGTCGCCGCCTGCGTGCTCGCGCTGACCCGGCAGCTGGGCCCGCTGTGGCTGGGGATCACGGGTGTGCTCCTGGCTTGGGTCGGCGGGCGAGCCGCGGTGCTCGCACTACTCCGATCGCGGCGCTTCCTGGTCTGGAGCGCGGCTGCCGTGGTCTGCAGCGCGGCACAGGTCGGATGGGTGGCATCCGTGGGCGCGCTCGACGCGTCGAGCTCCCAGACGGCGGGTTTCCCGAACGTCGGTGCGAGCACCCTCTTGAAGGGATCGATCGGTCGGTCGTTCATCTATTACCGCGAGCTGATCGGCGTGTTCGGTTGGCGGGACACCAGCCCACCCAGCCTCGTGGTGGTCATCTGGACGGCCGCAATCGGCGCCACGGTGGTGCTCGCGGTGCTGTTGTCAAATCGGCGCGCTGTGGGTGCGATCGGGGCGGTCGCGTTCCTGACGTTCGCGTTGCCTGTGCTCTTCGAGGTTCAGAGTGGTCACAGTGCTGGCTACTTCTGGCAGGGCCGGTACACGCTCCCGCTCGCAGCCGGGATCCCGATCGTCGCCGCGATCACCAGCGCGTCGAGCGGAGCGTCCGCGCGCCTTCCGATCGGTCGCCTGCTCACGGTCGTCGCGGTTGGGCTCGGCGTCGCCCAGGTGCTCGCCTTCGGACAGGCAATTCGCCGCTATGCGGTCGGCGTGCACGGCGTCCTGAACTTCTTCACGGACACGCGTTGGTCTCCCCTGGGCGGCGCGATCCTGCTGTGCACACTCTTCGCGCTGGGCTGTGTCGCGTGGTATGCGTGGCTGTTCGCTGCCGTCAGATCGGGAGCCGACGAAACACCGGTCGCGGCAGATGGCGCAGCACGGTCATCACGGGTCGAAGCGTCGCCGGCACCCACACGATCGCCCGACCCGCCGCGAGCCCCTCGATGACGGCGTCTGCCACCACCTCCGGCGTGGTGGCCAGCGGCGGCGGCGTGGCGCCGGCGGTCATCTTGGTGTGCACGAAGCCGGGGCGGACGATCATGACCCGGACGCCGCTGTCGACGAGCCGGTCGCTCAGCCCCTGCGCGAACGCGTCGAGGGCGGCCTTCGACGAGCCGTAGACGTAGTTCGATCGCCGGGCCCGCTCCCCGGCGATCGACGACAACACGACGAGGGTCCCGTGGCCCTGGGCCCGCAGCTGCTCGGCGACCGGGGTGAGCACCGAGACCGCCCCGACGTAGTTGGTGCGGGCGACGTCGACGGCGGCCGCGGCCCGCTGCTCGGCCTCGGCCTGGTCACCGAGGATCCCGAACGCCGCGACCACAACATCGAGGTCCCCGCCCCGGAACCACTCCTCGACCTGAGCCTCGTGGCGGGCGGTGTCGGCGGCATCGAAGGCGACGCACTCGACCGTGGTGGCGCCGGCGGCGCGCAGGTCGTCCGCGACCGTGTCGAGTCGCTCGAGGTCCCGCCCCGCGAGGATGACGCGGCGAGTGCGCTGCTCCACGAGTCGGCGCACGATCTCGCCGGCGATCTCGGACGTGCCGCCGAGGACCAGCGCGGACTGAACCGCGCCGAGCCCGTCCCGCATCGATCAGAGGAGCTGCAGCCGCCGCGCCAGGTCCGACTGTATGACCCCGGTCGGGTCGAGTCGGGCCCGCAGCGCGCCGAGCCGGTCGAGGTTCGGGTACATGCGCGGGATCAGCTCCGGCGCCACCCGCGAGTCCTTGGCGAGGTACACACGGCCGCCCGCGCTCACGACGAGGCGGTCGAGCTCATCGAGCAGCGAGCCGAGGCCCCGCACCGCGGCCGGGATGTCGAGGGCGAGCGTCCAGCCCGGGATCGGGAACGACAGCGGACCGGGGTTGCCGGGGCCGAACCGCTTCAGCACCGCCAGGAACGAGGCGCACTGGGCCTGACTCAGGAGCTGCACGCTCTGGCGGACGGTCGCCGTCGCCTCGGGCGGCACGACGAACTGGTACTGGACGAAGCCCCGCTTGCCGTAGAGGCGGTTCCAGTGCTGCACCCCGTCGAGGGGATGGAAGAAGCCGGTGATCGACTCGAGGCGCTCGCGCCGCTGGCGGGGCGCGCGCCGGAACCACAGCTCGTTGAACGCCCGGACGGTGAAGCGGTTCATGATCCCCTCGGGGACCCACGGCGGCGCGCTGAGCCCGGTCGGCGGCGCGAAGCGCAGCGGCTGCGACCGCAGCTTGGCTGGCAGGGCGTCGAGCGGGGCGTGGTCGCCCCGGGTGAGGACCGACCGGCCGAGCGAGCGGCCGGAGGCGAGGCAGTCGATCCAGGCCACCGAGTAGCGGTAGCGGTCGTCACCCTCCTCCATCCGCTCCATGAGGGCGTCGAGATGGTTGACCCGCTCGGTGTCGACGAGCACGAACGAGGTCTCGATCGGCAGGAGCCGCATCGTCACCTCGGTGATGATCCCGGTCAGGCCGAGCGCGCCGGCGGTGCCCCAGAAGACCTCGGGCTCGTCGTCGGGCGTGGCGACCACGGTCTCCTTCGGGGCTCGCAGCGTGAACGACCTGACATGGTTCGCGAAGCTGCCCTCGAAGTGGTGGTTCTTGCCGTGGATGTCGGCGGCCAGCGCGCCGCCGACGGTCACGAACCGGGTCCCGGGCGACACCGGCACGAAGTAGCCCTGCGGGACGAGGAGGCGCATGAGCGCGTCGAGGCTCACCCCGCCGTCGACGGTGATCGTCGTCGCGTCCCGATCCACCGCTCGCATGTCGGCCAGTCCGGTGACGTCGAGCACGGTCCCGCCCGCGTTCTGGGCCGCGTCGCCGTAGCTGCGGCCGAGCCCACGCGCGATCACGCCGCGCCGGCCCGCCTCGGCGACGACGGTGCCTACACCCGACGGGTGGCGCGGGGTGACGACGTCGGCGGCGCTGGGCGCGGTCCGACCCCAGCCGGTGAGGACGGTGCTCATCCGCCGACCGCGCGGGAGGGCTCGCCTGGGGTCAGCGCGGCGTGACCGGCGTCGAGTCGCGAGCGGCACACGGGGGCACGCAGGTTAAGAGCGAGCCCGCCGGACGGAGAAGAGCCTGACACTGACAACAGGCTAGCCACGCGCCCCTGCGACTTTGTCGGCGCGGAGGTTGCCGCGCACGGCTTGTAGCGTCGGGGCCCGAGTCAGGAGGACCCGCGGTGGCGATCACCTTCACGCTTTCCACACAACCGGCGGACCGAGTCCGCGCCGACGTGCTCGCGGTGCCGATGTTCGCCGGCGGCCGGCCGGGACCGGGCGCGGAGGTGGTCGAGGCAACGCTCGACGGGGGGCTCCGCCGCTTCGTCGACGAGGCCGGCTTCGCCGGGAAGCCCGACGAGACCCTCGTCCTGCCGACCCCGGGGCGAGCCGCGGCGGGCGTCGCGGTGCTGGTCGGGCTCGGGGACCCCAACGCGGTGTCCGCCGAGCGGCTGCGGCGGGCCGCGGCCGCAGTGGCCCGGAGCGCGTCGCACGCCCGGTCGGTCGTCACGACCCTGCTCAGCGCCGCGCCCACCGTGGAGCCGGCCGCCGCCGCCCAGGCGCTGGTGGAGGGGTTCGAGCTCGGCTCCTATCGGTTCCTCGCCTACAAGACCGACGGCGAGCGCTCGAAGCTGAGCCGGGTCATCGTCGCCGGCGGAGACGGCGCCGCAGTCCGCGACGGGCTCGCCCGCGGCAAGGCGGTGGCCGAGGCGGTCTCGTGGGCTCGCGACATGGTGAACGAGCCGTCGGGGGCGAAGGCACCGGCCGAGTTCGCGGCTGCCGCCCGGCGGCTGCTCACCGGACGCGGCGTGACCGTCACCGTCATGAGCGAGGCCCAGATCCGCACCCAGAAGATGGGCGGGGTCCTCGGCGTCGGCCAGGGATCGGTGCGTCCGCCGCGCTTCGTGCGCGCCGTCTACCAGCCCCGGGGCACGACGAAGGCGGGGACGCTCGCCCTGGTCGGGAAGGGCGTCGTCTTCGATTCGGGCGGGCTCTCCCTGAAGACGTCGTCCGGCATGGAGACGATGAAGACCGACATGTCGGGCGCGGCGGCGGTGCTGGCCGCGATGTCAGCGATGAAGGCGCTCGGTGTCCGCCACCGCGTGGTCGCCTACGCGCCGATGGTCGAGAACATGCCGAGCGGCTCCGCGATCCGGCCCGGCGACGTGCTGCGCATGCGCAACGGCACCACCGTCGAGGTCCTCAACACCGACGCCGAGGGCCGGCTGATCCTCGCCGACGCGCTCTCGCTGGCGGCGTCGGAGCGTGCCGACGCCATCGTCGACCTCGCCACCCTGACCGGTGCCTGCGTCGTCGCGCTCGGTGAGAAGGTGGCCGGCGTCATGGGCAACCGCGACGCCTGGGTCGACCAGGTGCGCGGGGCGGCCGCCCGCGCCGGCGAGCCGCTCTGGCCGCTGCCGCTCCCGGCCGAGTACCGCAAGCTGCTCGACTCCGAGGTCGCCGACCTGCGGAACATCAGCACCGGCTCGTACGGCGGCGCGCTCACCGCGGGGCTGTTCCTCGAGCGCTTCGTCGACGACGTGGCGTGGGCGCACCTGGACATCGCCGGGCCCGCGCGCGCGTCGTCGGACGACGGTGAGCTCACGAAGGGCGGCACCGGGTTCGGGGTGCGCTCGCTCCTCGAGCTGGCGACGTCGTTCGAGCCGCCGGCCGGTCGGCCCGCGGCGAAGCGAGCGCGCGCGAAGAAGACGACGAAGAAGCGTTGACGGCGCGGCCGGCAGGCTGCGTCAGTGGGCGGTCGTCGACCCGTCGGCGAGCGTGGCGTGCGGCAGGCAGAGGTCGTCGTACTCGGCGATGACGATCGGCGCCGCGTCCGGGCCGCAGGCCGGGCAGGCGGGGTCGCGCCGCACCTTGAAGGTGCGGAAGCTCTCCTCGAGCGCGTCGTAGGCGAGCAGCCGGCCGATGAGCAGGTCGCCGAGGTCGAGCACGAGCTTGATCGCCTCGAGCCCCTGGATCGAGCCGATGATCCCTGGGAGCACGCCGAGCACGCCGGCCTCGGCGCAGTTCGGGGCGAGCTCCGGCGGGGGCGGCTCGGGCAGCAGGCACCGGTAGCAGGGGCCCTCGTAGGGCTTGAACACGGTGACCTGACCCTCGAAGCGGAAGATCGAGCCGTGAACGACCGGCACCCGCGCCAGCAGGGACGCGTCGTTCAGCAGGTAGCGGGTGGGGAAGTTGTCGGTCCCGTCGACGACGACGTCGTAGCCCTCGATGATGTCGAGGACGTTGTCGGCGCCGAGGCGCACGTCGTAGGTGACGACGTCGACGTCCGGGTTCAGCTGGGTCAGCGTCTTCTTCGCCGAGTCGACCTTGCGCTCGCCGATCCGGTCCACGTTGTGGAGGATCTGGCGCTGGAGGTTCGACGCATCGACGACGTCCATGTCGACGATGCCGAGGGTCCCGACGCCGGCCGCGGCAAGGTAGAGGGCGGCCGGGGAGCCGAGGCCGCCCGCGCCGAGCAGGAGGACCTTGCTCTCGAGGAGCCGCTGTTGGCCCGCCTCGCCGATCTCGGGCAGCAGGAGGTGGCGGTGGTACCGGCTGCGCTGCTCGGGGTTCAGGACCGCGGGTGTGACCCACGGCCGTCCCTCGTTCTTCCAGCGACCGAACCCGCCTGCCATGGAGGTGACGTCGTGGTACCCGAGCTGCTGGAGCGTGTCGGCGGCGAAGGCGCTGCGGAACCCGCCCGCGCAGTACACGACGACCGGTCGGTCCTTGTCCGGCAGCCGGTTCTCGATGTTGGACTCGAGCTGGCCCCGGGGGATGAACACCGAGCCCGGGATCGTGCCCTGCTCGTACTCGTCCTGCTCCCGCACGTCGAGGAAGGCGGCGTCGTCGAGGCGCGATTCCGCCGTCGCGGGGTCGACCTCGGTGATGCGGGCCTTGGCCGCGTTCAGCAGGTCCCGGTACGGCATTGCTCACCTCCCTCCAGAGGGGAAATGCTAGGTCAGGGGTCGGAAATTCCCAACCACCGGCGGCCGCCGGCCCCTCTCTATGAAGGGGGACCTCTTGTCAATGGGTGACGTGGGGCAACCTCCGGGGGTGTCGGCGTCGGGCTGACCGACCCGGCGGGTTGGGGGTGGTTCTCATCTCTCTATGGCCTGCTCGGTGGCGAGGACTTGGTCTGATGGGAGAACTCCGGCTGGTCCATCTCAGACTTGGGTCGTCATGCGACCAGAGCGGCGACGTGGGACCTTGCCGGAGCGAAGGGTTCAGTCTTGGTGAGCATGTGCCAGATGGCCTCGGCGAGCTTGCGGGCGACCTCGACTCGGGCGACCTTCTTGCCTCGCTGGCGTCCAAGACGAGCCGCGGTGCGCTGGTAGTGCTGGACGTAACAGGGATGTCGTGCCGCATGGGTGGCGGCTTCGATGAGCGCCCAGCGCAGATACTTCGGACCGTTCTTGGCCAGCGGGCCGCGTCGGTCTTGCTCACCGGACTGGAAGACGCGTGGGCACAGTCCGGTGTAGCCAGCCAGCTTCTTGGGTGAGGCGAAGCGGGTGATGTCGCCGATCTCCGAGGCGATGGTGAACCCGAGCACCCAGGCGACACCGGGGACGCTCTGCAGGAGCGCCACGTAGGGATGGTCGGCGCCCATGGCCGCGAGCTCGCGTTCGGCGTTGTCGATGCGGGTGTCCAGATCGTCGATGAGCTCGAGCGCGGTCGTGATGTTGGTCGTCCACGGCTCTGGCAGCTCCAGGCGGGCCAGCAGCTCTCGGCCCTTGGCCCCAAACAGATCTGAGACCGAACAGGGCTTCCCGAACGCGATCAGTGCTGCGTGGACTCGGTTCTTGAGCATCACCCGGTGGCGCACCAGATGCAGACGGAACCGGGCCCGTTCCCGCTCCGCTCGGATGCCCGGGTCGGGAAGCCAGATCGACGGCACCAGGTCCCGGCGGGAGAGCTCGGCCAGCACCCACGCGTCGATACGGTCCGTCTTGCAGGCCAGCGGCGCCAGCCCCTTGACCTTCTGGGCATCCGCGATCTCGACGTCCCAGCCCGCCCGCTCCAGCGTGTCGTGCACGAAGCGGGCACCGTTCATCGACTCGATCGCGGCCGCCACCGGCTCACCAAGCCCACCCAGCTCCCCCGCCAGGCGGGTCAGCCCATCACGATCAGGAAACGCCGAGCAGCGTCCCAGCACCTCACCCGCCTCATCCATGAGACAGACATCCAAACGCTTGCGGCTCAAATCCAGTCCAGCGTGCAACATCAGTCCGGGACCTCCTTCGGTGTGTGGCTCCACAGAGAGCCCTCAACTTCGCACCGGGGGAGGTCCCCCTTCATGACCCTCAGACCGCCTCGACGATGACGTCGAAGTAGTCCTGGTAGCGGCGGGCCCGGGCCCGGAGCTCCCCGACCGGGAGGCCGGTGTCGGCGAGGGAGTAGCGGTGCCGGCCGTGCTTGGTCTGGCCGTGGTCGGCGAGGAACGCCCGCATGCGAGCCTCGACCGGCGGCGTGAGCTCGGCGTCCCAGTGCTCGTAGACCCG
>Ga0102924_1002716_pt1 | contig 19042 bp, 13 predicted proteins | sample PaiPotPPM11metaG_FD_80116 | JGI IMG/M metagenome (GOLD analysis project Ga0102924, IMG submission 80116) | Iron sulfur acid spring bacterial and archeal communities from Banff, Canada, to study Microbial Dark Matter (Phase II) - Paint Pots PPM... ...
ATGGCACGGTTTTACGTATTGCGGCTCCAATAACGTTCAAAAAGGGACTGGCTATGTTCACAAAATACATTCGCGCGGCTATGAGAAAGGCGCGATACGAAATTTTGCCGGATAGCACATTTTATGGCGAGATCGCCGGTTTTAAGGGCGTTTATGCTAACACAGATACACTCGAGGAATGCCGCGAAGAGCTGGAAGAAGTCCTTGAAGGCTGGATTTTACTGCGTGTTCCGCTCCATTTTCCGTTATCCTCCGTTGATGGAATAGAATTGGTTGTTGGAGAAGTAGCCTGATGCCTCATTGATACCGCAGAGCCTCCGCGGGCTGCACCCGTCCTGCTTGCCACGCGGGGAGCAACGCACCCAGGAACGAGGCCAGCAGCGCCGCCCCGATCACGATGCCCAACTCCTGATAGGGGATAGAAAAGACCAGGCTGGTATTGAATTGCTCGAAAAAGTTCGCGGCAAAGATGTTGGAAGACAGAATCAGGCCCAGCACGACGCCAAGCACGCTGCCGATAGCCCCCACCAGGAATGACTCCAGCAAGAAGGCAAGCTGCACCTGCAGCCGGCTGCACCCCAGCGCGCGCAGCATACCGATCTGCTGGCGGCGCTCCACCACGGCGCGCGTGCCGGTGATGGCGAGGGCCGTTACGCCGAGCAGCAGCGTCAGGCCGACGATGCCCAGCAAGACGTTGCTCAGGAAGATGCGCGGCCCTTGAGCTTGCAGCACCGCGTCTTGCAGCACGGTTGTTTGCAGGCCGTTGTTGAGAAACGCTGAACCCAGTTTCAAAGCCAGCGCGTGCGCATCCTGTCCGGGCGCGACCTTGAAGTAGTAGGTTTGCGCGTCCGGCAGCGCCTGCGCCAGGTTCGCCGCGTTATCTGAATAGCCGCTGTAGGCCGCGCTGGGGATGTAGAGGCCGAAGTGATTGCCGTCGCTGTTATCGACTACGCCGATAATGGTCAACTTGAGGGCGCGTGTCGAGGCAAAGACTACCCTGGCCGAACTGAGATCGGGCGTGGGGACGCCGGTCGTCACCCAGATGGGCGTGGCCGGAAAAGTCGTCTCGCCCTGGTACACGCCGCTCAGCGAGTAGACATACGGCTGGACGTTGGGCGAGTCGTAGCCCGGCGGATCGACGAGAACGCCGGCCTGCGACGCCGTTGGCGCGTTAGGATCGTAGACGGGCGGCAGCGATTGATCGAGATTATAGGGTAGGGCAGTGCTGTCGATGAGCGCGTAGTTCGGGTGCGTTTGCAGCGCCTGCCACACCGCGGCATCGCTATTGAAGCCCCGCGCGCGCGCGGTCAGTTTTAACCCCGTCCCTTGCAGGAAGCTGCCATCGATGATCTGCGCCGGATACATCTTCCAGCCTGGAGCAGGACTGCTCAGTTGGATGATGCCGACGGACGTTGAAGTCTGCTCGCCAATAGCCGAAAAGTCGCCGGGGTTAATGCCATGCTGGAGCAGTGCGCTACGCATGTTGGGGATCGGCTGGAAAAATGGGATGGCCTGTATATCGTAGCCGCCGGTTTGGGTGTTGATATTGACGTAACTATTCTGCATAGCGTAGGTGATGACCGCCATGACGGTCATGACGAAGACGACGAGGCTGAACATAACGATGCTCAGGCCGGTGCGGAAACGGCGGTGCAGGGGATAGGCCGAGGCCAGGCGTCCCAGCGCGTAGAGCCTGGGCAAACGCGCAATGCCGGCCAGGAGGGGTCTGACAATGAGCGAGGCGTTGGTAATCAAGGCCCACACCGCGCCCAATACCATCATCACGCCCGCGATGAAGAAGATGTCGATGCCGCCCTGGAAGCGCGGCAAGCCCAGATTCGCCAGCACATCGAAAGGTAAAGCCCAATATGCTACCAGCGCCAGTCCCGCCAGCCCGGCGAAGAGGCGGTCGGCAGCCACTTTCCCCTGTCTCACACCCCGTAATATGGCGCTGACACAGGCTTTGAGCAGCAAGCCCGCGCCGACGATCAGCAGCGAGAGGCCCAGCGAGAAATAGGCGATCTGGGTATCGTTCAGGCCAATGTGCAGCAAGATGTAGCCGAGAATGAGCGGCCCGATACCCGACAGCACCAGCGAGCGCAGCAGCGCGATCAGCAGATCAGGCGTCTGTTCGAGCGCGCGGGCAGCATGGCCGCCGCGCAGCAGTCCCCACAGGTGCGCGCCGCGCTCGCGCAGCGAGCGAGCGGCCCCGGACGGCTCCGGCAGGTCGCGGATAGCCTCGACGACGGTCATGCGGCTGACTAGCCAGGCGGAGACGGTGACGGAACAGAAGGTAAAGATCACGCCCAGGCAGTAGGCGATCTCGAAGCTGCGCAGTTGAAAGGTTGGTTTGAGCGGGAAATTGAAGGTCGCCAGCAGCGGCTGGAGAATGATCACCAGCAGCGCGCCGAGGCCCAGGCCGGAGATGATGCCGACCAGCGAGGCCAGGAAATCATAGACCGCGCCCTCGAAGAGAAACATCAGCACGAGGTGGCGGCGCTGCACGCCAATAGCGCGCGCCATGCCCATTTCGCGGCGTCGCTCCGCCGCCAGCAGCACGAAGATCAGGAAGATCAAGAGCAGGCTGATCGCCAGGGCGAAGAGGCTGAACAGCGTGAAGACGCGCGAAAAAATGTCGTTTGCCAGTTGTGAATTCTGCACGCCCTGCTCTTTCACCTGGATGACCTGCTCGTAGCTGGGGATGATCTGGTAGAGGGTATCACTGACGGTGTCTGAGAGATTGATGCCGTTGACGCCGCCGCCGCCGCGATTCTCGATGTACACCCTGGTGATATCATCCTCGCGATGCTCGATGCCGCGGAACGTCTGGATATTCGCCAGCAGCGCGGGCGCGTCGCCGTCGAGGCCGCCGTTCGCGACGATATCTACCACACGCATGGGATAGCGCTTTCCCGGCCAGCGCTGATCGTAAAGGTACAGGGTATCGCCGGCATGAGCGTTGAGCAGCGTCGCCAGCGACTGGTTGAGGTACACTTCATTCGTCTTGAGCGCGGCAATAGTCAGATGCTTCTTGCCGTGGGCTTGCTGCATCCCGCCGAATCCCTGCTCGCTGGGCGGGATCACGCCGATGCCGCTCACCTGCGAGCGCACCTGGCGCGAAGTTTCGTCGGCGACCAGCAGGTCAGGCTCGACCAGCGCAGCGCTCACCGCCGCGATATTGGGGTCGTGCAGGCGAGAGTGAAGCACGTGGTAGATGGAATCCGGGAAAAAGCCGGGATTGCCGTGCCGTGCCTGGATGATCTCATCGACATTGCCAAGATTGTAGACGGCCACAGTTTGTTCCGTGCCGAGGATCACATCGCCCGTCGCCAGCACGCTGGAGAGCAGTGTTGTGGAGAGCATGAGGGCGAAAACGATCAATATCATCTGCACGCGGCGGCGCGGGATGTTCCGCACGCCGATCTTGAAGAAGATGGCGTTGAAGACGGCCAGCGCGACGACTACCACGATGATGACGCCCGTCGTGATCAACAGGACGGTGGTGAACGTGTCGATGGGAAGGCCGAACAAATTGGTCATACGCCTGCTTTCTTCTAGCGCGCCTGCCGGAGCGTCTGGTAAAACAGATTAGCAATTTGCTGGTAGCCGATGGTACTGGGATGAAAGCCGTCCCCGCTAAGATATTCGGGGTGGTTCCGCAATGTCTGCCATTGATTGTAGAGATCGACGAGCAGGATATGATGGCGGCTGGCGGCAGCGGCAATGATGGCATTGTATGCCTGGATTTGCGCGGAGAGATAGCTTTGATCGTATCGCTGCTCAAAATACGGCAGGAGATGCAGGTCGGGAACGTTAGCAACAGCGATGCGCGCCTGCGGATCGGCGCTCTGCAAGTGGCTGAGCAGCGTCTCCAGGTCGCGAGCATAGCTAGCAGGAGTGACAAAGTTGCCGATGTCATTGACGGCGAGCCAGATGGTGATCAGGTTGGGATGAGTATCGAGAGCCACCGGCAGTTCAAGGTTGAGCGCCTGGTGGAGCGTGATGCCTGGGATACCAAGATTGATCAGGCGCGTGCTGGAGCCGAGTTCTCTGGCGAGGTCGGCAGCCCAGTTTTCTGTCTGCGGATCGTCCGCGCCGAGGCCAAAGGTATCAGACGCGCCAATCGCCACGTAGAGCAGGTGAGACGGGGGATTCTGTTGCACGGCAGTGGGCTGCGGCGTACTGCTGGCCGCGCCGCAGCTCGCCACGAAGAGCAAAAGCAAACATGAAGCCACGGAACACATGAGTTTGTTCAACGTGGTCGTTCTGTTGTCCTGGCCCTGTTTCCCACCGCGTCTGGGGTGAGCAGCATTAACGAAGGATCGCACTGAGCAGCGAGATGAGCGCAAACAGCACTACGAAGACAATGGTCAGGTTGAAGATCAGACGCTCTACACCACGCCGCGTCTTGAAGACCGAACCAATGCTACTGCCGCCAAAGGCGCTCCCTAATCCTGCTCCCCGCACTTGCATCAGAATAAAGATGATCACGGCCACGCATAGGATAATCTGGATAATGCGCAGGGCCGATAGCCAATCCTGAGACAAAAGATGTTCCTCGCTTTCTTGAGATAGACTTTTCTTTTCCTTTGTTTGCCTACTGTATTGTACTGCTGATTATAGCATACGTTGACGCGGTAAACAATACGCGTTTGGGCGCAGCCCTCCATCCCTCCGTGGAAAAGGTGCCGCCAATTCCGTAGGGGCGCGGGCTTGCCCCGCCCTGGCGAACCACACACAATCCTCACCGTTTTTGGGCGAGGCAAGCCCGCGCCTCCTACGAGATTCGGCCATCACGGAGTCCCCCGGAATCTCTAACTCTCACGTGGTAGCCACGTATGATATAATGCAATTACGTTTTTGAAGAAGCAGATATCACGCGAGGAAGCAATCTTATACTCGTTATTTTCATGGAATAAACCACACCAATGCCAGCGATCATAGCGATCGCGAGGAGTATAGAAGCACAATGCAACTTTTGGGAAAAATTATGGGCGATCCCAATAAACGGGACTTGAAGGCGATCCAGCCCATTGTCGATAAAATTAATGCGCTTGAGCCAGCTATGCAAAAGCTGAGCGACGCGGAACTGGCCGCCAAAACCGCGGAATTTCGCTCGCAGCTCTTTTTATACCTGAAAGGCGGGCTGGTTCTCGAAGATGAACTACTCAACCTGTTCCGCGAAGCTATCGACGCCGTCGAAACCCAGGCCCGCAATGTCACCGCCGCGCAACTGCGAGGCGCGCTGACGGAGTACCGCCAGGCGCTTGAACGGCGCGGCGAGCCTGAACTCCATTTGCGAGACAGACTTTCGTATACACTCTCTGAATGTTTTGAAACTGCTTATGACCGCCTTTCTCCCATCCTGAACAGGCTCAGGGCCAGCGCGGCAATGGACAGAGCCGAAACGCGCCAGGAATGGCCCGATGAAGCCGAAGACCCGCGCGCGGCCTCGCTGGCGCTGCTCAAAGAGATCGAGCCGGTCATCAAAGATATCGACGATGATGAGCAGCGCAAGGCATTTGCCATCGCCTGGGAGCATTTTCAGGAAGCGCGGCGCAGCGCGCCCAACCCGGAAGAGGGCGCAGACGAACGACTGGAAGGTCTGCTCGGCGAGATTTTGCGCCGCTTGCAACCAGAAATTGTGGCGCTCAAAGCTGAAGCAATGGATCAGTTGCTGCCGGAGATGGTCAAACGATACAAGCAGGGAAAAACGCTCGATGATCTGCTGCCCGAAGCCTTCGCCGCGGCGCGCGAAGCAGGGCGGCGCACCATCCACATGCGTCATTACGACGTGCAATTAATCGGCGGCATCGTGCTGCACCAGGGCAAAATTGCCGAGATGAAGACCGGCGAAGGCAAAACGCTCGTCGCCACCTTGCCCATCTACCTCAACGCGCTTACCGGCAAAGGCGTCCACCTCGTCACCGTCAACGACTACCTGGCGCGCCGCGACGCCGAGTGGATGGGCCACATCTATACCTTCCTCGGCCTGACCGTCGGAGTCATCGTCAACTCCGTTGACCCGCTCTCTCAAGAGCGCAGGGCCGCCTACCAGGCCGACATCACCTACGGCACGAATAATGAGTTCGGCTTCGACTACCTGCGCGATAACATGGCCGCATCTCTGGAACAAACCGTGCAGCGCGCGCTTCATTACGCTATCGTTGACGAAGTGGATAATATCCTCATCGACGAGGCGCGCACGCCGCTGATTATCTCCGGGCAAGGGCAAGAATCGACCGACATGTACGCGAAGTTCGCGAAGTGGGTGCCGCGCCTGAAACATGAAACCGATTATACCATCGAGGAAAAGACGCGCGTCGTGATCCTGACCGAAGCGGGCATCGACAAACTGGAAAAGCTGGCCGGCGTCACCAACATCTACGACGAGAGCAATATCGACCTGACACGCTACATGGAAAATGCCATCAAAGCGCAGATCATCTTTAAGCGCGACAAAGATTACATCGTCAAAGATGGCGAAGTGATCATCGTTGACGAGTTCACGGGCCGCATGATGCCCGGCCGCCGCTACAGCGAAGGGCTACACCAGGCCATCGAAGCCAAAGAGGGTGTGGCTGTGCAGCGCGAAAACCACACGCTGGCAACGATCACCTTCCAGAACTACTTCCGCCTGTACGAGAAGCTGGCCGGCATGACCGGTACCGCCATCACGGAAGCGCAAGAGTTCGACAAAATCTATAAGCTGGATGTTATCACCATTCCCACGCACAAGCCCATGATCCGCCAGGATTACGCCGACCTGATCTATCGCACCACCGAAGCCAAGTTCAACGCTGTCGTCGAAGAGATCAAGCGGCTGCACGAAGAGGGCGCGCCGGTGCTGGTCGGCACAACATCCGTCGAGAACTCGGAGTATCTCGCCGAAAAGCTCGACCTCCAGGGCATCCCTCACAATGTGCTGAACGCGAAGAACCACGAACGTGAGGCGCAGATCATCGCCCAGGCCGGTCGCAGCGGGGCCGTGACCATCGCCACCAACATGGCTGGTCGCGGCACAGACATCCTGCTAGGCGGCAACCCGGAAGGCTACCTCGACAGCCTCCTGCGCAAACATGCAGAGCAGAGCAGCTACATCCGCGATATGCCGGAAGACTCGCAGGAAGCGCGCGAGGAAAAGGAAGAGGCCATCCAGGATTACATCGCCAATATGACGCAGGAAGAAAAGGACGAGCTGCTGGAAGAGAAGGTGCGCGAGTGCGAGGAGGATCATCAGAGCGTCGTCGCGCTGGGCGGCCTGCACATCATCGGCACCGAGCGTCACGAGTCGCGGCGCATCGACCTCCAGTTGCGCGGGCGCGCTGGACGCCAGGGCGATCCCGGTGAGTCGCGCTTCTTCCTCTCGCTCGAAGATGAACTGCTGCGCCGCTTTAATGCCGACCGTGTGGGGAAGGCCATGGAAATGTTCGGCCTCGATGAGGAGACGCCGTTGGAGAGTGCAATGGTCTCAAAACTCATCGAGCAGGCGCAGACGAAAGTCGAGGGCTACAACTTCGATATGCGTAAAAACGTCGTCGATTACGACGACGTGATCGCTAAACAGCGCGAGGTGATCTATGCCGACCGCCGCGCCGTGCTTGAGCGCGCCGACCTGCACGAACGCATCCTGAACATGATGCAAGCCGAAGTTAGCCGCGTGGTTGATGCCTTCGTCCCCGGCTCGATGATCAGCACGGAAGAGGAACTTGAGAAACTTTTCACCGCCTTCGAGACATGGGTCCATGTTCCCGAAGATGTTGTGCCGGAGAATATCCACGCCGCGCGCCGCGAAGATATCAAAAAGAAGCTCACCGACCTCGTCATCGCCCACTACGAGCAACGCTGCCAGGAGCTTGATCAGAAACAGGCCGAATACAAAGACCAGCGCCCCGAAAGTAATGTCTTCACCATGCGCGACCTCGAACGCGCCATCACCTTGCAGGTCATTGACCAGTTGTGGATGGATCATATCGACGCGCTGGATGTCATGCGCGCCAGTATCCACTTCCGCGCTCTCGCGCAGCGCGACCCACTCGTCGAGTTCAAGAACGAAGCCTTCCGCATCTTCGCGGATCTGAAACAGACGATAGAACGCGCTATCGTCAATTCGCTGCTGAGAACGCTGCGCAACGAACAATTCGCGCTGCCCTCGTCGCAGCCGCAGCCGAAACTGAAAGCTCCGCGCAAACTGCGCACGAACGCCAGCGACATCGCGCAAGCGGGCGGCCAGCCCAAGAGCGACGGCGCGGACGAGAAAAGCAAAACGGCGGCGCGTCGCAACGGCGCTGGCAAGTCGCAGAGCAACGGTCAGAACCGCGGCGGCACCATGGTTGCCGCGAGTGCAACCGCCGCGTCGGCGCGCCCCGTTCCGGCAAAGATCGGGCGCAACGATCCCTGCCCCTGCGGCAGCGGCAAGAAGTATAAGAAATGCCACGGCGCATAATGAACAGAAATATATAACCATTCCGTTATATATTTCCTCACAAGATGTATGGCTAATTCCTGGTGTTTTCACCTTCGCTCATGGTACTCTTTGCTTAGAACAATTCGTAGGCCCACGTCTACAGGCAACAACGAACGGTTAGTATTAAAGGAGACATCAGGATGAGCGGTCAAGAGGCTATCAATAGCAATGGGCATAGTCATAATGGACACCAGAACGGGCAAAGCAACGGAAAATATCAGTTTCATGGCAAAAGCCAGTTGGTGATCGAGGTGGCCGCGCTGGCTGCCGAGTGGGAAGGCAACCTGCGCTGGCGCGGCGTTAGCCGCCCCTATACCCCGGAGGATGTCGTGCGCCTGCGCGGATCCGTGCAGATCGAATATACCCTGGCACGGTTAGGAGCCGAACGGCTATGGAATCTGTTGCACAGCGAGCCATATGTGGCCGGGCTGGGCGCGCTGACGGGCAATCAGGCCGTGCAGCAGGTCAAGGCAGGGCTGAAAGCCATCTACCTGAGCGGCTGGCAAGTAGCCGCCGACGCCAACTTGTCCGGGCAGATGTACCCCGACCAGAGTCTATATCCCTCGAACAGCGTGCCGCAGGTGGTGCGCCATATCAACCTGGCGCTGCAGCGCGCCGACCAGATTCAGCGCGCCGAGGGTACAGGCGACACCTACTGGTTCGCGCCCATTGTGGCCGACGCCGAAGCCGGTTTTGGCGGGCCGTTGAACGTTTTCGAGATCATGAAGGCCATGATCGAGGCAGGCGCGGCAGGCGTCCATTTTGAAGATCAGCTTTCCTCCGAGAAAAAATGCGGGCATATGGGCGGCAAAGTTCTAATACCTACGCAGTCCGCCATCAAGAATCTCGTCTCCGCCCGTCTCGCCGCCGATGTCGTGGGCGTTCCTACCGTTCTTGTCGCCCGCACCGACGCCAACGGCGCGCAGCTTATCACCAGCGACATCGACCCGGCTGATCACGCGTTCCTGACCGGCGAGCGCACGCCCGAAGGCTTCTATCGCATACGTGGTGGACTCAACGCCGCCATCGCCAGGGGACTGTCCTATGCCCCATACTGCGACCTCATCTGGTGCGAGACCGCCGAGCCCAACCTGCACGAGGCGCGGCGTTTCGCCGACGCCATCCACGAGCGTTTCCCCGGCAAACTGCTGGCCTATAACTGCTCGCCATCCTTCAACTGGAAGAAACAACTTGACGACGAGACTATCGCCAACTTCCAGCAAGAACTGGCAAAGCTGGGCTATGCCTTCCAGTTCATCACGCTGGCCGGCTTCCATGCCCTCAACCAGAGCATGTTCGAACTGGCGCGCGGCTATCGCGAACACGGCATGACCGCCTATACCCGGCTGCAAGAGGCCGAGTTCGCGCTGGAAGCGGAGGGCTACACGGCGACCAAACACCAGCGCGAGGTCGGCACCGGCTACTTCGACGAGGTGGCGCAGGTGATCGCCGGCGGCTTATCCTCGACGACAGCCCTGACCGGCTCGACCGAGATGGCGCAATTTCATTGATCAATGGGTTATGTTATACAATAAGCATGGAAAAGGTTGAAGGGCGTCCCTTGCGGTCGCCCTGGCTCGTAATATTGGTCGCCCTGCATAGCCAAAAAAAGGAACAGTACCCATGACAACCCAACCTGCTTATTCACAGGGTATCGAGATCACCGGACCCATTACTTCCGAATACGCCGAAATCCTCACGCCAGAGGCCATGCGCTTCGTCGCCATGCTCATGCGCACCTTTGGCGAGCGGCGCGATGAGCTGCTGCGCCAGCGCGCGCAGCGACAGATCGAGTTCAACGCCGGCAAGATGCCCGACTTCCTGCCCGCGACCGCGCACATTCGAGACAGTGATTGGACGATCGCTCCCGTACCAGTCGATCTGCAAGACCGGCGCGTCGAGATCACCGGCCCGGCGGAACGCAAAATGATCATCAACGCGCTCAACTCCGGCGCGCAGGTCTTCATGGCCGACTTTGAAGATTCGCTCGCGCCCACCTGGGAGAACATCGTGCTGGGGCAGATCAACCTGCGCGACGCCGTCAAGCGCGCGATCACCTACACCAGCCCGGAGGGCAAGTCGTATACACTCAACCAGCGGACCGCGACGCTGCTGGTGCGCCCGCGTGGCTGGCATCTGCCCGAAAAGCACGTGCTGATCGACGGCCAGCCGATCTCCGGCAGCCTCTTCGATTTCGGACTGTACTTCTTCCATAATGCCCACACCCTGCAGGCAACCGGAACCGGCCCATACTTCTACCTGCCCAAGCTGGAAAGTCACCTGGAAGCGCGGCTCTGGAACGATGTCTTCGTGCAGGCCCAACAGGCGCTGAACATCCCACAGGGTACAATCAAGGCCACTGTGTTGATCGAAACCATCCTGGCAACCTTCGAGATGGACGAAATTCTCTACGAACTGCGCGAGCATTCGGCTGGCCTCAATTGCGGGCGCTGGGACTACATCTTCAGCGCCATCAAGAAATTCCGCCACAATCCCACATACCTCTTCCCTGACCGCGCCCAGGTCACGATGACCACGCATTTCATGCGCTCGTACTCTCAGTTGACCATCAAAACCTGCCATCGCCGCAACGCGCACGCCATCGGCGGCATGGCGGCGCAGATTCCCATCAAGGGCGATGCGCAGGCCAACGAAGAGGCCATGGCTCGCGTGCGCGCCGACAAACAGCGCGAGGCCACTGATGGACACGACGGGACGTGGGTCGCGCATCCCGGCCTCGTCGCCGTCGCGCGGGCCGAATTTGACCGCGTGATGCCGCAGCCCAACCAGATCGAGCGCAAGCGCGAGGATGTGTCCGTCACCGCCGCCGATCTGCTGGCCGTGCCGGACGGAACGATCAGCGAGGGCGGGCTGCGCATCAACATCAATGTTGGCTTGCTCTACCTGGAGTCCTGGCTGCGCGGGTCGGGCTGCGTCCCCATTTACAATCTGATGGAAGACGCCGCCACCGTCGAGATCTCCAGAGCGCAAGTCTGGCAATGGATTCACCATCCAAAGGGCGTCCTGAGCGATGGCCGCAAAGTGACGGTGGAGCTGTTCCGCCAGTTCATGGCCGAGGAGTTGGAGAAGATCAAAGCGATGCTGGGCGAGCGCGAGTTCGCCGCGCGTCCCTTCCCCGCCGCTTCCTCCATCCTGGATCACATTATCACCAACGATCAGTTCGTGGAGTTTCTGACGCTGCCCGCCTACGAGTGGCTAGATTAATAAGCGCAACAATGCTGGCCGCCTGACGACGGCCAGCATTGTTGCGCTTATTATCAACGAACAGTAAAAGGAATAGGAACCATAATAATCATAACATGGAGCATATCAAACAACTCCCCGAACGCATCAGATTACTTGCTATTGACATAGATGGAACGCTGCTCAACCCCGCTGGGGAGATTACGCCGCGCGCGCGGGCCGCTGTTCGGGCGGCGCAGCAGGCCGGGATCGTCGTCACGCTTGCCACGGCACGCCGCTACTGCAATACGGCCTCTTTTGCTGAAACGCTGGGTTTAGAAGGAGCCATCATTGTGTATGATGGCGCGATGATCGTCAGATATCCGCAGAACACCATCCTTGCCACGTGCCCGCTGCAGGCCGATATCGCCCAGCAGGCCGCCGACGTGCTGGCGCGTCACCAGGTGCAGCCCGTCGTTCACCCTTACCTCGGGCTGATCGAGGAGGTGTGGACAGGGCCGCCCGACCTCGACAATTACTGGCTTGATGCCTACTTCATGGCATACTCGGAGCAGACACGACGGATGCCCGTCGCATCGCTCTGCGCGGGACATCCCGATCCACTGCGCGTCGTGGCCTTCGACAGCGAAGAAAAGATACAGAGCGTCGTGCCTGAAGTTTCGGCGCTGCCCGTGAACTGGACGACCATCAAACGCGGCAACTACGGCAGCTCCGAACTGGCAATAATGCACCCGGAATGCTCAAAAGCCAGCGGCGTGGCAACTGTGGCCGGGATGCTGGGCATTCCACTGCAAGAGGTGATGGCGCTGGGGGATAACAACAACGATCTTGCTATGCTGCGTTTGGCCGCGTGGGGCGTGGCGATGGGGCAGGCTTCGGGGTCCGTGCAAGCGGCGGCGGACGCCGTCACCGCCAGCAACGCGGAGGAGGGCGTCGCGCAGGCTATCGAGCGTTACGCTTTGCGCCGGGATCTGCACGCTTCTTCAAATTCTCGCAAGCGCGCGATCTGACGGTGATTGGGCGCGGCCTGCCAGCGTTTGCGCTGCACCAGGGCCAGCGCGTCAGAGGCGCTCATGCCGCCGCAGACCAGCACGGCGCACGTCAAGAGTACGCTGCGTCCCACGCCATGCTCGCAGTGAATCAACACTCGCCCGCCCCGCTGCATCCGCTCGTTCGCCCAACTCGCGCCTTGCATAAGCTGCTCAACGCTCAACGGGAACGTATCAGGTGCCGGCAAATAGAGCAGCTCGATTTGTTCTTTCGCCAGCGCCTGCGCGTCGTCGCGGTATTCCGCGCGCGTATCGATCACGTCGGTAACGCCCGCGCGCGCCAGCGCGCCGATATCCGTCGGGTGTACGCGGCCACCAACCGCCAGGTGAGTCGTCACCCAACTCATATTCAGTTTATCCGGCAAGGAAATGTGCAGAGCCGTCGCCAGCCGCCGCGTCGCGGAATGCTCAGGAAACAGGCGCGCCGCTACCCGCGTCCAGGCGCGATAGGCCAGCCGCACAATTCCTGTAGTGAACCAGCGCGTGCTGGAAAACTGCACCTGCAATCCTGGTTGGAATGGTTGTACCGCTTCATCTTCACGAACCACATCAGACGGAGGAGGCGTGATCGTAGGATCAGACGACATGCTAGACACATCTTTCTTGCTATTGATCGTTTATACGGCGAGCGCGGGAGCGCATCTCAGGCGCTTCTGGCCCTGTCAGCTTCTACCCTATCGCGCTGCACGACGCGCTGTAACGCGGCAATCGCGCACTCGATCATACTATCATCAGGCTCGCGCGTCGTCAAACCCTGCAATGCCAGCCCCGGCGCGAGCAGCAACTTGACCACGCGATAGCGGTAATTGGCCGCGCCCAGGCGCATCAGTTCATAGGCAATACCGGCCACCACCGGAATCAGCGCGATGCGCGAGATCACTTTGATCGGCAGCGGCGGCGATCCGACCAGCGCGAAGACGAAGATCGAGACCACCATCACAATCAGCAAGAAACCAGTGCCGCAGCGCGTATGCACACGCGAGGCGCGGCGCACGTGCGCAACATCCAGCGGATCGCCCCGCTCCATCGCGTTGATCGCCTTATGTTCAGCGCCATGATAGCCAAAAACGCGCTCGATATCGGGTACGCGGCCTATCACATAGAGATAGCAGACCAGCAGAGCCAGGCGAATAATGCCCTCCAGCGCCAGGTTGAGCCAGCCAGTGCCGATCTGCCTGCGGAGCAAGCTGGTGATGAACAGCGGCCCCAGGAAAAAGACGAGAACGGCGAAACCGAGCGAGAGCAGCAGGGAAAGGACAAGCGCCACGCCGCCGATCTGTGGGGGCGACTCCAACTTACCCTCACCCTCGAAGGGTACAGCCGCGCCGTCATCAGAGAACGCTTCCGGCGCGGCTGATTCAGATGCTCCAGTCGCGCCGGGATTGAGCGCGCCGGTGGCAACATTGGCCGAGAACATCATCAGGCGCGTACCCAGCACCAGCACTTCCCACAGCAGGAGAATCCCACGCAGGAACGGCAGACGGAAGACGCGATTCTGGTACAGGCGGGGAATGAGCGCCTCTTCATGCACGTAGATGCTGTCGTCGGGACAGCGGATGGCAACGGCTGCCGAGCGCTGCCCGCGCATCATCACGCCCTCCATGACCGCCTGGCCGCCGTAATAGAATTTCGCCATTATATACCGTCCTGCCTCTCTCTACTGGCCCTGGTGCGAGCGCGAATACCCTGCTTGCGCAAATGCGTGATGCGGCGCATGACCGGATCGCGGATCACCGTGAGCTGCGTCATGCGCGGCAGGCGGCGGCGCAGCGTGCGCAAGCGAGCCTCAGTGCGTAACGGGCGGAGCGCCGAGCGCCAGCGCCGCCGCGCTCTGGCTGCTTGCCAGAGGCCCGCCGCGTTTGGAACCGGCGCCTGGTCGAGAATATAGCGCGCGATTTCAAAGGTCGCCTGCGGGCTGCTCAACTGCCGGGCCTTCTCGCGCTGCTGCCGCATGAGTTCGGACCCCGGCTTGAGCAAGAGCCGCAACGCGTCCACCAGTTCGCTGGCGTCACGCGCGAGCGTACCCACGCCGCTGTTCAGCACGAAATCAACGTTGCCCTCTTCTTGCCCCGGTACATAGCCGCTCAGGATGATCGGCAGGCCGCACGTCAACGCCTCCATAATCGTACCCGGCCCGGCTTTCGTGACAATCACGTCCGCGGCGCGCATCAACTCCGGCATATTTTGCACGAAGCCGAACACTTTGGCCGGAACATGCAGGCTCGAACGGGTGCGCTGCAAGCGCGCGTATAACCGGCGGTTTCGCCCCGTTACGATGAGCAACTGGACGGGCAGGCGCGCCCGCGAAATTGCCCGCACCGCGTCATGCAGTCCGCCCGCGCCATCGCCGCCGCCAACCAGCAGTGCAACCGACACGCCTTCCTGCAAGCCAAATTTCTCCCGCAACTTCTCTTTGCTGTCCGTAGGCCGCGAAAATTTCGGGTCGATGGGCATACCGAGGACATGCACGCGCTGCGGGTCCAGGCCGCGCGACAGGTACACTTGCCTGGCATCTTCCGTAGGTACGATATAACTGTCCGCGCCGGGAGCGAACCAGGTGTAGTGAACGCTCACCAGGTCAGTCACCACCGTTATAAAGGGAATGTGACATCCCAGGTCGCGCAGTACCTCGACAGTGATATGGTTGAGCAGCGGATGAACGGACACGATGACGTCGGGCTGCATCGTCATGAACAGGCGCGATAGGCCGTTATGCACCATAGGATGCGCCACATTCTGCACTGCCGTGACGCGGCGGGCGCTGTTGATGGAGTGGAAGACACGCCCAAAGAGCCGGGGGTTATAGCGAATGACCGGACCGTAGAGCCTGGCAGCCTCGCGCAAAGGAAATTGGGCATACTCGTCAAACACATCGACGATCTCGATGCGGTAGGTTGGCGGCGCGGGCGCAAAAGTTACCTCTGTATCACCATCGTTGCTCTGCCGCAATCGCCACTGCTCTTGCTCTTGCTGCGAGATCAACATAATGGCATGACGGATGGCATTCGCCGCGCTGCGATGACCGGCCCCGGTATCAGCGATGAGGAACAATATCGTCCGTTGAGGTTGATTCGCCAAGCCGTTCCCCCCGTGCATCTATAATTGTCGATCGCATAAAATATATTCGGGAACGTGGCACAGCGACGCCAAGCCACGTTCCCGAATATATTCTTACTCCTCTTCCTTTAAGTTAAAGCGTTTTCTGAAACGCTCGACGCGACCGGCGGCATCTAGAATGCGCTGCTGGCCGGTAAAGAAGGGGTGGCACTTTGAACAAACATCGACCTTCAGCATGGGCTTGACGCTCACGGTCTGAAAGGTGTTGCCGCAGGCACAACTGACTGTGGCCGCAACATAGTTCGGATGTATTCCTTTTTTCATGGTTATTTTTATTCTCCCAAGCGATGTGACTTGACAACATTTTGCTGCGACACCATTGTACATAGATAGCGGCAAGTCGTCAAGATATCCCACGACGATCCTACTGTACATAACAGCGAGCTGCTCCCATTTATGCCCCTTCTACTTTAGACTTTGACCGTGACAGTTGTTTTATGTGACGCCGGGGTATGCAGGAGGTGCCACCCATACTTGTGCGGTGCGATCCCAACTGCCAGAGACAATGTAGCGCCCATTGGGAGACCACGCCAGAGCGGCTACCGTATTGCCGTGTCCTGTGTAGGTGAAGAGCCTGGCTCCGGTGCGCGCGTTCCAGACCTGCACGGTGTGGTCCCAACTGCCGGAGGCAATATCCTGGCCGTTAGGAGACCACGCCAGCGCGCTCACTTCATTGGTATGACCCGTGTAGGTGAGGAGAAGATTGCCCGTCAAGGCTTCCCAGATCCGCACCGTTTTATCTCTGCTCCCGACAGCGATGTCGCGGCCATTGGGGGACCAGGCCAGCGCCTCTATGATGCCGCCCGTATATTCGCTGTATGTCTGAAGCGTGTTTCCCGTGCGCGCGTCCCAGATTTGCACGATGTTGTTTCTATCTCCCGAAGCAATGTATTGACCGTTGGGAGACCAGGCGACAGCGTCCACAAATTCGTTATGTCCTCTGTAAGTGAGGAGAGTCGTTCCCGTGAAAGCGTTCCAGATCTGCACGGTATGGTCCCAACTGCCGGAAGCAATGTCCTGCCCGTTAGGAGACCACGCCAGAGTGCTTACCGCGTCGGTATGTCCGCTGTACGTAGTGACGATGGCTCCCGTGAAAGCATTCCAAACCTGCACAGTGCCGTCCCAACTGCCGGAGGCGATGTATTGACCGTTGGGGGACCAGGCTACCGCGCTCACAACATCGGTATGTCCGCTGTACGTGGTGTCGATGGCTCCCGTAAAAGCGTCCCAGACCTGCACGGTGTGGTCCCAACTGCCGGAGGCGATGTAGCGACCATTGGGAGACCAGGCCACGGCATCTACATAGTCGCTTTGTCCAGTATAAGTGAGTAGAGTCGTTCCCGTCGCTTGAGAACCGGTGCTGTTGTTGGATTGGATACTGAAGACCAGTATCTCGGCCAGAATAAGGCAGGCAACAAACGCAGCCGGAAGAGCTTTGCGACCAATGGATACAGAATGTCCTCGCGTTTTTCTACGCTTGACCGGCGAGGAAGGGCGGGCAGTGATAGTTTTCTTCGCGGCAGCTCCACCGGCTTCTTCCTGCACAAAAATCTGCAGGGAAAGACGCGGCAATGGTTTCAGCACGGGAGGCGGTAACGCGCGCAGGCGGGAGTCGAGAAAGTGATAGTCTGCCTGGGCCGCTTCACACGCCGGACAGTTTTGTATATGTGCAGTAAGAGCTATACGATCAGAAGGTGAAAGTTCTTCTTGTCTCAGCGCGAGTTTCTCTGCCCAGGCGATGCAAGGTGATTGGTTTCTCATTGGCCCCGCTTCCCTCCTCTTGGAGTACCTGGCTCGCTCGCAAGCCGCCGGTAGATCTGACGCAGCTCCTCTTTTCCTCGACTTACATACTTCCCCACACTGGATTCCTTTATCTGCAAAAGCTCAGCTATTTGTCGCTGTGAGAACTCTTCGACAACATATAAGATAAGACATGGGCGATAGGTTGAAGAGACCCGGGCCAGAGCGAGTTTCAACAATTCTGCTTCCTCCACCCCTTCCTCCGGCCCCTCGATGCTGGGTATCTTCGCTCTCGTGCCATATTCTTCCCACGTGATCACATGCAGCAATTTCGCGTGCTGTTGATAGTTATACGCCCGGTTGGTAGCAATGCGATAGAGCCAGCTTGCAAAGCGCGAAGGATCGCGAAGGCCCAGTAATGCCTCCCAGGCTTTCAGGAAGACTTCCTGGGTAAGTTCGCATCCTATCCCATCATTGCCGACAAGGCGGGTCAAGTACCGGCATATCCGGTCGTTATAGCGCTCGTAAAGCGCCTCAAAGGCCAACTGGTCGCCGCCTTTTGCCCGTAGTACAAGATTACGCTCGTCTGGGAAAATCGCTGGCCCGGACGAAGGAGCATCTGGTGTACCATACTCCATTGATTGACTCCTCAGACGTCTGCGTCTGCACATCTTCTCTCATCAAGAACAGTTGCAAAGACAAAGGCGCTAGCTGACGCTGCTACTGCGCGGCGCTCTACTATCCTCTCTTTCTGCAATTCCTTCTTGATGATACAACACTCTGGTCAGACTAACCAGACCATCCAGGGAGCGCGCGTCCTGTTCGGCACGCTTCAGGTGGGTTTCCGCCAGTTCATACAACCCCCGCGCTTCGAGGAAGGCTGAAAAGGGAATAACGCCTCGTACCAGGAGCATAGGCATTTCCCGCTCGAACGCCACCTGGAGCGCCGCCAGCACATTGCTCGCTTCGCGTTCGAGCGCATCGAAGTTCTTTTCGTGAATTTCCACGTACTTGATAAAGTATTCAACCATCCGCTCATAGGCTGCTGAGTCGTGCAGCCTGCTGCTTGCGTAGTCGGCGATGGTCTGGTGCAAGGTATAGCGCCCCGGCCCTGCGCTCTCCAAAAGCCCAGCGTCGATCAGCGCGTCAAGCAGTTCCACAGGAGCGTCACTCACCGCCAGCGCCGCCTCTTCGGAAAAGCTGTGCGGTTTCGCGGGAAAGGCCGACAACAAAGCCAGGACATGCTGCGCCGCTGGCTCTAACTGTAGTACACTCGTCTCTATCGCGCCTTCCAGCGACAGAGTATGCGTTGACAGGTTGGTGAGACACTCCAATGGAGCCTGCTGCATGGCGAGTTGCAAACGCTCCTGCGTGTAGCATAACCGCTTCAGGGCAGTTTGTAGGCGTCGTGGTTGGCCGCTGTATGTCTGTGACTGCAAATATTTCCCCATCAAGGTCAAAGCCA
>Ga0102924_1002717_pt1 | contig 19039 bp, 22 predicted proteins | sample PaiPotPPM11metaG_FD_80116 | JGI IMG/M metagenome (GOLD analysis project Ga0102924, IMG submission 80116) | Iron sulfur acid spring bacterial and archeal communities from Banff, Canada, to study Microbial Dark Matter (Phase II) - Paint Pots PPM... ...
CTCCTGCGGCTGGGAGGGCCTCCCTTTCTTCGAGGCATGGCGGCGGACATGCTCCGAAAAATCCGCCGACTCAGGCCCCTCGAATCCTAAAGTCAGCGCTTTTCACGCCGGATTCAGGTAATAGAGGAACTCCTTTGGAACTGGTTCTCTCACAAACGGTCGCTCGCGGACTGCTGGTAGGCGCCCGGATCAGCACCCTGATGGTCTTCGCACCATTCTTTGGCAGTGGCGCAATTCCGGCGCGGGTTAAGGTAGGGCTTGCTTTTTTCTTGACGCTGGCGCTTTATCCCTCCGCTCCATCACTCGCGGCCCTGACGGCTGGAGCATGGGTGGGAGCCCTGTTAGGGGAAGCCATCATTGGTTTGATCCTGGGCTTGCTAATGAATTTTGTCTTCGAGGCTGTTTATATGGCTGGCCAAATTGCCGGATTTCAACTGGGGCTCACGATGGAGACTGCCATCGACCCGACGACGCAGGCGGATTCGCCCGTGCTCAACGTTTTCTATCAGTCCGTTGCCATGCTGTTGTTTCTGGAGCTTGGCATGCATCACTGGATGCTCAAGGCGGTTGCCTCCAGCTACAGCTATCTTCCCATCGGGGCTTCTCACCTGTCCCGCGTAGGCGTCAAGGCGCTGTTGGACGCTTCCAGTGGCATGTTCTGGGTTGGCCTCCAGCTTGCGGGTCCTGTGTTGATCGTAACTTTGCTCACCGATTTGGCGATGGGTTTCATGAGCAAGGCAGCCCCCCAGTTTCCGGTGGTCTTCACTGCGATTCCCGTCAAGGTTTTAGTCGGCACGACACTGATCGCCCTCGGCATCGGTTTCTGGCCTCGCATCCTCGGCGGCTGTTTCCATCGGGCGCTTTCGCTCACCGGCCAACTCTGGGCGCTGGCGCGATAGGGGAATAAACGGTGGCTGAAGACAGGACAGAACAAGCAACACCCCATCGCCGGCAAAAAGCCCGCGAAAAAGGACAAGTGGCTCGCAGCCGGGAGCTCTCTTCGGCACTGGCCTTGCTCGCTGTGGTCGTCCTGCTGCACTGGCAGTTCGCAAGTTTCGTAGGTCAGTGGAGAGGGTTTTTCCGCGAAGTTTTAAATATGGCGAATTTTTCTGATAACACGCTCATCCTACACTCCCTGGCCTTGATACTCGGGAGATGGATCACGCCGGCATTGCTGGTAGGAGTTGCCTTATCCGCCGTGGCCAGCGTGGGACAAGGGGGGTTAGTTTTTGCCCCTGCCTTGCTCGCACCGCAACTCGGGAAGCTCAACCCGGCCTCCAATCTAAAGAGAATCTTTTCGGTGTCGGGCCTGAGCCACTGGCTGAAATCGCTCATCCCCATGCTGTTCGTCGGCTACCTGACTTCCACGATCATCACGCGGGATTGGACGCAGCTCCTGATGATGACCACTCAAAGCCCACGGGAGTCTTTTGTCTGGCTGGGGCAGCGGATGTTTGAAATAGCCTGGAAGTCGGGATTGATCTTCCTGGCGTGGTCAGCGGTGGATTATTTCCTACAACGGCTCAGCTTAAGCCGCCAGCTAAAAATGAGCAAGCAAGAAGTGAAAGAGGAGAGCAAGGACTTGCAAGGCAACCCGATGATCAAGGGGCGTGTCCGCCGCTTGCAGCGTGAAATGCGGCGCCGCTTCATGATTAAGGATGTGTCGCGGGCCACGGTGGTCGTGGTCAATCCCACGGAATACGCGGTGGCGCTCGAGTTCCGGCTGGGTGAGATGACCGCGCCGGTGGTGGTCGCCAAAGGCCGCAATCTGCTGGCCAAGAAAATCCGCGAGGAAGCAAACTGGCACGGAATTCCAATCGTCCGGAACGTACCCCTGGCTCAAGCGCTCTATCGTGCCGTCCCAGTCGGCAAGTCCATCCCACCCGCGCTCTATGCGGGCGTGGCTGAAATCCTGGCGTTCATCTACCGCGCCAAAGCAAAACCGCAAACCGGAAACACAACCGCCAACCGGCCGTTAATCCGGATGAACTAAGGACAGGAAAATGGCAGTTCAATCCAAACCGAACCAGAAGGGAAGCCCGGCGCGAATGGACTGGGTTGTGCCACTCATCGGAGTGGCGATGGTCTTCGTTATGCTCGTGCCCGTCCCCGCCGCTGTATTGGACATTCTACTGGCAACCAGCATTACCACCGGGGTTCTCGTGCTTCTGGTTTCCATGTACATCTTGCGCCCCGTGCAGTTTTCCGTCTTTCCATCGCTGCTTTTGCTTCTGACCCTATTCCGTCTGTCCTTAAATATGGCCAGCAGCCGCCGCATTCTCCTTCATGGCAGCGAAGGAGCGGGGGCGGCGGGAAATGTGATTCAAGCCTTTGGCCAATTTGTGGTGGGCGGCAATTATGTAGTCGGTTTCGTGCTATTTCTGGCCCTCGTGGCGATTCAATTTCTGGTGATCAACCACGGCGCGGTCCGCATTGCGGAGGTCACGGCTCGTTTCACCCTGGACGCTCTGCCCGGCAAGCAGATGGCCATTGACGCGGATCTCAATGCCGGCACCATCGACGAAGCCCAAGCCCGGGCGCGCCGGTCCCAGATCGCGCAGGAAGCCGAATTTTACGGAGCAATGGACGGAGCTGCCCGCTTCAGCCAGCGGGATTCCATGGCCACCATTCTGATCACGGCGATCAATATCGGCGCGGGCCTGCTGATCGGAGTCTTTTACCACGGCCTCGATTTCCAGCAGGCGCTCAAAACCTACACCATTCTCACCGTGGGAGACGGGCTGGTTACTCTCATCCCTTCTCTACTCGTTTCCGTCGCGGGGGCCATGGTGGCCACGCGCGCTTCATCACAATCCAGCCTGGGTTTGGACCTTAAACGGCAATTGCTTCCCCGAAGCCGGCCTTTGTGGATTGCATCGGGCGTCATGTTCTCCTTGGCGCTGATCCCCGGTCTTCCCAAGCTCTCCTTCTTTCTTCTCTCGGGCATTACCGCAGTCGTTGCAAAGCGCGCAACAGGGCCCACCGAAGAGGATGAGACCAAACCGGCAGGCGGCGGAGCCGCCGCCAAGGGCAAGTCCTCAGATAATGCCCCGGTCCTGCCCAAACTCGATGAGCTTAGCATGGAAGTGGGTTACGGCTTGGTGCCTTTGGTCGACGAAGGCCAGGGTGGGCAGCTCCTGCAGCGAATTCGAGCTTTGCGCAAGCACCTGGCCGGGCAGCTCGGTTTCCTGGTGCCCTCCGTCCACATTACGGATAATGCCCAGCTCAAGCCGCGTGAGTATGTCATCCGGCTGCGCGGCGTTGAGATTGCACGTTGGGAGACTCAGCAAAATTGTCTGCTTGCCATCAGCGCCGAAGCCAAAGCGCCCGCTATCGAGGGCAAGGAGACCCGCGAGCCGGCCTTCGGGGTCGCAGCCCGGTGGATCGCGCCCGAACAGAGGGAAAAGCTCTCGCGGCCGGGTATGCTGTAGTCGATCAAACCTCCGCCATCGCCACCCATCTGGCCGAGGTTATCAAACAGAACGCTCATACCCTGCTGACCCGCCAGGAAGTCAAGCGGCTGCTCGATAGTCTTTCGGACTCCCATCCCAAGCTGGTTGAGGAGCTCGCACCCAAAGTCTTAAGTTTGGGCGAGATTCAGCGTGTCCTTCAGCAGCTACTTCGCGAACAGGTCTCAATCCGTGATCTCTCCACCATCCTGGAAACTCTGCTGGATTCCGCAACAACCAACAAGAACCCGGTGATGCTGGTGGAAGCCGTGCGGCAAGCTCTGAGCCGGGGCCTGGTTCAGAACCTGGTCGGAGATGACGGCAAACTTACGGTGGTAACGGTCGATCCCCAAATCGAGGACCAGATTTATCAGATGTTCGATCAGAGTGCGGCCAATGGCCGGCAGCCATCCGGAAATGCGTCGTTGCTACGCAGGATTTTGGACGCCCTGCGCAACCTGATGGGGGATCAATTGGCGACGGCTTGTCCGGCGCTCTTGTGCAGTTCCCCGGCGCGCTTCCACCTGCGCCGCGTGCTGGAAACCCTTTTTGCCGAAACTGGTGGTGATCTCGCCGGCTGAGGTCCCCGCCGCAGTATCCATTCAATCTATGGGAGTCGTACGCTAAGAAGCTGAAAGAAGGCGGCTGATATGAAATCTTCCTTACAAGAAGCGCGAAACAATTACGAAGTCATCGCCCAGCTTGACCCTGAGGACCGGGACCGGTTGGTCATGGAATTTCTTCCGGAGGTCAATTACATTGCCCGCCGCATCCATGACCGTCTGCCCGCTCACGTGCCGCTCGATGACCTGATCAACGCCGGGGTCGTCGGGCTGCTCGAAGCGATCAAGAATTTTGATTCTTCCCGCAACGTGCAGATCAAGACCTTCGCTAAGCTGCGGATTCAGGGCGCCATGCTGGACATGCTCCGCGAGTTTGACTGGTGTCCTCGCACCGTCCGGCGGAAGGCGCGGGAGATGGAAGAGACCAGCCGCAAACTGCAGCACACTCTGGGCCGCGACCCTTCCGAGCAGGAAGTGGCGCAGGCCATGAATATCGGAGTCAAAGACCTCCAAGAACTCCTAACCGACCTTCGCGGCGTGAACCTTGGCAGTTTGCAGGCGATGGAAGGCGAAGAGGGTCACGATGAAACGCGCTTTAAGTATGTCCCGAATTCGCCCGACGAAGATCCTTATTATCTCTGCCTGCGGTCGGAAATCCGCTCTTGCCTGACTCAGGCGGTGAGCGAACTTCTAGAACGCGAGCGCCAACTGCTGGCGCTTTATTACAACGAAGAACTGACAATGAAGGAGGTGGGAAGGGTGCTCGGCATCGGTGAGGGCCGTGTCTCCCAAATTCACTCCGCCGCCCTTCTTCGCATGAGAGGGCGCATGCAAGAGCTCTTGAACGCCCGCACCCCTTCATCTTCCGCGGCCCAACGTGCAGTTTCAATGGAGTAAACCACATGGAAAAGGTCTTAAGCCAAGCCGAAATTAACGCCCTGCTGCGGTCCTCGAAAACGGCCGGGCCGATGCCTCCCAGCGCTTCGAGGACGCGCAAATATACACCCTTCGCCTTCGGGCAGGCGTCGCGAATTTCCAAGCAGCAGGTTCAAAGCATCACCCAACTGCACGAGCGGTTCGCCCGGAATCTGAAGACCCGCATCAGCGCCAGCCTGCAGGCAAACCTGGAGATTAACCTGATGTCAGTTGAGGAATTGCCTTACGGCGACGTGGTCCAGAACGTGCCCGAGCACAATTACCTGGTCTCACTGCCCATGTTTCCTACCCGCGCGGCAACCGTGCTTAGCATGGATCTTTCCATCGCCTTGTCGATGATTAATCTGCTCCTCGGAGGTGACGGAAACCCCGCCATGGAGCCCAGGCCGCTCACTGAGATCGAGGAGGGAGTTATTGAGAGCGTTATCGAGATTGTTACGTCCGAGCTTTCCACGGCCTGGCGTCAGGTTCTGGAAATGGACTTCAGTCTTGGCCAGAAATTGCGCCACACGGAGCTTTACCGCATCATGTCCTCGTATGACAAAACGCTTTTCCTGAGTTTCGAAATCCGGATGCTGGGGCTCTTCGGCACGATGAGCATGGCGATTCCCACCTCCGCCTCATCTCTCCTACTGCGCAAAATGAAGGAATTGAATTCCCGGAGCCGGATGTCCAAACCCGAGGCGGCGCAACAGCTCCGGGAGAGGTTGAAGGACGCCATCTTCGGTGTCGAAATGACGCTGCCTTTCACGGCCCTGAGCGGCAAGGACCTGCTGGCTCTCCGTCCCGGGGCAACAGTTCTCCTCCGCCACCAGATCCAACATCCAGTGCTTCTTTGGGTCGAGGACAAGAAACTATATACGGCCCTGCCTGTCCGGTCACGGCAGCAACGCGGGGCCATGGTCCAACAACAGTTGTCGATTTCCCAGGAATCTGAAAAAGGAGCGGAATGAATACCAAAACGGCATCTCAAAATTCGGCGGTTCTTGATTATCCGCAAAATTGGGTGAAGTGCATCGCGGAGGCCATCGAAAGGATTGGCGGCGCACCGGTCACGGTGACGGAACTCTCTGCGAAGGAAGGGCAGGACCTTTTCACCGCCAACTCTGTCAGCGGTCTCTGGATGCGCTTCTTTGCCGGCAAGTCCGGCGAGCAGGCATTCCTGATTTCCCAGGAAGATTCCGTGCGCCTCGCTCAGGCCATTGCCGTGGCTCCTCCCGAGCCTCATGCGGCCCTTGCCGAGGAGAATCGCGATGCTCTGATGGGATTCTTCCAGCAATTGGCCACGACGTTGCCCGTCCCGGGGATTGGAGCTGAGCCTGAATTTTCCGGTTATGAGCGGCCCTCCTGGCCGGTAGCGGCTTTGGCGACGTTCCGCTTGAGCACCGCGCAGGGCCCCGTCTGCGTTCTGCACGACCTGATGAGCGAGGACTTTGTCTCGGCGCTCGCTCCCGCCCCGGATCTCCCTTTGGCGCCTGCGCCGGTCTTGATTTCCACCCAGCCCCGGCAGGATTCCAACCTGGAAATCCTCATGGATGTCGATCTTGAAGTGACGTTGCGCTTCGGCCAGAAGCAAATGCTGCTGCGGGACGTCTTGAATGTCGGACCTGGCTCCGTAATTGAACTAGACCAGCAAGTCCATGAGCCGGTTGAGCTCGTGGTGGGAAGGAAAGTGGTGGCCTGGGGAGAAGTGGTGGCCGTTGACGGCAACTACGGGCTCCGCATCACTTCCATTGCCAGCCAGCGAGAGCGGCTGGAATCCCTGGCGCGATAACCACAAGAAATGAAGGATTGAAAATGGCGACACAATTTACCTCTCCAATCAAACCAGCGCCGCAACACTGCGAGAACCCTCTTTGCCCCGGACCTTCCCGTTCCTGGTTCGGCCTACGCAAGCCTCCGCGCGGCATTTGGCTGAACGAGCAATGGTATTGCTGCGCCGCCTGCATGCGGCAGGGCGTGGAGCGCTTCTTCCGCCGCTTTAACCTCTCATCCGCGCGCTGCAGGCCGCTCCGTTATCGCCAGCCGATTGGCTTGCTCATGCATTCGCGTGGCCTCATTACCGATGAACAGCTCAAGACGGCGGTCCAAGCCCAAAAGGAAGCAGGCAGTGGACGGCTGGGAGAATGGCTTATTCATCTGGGCGCTACTACGGAGGAACAGGTCACTGCGACCCTCTCTCTTCAATGGGGTTGCCCCGTCTTTCCGCTCGAACAAAAGGCCCATTTCCTGCAATGGAGCTTCATGGCCCCGTATCCCATCCTGAACGCAGCTCGAGTGGTGGTGGCTCATGGCCAACCTTCCAGCCATACCTATTATTTGGCGTTCGCGGACGGAATCGACCACACCCTCCTTCGAAGCTTTGAGGCGATGTACCAGTGCGAAGCCAAGCCCTGCGTCGCGCAGGGATCCACTTTGAATAGCGCCCTAGTACAGATTGAAGCCGCCGGTGTGCCACCTACCACCGTCGCAGATTGCGAGTACCATCCGCAACCCTTGGCGCAGACTCTTCAGCAGGCCGTTGAGGCCCAGGATGCTGAATCTCTCCGAATTGTTTCCTGTGCGGGATTTCATTGGGTTCGCCTGCAACATGCCGAGACCTTCCACCACATCCTTTTCCCCATCCCGGTGCCGGAAAACGTGCCGGAAGAGGATGAAGTAAACGAGCCGGCGCTCGGTTAACCCAGATTAGTCGCGAGACTTCGTTCGAAAACCGTCGGGTCTCGACGGCAAGATCATGAAGAGTCCTCATTAAGAATCTCCTTATGATGAACAAATTGAGCGTCGCTGTTAAAGCCCGCACCATTTTAGCCGATGACGATGGTTGGAAGGATCATGCTTCCAATTCTAGTGAAAGGCTGAACGGAAGCTCCAAGCGCAGGCTTGCCACGATGGATTACCTCAAGGAAATGCATTCCGCCCGCTGCAGGCCTCTTCCCGAAGAAAGCTTCGCAGCGAACGCAACCGGAATTGAGCTTCCCGCTCTCCCGCCGCAAGTCCAGGAGATGAATCGAATTCTGAGTACAGCGCCCGTGGACCTGAAGCAAGTGGGCAAATTGTCGGAAGACCATCCCCAGATCACCAGCCGGGTCTTGCAGCTTTGCCACAGTTCCCTGTTCAATCTTCCGGAGCCGGTATCGCGCCTTGAACATGCTGTGATCCTCGCCGGAGCAGATAACATCCGCGCGCTTCTGCTGGCCGACGCCATCATGGATTATGCGGCGCGGCGCTTGACCGCGCAGGTGTCCCAGGGATTTTGGTGGCATAGCCTTCTGGTGGCGCAACTGAGCGAGCGGCTTGCCGCGTGGACGGGTGACCAACAGGTGGAACAGGCATACTTTGCCGGACTGCTTCACGACTTGGGGACGTTGCCCATGCTAGCGGCCGCCGGATACGAAAAATGCCCATCCCAAAACCCCTTGGAATGGATAACCGATGTGCCCCAAACCCAACGTCAGCGATTTGGGACTGCCCATTGTGAGCTGGGAAGTCAAATCGGCGTGGAATGGAATTTCCCGCTGCCGTTGGTGGAGGTTTTTGCGGGACATCATGAGCCGGCGAACCACCCGGCGGCTTTCCCGGTTGTCCACATTGTGGCAGTCGCCGAATTTGTTTGCCAGGGCTCGGGCGCCGGATTCGATTCTGAACCGGAATCTCCACCCTCCCCGCCACGGCGCCTGATCCAGCAGACCATAGCGGATTACTTGCCTGACCTGACCGCCAGCGCTTCGCTTCAACTTTCACAAGCTCTCTTGTCGGACATAGCCAGCACAGGCCAGAAACTGAAGGAGAAAGTCTTAGCCGGACCCGCCGTTTAGTCCAATACTGGGTTAACATCACTGGCTTTGGCGGAAAAAGTTGCCAGGAGCATCGATCAAGGTAAGAACTATGAAAGGACTGCGCGTGCTCATTGTGGACGATTCGTCCGTCATGCGAAAGATCATCGAGAGATCTTTGCGGCAGACCGGGATTGAAATCGAAAACGTGATCGAAGCCGACAACGGTATTGATGCTCTGACGATCATGCGGGAGCAACACGTGGATCTGGTCATCAGTGATATCAATATGCCCAAAATGGATGGGCTTGAATTTCTCCGTCAGTGGCATGATGCCGATCCCGCCCGCCGCGTCCCGATCCTGATGGTCACCACCGAAGGTAGCGAGGCCAAGGTGCTTGAAGCCATCTCTCTCGGAGCCAAAGGCTACATCCGCAAACCCTTCACCTCTGACCAGGTGAAGGAACACGTGGCCTTGGCATTGCAATCCTGAAAAACCCCGTAGCAATCTACTCCCTCTTCCTCGAATTAAGACCTGTATGGAAAACCTGTCTCTGCCTTTCTTCTTTCATGGAAGGATATGTTGTTGCCAGCAGCTCTGGGCACCGCATTGAGGCCAGTGGGCTTTTCGGTATGGCTGGTTTCCAGTCAATCCGTGGGAAGCGGGTTGTTACGGCAGATTTAGCGGCATATTAGGCTGTCAGTGGGGGCCAAGGCCGCGGCCCTGGCGCCCACTGGCTGGAACGAGTCGAAGAAAGTGAATCACCTGGCAAGCAGACGGCGGCGGGAGAATGCCAGTCCCAACAAGCCGCTGCCCAGAAGTATCAAAGAAGCAGGCTCCGGGCTGGGATTGATCGCGCCGAGGAGTCCTTGTGTCTGATTGTCGATTCCTGCAGTGAAGTAGAGGGTGTTGGGTGAGAACCCCTTCGCCCCGTTGCCAAAGTAAAGCGACCAAAGGAAATCATTGGTCAGCGGTTGGTTATTGGTTCCGTCCAGGGTTCCCATCCAAGCGCCCGTCATCGGGTTGTAAGCGTTGATCCACCCATTTCCGAAATTTCCAATGAGTAGATCATTGCTGAACTTGCCGAAGTCAGAAGGCGCCATCGTCATGCCCCACGGCACATCGAGGTTGCCCCCCGAGGTGAGTGTGCTCCAATTGTCAGTCGAAAGGTTGTACATGCCGACGAATCCGTCGCCCAACTGGATCACCGGCAAGCCGTTGGCTCCCACCTTGGAATACGCCACAAACAGGTTGCCGTTCATCACGGCTACATTGTAAGGCGCGTACCCCGTTGGCGCGTTGGGATCATTCAACGAACCCATGGACCCAAAGCTGCTGTTGAACTGGTCCACGCCCCCATTCATCTTGAAATCGGCGGCAAAGAGCATGGAGTTGTTATTCACCGTTCCCATGGAAAGACCGGTGTAAACATCCCCAAGGCTGTTATTGTTCACGGCAATCACGGAGTTGGTCAGGCCGCCATTGCTGCCGGGGTTCCAACCGGAAATGGTGCCGTTTAAGTTGCCAAAGATGAAGACAGAGGGAACAGACCCGTTGGGGCCGCCAATGTCAAAACCGTTGGTGGCGTTGAACACCTGGCCGGTGGGACCCTGTGCGGGGCCTGTTCCAAAGGTCGGCACATTAACTACCAGACTCAGCGGACTTCCATTCCCCGTGTAAATGCTTGCAACGTTTTTACCCTGATCTGAAACCCAAAGGGGAGTGCTCGGGCCTTGGGAAACACCCCAGGGGTTGATGAGGTTGGGATCCGTAAACGAGGCGTTGCCTGGGACACTGGAAACAAGATTGGTTTGGTTGTAGTCGCTTTGCGCACGCAACAAGAGAGGGAAGAACAGGTAGGCGGCAAGGAAAACAAAGCAATAACCGATGACCTTCGGATCGAGTCTTTCTTCTTTCACGTTGGTCTTACCTCCTTCTTTCTTTCGGATCAGTCTCGCCCTCCGTCCTCAACAAGCCGGGCATTCCCGCTGGCGGAAGCCGTGATTCCCCTCCTTCAAAAAATTCTACCACTTTCGCGGCGGGTTGGGCGGCCCATCTTTACCCGGACGGTTCACAGAAGCTTTTTGCGAAGACCGGAAGGGCACGTTTTTAACCGTGCCTGGAGTTTCTACATTTCAGGAATCTGCGCGTATCAGCCAAGCCTTCGGAGGCGTCATCCTGAGCGCAGCGAAGGATCACGGTATTTGATCTTTTGTCCGGCAGCGAACTGGACAATCTTCGTGGAGTTTACCCTGAGCAGGTAGCGCAGCGCGGCAATGCCCCAACCAAAAACCATGACACTCCATGACGGTTTCCGGCATGATGTTTGTGAGGAACGTCATCCGGAGGGCGGTCATGGAGCGTTTTTTGAAATAGAGGTGGACAAGTGGAGACAATTCCAAAAAACTGCTTGACACTATACCTAGGTACAGGGTTTAGGCTGAAGGAGTGAAAGCGAGAGAGTGGCATGGCCTTGAAAATTGGTGAGGTTGCCGAGCGAGGAGGAGTAAACCTCCAAACCATTCGTTATTACGAGCGCGAAGGGCTTTTGCCCGAGCCGCCGCGCCTTGCATCGGGTTACCGGATGTTCCCGGAAAAGACGGTACGTCGCGTGAAGTTCATCAAACGCGCACAGGAGCTTGGGTTTAGGCTCGCCGAAATTCGGGAACTATTGTCCCTGCGTCTCGATCACCACCGAAGCAGTTCTGAGGTTCGAGCGCTTGCCGAAGCAAAAATATCCGACATTGAAGAGAAGATTCGCACGCTGAAGGCGATGAAGAAGGCGCTCTCCAGGGTCACAGCGCAATGCTCAGGGTGCGGCCCCGCAAGCGATTGTCCGATTCTGGAAAGCATCGACTCCGGAGAGGTGCTGCAATGACATGGAAGCGGGCGGCGGCGGCTCTTCCCGGTGTTGGCGTTTCCCTGCTTCCGAAGTTGATGTGTCCCGCCTGCTGGCCCGCCTATGCGGGCATTGTTTCGGCCCTTGGCCTTGGTTTCCTGATTTCGGCAAAGTATCTGCTGCCGCTGACGTTCACCTTTCTCGCCATCACCGTTACGGCGCTCGGCTTCCGCGCTTCGCGCCGCCATGGCTACGGCCCTTTCTGGATGGGGCTTGTGGCTGCGGCAGTAATTTTAACCGGAAAGTTTTACTTCGATGCGGCGCAAGCGACGTATGCAGGGATCAGTCTGCTCGTCGCCGCATCGGTCTGGAACAGTTGGCCGCGACGTGCGGCTACAGCCTCCTTCTGCTCTGCCTGCGTTCCGGCAGGAGCGGGCCTTACCCAAAGGAATGCACAAGGAGAAGGAATACATGAGACACAAAATTGAAATCTTCAGCGCCGGTTGCAAGACCTGCAAGGACACAATCGAAACCGTGAAGAAGCTGGCTGGCTCAGAACACGAAGTAGTGGTGCATGACATGCATCAACCGGAGATTGCCAGCCGTGCCGCGCAGCATGGCGTCCGCAGCGTGCCTGCGGTCGTGATTAACGGCAAGCTGGCCGGATGCTGTGCGGGCCGGGGCGTCGAAGAGAATGTGTTGCGCGAAGCGCTTCGGTGATGGCAGTCCTTGCAACGTGAATTAACGCGCGGGTGGCGCCGGCATCGCCTTTTATGTCGGCGACCCTTGTAGCCTCGATGCGATCACCGCTGAAGGAGTCGGGCTACCGGGCGCCAGCCCCGCTTGCCACAGATTGGGGAGAAGCGTATACATCAGAAGCAATGGATGCGCCGCCCGCGAGCCGGTTCGGTCAGAAATGCCTTTGTACCATATGAAAGTATACTTACATATAGTGGCGCCAAACGTAAATGCGGTTACACGCGCTACAGGTATTACTCTATTAAATCGCTGGGCGCACCGTCAGGGCATGGCTTCAGCCATGCCGTTGGCGGTGGTCCCGAGAATTCGGGCTTTAGCCCCTGAGGCCCTCAGCGGCTAAAGCCGCTTCTCCTTCCTTTGGGATTTGGCAGGGCTGAAGCCATGCCCTGACGGCGCCTGATTCAACCTAACAAAGTAAGACAAGGGGACCGATTCCCCTGGCAATTAGGATAGGGAGAATCGATTCAGTTCGCTTCTCCCCCAACCTGGCGGGCGGAATTCGCCCAGTTGGCGCGCATCGTGTTGCGCACGCATTCGCCACCTCGAATACCGTACATTGCCCACATCCCAACCCATTCGCTGATGACCGGTTCAAACCCACTCCTTTTCCCGATGTGGCAAAATGCCTCACTTTTGGCAAATTCTTCATGGACGCAGCCCGATTTTCCCCCGTGACTGATTGAAATTACTGTCACAAAAATTTCTTGTCTCATGGGTCTCACTTGTCTCCCTTGTCTCATTGCCTCGTGCTAAGTTCTGCCCGAGGATGGTGAGCCTTCCATGCCGCTACCGAAATCGCTAACTCTGACCCTGGCGCCGTGGAGCGGTTGGAAAAGGGTGGAGCGGCTGGGACCAAACCGCGAATCCCCTTTGTTATCAAGCAGCCGAATAGCGCCCAAAAGCGTACTATTGCAGATTCAAAAGGCAGCAAGGAATAGGCAACGGGCAGGTGCGCCTCCGCTCATTATGGACGCTTCAGGTTTGCCTTGCCGGGTAAGCCCGGCAGGCTTTGCCCAGTCAATTGGGCAACGCGGCGCCGCGTTCATTAAAACGTCTTATCCGGGGAAACAGTTGGCCATTTCCAATCGGCTGAATTCAAGCCATTTGCAGATTAAGAAAATCCCAATCTTTTTTGGCCCTAAAGCTGCATTGGAAGGTGCGGGGTGAAAAGCCTATGGACAGTGGATTCTATGCGGCGCTGACGGGTCTGGTGGCGAAGTCCGACGCGCTGGACCTGACAGCCAACAATTTTGCCAACATCTCAACCACCGGTTACAAAGCCCAACACGAGTTCTATCACGCCTTGGAGGCCGCGCCTAGCGGCCCTATCAGCCCCTTGACGCAGGCGGTGGACAATTACGGCGTGTTGGGTGGCGCGGACATTGACTTGAAAGCGGGATCGCTCAAGCCCACCGGCAATGACCTGGACGTGGCGCTGGGAGGATCGGGATTCCTGGTGGTGAAGACCTCAGCTGGATACCGCTACACGCGGAATGGCAACTTGCAACTGAGTCCGAAAGGCGAACTGCTCTCGAGCCAAGGCGATCCGGTGATGGGCGTGATCCCCGGCAAGAAAGAACCGGGACCCATCACGGTGCCTCCCGGCAAGATTACCATCAGCCCCAGCGGAGCGATCTCCTCCGGCGGAACAATGGCCGGGCAGCTCAAGCTGGTGGATTTTCCGCACGGCACGCCGCTTTCCATGGAAGGCAGCAGCTACCTTACTGCGCCCGCGCAAAGCGAGGTTCCGGCGAAGGAACCTGACCTTCATCAAGGCGCGCTGGAATCTTCAAACGTGAACCCCATGCAGGGCATGGTGAGCCTGGTCATGCTGCAAAGGCAGTTTGATATGATGCAGAAAGTCGTGACCACCATCGATAAGGATTTCAACAGCACCGCCATCAGTCAATTGCCCAACGTGCAATAGGAGAAAAAATCATGTATCGTGCCCTCTATACCGCCGGAAGCGGCATGTCCGCCCAGGACCTGAACCTGGAAAATATCGCCAACGACCTGGCTAACGCCAACACCACCGGATACCGCCAGCACCGGCTGCAATTTCAGGACCTGGTCTATCAGGGCTTGGTGGTGCCCGGCTCCGCCATGACTCAGCAAACCACCATTCCATCCGGCCTGCAGGTGGGCTTGGGGGTGCGGCCCGCCAGCTCGGAAGTGATCACGACGGAAGGCAACCTGACGAACACGGGCAATCCCTTGGACTTGGCCATTCAAGGTGATGGATTTTTCCAAGTGCTGACGCCGAGCGGCCAGATCGCTTACACGCGGGATGGCTCATTCCACCTGAACCAAACCCGGCAGATTGTGGACTCGGATGGCAATCCCATTCAACCCGCGATCACCATTCCTGCCAATGCCACCAGCATCAGCATCGGCAGCGACGGCACGGTGACGGTGCAGGAACCGAACCAGGCGCAAGCCGCGCAAGTCGGCTCCATTCAGCTCGCCTTGTTTCCTAATTCCGGCGGCCTGATGAACACCGGCAGCAACCTCTATCTTCCGACCACGGCTTCGGGCGAGCCGGTGGTGGGGGCTCCGGGAAGCGCCGAAGGCATTGGCACTCTGCAGCAGGGAATGCTGGAAGCGGCCAACGTCAATGTGGTGGACGAATTTATCCAGATGATCCTGGCGCAGCGGTCTTACGAGGCCAATTCGAAGGTTGTCCAGGCGGCCAACCAGATGTTCCAGGAGTTGAACAACCTGCCGCAATAAGCCAAAGCCTGCCCGTCCGCATTGAGGGTTGGCGCCGCGTCAGGATAAAATTCATGATCCCGATCTCTCGCCATCTCAAAGCCGCTCTCACTCTGGTCGCCGCTGCTGCCGCAGGCATGCACCTAGTTTGGGCAGCAGATGCAAACCTGAAAGTCAAAATTCGCAGCAACGCCGTCGTTCGCATGAGCGAAGTCATGCTCTCCGATCTGCTTCCGGACAGCGCTCCTGAATCTTTGAAATGCCTGGCAGCGAAAATCGATCTTGGCTCTGCGCCTCAGCCTGGTGTAGCGCTCCATGTGAGCCACGCACAGATTCAAACGGCCATTGAAGACCAGCCGGAGCTTTCCCGGAAACTCTTTATCCCAGCTTCTGTCGAGATTGAGCGATTTCACCGGGCGCTTTCGTCAAAAGAAATCGTGGATGCATTAAACGCCGAAGCGGGACGCCGCGGGCTGAAAGGCGACGATCCTCTCGAACTGGCCGGAGTCGAGTTAACTGCGCCAGTAACCGTGACTACCAACCACCCGAATCTGCGAGTCATCAGCATCCAAACGGACGCGTTGCGCCGCACCACCCAATTCCGACTGGTGGCCGCACGTGAGCCAGGCCTTGTTCCCTTTGCCGTTATTGTTCCGCGTCTGGTGAAATTTCCTGGATTCAAACCCATAAGAGCAAAGGGCACAGCAAGTTTGCCAGCGCCCGGAATCGCCAATCCAGGCGCGGCATTGCGTGCGGCTTCCGAATCGGGCACCGCTTCAAAGTTCGTTCCGTTCCAGCCACCGCAGCCCAAACCCATCCTAGTGGAGCCCGGCGCCTTGGCCACGCTGCTCGTGACCGGTAAGGGCTTCACGATCAAAGCCGTCGTTATTCCCTTGCAGGAAGGTTCGTTGGGCCAGCAGATTCGCGTCAGGAGCTTGACGACACATCGGGTGCTCAGCGCCGAAGTAACGGGCCGGAACAGTTTACGGTCCATTCTTTGATCGAGGATCAGTTTATGAAACTTCGTCTTTCACTAACACGATTGAGTGCCAGCTTGCGGCTGGCAAGTCTGGGCTTAACGGTACTGATGCTCGCGCCGGGAGCGGCCCTGGCCCGACGCAAGAAGGCCAAGGCGCCGTCCACTGACGAAACCCTACAGCAATATATTAGCGCCGCGAGCTCAGGCGTGAAGGGACCGGTGCGGCCAATGGGTAGCCTTTGGACTTCGAATGGACCCTTTTCCAGTATGGGGCGAGATGACAAAGCCTACCGCACGGGAGACACCCTGACCATCAACATTCTTGAACAACTCACTGCGGCAAATTCCAGTAATGTAAAGTCGCAACGTAGCTTTTCAGCCAACTCCGGCATTGGAGCTTTCTTTGGGATTATCCCGCCCAACAGCGGCCTTCAGAACATGTTTTCACCACAATCGCAAAATGCTCTGAATGGGCAGGCGCAAACCGCTTCTTCTTCGCTTCTGAATACGAGCCTGCAAGGGATGGTGATGGCTGTTTTGCCGAACGGCTACCTGGTGGTTCAGGCCGACCGGGTGGTGAAGATGGATAATCAGTGGCAACACGTGATCCTGCGCGGACTGGTCCGCCCGGACGATATCGCCCCTAACAATTCCATCCCTTCCGGCGCCATTGGCAACCTCGAAGTGGAAGTTCAGGGTAAGGGCGTCATCAGCGATGGCGAACGCCCACCCAATAAATTGGTGCGATTCATCCTGAGAGTGGTGGGGTTCTAAATAGCCATGAAAAAAGCGTCCGCAACTCTAATTCTGTTGGCCATCCTGACGGGGATCACTCGTGGCTTCAGCGCGGATACTCCGCCGCGTAAGGCCACCATTGGAGACATTACCAGCGTCGAGGGCATCCGCGACAATCCCATTATGGGTTACGGCCTGGTCGTGGGATTGAACGGTACGGGTGACCAGCAACAAGACATCTTCCCCATCCAAACCCTGACTAACATATTGCAAAAGATGGGCGTGCAAACGCCGTCCTCGGTTGTGATTACGCGCAACGTGGCCAGCGTCTTCGTCACGGGTATGTTACCGGCTTTTGCTCATCCTGGTACGCGGATTGACGTAAATGTTGCTTCCACTGGCGACGCCAAGAGCCTGCAAGGCGGAGTGCTTTTGATGACCCCGATTTACGGCCCAGACGGCAAAACTTATGCCGTGGCGCAGGGACCGCTGGTCATTGGCGGTTACACCGCAGGGGCGAATGGCACTTCGGTTACGCTGAACCACCCCACCGCCGGCCGCATCCCAGGGGGAGCGATTGTGGAGAAGGAAACCTCGGTTGACATCAGTAACTTGAAGAATATAAACCTGTTACTACACCAGGCGGATTTCGATACGGCGGAGAATACGGCTGCGGCCATTAATCAAGAATTTGGTAAGACGATTGCTCTGGTTATTGATAGCCGAAGCATACATGTGGTGGTGCCCACCGGTCAGGTTGATCCGGTTCCGGCCTTGCTGGCGAGGATTGAATCCACCCCCGTCCAGATTCATGTGCGGGCGAAGGTGGTGGTGGATGAGAAAACAGGAACAGTGGTACTCGGTAAGAGCGTAACCCTTGCCGCTTGCTCGATCATGCACGGAAACCTTGCGGTACAGATCACAACGGAGCTACAAGTCTCTCAGCCTCAAGGGTTTTCCGGCGGGCAGACGACCGTGGTTCCGCAAACCACGGTGCAGGCTCAGGAGTCGAAAGCGAACCGGGTGCAGCTTCATCAAGGAGCAACTGTGCAGGACTTGGTGAACGGACTGCAGGGGATCGGCGCGACTTCACGGGACATTATCGCCATTCTGGAAGCCATGAAGTCAGCAGGGGCGCTCCAGGCCGATCTTGAGGTGCTCTAATGAGTGATTCCTTATTCTCAGTCACTGCCGGCGGTGCAATGGCGGAGTTTAACTCGCAGTCTTCGCTGGCCAATATGAACAAGAACCACCAAATTCCCGCCAAGGCAGGGCAGGGCCCGTATGAACAACTTGAGGCAAGTAAGCTAACGCCGGAGGGGCGCAAACTCCTGGCTGGCTGCCAAGAGTTTGAGGGCATGTTACTTACCAAGTGGTGGGAAGGCATGGATAAAACCTTTGGCGACCCCACCGAATCCGAGGATGACGCTGGAGGAGACACCATGCGGCAACTTGGCATCCAGTCGGCCGCAAACGCTATTGCTTCCGAGGGTGGGATGGGCCTTTCTGCATTGATGTATAAGCAGTTAGCTCCGGCTCTCGGTCACAAACCATGACCCTTTGAGGATTGCTTTTCCGCGGATTAAAGTTTTCGAAGCCCTGGTCGATAGACCTCTGTGTAGCTTCGAAAAGGAGGCAGTAATGAAAGTGGACTTCAATAACAATTCGGACCCAATCAGCCGTCAAATTCAGCCCGAGCCGCCCATTCATGGCAGCGCCAGCGGGGCCGGGTCAACAACCGGCTCAGTGCGCGGCGGACAGGGTATCGATACCTCGAATGTGAGCGTCAGGCTCTCCTCGGGATCCCAGACCTACGCGGCCGTTTTGCAAGGCCTTCCCGAAGTCCGGCAGCAGCGCGTTCAGGCTCTGAGGCAGCAAGTCCAAAGTGGCGCGTACACGGTGGACAACCACCAGCTTGGCGAGGCCATGGCGAATGATCTGTTTGGGGCCGCTTACGCTGCGGGCAAGTAAGGCAGCTTGAGGAGAAATTCCCCCGGTTGCAGGGTGAGATGCTCCTCCAAAGAGTCCTGATGTGACTGCTGACGTTCTGCCCCGTCATCAGTTTAGGAATTCATTAAGGGGCGCGGAGAATCCTAGCTCAAGTTCCATTCGTGTTCAAATTCCCAATCAGAGGAGCTTTTCAAATGACGGTTATACCCGCTTCGCAAGCAGTCAGACACCACCCGCAGTGCGGGTGGCTTGATGAGCGTGGCCGCCTCAAAGGCGGTCGCTCAGGCCGCGCGTTTGTGGCCCTGTGGCCCAGCGCGAGGAGGCTTGACAAAAAGCTCCCCCC
>Ga0102924_1002718_pt1 | contig 19039 bp, 1 predicted proteins | sample PaiPotPPM11metaG_FD_80116 | JGI IMG/M metagenome (GOLD analysis project Ga0102924, IMG submission 80116) | Iron sulfur acid spring bacterial and archeal communities from Banff, Canada, to study Microbial Dark Matter (Phase II) - Paint Pots PPM... ...
GAATGACCTTGATCGAGTCGCCGCCCAGGTTGAAGTAACTCTCTTCGACCGACGTCACTGCGACGCCGAGCACGCGGCTCCAACTCCGCGCGAGGTCCGCCTCGAGCCGGTCGCGCGGCGGGCACGCCGTACCGGCGCCCAGCCGCACCCCCTCGGGGGCAGGCAGTCCCGCGCGGTCGATCTTGTTGTTGGAGGTCAACGGGAACGCGTCCAGCCGCACGATGTACGCGGGAACCATGTACTCCGGTAGCGCGACCGCGAGATGCCGGCGGAGCTCGTCGAGCGTGATCTCGCCGTCCGCGACGATGTAGGCGATGAGTTCTTGCGACCCGCCCTCGGCGATGCGTGCCGTCACGAGCGTCTGTCGCACGGCGTGGTGCGCGAGCAGCCGTTGATGAATTTCGCGCAGCTCGACGCGAAAACCGCGGACTTGCACTTGATCGTCATTGCGGCCTAAGTACTCGAGCGTTCCCGCGGACGTCCAGCGGCCGATGTCGCCGCTGCGGTAGAGACGCTCCCCCGGACGATACGGATCGACGATGAAGCGTTCGCTCGTGAGGTGCGGCCGATCCAAGTAGCCGCGGCATACGCCGCTGCCGCCCACGCAGAGTTCGCCGAAGACGCCGACGGGTGCCAACGTGCCCGCGTCGTTGCAGACGTAGACGCGCGTTTCGGGAAGCGGGACGCCGATCGGGCTCACGCCGGACGTTCCGAAGACATCCTCATCCCGCAGCGCGCAGAATGTCACGTGAACGGTCGTCTCCGTGATGCCGAACATGTTGACGAGCACGGTCCGGTCGAGCGGATACCGCCTGACCCATCCACGCAACTGGGCCGGTTCCAAGCGATCGCCGCCGAAGACGACGTACCGCAGGTGCGCGAGATCCCTCGGTGCCGGTTCCTCTGAGCGCGCGATGAAATTGTAAAATCCGGCGGGCGTCTGGTTGAGCACGCTCACGCGCTCGCGATGCACGAGGTCGATGAAGCGGTCGACGTCGCGAACCGTCTCCCGATCGGGAACGACGAGACGGCCCCCGTACAGTAGCGCGCCGTACATCTCCCAGACCGAAAAGTCGAAGCAGAGCGAGTGCGCGAGAATCCAAGTATCGGACTCGCTGAAATGGAAGGGCTGCCGATCGTTTTTGAGCAACCGAACCACGTTGCGGTGCTCGATGCAGCAGCCCTTCGGCTCGCCGGTGGAACCCGACGTATAAATGACGTACGCGAGGTCGCTCGGATGCCGCTTCGGAACGTGCGCCCGCCCTTCACCCCGCAACTGTGCGACGTCGGCCACTGCGACGCCGTCGACGAGTCCGAGAAACCCGGTTTCGCTGACGAGCACGCGCGGCTTCGCGTCGGCCAGCATGAATGCCAGCCGCTCCGGCGGATAGATCGGGTCGAGCGGAACGTACGCGGCGCCCACCTTGAGGATGCCGATGATCGCGGCGATGCTCTCGTCCGACGGCGCGAGCAACAGGGCGACCTTGTCGCCGGCCCTTACGCCGTACCGCTGCTGCAGCGCCGCTGCAATCTCATCGGCGCGCGCGTCGAGTTGCGCGTAGGATACCTCGGCGTGAGCGGTGCTCAACGCTATCCGGTGCGGATGCCGGGCAACCTGCTCTTCGAACAGATCGACGATGCAGGCATTGGGAAACGCCGCGTCGGTATCGTTGAAACGATCGAGAATCTGCTCGCGCTCCTGCGGCGTGATGAGTTCGAGCGTCCCGATCGGACGATCGGGATGCGCGACGACCTGCGCGGCCAGTTGCCTCCAGTGACCACCCATGCGCGCGATGGTCTCGGCGGCAAACAGGTTCGTGTTGTAGTTGATGACGATGCGCAGGCCGCGTTCGGAGGGTCCGAAGTAGAAGCTGAGATCGAATTTTGCTGTCGCGACGCCGAACGCGAATGGCGACACGCGCAGCGCGCCGCATCGCTGCGTCGCGCCGTCGCCTTCTTGATAGATGACCGCGACGTCGAAGAGCGGCGAGCGCCCGAGGTCCACGCCGACGTCGAGTTCGCCGACGAGGAGGTCGAACGGATACGCCGCGTGCTCGTAGGCTTCCAGGGTCGTGCGCTGCACCTGCGCGAGAACGTCAGTGAATCGCTGCGAGCCGTCGATCGTGTCGCGCAGGACCAGAGTGTTCACGAAATTTCCCAGGACATCGGCGAAATCCGCATGGTCGCGTCCGGCAATAGGTGTTCCGACCGTGACATCCGCCGTCCCGCTGTAGCGGTGGAGAAGCACTTTCGTCAGCGCGGTCAACAATTGAAAGGGCGTGACGCGCGAGGTGCGCTGCGCGGCGATGAGATCCGCCGTCAAAGAAGCATCGATCTCGAAGACGGCCTGTGCGCCGTCGTAGGCGAGTTCGGCCGGCCGCGGCCCATCCGTCGGCAGCCGCAAAGGGATGCGATCGCCGGCGAGCTTGCCCGCCCAATATGCGCGCGCGGCCTCTCGTGCCGGCGCACGCAGCGCTTCGCGCTGGCGAAGCGCGTACTCTTTGTACTGGCGTACCGGCGGCAGTTCGGCATCCGCCTCATAGAGGCCGAGGATATCCCGCAGCGCGAGGGTCTGCGACCACTGATCGGAGATCACGTGGTGCATGTTGAGCGAAAAGATTGCGCGTTCCGCCGCAAGACGGATCAATGCCGCGCGCACGAGCGGCCCGGCGCTCAAGTCGAACGGCTGCGCCGCGTCGCGGACCAACAGTTCCTCGGCGCGCGCGCGCGGATCGTCGGCGTCGCGTAGGTCGATGACATCCAGCGCCGGACCGGCGGCGTGAACGATCTGATGCGGTTCGTCGCCTACAACCTCGAACGTCGTCCGCAACGCCTCGTGGCGCGCGACGAGCCGATGAAAGGCGCGCCGGAAGCGGTCGAGGTCGACGGGGCCTTCGATGATGACGGCACCGGGCATGTTGTAGACCGCGCTGCCCGGATCGATGCGATCGAGCAGCCAGAGGCGCTGTTGCGCGTGGGACGCGGGCCAGTGCGTGCGTGTCTCAAGCATCCGCGTGAACCACGGCGTGAGCGCGCCGCGCCTCCAGAATCGATCCAAGGGCGGCGACGGTCGGATTTCGGAACACGTCCATGAGCCCCATCTCGATGTCGAGCTCCTGCTGCACGCGGAACACGACGCGCGTTGCCTTGATGCTGTGACCGCCCAGTTCGAAGAAATCGTCGAAGATGCCGACATCCTCGACGTCGAGGATGTCCTGCCAGATGCGGGCGAGTGCTCGTTCCAACTCCGAGCGCGGCGCGACGCGCTGCGCCGCTTGCGGCTGCGCGGGTGCCGGCAACGCGGCGCGATTCACCTTTCCGTTCGCGGCGAGCGGGAGTGCCTCCAGCGTTACGAACGTCGATGGAATCATATACGCGGGGAGGCTCGCGTCCAAGTGCTCGCGCAGCGAACGAACGTCCAAGGAGCCCTCGCGCGGCACGACGTACGCGCAGAGCGCCGCTTCGCCGCCGACGGGGACGCAGGTCACGACGGTTTCGCGCACGTTGCCGTGCCGCAAAATGCTCCCCTCGACCTCGCCGATCTCGATCCGGTAGCCGCGCACTTTCACTTGATGGTCCGATCGCCCGAGGAACTCGAGGCGTCCATCAGGCATCCGGCGCGCGACGTCGCCGGTCCGGTAGATGCGCTCGCCCGGCGTGAACGGGTCGTCCAGGAAACGTTCGGCGGTCAATTCCGGCGCGTTGCAGTAGCCCAGGGCCACACCGAGTCCTCCGATGTACGCGTCGCCCGCAGCGCCGAGCGGAACGGGTTGCAGCGCCCCGTCGAGTAAGGCGATGCGCGTGTTGTGGATCGGTCGTCCCAGCGTCATCTGCGCCGCCGCAAGATCATCGCGTGTGATCCGGGCGACGCTGCTCCAAATCGTCGTCTCCGTTGGTCCATACAGATTCCACAGCGAGCCGCAACGGGCCAGCAGTTCGCTCGCGAGCGCGCGCGAGAGCGCTTCGCCCCCGCAGAGCACCTTCAGGCCGGCGCTGCCCTCCCAGCCGGCGGCCAAGAGCATCTGCCACGTCGACGGCGTCGCCTGCATGATCGTCACGTCGCCGGCACGCAAGCGATCCATGAGCTCGTTCGCGTCGCGTGCCGTCTCCGCGCTCGCGATCTCGACGCAGCCTCCGCACACGAGGGGTAGAAATAACTCGAGTCCGGCGATATCGAACGATATCGTCGTCACTGCCAAGAGCACGTCTGCCGCCGTGCATCCGGGCGTCTGCTGCATCGAAAGCAAGAAATTCAGCAGCGACCGATGCGCGATCTCGACGCCCTTGGGACGGCCCGTCGACCCCGAGGTGAACAACACGTACGCACGGCCGCCGGGCACGGCCAGGGATGACACGTGCGCGCTGTCGCAGCGCGCGATGGCCGCCGCGTCGGCATCGAGCGAAACGATCGCGCAGCGCTCTTTGAGAAGGCCGACGATCGCGCCGGTTTCGGCCTGCGTCGCGCGGTGCGTGATGACGAGGCGGACGTCCGCCGTCTCGAGCATGTGCGTGATGCGCTCGCGCGGGTACGCCGGGTCGACGGGAACGTAGGCGCAACCGCAGCGCAGTACCGCCAGCATCGCCGTCAGCATCTCGATCGATCGGTCCAGTACGATGCCCACCGCGTCGCCGGGTTTCGTCTTCGTCGAGAGATGGCGCGCGAGGCGGTTGACGTTTCCGGCAAGCTGCGCGTACGTCAGCGTTTGGCCGTCGAAAACGGCCGCGACGTTGCGCGGGCAGTTGGCAACATAGTCGTCGAATCGATCCAAAAGCGTGCCCTCAGGCAGAGCGCACGCGGGGCCCGACACCTGCTCGGCGAGCCAGCGTCGCTCGTGCTCGGGGAAGAGATTCAGCTCAGCGCACAGCGTGTGCGGATCGCGCGCGGCGCTGTGTGCCAGCTCGCGCAGGTGAGCGCCGAAGCGTTGGACGGTCGTCGCTTCAAAGAGCGCGCTGTCGTAGCGAATCCCCATCCTCAGGCCCTCTCCCGCCGTGTCGAAATCGAAGGTGAGATCGCACTTGCTATCGTCCATCCGGACGGGGAGCGCGGTGACGTCCACGTCGTCGAGCTGCAGCGAGAGACTGCCCGCATTTTGCATGCTCACCTGCACGTCGAAGAGAGGTGAGCGGCTCATGTCGCGAGTGCCTTCGCAGGCATCGACGAGTTCGTCGAAGGGGTAGCTCTCGTGCGCGTACGCATCGAGCGCCGTTTGCCTGACGCTGTTTAAGAAGTCGGAGAATGGGACGCGCGAACGAACGGTATCGCGAAGAACCAACGTATTGAGATAGAAGCCCACCTGCCCCTCGAGGTCGGGATGGATTCTGCCCGCCGCGGGCGTGCCGATCCGCACGTCTTCCTGACGCGTGTAGCGATAGATCAAGACCTTGACGAGCGCACAGAGCACCATGAACAGCGACGCGCCATGCTCCGCCGCGAGCCCTTCGAGCGAGGCGCGCTCCTGGGCATCGAGCACCAGCGTCACGATCGCGCCACGGAACGCGCGCAGCGCCGGGCGGGGAAAATCCGTCGGGAGATCGAGAACCGGGAGCGGACCGGCGAGCTGCTTGAGCCAGTAGTCGCGATCCTCGGCACTTCTGCCATTGTGCCAGGCGGCGTAATCGCGATACGCGATCGGCAGGGGTGCGAGCAGCGGCGCTTCGTTCCGGCGCAACGCCGTATAGGACGCACCCAATTCGCGCGCGAGGACGCTCAGACTCCAACCATCGGAGACGATGTGATGCATCGCGAGGACGAGCACGTGATGGCCGGCCGCCAGCACGATGAGTTCGGCGCGGAAGAGGGGCCCACGTTCGAGATCGAAGGGCGCATCGGCAGCGGCGCGGACGCGCTCGTCGGCAGCCGCCTGCGGATCGCTCGCTTCCGTGAGATCGCTCGTGACGAGTGACCAGTTCCCCGGCGCGTTGATACGCTGCTTCGGACTATCCTGCGTCCGCACGAACGTCGTGCGCAGAGACTCGTGACGTTCGACCAGCCCAGCCAGGGCCCGCGACAGCGCATCGCGGTCGAGCGCCCCGTCCAAGCGCAGCGCCAACGCGATGTGGTACGCGGCCGAACCGCCATCCAGCTGCGCAATCACCCACAAGCGGCGCTGCGCGTGCGAGAGATCGTAGACGTCACGATCCGGCAAGCGTGGAATCGACGCGGCCTGTTCCGTAGTACTCGCCGTCGCATCGATCAGCTCGGCGATCTTCTCTCTCAATCCCGCGATGGTAGGCGCTTCGAACAGGCTTCGCAACGGGAGACGAACTTTAAGTAACGCGTTGAGGCGTGTGATCATGCGGCTACCCAGCAGCGAGTCGCCGCGCAGCTCGAAGAAGTTGTCGTACAGCCCGACGCGCGTGAGACCCAGCATGTCGCACCACAACCGCATGAGGGTATTCGTGACGTCATCGCTCACGGGCTCGTCGTCCGTGCACCACCGCGCAGGTTCGAGCGCGCGCACGTCGCCCTGGCGGGAACGCTCGGCTGCGAAGGCGCGCGCGTACCGTGCGGCGATGCTCGCCGACGACACGACGACGTGTCCGGGCGGACTCGCGAGCACAAGCCGGAACGCGCGCTCGCATTCGTCCAAGGTCATGGCGAGCCGGTCCTGACTCGTCGCGCTCGCCGGATCGCGTGCGGCTCGCCGCGCCGTCGGCCAACCATCCCAACCCGCGCTGATCCAGGGGATACTGCCGTCGCGGTTCGCTCTCGCCGCGATCGCGTCCAAAGCACAGTTCGCCGCCGCATAGGCCGCCAACCCCAATCCACCTAGGACGCTCGCGTTCGACGAGATCAGGAGGACGAAATCAAGCTCGATGCCGTCCAACACGCGGGCGAGGACGCGCGCTCCGAGCGCCTTGGGCCGCGCTTGATCGACGTAGCTCGACGGCGTCAACGCCACGAACGGTTCGAAAATCGACGGCCCGCTTGTGATCCCCGCGGCATGGATGACGCCGTGCAGGGCTCCGTACCTGGCCTGCGCTTCTCCTACCGCGCGCGTCACGTCGTCGACCGACGCGACGTCGCCGTCGATCGTCGTCACCGTCCCGCCGAGCATCGCGATCTCCCGCAGCGCCGTCGCGTCGCTCCGCGACGCGGTTCGCGCCAGCAAGACAACGTGTGCTTGATAGTCGCGCGCGAGAGAGCGCGCCACGATTTGGCCGACGCCCCCTGTGCCGCCGGTGATGAGGTAGACGCCGCCGTGGCGCAAGCGCGGCTCCGCGGCGCCGACGTCGAGCGCTTCGAACGTACGGACCCAACGGCGCCCGTTCCGGTACGCGACGATGACGTCGTTCGCGTTCGCAAGAAGCTCGGCTTCGATCGTTGCCAGCGCGCGGCCGGCGTCGTGGTCGACGACATCGATCGCTCGGCACCGCACCAGCGGATGCTCCTGGCCGATGACCATGACGGGGCCGTGGAATGCGGCGGCCCGATCGTCGATCGTTTCGTCTCCGACGATGTCGAGCGCCTGACTCGTCAACACCGCGAGATCGAGCGCCTGATCGGGAGCGCGCGCGAGCCAGGCCTGCGCCACGCGAACGAAGTCATCGAAGGACGCGCTATCGCCGAGCGGCGCCAAGAAGACGATGCTGTCGGGCAGCGTTTCGAGATTGCTCGCGACCTCATCCGCGAGGCACGCACGCGCTTCATGCCCGCGCTCACGCAATCGCGTCCCCAGGCGCTCCGCCACGCCACCGCTCTCGCCGACCAAGAGCCACGAGCGCGGCGCAATCGCCGCCGCGGTCGGCAGCGCAGCACGCTTCATGCTCGCCGCCGAGAGCCAGGATGCGACGTCGGCGCTCTTCGTTTCCGGTGCATGCGCGAACGCGCCGTTCGGCGGATCGATCCAGTACCGCTTGCGATCGAAGACGAAGCCCGGTAGCGGAACGCGACCTCGCGCCTCAGCGTCGTAACGTGCGCCCGGTGCGAGCGGCGCGCCAAGGGCCCACAAACGGCCGACCGCCTCCAGCAAGACCGTTTCATCCGATCGCGAGCGGTCGTCGGGGCGCCGCATCGTCTGAAGGACAGCCTGCGTTGCGTCGCGCCCCGGATGACGCTGCGCGAGTGATGCCAGCGTGTTGCCGGGGCCGACCTCGACGAAGAGCGCATCGGACTCGGCCGTCAGATGGTCGAGACCGGCACAAAACTGAACCGTCGAGCGCAAGTGCTTCGCCCAATAGTGCGGATCGCGTGCTTCTTCCGCCGTGATCCACGTGCCGCTCACGTTGGAGACGAAGGGAACGCGCGGCGCGCTCAGCGAGAGCGTGCTGACGAACTGAGTGAACTCGTCGAGCACCGGGTCGAGCAGACTCGAGTGGGCGGCGACGTCGATGTGCAGTCGCCGCGTTTCGACCTCACGTGCGGCCAGAGCGGCGGCAAGGCGATCGATCGCCTCAGCGGGGCCCGCGACGACGCAAGTGGATGGCAGATTCACGGCCGCGATCGACAACGACGGTTCCAGCGAATCGCGAACGCCGGCGGCGGCGATTGGCACGCTGAGCATCGCACCGCCGCCGATCCGCTCGAAGAGCGTCCCGCGCATTGCAACAAGCGCGATCGCTTCTTCGAACGAAAAGACACCCGCAAGACACGCGGCCGTATACTCGCCCAAGCTATGACCGATCATTGCCCACGGACGGATGCCCCACCGCTGCAACAGTTGCGCCAGTGAGTATTCCACGCAGAAGAGCGCCGGAAGACCGATCGAAGGGCGGCGCATCGCCGCGTCTGCATCGCCGGACGCGAGTGCTGCGCGAACCTCCCGGCCGACGCGCTCGTCGAGCAAGGCGATACCGCGGTCGATCGACGCGGCGAACACGGGTTCGCGATCGTACAGGCCGCGCGCCATCCCTGCATACTGTGAGCCGCCTCCCGGAAACATGAACACCACGCGGCTTGCATCTCTGGCACGACCATCGTGGATGACGCGGGGATCGCCGCTGCGCAACGCCGCTGCAGCGCCTGCTGCGTCGGCCGCAACGACGATGCGGCGCTGCGCGAACGCGCGCCGGCCTACGGCGAGCGTGAACGCGGCGTCCGCGAGGTCCGTGTCGGGATGCGTCTCGAGGAAGGCGGCGAGCTTCTGAGCGCCCACATCGAGCTGCGCAGTAGTCGGCGCGGACAGCTGCACGAGATGCACGCCGCGACGCGACGGCTCGCGCACGGCGCGCGGTGCTTCTTCGAGGACCGCGTGAACGTTCGTCCCACCCAAGCCGAACGAACTGATGCCGGCGCGCCGCGGCCCGTCGCCGCGCTCCCACGAACGAGCGTGGGTGTTGACGAAGAACGGCGTCGCGGCGAAATCGATCGCTGCATTCGGAGACACGAAATTGAGCGTCGGCGGAATCTGACCGCGATCCAGTGCCAACGCCGTTTTGATCAGCCCCGTGACGCCCGCCGCCGCATCCAGGTGGCCGACGTTCGTCTTGACGGAACCGAGCGCGCAGTAGCCGGTGCGGGACGTGCGCGCTGCGAACGCCTGAGTGAGCGCCGCGACTTCGATAGGATCGCCCAAGCTCGTCCCCGTGCCGTGCGCCTCGACGTACGTGATGCTCTCGGGATTGACACCGGCCAGTGCCTGCGCGCCGGCGATGACGGCAGCTTGCCCTTCGACGCTGGGCGCGGTATAGCCGATCTTGTCCGATCCGTCGTTTCCGACCGCGATACCGCGAATGACGGCATGCACGTAGTCCCGATCGCGCAGCGCATCATCCAACCGCTTGAGCACGACGATGCCGACGCCGCTTGCGCCGACGGTTCCGTTCGCGCGTGCATCGAACGCCCGGCACCGGCCGTCCGGCGAAAGTATCCCGCCTTCATCATACAGATAGCCTTCGTGTTGCGGCACTTTGATCGAGACACCGCCCGCGAGCGCGATCTCACACTGGCCCGCCTGCAGACTCTGCACGGCGAGATTCACCGCGACCATCGATCCCGAACACGCCGCGCCGACGACCATGCTCGGCCCCTTCAGATTAAGCTTATAGGACGTTCGCGTCGCCAGGAAATCGCGATCGTTGCCGATGAGCAGCGGGTACGGCCCAAGCGAGGCGATGAGATCGCGATGTCCGATCAGATTCGTCAACAGATACGAATTGAGGCTGGCCGCGGCATACACGCCGATCCGTCCCTCGAACGTCGCGGGATCGTAGCCGGCATGTTCGAGCGCTTCCCACGCGGACTCGATGAACACGCGATGCTGCGGATCCGTGATCTCGGCCTCGCGGCTCGACATGCCGAACAGCTCAGCGTCAAACCATTCCGTCCCGTCCAAAATCGGTTTGCGGCGCACGTACCGCGGATCGGCGATCAGGTCTGCCGGAACGCCAGCAGCGAGCAACTCGTCATCGCTCAGCAGCCTGCTGGATTCGATGCTTCCGCAGAGATTCTCCCAGAAGATCTCGACGCCGTCCGCTCCCGGAAAGCGACCGGCCATCCCGACGACGGCAACGTCCGCATGGCCGCGCGGCGCCGTGACGATGGCCGCCGGCGCGCGCGGCGCAAGCGGCCGATCGAGGGACGCGAGGTGTTCGGCCAAACTGCGTACCGTGGGATACCGGAAGAGATCGACCAGTGAAAGCCGATCGCCGTAGACGCGCTCCAGGGCGGCATGAACATCGATCAGCAAGAGCGAGTGCCCGCCGAGATCGAAGAACGAATCGTCGAGGCCGACGCTCTCACAGCGCAGCACCGACTGCCAGATGCCCACGAGCTCCTGCGTCGCGCCGCGCATCTCGGACGGCGCTGCCGGCACCACGGCAACGCTCGGCCGCGGGAGGCGATCGTAGTCGACTTTCCCGTTCGCCGTCAACGCGATGGCGTCGACCTCGATCACGTGGGCCGGGATCATGTAGTCGGGCAACGCAGCGGCGGCATGACGGCGCAGACTGGAGCGCCACTCCTCGTCCGCGCCGTCGCGCAGGATGACGCACGCGACGAGTCGCTGGTCCGCGCCGCCTTGCCCGTCCGACGCTTGCCATGCGTAGACGACGGCTTCGCGCACGGCGGCGTGCGCTTCGAGCACGCGCCGTATCTCGCCGAGCTCGATCCGGAATCCGCGCAGCTGTATCTGTTCGTCGTTGCGGCCCAGGTACTCCAACGTGCCGTCCGCGCGATACCGCCCCACGTCGCCCGTTCGATAGAGCCGCTCTCCTGCGACGAACGGGCTCGCGACAAAGCGCGCCGCATTGAGGTCCGGACGATTGAGGTACCCGCGGCAGACCCCGCTCCCCCCGACGTAGAGTTCCCCGGGCACGCCGATCGGCTGTTCGTTCATCGCGGCATCGCAGACGTAGACGCGCGTCTCGGGCAAAGGACGGCCAATCGGGCTCGACCCGTCTTCGGAGAACACGTCGTCGCGCGCCAGACGCCCGAAGGTGACGTGCACCGTCGTCTCGGTGATACCGTACATGTTCACTAGCGCCACGCGGTCGGGAGGGTACCAGCCGATCCAATCACGCAGTTGCCTGGGCGCCAATCGATCGCCGCCGAAGATGACGTAGCGTAGATGATCGCCGGCGTCGTGGGTGCGTTCATGCCGCTCGACTTCGATGAGCCCGTAGAACGCGGCGGGAGTCGTGTTGAGCACGCTCACGCGATGCCGTCGCAGCAACGCGCGAAGGAGCGCGGGATTGCGAACGACATCGCGATCGGCGATCACGAGCCGGCCACCGTAGAGAAGCGCGCCGTACATCTCCCACACGGAAAAATCGAAGGCGGCCGAATGCGCCATCACCCACGTATCGCGCGGGCCGAAATCGAAAGGAAAGGCGTCGTTCTTCAGCAATCGCACGACGTTCCCGTGCGTCACCACGCAGCCCTTGGGTTTGCCCGTCGACCCCGAGGTGTAGATGACGTAGGCCGCATCATCGGGATCGACCGCGAGGTCGAGATTGCCGGCTTCTCCGTCCGAGAGCGTGTGGATCTCGACGAGTGCTCCCCGAACACAGTCTCGCAGGTCGGCACGCGAGCCGTCGGTCACGACGACGCTGCAGCCGGCGTCCGCCAGGGTGAAGGTGATGCGATCGCTGGGATATGCCGGATCGATCGGCACGTACGCCGCACCGGCTTTGAGCACCCCAAGGATCGCGACCGGCAGCGCCTCCGAGCGTTCCATGACGATGCCGACGAACATACCCGTTCCGACCGCGTGAACGTCGCACAGGTGACGCGCCAGCGCGTTCGCCCAGCCGTTGAGTTCCGCGTAGGTGAGCGAGCAATCGCCGTAGAGCACGGCCACGGCATCGGCTCGCGCCGCGGCCACCTCTTCGAACAAGTCGACGATGCTGCGTGCATGCGGGTAGGCGGCGCCCGTGTCGTAGAACGACGCCAGTTGCGCGCGCTCGTGCGCGCCCAGGATATTCACCCCGTCGATCGCAGCGTGCGGCTCCGCCACGACGCCGCGGATTAGCGCTTCGAGCTGCGCCGCCATCCGCTCGATCCGCTCGGGAACGAACAGATCAGCGTTGTATTCAATGAAGAATCCGAGAACGCCGTCGCATTCTTCGAACGTGACGTTGAGGTCGAATTTACTCACCGGCGGAAGAATCCCCAGCGGCGTCACCTCCAAACCGTCGAGCGAAAGCCGCGCCTCGCCGGCGTTCTGCAGCACGACGACAGCATCGAAGACCGGTGACCGCGCGACGTCACGTCCGACGCCGAGCTCAGCGATCAAACGATCGAACGGATACTCTTGGTGCTCGAGTGCGGCACCGACTGTTTCCCCGACCGACGCGACGACGTCGGCGAAGCCGCGCGTGGAGTCGATCCGTTGGCGCAGCGCGAGCATGTTCACGAAACAGCCGCACAGATGCTCGAGCTCGACGTGATTTCTGCCGGCAACCGCGCAACCGACGATGATCTCGTCCTGTCCCGAGAGCCGGTGCAGCAACACGTCGACCGCGGCGACGAGCGTGACGTACAAGCTCACGCCGCGCTCCCGGCCGAACGCGTGGATCGCTTCGGTCAGCGGCACATCGAGCGTCGCGCGAACGCGACCGCCGGCTCCGCTGCGGACCGGCGGTCGCGCACGGTCGGCCGGGAGGTCGAGCACGGGAAGCGGCCCGGCCAATGCGCGATGCCAGTAGTCGCGATCTCGCGCGCCGTGCGGTCCATCCAAAAGTGCGGTCTGCCATGCCGCGTAGTCTTTGTACTGAATGCGCAACGGCGGCAGCCGGAGCGCGCTAGCACGGTGGGCAGCTTCGTACAACGCCGCGAATTCGCGGATCAGCAGAGCGACGCTCCAGCCGTCCGCGACGATGTGGTGCACGTTGACCAATAGGAGATGACGCTGCTCGGCGATCTGCACGAGCGTCACCCGGACCGGCAGCGTCGCATCGAGCGAGAACGGTTCAGCCGCGTCTTGCTCCGCCAGGCTGCGCGCTGCCGCGAACGGATCGGCTTCGCCGCGAACGTCGACGTGCCGGATGGCAAGGCTCGTCTCGGCCGGACGCGCCCAGAGCTCGCCGTCGGCCATCACGAAGGTCGCGCGCAGCGCTTCGTGGCGCGTCGTGAGGTCATGCAGCGCACGTTCGAGAGCCGCCCTATCGAGACGACCATCGAGCAAGAGCGAGCTGGGCATGTTGTACGCCGCGGCATTCCCGAGGCGCGTCAACGACCAAATTCTCCGCTGCGCATGGGACGCTCGATAGCGATCGGCGCTCGGTACGGGCGCGATCTCCGCATGCGCGATCGGTGCGGCCGACGCAATCGCCGCGGCGAGATCGCGCAGGCGCGGCCGCTCAAAAAACGTTCGCAGCGCAAGCATCACGCCGAAGTCGCGGGCGACGCGGCTGGCGACGCGCGCCGCCTTGAGGCTGTGCCCGCCGAGCGCGAAGAAATCGTCGTCCGCTCCGATCTCCGGTCGCTCCAGCACCTCCGACCAGATGCGAGCGAGCATCGTCTCCGCGCGGCCACTCGGCGCGCTTATGCCTTCACGCCGCTCCGGTTCCTGCGCAAGACGCGCAATCGCCGCGCGATCGACCTTGCCGTTGGGCGTCAGTGGAACGAGCGGGCCCACAACGATGCTCGCCGGCACGAGATATGCCGGAACGCGCTCAGCGAGGAGTCGCCGGCACGCGACGGCGTCGATCTCGGCGCCTTCCGCCGGCACCACGAAGGCGACCAATGCGTTCTCGCCGGCGAGAACGCATGCAAACGCGGCGACTTCGCGCACGCCGGGATGCTCACTCAGCGCGGCCTGCAGTTCGCGCGGCTCGACGCGAAAGCCGCGGATTTTCACTTGATCGTCGTTGCGCCCGGCGATTGCGACACGACCGTCGGCGCGATACCGGCCGACATCGCCCGTGCGGTACAGCCGCACGCCGCCCGGTTCTCCCAAAAAGCGACGGCTCGTCGCCGCGGGATCAAGGTACCCTTCACTCAGGTACCGGCTCTCGACGCAAATCTCGCCGAGTTCACCGACGCCGCACGAGTCGCCCCGTTCCGTCCGAACGAGGATGCGCACGCCGTCGATCCCTTCGCCGATCGCTACGATCTCGCTCGGTGAGCGGTGTTCGATCTCATCTGCGCCGATCGCATAGAAGGCTGCCGCTTGCGGCGTCTCGGTCGCGCCGTAGAAGTTCACGAACGTGCATGCGGGCGCACACCGCGCTAGCGAGCGGACGAGGCCGTAGTCGAGGCGGTCACCACCGAAAAAGACCCGGCGTAGCGCCGTGAGCGCAGAGGCGCCCTCGGCGGATGCGAGCAGGCTCGCAATCGCGGGCGTAAGGTGCGCGATCGAAATCTTCTCGCGCGCGAACCAGGCCGCGAGCGACTCCGGGTGTTCCTTCATCTGGTGCGCCGGGATGTGCAGCGACGCCCCGAGCGACAACGGCGTGAAGATGTCACGCAAGGCGGGATCGTGCGAGATGCCCGAGAGCAGGCTAAAGCGATCGTGCTCGCCTAGGCCGTTCGTGCGCGTGTGCCAGGTAAGAAAATGACTCACGGGGCCGTGCGTTCCGCGAATCCCCAACGGCGCGCCGGTCGATCCGGACGTAAACGCGACATAGGCGGGAGATCGCCCATCCGGCGCCGCTTCTGCCTCCACTGCGGGATCGTCCGAGAACGACGCGAGCGGCTGCGAGACTCCCGCCGGGAGATCGAGGCGCGGCCCTTGGTTCCACGGCAGCGACGCAGCGAGCTCGTCGACGCACACGAGCATCGCCGGCCGTGCCTGATCGAGCATCGAGCGTCTGCGCGTCTGCGGCAGCGCCGCATCGACGATCATGAACGCGGTACCGGCCTTTAAAACGCCGATCACGCTTCCGATGAGCGCCGCACAGGCATGACCGTGGACGGCGACGACGTCGCCCGGACGGCATCCCGCGCCGGACACACGCCGCGCGACAGCGCTACTGAACGCGTCCAGCTCGGCATACGTCCACGTCTCGCCCTCAGCGGCAATGGCGATAGCGCCGGGAACCCGCGCCGCTTGGCGCACGAAGGCGGCATGGATCGCGCCGGCATCGTCATAGGCAAGGGTCGTCGTGCCGGGCAGAACCGAGCGATCCTGCGCGCGCACGAGCGAGTACGATCCGATCGTGGCATGAGGGTCGGCCGCAACCTGCTCGAGCAGGCCCGAGAACTGCTCGAGAATCCGTTCGATCGTCGCTTCGCGGTAGAGTGCGCGATTGTAGACGAGTTCGAAGCGAATCCGCCCCTCGTCCATGCGCGCATAAAGGGTCACGTCGAAGCGATTCGGCAACTCCGCGATCGCATAGTCGCGCACGCGCAAGCCGGCGAGTTCGAGTTTCGTCGCGGGCACGTTCTGCATGTTGAAGAACAACTGGAACAGGGGGTTGTAACGCAGGTCGCGCTCCGGCGCCAGCGCCTCGACGACTTTTTCGAAGGGAACGTCCGCGAAGGCGTACGCATCGAGCGCCCCTTCACGGACGCGTTCCAGCGCGTCCATGAAACTGCAGCCGGCGTCGAGGTGCGTCCGCAACGCCAGCGCGTTCACGAAGAAGCCGATGAGCGGTTCAATCTCCGCGGCATCCCGGTTTGCCGTCGGCGATCCGATGACGACGTCGTATGCATTGTTCAAGCGCGCGATGAGCGTCTTGAGCGCAGCGAGCAGTACCATGTACAGCGTCGCGCCGCGCGTCTGACCCATGCGAGCGAGCGCGGCCGATACGGTTTGCGGAAGAGCCATCTCCGCCATGGCGCCTTGCCACGGCCCCGCAACCGCTCGCGGCGTGTCGGTCGCGAACGTCGTCAGAAGCGGCGCCTCCGCGAGCGCGTCGGTCCAAAATCGTATGCGTTCGTCCCACGCCGGGTCGTTCATGCGCTCGCGCTGTCGGGTCGCATAGTCCGCGTACTGCATCGGCAGCGCGGGCAGCGGCGACGGTTCGCCCGCAGCGTACGCCGCGTAGAGCGCCGTTAACTCTTTGAAAAAAATGCCGCGTGACCAGCCATCCGTGACGATATGATGGATCGTCAAGACGAGAACGGACTCGCCCGGCCCGATGCGCAGGAGCGTGACCCGTACCAACGGTCCCTGTTCGAGATCGAACGGCCGGCCATTGAGCTCGGCGACGTCCGCCGCGATATCTTCTTCCCTAGCCGATCGCTCTTCGACGCTCACCGTAAACGGCGCGTGAACGGTTTGAACAAGCCGATCGTCCATCCAGTGAAAGGTGGTGCGGAGCATCTCGTGCCGGCGGATGATCTCCGCAAGCGCGCGTTCGAGAACGTCCAGCCGGAGGTCGCCCTCGACACGCAGCGCGCCCTGCGCATGATACGCGGTGCTCTCGCCTTCCAACTGCTGTAAGAACCACAGCCGTTCTTGACCGTACGATGCGGGAGCCGTCCGCTGCGCTCCGGCATCGGTGAGCGGCCGCAGGAATGCTTCGAGATCCGCGAACTCCTCGACGATTTCTTCGAAGCGAAGGTGCGCCCCACTCAGGCTGAGCGGTGGCTCGCAGTCGAGGACGCGCGCGCTCACCGCGACGCCGGGAGCCCACGGGCCGAAGGCGCCGTACGTGCGCACGATGGCGTCGCACGCGGCGACGCGGTCCCACAGGTCGACATCGAGCGCGCCGTCGAGGACGATCGGCGCGACGCCGGTCAGCGCGCCCGCGAGCGACGCGAATGCCGATGAGGAGCGCCCGTCGACCGTGGTCTCGAGCGTGAGGAGGCCGCGCGCACCGGCGCGCGTCGCCCAGTCCGCGCACAAGGTAAGGTAGAGTGCCTGCGGCGACACCGCGCGCGCGTCCGCCGCGGCGACGATCGCGCGGGGCATGCGCACCGGCAGTGCAGCCTCGCTGCGCGGGGTCTCGCGCGAGGCAGCAGCCTGTGCGCTCCACCACGCGCGCGCCGCGCCAGCATCCTCTCCCTGGACCCAAGACGCATACGCGCGGCACGGCTGAGCGGGAGCGGCCGGGAGACCGCGCCCCAAGCGGAGCGACGCATAGTTGTCAGCAAGGATGCGAACGGCGATCGCGACGGAGCGCCGGTCGAGGAGCGCGAGGTGCCACGCGATCGCGACGCGATACTCCGCGTCGGCGATCCGAACGAGAGCCATGCGCCACAGGGGAGCGCGCCGCGCGACGCGCAGCGCGGACGTTGCACGCTCGGTCCATTCCTGGATCATCGTTGCCTGCTCGTCTGCCGTACGTCCGCGTCCATCTTCGACCGTCAGCGGCGGCGCCACGGCGCGCTCGACGATCTGCGCCGGCGCCTCGACGTGCTCGGTGACGAAAAACGACCGTAACGCCGGCAGCGCGGCAACGGTCGCCTCGAGTGCGGATGCGAACACCGCGCGGTCGAGATCGCCGTGCAGCGCAAAGAGCGCCGTAGCGACGGCGTTGTCCGCCGACGCGAGGAGCGCCGCCGGCAGCGGAGGGAGCGAGTACACGCCCTCGACGCGCGCTCGTTTCGGATCGGCGGTCAATCGATGCTCATCGCGGAAAGAACGCGCTCCAGCGAGTCATCGTTCAAGTCGGTATCCGGAAGAAGCGGCTCTCGTGCGCTTTCGCGCAGCGCCTCGAGGAGCGCGCTGCCGAGACGTTCGACGGTCGCGCGCTCGTGCACCACGGCACAGTATCCGATATCGATGACGAGAGCGCCGTCGTTGACGACCGCGTTCACTTCGATGAGGTGCGAGCGGCGATTGCGCGGGCTGCTGCACGGCCCCGCACTCTCGGCGGCAAGCCCGACCACGATGCCGCCTTCGGTCGCCGGACGGAACTGACCCAAATAATTGAAGAGAATCTCAGCGCGGCGCACCGCGCCAAGCTGCGCGGCGGTCGCGGGCTGAAGGTACTTGAGCGCGAAGTATCCGATGCCATACCGCGGCACGCGCGCGCGCAGCGACTGGATCTCGTGCAGAGCGGCGGAAGGCGAACGATCGGCGATCTCCATGCGCAGCGGATGGACCGTCGTGAACCATCCGATCGATCGGCTCACGTCTCCGTCGCCCACAACAACCTCGCGGCCGTGCGATTCGAGATCGATCGCGATCGAGCGACGGCCCAGCCACGGCGCGAGGGCGCGCGTCAGCGCCGCGAGGATGAGATCGTCCATGCGCGCCTGAGCCGCCATGCCGAGTAAGGCACCCGTCTCTTCTTCGTCCAGCCTTACGACGAGATGGCCTTCACGCTCGACTGTGTCGACGTCGAGTGCGGCATCATGATCGCGCGGGAACGATGCCTCGTTGCCTTGCGCCAACCAATACGAGAGTTCATCGTCGAAGGCGCCCGCGCGCGCGCTGCGTTCCAGTGCCGCGGCGAAGGCGTGCGGCGGCCGGGTCGCCGGCGGAAGCGTGATCTGCTCGCCGCGCGCGCGCTGACCGCACGCAACCTGCAGATCATCGATCAAGAGACGCCAGGAGACGCCGTCGATGACGAGGTGATGAACGACGATGACGAGTCGCTTGTGTTCTCCCGGACCGAGGTTGATGAGTGCTGCGCGGACGAGCGGCGGCTCGCCGAGCCGCATGTCCGCCTGCAGACGCGAAGCGATGCGCTCGATCTCAGCGCTCTGCTCCGCGAGTGCCCAGCCCGTCAGATCGTACGCGCCGAGTTCGATACGCTGCGGTAC
>Ga0102924_1002719_pt1 | contig 19034 bp, 9 predicted proteins | sample PaiPotPPM11metaG_FD_80116 | JGI IMG/M metagenome (GOLD analysis project Ga0102924, IMG submission 80116) | Iron sulfur acid spring bacterial and archeal communities from Banff, Canada, to study Microbial Dark Matter (Phase II) - Paint Pots PPM... ...
CCACATCTCTGGACTTTTTTCCAAGCCGTACGTTCGCGCAAGCCAGTAGTCGAAGATGCAGTGTTCGGTCATCACGCGGCCCTGGCCTGCCACATGGCGAATGAATCTTATTTTCGGAAGACTGCGGTCACCTGGGACGAGGCCTCTGACACCATCAAGAGCTGACCCCGTCCCACCGCGCGTCTTCGTAAAGCGTCGCCTACCGGAGGTGGATCACGCGCGAGGACTTCCTGTAGTTCGTCAGAGTTGCATTCAATCGCGGCATTTTTTTGCGTAGGATACCGTCACCGTCCTGCAGTTTGAACTCAAGTTGACCTGTCGTTTGCTCGTGCCTATGGGATCTGCCATGTCAAGGATGGCGAGGTAAATGAGCAGGGCGCGGCGGTGAACGTGGACCTCCCGCGCACGTTCGGAATTCTGAAGAAGCGTGAATATAAGGGATATTGGTTGATCGAATATGATGCTACGGGCAATCCGTACGGGCCGACAGCGGACCTTATCGAGAAAACAGTAAGATTTCTTTCGTAGGTAGCGAGAACCTTGGCGAGACAAGGCGTTCAACGACGGGAAGTTCTGCGTATTCTGGGGACGGCGGCTGCGGCCGCGTCTTTTCCGGGATTCAGCAAGTGGGGATTCGCTTGCGGACATATCGGCAAGTCTGGGTTGCAGATCAAGCCTGCGCTTTATAGCCCGCAATTCTTCACTGCGGGTGAATATGCCGTGGTCGAACGGCTGGCGGAGATCATCATTCCGAGCGACGCGACACCGGGCGCGAAAGAGGCCGGGGTGGCCGAGTTCATCGATTTCATTGTCGCGAGCGACCCAGAGGCCCAATACCCTTTCCGGACAGGACTCGCTTGGCTGAACGCACATAGTGAGCGCACGGCAGGCACGCGATTCGCAGAGCTTGCGCCCGATCAACAGAATTCGTTGCTCGAGCCACTCGGTTTCAAAGACAAGGTCCGACCGGGAGAGGAAGATGGGCGCCAGTTCTTCAAGCTGTTTCGCGAGTACACCGTGATGGGTTTTTACACCAGCGAGATTGGGTACAAAGAACTGGACAACCCGGCGCTGAAACTGTACTCGGCCTCGCCGGAGTGTCCGCACAAGGATGATCCGGAGCATTTGCATCTTCCGCCGCCGAAATTCTGAGGCACGCGGAGACAAATAACAGAATGGCGAAGAAAATCTACGACGTGATTGTGATTGGAACCGGCGCAGGCGGCGGGATGGCAATCAAGACACTGTGCGAAGCCGGGCTGAAAGTGTGCGCGTTGAACGCCGGTCGTAGGCTCGAACCAGACAAGAACTTCCGCTATCACCGCATGCCCTGGGACATGAAGTTCCGCGGCCTCGACGATCCCAAGCGGCGCAAGGAATCTTTCGGGTACATGGACAACGAGTACACCAAAGCCGCATGGGACCACGAAATTCCGTTCACGGTGGCCCCGGGCACGAAGTGGATGTGGCCGCGCTGCAATGCGGTGGGCGGGAAGACGAACTTCTGGGGGCGCAGTTCAGCCCGTTTCGGCGATATTGATTTGCGCGCGGCCTCCCTCGATGGCTATGACGTTGATTGGCCTGTGAGCTATGAGGAGATATCTCCGTTCTATACGCGCGTGGAAAAGATGATTGGCGTTGCCAGTACGGTTCAGAACCGACCTAGCAATCCCGACGGCTCTTACCTGCCTCCGTTCAATTTCCGCTGCATCGACTGGATTCTGCAAGCGGGCTGCAATAAAGTCGGCGTGCCCTATTTGCCTGATCGTTGCGCACAGCTCACTCAACCGCACGAAGGACACCCCGCATGCCATTACTGTGGAGAGTGCACCACCGGTTGCGATGTTGGCGCATTTTTCTCTACTCCTTATTTTCTGCTGCCAAAAGCTGAGGCAACCAAAAATCTGGAGTTGCGGACCGACGCGCTCGCGAAGAATGTTCTGGTGGATGAGAATGGGCATGCGTCGGGCGTGGCGTACATTGACCGCAAAACGAAGCAGGAAGTCGAAGTGTACGGGCATGCGGTGGTCGTGGCCGCTTCCTGTATTGAATCGGCGCGGATTATGCTGAACTCGCAGTCGCGGCATTGGCCGAACGGCATCGCCAATTCCAGCGGCCAGTTGGGTCGAAATCTTTGTGACCACCTTTATGGCGAGTCCGCCCGTGGGTATTTGCCGCAACTGCTCGGACAACCGAGTTTTCCGGACCACGTGGCCGACAGCACGATTGCCTGGATGCCGCGATGGCAGAACCTCAAGAGCCCGCACGAAGAAAAATTCATTCGCGGATATTCCGTCTATCCCGATGGCGGCTGCACAGAGTTCCCTTGGTTCGCCAATGACGTTGACGGATTTGGCTCTTCGTTCAAGCGCGAAATAAAACGCCGCTATCCCGCGCCGGTCAGCTTCGGGATCCAGGCGCCATCGCTAAGATCCGACAAAAATTACGTGGATCTCGATCCCGAGGTGAAGGATCCGTACGGCATTCCGGTAGCTCGCATGCACTTCGAGTGGGACGAGAACGAACTGAAAATGTGGGAGCACTCCAAGGAAGTCTGCGCTGAAGTCTTGCGCGCCGCTGGAGGACTGGTTGAGGGGACAGGCCAAGCTCCGGAAATTCCGGGCTGGAGCCTACATGAAACCGGTACCTGCCGCATGGGAAATAATTCGAAGAATTTTGTGACGGACCGCTTTGGCCGAACGCACGACGTGCCAAACTTGTATGTGTGCGACGCCAGCGTGTTTCTGAGCTGCACTGACAAAACTACGACAATCAGTATTCTGGCGTTTACGCTCAGAACTTGTGAACACCTGATCGAGAATTTCCGCACGGGCGAGCACCAGGCCGCGTGAACCCGGTCCGGCGAATCAAATATTCGTTGAGCGTGTGGTCCTCTTTCCACTTCACGGTTTCGCGGTTTGCCCCGCAGTCGCTTCTATTAACTGGCGCACCGGTTCAACCACAACCAGCAACAGGTCGGCTTTAGGGGTCTTTGCAGTGTCAGCTTGCGCGAGTTGTTGCGCTCGCCACGATTCGGGCGGAAGCTCCGATTTATCGACATAGTCCAATGCAACCAAACCAGCCGCTCCCAGCCCGGAAAGTTCGTCAGAGAGTGGCGCGATCTCGTGCAGAAGAAAAGATCCTTGAATAAGAGACTTTAACTTCGCATCGTTATCACGCCACGTCGTAACAAAGCTACGGATTTTCGCTTCGGCGTCGCGGTCTTGATATCCGCTTTGAATGTACTCCTGCACCAGATTTTGAAAATGCCTTCCGGTTTCGCTCTCCGGGTTGGCGTCATCGACGAGTCGATTCAACGGGGCTCTAAAGTCCCACACAGTTTTTACATTTTCTATGCGCGTATAGTCCTTGACCGGTTCGACCACATCTGCAAGCGTGCGCAGCCCAGCAATGTCGTCGACTCCCGCCATTCTGTGCAACATGAGGACCTCATGCGATCTATGCGTCAGACCCAGCCACTCAAGCCGCCAACTCAGCTCGTCAAGCCTGGTGTACATCGAGCTTACGTCCTGCACGCTTTGAGGAGACCACAAGCGTTCGGCAATCGCAGCCGTTCGCGGCCACACCCGCGAATCGAGGTTCTCGGGATTGATCCACTCTCCCCACATGCACGCCTCACCTCCGAGAATTCGACTCTTCTCCTCAGAGCTGAGCGTAGAGGCGGCGCCCGACATTGGATCGACAGCGTAGTGCCGCGACGCTGGCCACATCAGGTCGAGATAGTACCCGAAGGAAAGCAAGCCGCTGTAACCTTGTTGCGCGGCCGTGGCCAGTGACTCTTGTCCGCGCCATGACTGCACGACGATGCTTTTTGGCAAATCAGGACGCAGTACCTCGTCCCATCCCACCATGATTTTGTGGTGTTTGCTCAGCATCTTCTGCAGACGTTGATTGAAGTATGCCTGCAGGTCCTGATTGTTTTTCATGCCGTGAGAATGAATGAAAGCCTGGATTTTCGGATTGTTATCCCATGGCTTGCCGTTTACCTCGTCCCCGCCAATATGAAAATAGGCATCCGGGAAAAGCTTGCTCATCTCCGCGATGAACTTATCTAAAAACTTGTACGTCCTCTCTTGCGTGGGATCCATCACCGTGTCAACCCCACCCGGCTCGATTTTGTACGTACCTGGAGTGCTGGCCAGTTCGGGATATCCAACGAACCATGACCGGCTGTGCGCCGGCATATCAAACTCAGGCATTACGCGGATGCCTCGATCGCGCGCGTAAGCCACAAGATCACGAATATCGGTTTGCGTGTAATACAGGCCATCGGATCCCATCTCGTGCAGCTTCGGAAATCGCTTGCTCTCCACGCGGAAGCCTTCGTTGTCGGACAAGTGAAGATGCAAAACATTCATCTTCACCGCTGCCATTCCATCAACGTTGCGCTTGAGTACATCCAGGGGAATGAAATGCCGCCCTACATCGATCAGCAAGCCACGCCATGCAAATCGTGGTTGGTCCTTTAGCGTCACCGCCGGTACTGAGAATCCGTCGGGGCCGGTTTCGACCAACTGCAAGAATGTTTGCATGCCGTGCAGAATGCCCAGCGGATTTAGAGCAGTGAGCTTCGCGCCAGAATCGCTGATTGCGAGGTCGTACGACTCATCCTCCCCAAGTTTTTCGACTGGCTCGCTTCCATGTTCGGCGTGAATGACAAGGGTGGCATTGCTGTCTTCCGCGGCTGTTGGTTTGACTCGCATTCCCGTTTCGCGGGAAACCGCAGCGACAAATCGTTGTACGCCACGTTCTAGTGTGGCGTCCCGATAACCTGAAATTGCAACCGAAAAGGATTGGTTGATCAGCAGCTGTCCCGTGCCAAGTTGCACGCTGGATGGCATCGGCATGACATTGAGCTGCCGCGATGGTTGGCCCCCAGCAAGCGTCGCGAGCAGAAGAATGGTGAAAGCAATGAGAGTTCGCATAGATTCGAAAAGAATGCTACAGCTTTGCTCTTGTGGAATTTCCAAAATTATTTTCGGCTTCACACTACGGGTCGTTCCAGGCCGAAGCTTTCCAATCCACCGCTTTTCAATCCTAAGGTTTCCAATCTAACGAAAACGCCGAAAAATCTGTTGGGCGCAGCACATCAATCTGGATGTGAGTTGGCGTCTCGGACTGAGTAAATAGCAACTCCAATTTCACTTCGCCGCCAGGCGCAGTCTCTGGCAGAGCCACTTCCTGTTGCTCGACTGGAATGTCACCTTGTCCGAAAAACAGACTTCGCAGTTTGTAGCCGCGCAGCGTGTACATCGGAAGATCACCACGCGTTCTGATCAGCACTTGGAATTTGTTTGCGTGGTGTTCAGCCTTTACCGATTCAACCGGGCTCGATTCTCGGCGTAACAATTCATAGGACGGCTTATGCGCGCCATAGACGTCGACCACACCGTGTACGCGCTGTTTCAAAGAACCCACTCCCCGATCGCCGACATGGGTGCGGTAGTCGTTGTAACAAAAGAAAATCGCTCCGCTGACAAACTCCTTCGAGCGGATTGCAATGTCATGCGAGCGCATGATCTCCATTCTTTGCTTATCGCCCTCCGGCCGGTCTGGTGTGCATGCGCAGTATCCGTATTCCGAAATTACTATGGGTTTGCCGGGGAATGCCGCGTGAATCTCATCCAAGTGGCGCGCTACGTCATCTGACGTTCCTGGGGCCCAGCTCCCGTAATATTCGTTGGTCTCGATAAAATCCATTAATCCTGCGACGTCACGCTGCGGAGTGGCACCCAACGAGTTCGAAGCGTACGAGCAGGGCCGCCCCGGATCCAGCTGCTTGGCCTCCTCCAGCATGCGCTTGGCAAATTGGTACGCGGGAGGACTCTGTCCACCAATTTCATTGCACAGACCCCAAACCACAACCGATGGATGATTCCGGTCACGCGCAACCAGCTCTCGCAACTGCTCCAGTCCGTTTTCCATAATGTCCGCGTCCGGCAGCGCACCCGAGCCGCCAAATGTTTCCCACCCCCAGGCAGGGACCTCGGATTGCATAAGGATGCCGTGCCGGTCACAGTAATCGAGAACCCGCTTGTCCTGCGGCCAATGAACACGCGTGAAGACGCAGTTCAGATGTTTCATGTCCGCATGATCGTGAATGATCCACTCCGCCGGCTCCGCCATGCCAAACTCCGGATTACTTCCAGCCATACGTTCCACGCCCATGAGGCGAACGCGCTCGCCGTTCAAGTGGAATGCACCCTCTTTCACTTCCAGCTTTCGCACTCCGAAGATGGTAGTGAAGCGGTGTACGTCGCGCTCTCCTGAAATTGAAAATTCCAAGCGGTACAGGTTGGGATGATCAAAGTGCCAAAGCTTGGCTTTAGGTAAGGTGACTGCGAAGGTGAGCTTTTCGACTGCGTTTGAGCCGACGGAGAAGCCTTTGTTTGACGAGTGCTCCAGAACGTGTGCGGAATTTTCTTCGTCGACAATCTGGAACGCAGCCATACCACTCCATGGTTCCGTGCCTGTATTTCGAACGTATGCTCTGATCGCAAGTTTTCCTTCGCCGCTCGCGAGATCGGGCACCGCGTCAACATCCACGCGTTCGATAAAGGTCTTGGGTGTAATCAGAATTTGCACCGGCCGGAAGATCCCGCCATCATTCGCCCAATCGCTCGAGTCGCGCCGCGGCAACATGTGTGAGTTGAAAGCATTGTCTACGCGTACGACGATGCTGTCGGTCCGGCCGCCCTTGAGTGCGCGCCTAATATCAAGAGTGAAGGCGGTGTAGCCCTTGCGCGTATGTTCTCCGACAAGTTGACCATTCACCCACACTGTCGCTGTGTGGAAAACTGCCTCAAACTCTACCCGCACGGCGCACTCTTGCCATCGCACCGGAACATCAAATGAACGCCAATACCAGGCGATTCCACGATATTCAGTCAGCGGCCCTTCCACCTGCCAGGTATGGGGCACATTGACTGCTCGCCAACCTTCACCGCTAGCGCTCGCGCGATGCCAATTTTCCTTTGTGCCCCGATTGTCGGGGTCAATACGAAATAGCCACTCCCCGCAGAGGCTGATGATTTCCATGTCGCACGGCTGCGTTGTCGTCCCAGCTGCTCTAAGACTAGGAGTAACGAGTGCGCCCGCTGCTGCCCCAGCTGAACCGGTTAGAAATTTTCTACGAGTAGACATTCGGGTTCACGGCTATAACCGATGCAGTAAACCAGCAGTTTATTTCTTGTGTCAAACTCGACCTACTTCTTTCGGATAGATACCGGAAATAAATCATTCCTGCTCTAATGGCTTTCACACAATGGAGCTTGATGATCGACCGCACATTGGGATCAGAAGGTTTCTTAACAGAGCTTTTGCTGCCGCGACTTGCGTGGGCTGATAGCATCCCAAACGGGCGTCATTGCCTATTCCTTTTTATGGAGCGGACTGATATGAACATTCGAAGTTTGGCCATCGCACTCATTGTTATTTTTTCTGTCCAGTTTGCAACCGCCCAAGTCACGCTATCGAAGACCGACGTAGAGAAGCGTGTCGATTCAATTCTCAACAAGATGACACCGGAAGAGAAAATCGAGATCATTGGAGGCATCAACGACTTTTTCACTCGCCCGAATCCACGATTGGGGATTCCTGCCCTGAAAATGTCCGACGGCCCAATGGGCGTTCACGATTACGGCCTGACTACTGCATATCCCGCCGGCATCGCGCTGGCCGCCTCCTGGGATCGTGACCTCGCGCACCGGGTTGGAGTCTCGATGGGCAAAGATGCGCGCGCCCGCGGAGTTCACTTTATTCTCGGACCCGGCATGAATATCTATCGGGCTCCGATGAATGGCCGCAACTTCGAATACTTCGGCGAAGACCCGTTCCTGGCGTCAAGAATGGCAGTCTCGGTGATTAAAGGCATTCAAGAACAACGCGTCGTCGCGACCGCAAAACACTTTACGGCTAATAACTCCGAATTCGCGCGCATGACTCTCAGCTCTGACATGGACGAAAGGACGTTGCGTGAAATTTATCTGCCAGCATTTGAAGCAGCGGTCAAGGAAGCCAAGGTTGGGGCCGTCATGGATGCCTACAACCTGGTGAACGGGACTTACATGACGGCAAATGATCATCTCAATAATCAAATTTTGAAAAGGGAGTGGGGCTTTGACGGTATTCTCATGTCCGACTGGGGCGCGACGCACGACGGTGTTGCGGCCTTTAACGGTGGCCTCGATCTTGAAATGCCTTCTCCGAGTTTTATGAATCGGGACACACTGCTCCCGGCGCTCAAAGACGGCAAAGCGACAACCGCGACTCTGGATGACAAAGTCCGGAGAATCCTGCGAACGGCAATCGAGTTCGGTTTCTTTGACCAGCCGCAGGAAGACACAGATATTCCAACCTTGAGTCAGGAAGGAAAGCAGGTCGCACTCGCAGAGGCCAGGGACGCCATGGTTCTTTTGAAGAATTCAAATAATCTTCTTCCGCTAAGTGCGGACAAAACGAAAAGTATCGCAGTAATTGGCCCAGATGCTTACCCGGCCGTGGTCAGCGGTGGCGGCAGCGCAGAAACTAAGCCGTTCAATGCAGTCAGTTATTTGGAAGGGATCAGCAATCGACTTGGGACCAAAGTGAAAGTTTTGTACGCGGTTGATACGCCTGTTCTGGATCAGGTGTTTGAGAACTCCGAATTTGTTACCGCGCCCGGAGGCGAGAGCGGGTTGAAGGGCGAATATTTCAGCACACAAGATCTAAAGGGCGCTCCAGCTTTGGTCCGCACTGACAAGCACGTTCATCTCGATTTTGGCGAAGGCAGTTTTGCCCCAGGCGAACCCATCGATCATTTCTCGATCCGCTGGACGGGCTATTTCGTCCCGAAGACGGCCGGGGATTATACGTTTTTTACGTCGGCGGACGATGGGGTTCGGCTCTATGTCGATGATGTGATCGGAATCGATGACTGGTTGCCGCATTCTCAGACCGTGGACTCTTACGCCAAACATCTGGAAGCCGGCAAGGCGTACAAGATCCGGCTCGAATATTTTGAGGATGTGGGCAGCGCGATTGTTGGGTTCGGCGTGACCCGAGCCGAGGAATATATGGGTCGCGAAACCAAGCCCTTGGCAGCCAAAGCTGACGCTGTAATACTCTGCGTGGGATTCGATCCTAAGACTGAGGGGGAAGGTTCCGACCGCACGTTTCAGCTTCCGGGTGGGCAGGACGAGCTCATCCAGCAGATCAGCGCTGTGAACAAGAACACAATCGTCGTGCTCACCGCTGGCGGCAATGTCGACATGATGCGTTGGATTGACGACGTTCCGGCCGTTCTCGAGGCATGGTATCCCGGTCAGGAGGGGGGCACGGCGCTGGCTCAAATTCTTTTCGGCGATTATAGTCCGTCCGGCAAGCTGCCCGCGTCTTTCGAGCGGCGATGGGAAGATAATCCTGCGTTTCATAGCTACTATCCCGAGCCGGGTGAACACCAGGTTAAATATTCGGAAGGCGTCTTTCTCGGCTACCGATATTTTGACCGTTCTCAAACCAAGCCCTTATTCGCATTCGGCTACGGATTGAGTTACACGACATTCGCATACAGCAACCTTTCGGTAACACCGCAGACAGGGGACTTGCGTGAGCCTGTTTCCGTCTCTTTCGATCTGAAGAACACGGGCAAGCGTGCAGCCGCAGAAATAACGGAACTGTATGTCGGAGACTCTCATGCCTCAGTTCCGCGCCCTGTTAAAGAGTTGAAGGGCTTCGCAAAAATAAATCTCGAGGCCGGTGAGACCAAACGGGTAACCTTGAAGCTCGATCGCAGAGCGTTCTCTTTCTACGCCGTCAACAAAAAGGACTGGAGTGCTGAGCCGGGTGACTTCACAATTCTGGTCGGCGGTTCTTCGGACAATATCCAGTTGCGGGGTAAGTACACGTTGACGCCCTGAAGACCCCTGATTAGCGGGAACAAACGTTGATGCTCGCTTCCAACTGCGGCTGGTTTCGGCTACCCTAGAGCGTATTTCTTTGCGAGGGCAGCCCTAGGTGTCAGGCTCACAGCTATTACCCATCCGGACTGGACTATTGGGGAAAAATTCGATTCTTGCCCGATGGGCTCGCGGATTTCGACTCGGCGTGTTTGTCACAAGTCTTGCGTGTTCGCTGAGCGCATCGGCGCAGACTTCCGGGAAGACACCGACCTTTGTACATGCCGATCAGATCCGGCGTCTAAGTCCGGAGCAGGCTGCATTGGGCTATCCGGTGCGCGTTCGCGGCGTGATCACCATGGATGCTCCGGCGCCAGACTTCATTATTCAGGATGCGTCCGCCGGCATCTTCGTAGAAGGAAGTGTTTCGCCAAGGTATTCCCATCTCCTCGGACAATTTGTCGAAGTCGAAGGCGTGACAGGGCCCGGCAAATTCGCTCCCGTGATACGCGAGACTAAGTTGCGCGTTCTCGGCCATCGAGCGCTGCCCAAAGCGCAGCTTTTTCCTTTTTCGCAGCTGTCAAACGGGCAGCAGGATAGTCAGTGGGCACAGGTGCGCGGCATCGTCCGGTCTGCGGCCGTTGACCAAACTTCCTGGCGCGAGCGCACACTTGCACTGCGAATAGCGTCCGAAGGTGGCGAGTTCAGTGTCCGGGTGCCGATTAATCACGAGCAGGATTTTTCTTCCTGGGTGGACAGTGAAGTTCTAATCGAAGGAGTGTGCGGCAGCCTGTACAACGCGGACAGGCAACTTACGGGAATCTTGTTCTACGTCCCTAGGCTAAGCTTCATCAAAGTAGAAGCGCCCGCCAAAGAAGTTCCGGTATCAGCTTTACTGCGATTCTCGCCTGAAAAGGGCAGCCAGCACCGGGTGAGAGTACGCGGCGTAGTCGAATACCAACACCTCGGGAGCGATCTCTTTCTTCAGATTCAAGGCAAAGGGCTTCGCGTGCTCACGCCGCAATCGACTCCTCTTGCGGTTGGCGATCTTGTGGACGTGCTCGGTTTCCCGGCAATGGGCGGCGCCACGCCGATCCTGGAGAATGCGGTATTTCATCGGTTGGGCCACCAGAAGGAACCAGATCCGGAAAAAATGGATCTCGACAAGCCTTGGGAGCAATTCGATAGCGCCTTAGTGACGACCGATGCGAAATTGCTTAGCCGTCAGACGCAGCCGGACAGTATGCGCCTCATGCTGCAAAGTGGCGAAGTACTTTTCGATGCGACGCTGCCACCAGGCTTTGGCAGTAATGCCGCGATCCCACTCAATAGTGAGGTGCGGGTTACGGGCATATGCCTGGTTCGCAGCGGAGGATTATGGCGCACTCCTGAGTCCCTTCACCTGCTGTTGCGCTCCTCTCAAGACGTGGTGGTGCTCACCGCTCCTTCGTGGTGGAATTTGCGGCACACGTTGTGGCTGCTGGCCATTACGGTAGGCGTTCTGTTGGCTGTCACGGCGTGGGTAGTGCTCCTGGGCAGGCGCGTGCGCGAGCAGATGTTCGTCATTCGCGAGAAGCTAAGACATAGTGCCGTGCTCGAAGAGCGAAACCGGATTGCGCGGGAGCTGCATGACACACTGGAACAGGAACTAGCCGGTATTACTATGCAATTGGATCTTGCGAAGGATTGCTTTCAGCAGGCTCCGCGCGTGGCGCAGCAGGCGCTTGAGACAGCACGCGACATGAGCCGTCATAGCATGGTCGAGGCGCGCCGCTCAGTATGGGACCTGCGGTGCCAGTTGCTGGAACGTGGCGATCTCGTCTCCGCCATATCACAAATTGTCGAGCCCCTGGTTTCGCCCGAGCATGCGAAGGTGAACGTCAATATCAAGGGAAGCCCGGTGCGCCTCCCCGGGCAAAAAGAGATGAACCTGCTGCGCATAGCTCAGGAAGCGGTGGCCAACGCAGTGAAACATGGACGTGCTCATCAAGTGAATATCGAATTGCTGTACACATCCATATCCGTTTGCCTGAATGTAATTGATGATGGCTGTGGTTTTTCTGCCAGCCAGTCTTCTCCTACGGGACATTTTGGACTCCTCGACATGCGTGAGCGCGCCCACTCGATGGGCAGCCAGCTGAATGTCGAAAGCGAGCTCGGACGTGGGACTCGCATTTCGCTACAAGTTCCGCTAGATCCAAACGAAGCACACCATGCAGAACTCAAAACCAATACGTATTCTGGTGGTTGACGACCACTTCATGGTCCGGATGGGTCTCTCTTCTTCCTTGAATGTTGAGCCGGACATCGAGGTGGTGGCCGAAGCACGTAATGGCGAGGCCGCTCTGGTCGCGTATCGCAAGCACCATCCCACTCTGGTGATAATGGACCTGAGACTGCCGGGAATGAGCGGCATCGATTGCACGTCTGCCTTGATTGACGAATTCCCTGACGCGTGCATCCTGATCCTCTCTACACATTCGAGCGAAGAGGAGATTTATCGCTCGATGCAGGCAGGTGCGCGGGGATACGTCGTGAAAAGCATCGTCCGCGAAGAACTTCTGCGCGCGGTTCGTGAGGTTCACGGCGGCGGAAGGTATCTGGATCCTATCGTGGCTTCGCAGCTGGCCAAACGCCAGTCCCATCGTTCGCTGAGCACGCGGGAAGTCGATGTCCTGCGTCTGGTCGCTAAAGGATTCGGGAACAGAGATGTCGCAGGCGCCCTCAATATTGCGGAAGTAACCGTCAAACTACATGTCAGCCATGTGTTAGAGAAACTGGACGTGAAGGACCGGACTCAGGCAGCTACAGTTGCCTTGCGCAGGGGAATCATCTCTCTCGACTAGCGTTGCTCGCCAGACGCGCCTATACGAAAGTACAGTGTTGACAACTTTTATCTAATTGTTTTCTATTAGGGTCGATTTGTTGTGTTCTGAAGGCCTGCAAAATCGAATTGGCCGCAAACGTACGGTGACGCCTCGAGGGGTAATTATGAAGCAATTTTTGGCGGCGCTTGGAATTGGAACTCTCTGCCTGCTGTTACAGACCACTGCCATAGCTCAATCTGATCGCGGATCCATCGCTGGATCAGTTGTTGATAGCACAGGTGCAGCCGTCAGCGGTGCATCCGTTGTGGCCAGAGGGGCGGCCACCGGCAGCTTCTACAAGACGGTCACGACTCCCGATGGGGTCTATCGAATCGGAGACATCGCCATCGGCAGGTACGACATTACGGTAGCAGTGCCCGGCTTCAAGTCCTCCGTGCAAACGGGCGTTGAGATCCAGATCAACACCGTCACAGCTCTCAATATCACGCTCCAGCCCGGCGATGTGAAGGAGGAAGTAACGGTGCTGTCGGACGCTCCGACGATCGAGACCGAGAGCTCTGACGTTGGCACCGTGGTAGGCAGCAAGCAGATTGAGGATCTTCCGTTGTCGCTGAATTCGACCGGCCAGAGCTTCGTACGATCCCCCGAAACCTTCATCTTCTTAACCCCAGGAACGACCGGGCCTGGAACCAACAGCGATCACGGCAGCGCAGGGATCTTCGAATCGAAACTTTCAGGCGGCCAGAACTTCGGCACCGAAATCCTGCTCGACGGCGTGAGCGTACAACGCTCAGATTCGGGCTCCGCGTTCGACCAGACCGCGCCCACTGTGGAAGCTCTGACCGAATTCAAGGTCACAACCGCTACGCCTTCTGCGCAGTTCGGCCACACGTCAGGAGGCATTGAGAGCTTCACGACCAAGTCGGGGACCAACCGATATCACGGGTCGGTTTTCGAGTTGTTTCGCAATGAGGCTCTGGACGCGATGCCCTGGAACATCAATTATCAAAACGCTCTGGGCAGGTATGACAATGCGCAAATCGCCGCGTGGAACCAGAATAACCCTACTAACCCTTACCCGGGTTCTTTGGAGACAATTACTCGCAAACCCCGCGACCGTCAGAACGATTTCGGCGGGTCGCTGGGCGGACCGGTGCGCATTCCTCATCTTTACAACGGCACTGACAAGACGTTCTTCTTTTTCGCGTGGGAGCAATACCGGAATCGTCGCGGCTTGCAGAACAACATAGTGACGCTTCCTACTCCAGCCGAGCGTAAAGGTGATTTTTCGGCACTCCTGGGCCCTTCACTTGGGATTACGAATCCATGCAACGGCCAGCCTGTGCTCCAAGGACAGATTTTTGATCCTTCGACGACCCAAGTTGTGGGAGGGCAAACTTGTCGCCTGCCGTTTCCCAACAACCAGGTTCCGGTTTCGAGCGCAGTGGCGCAAAAGGTTTTGACATATATTCCAGCGCCCGATCGTGGTGGTTCGGGAGTAGGCGGAATCGCCAATAATTACCTGAACCCAACATCTTTAGATCACGTCATCACGACGCAAACCAGTTTCCGCATCGATGAAGATTTGACTCAAAAGAGCAAACTATTTTTTTCTTATCACAGCCGGGAACAGAACTTCTTGAATGGCAACAACTTTGATCTACCACCGCCGCTCACGCCCGGCAACTATTACAACTACTTTTTCACGCATTATCTGCGCTTCGGTTGGGATTATCTGGCGAGCCCCTCGGTATTGAATCACCTAACCGTGGGGTTAAACCGTGTTTACACTGCCAGCAAATCGCTAAGCGTGAATGGGTCTGACTGGGAGCAAGTACTGGGTATCGGGGGTGCCAGCGGTCCGATATTCCCGCAGTTCTCCTATACCGGCGCACAGTACGGCATTGGTTATGAGAGCTTGAGTAACAGTAACTACTCTCTCCAGGTTCCTAATGCCTTAGTCGTGGCGGACAGCGTTTCGTGGGTTCGAGGGCGTCACTCGCTCCGCTTTGGCTTTGACTGGCGGTCGTATCAATACTCGCTGCGGAACTTGGATACCTCACCAAGCTACGCTTTCTCCAACGTCCAAACGGCGTTTGCACCGGCGACCCAGCAACCGGCCGCCACTAACACCGGCGACCCGTTTGCCAGCTTCCTCCTGGGACAACTAAACAAGGAGAGCCTTTTTGTGACCTCTCACGATCCGCGCTGGGGACAAAATTACTACGCGACCTTCGTGCAAGATGATTTCAAGGCCCGCAAGAACCTGACACTTAACCTCGGTCTAAGATGGGATGTTGATACCCCGCGTCATGAGGCTACTAGCGCACAATCAGTTTTCTCGCCGACCACTAGCAATCCTCTCTCACCCGGCCAGCCCGGAGCGTTTATCTACGGAAGGAGCGCCACCGGGGCTAAGACCTACTACAAGGATTTCGGTCCCCGCATCGGCTTCGCCTGGTCGCCAGGTTTTGTTCACGACACTGTTCTTCGAGGCGGCTACAGCATCTATTACGCTCAATTAACTTATTCTGATTTCGGGGGGAGTCTGACAAGTGGTTCGTCAGCCACGCCAACATTTCAGAGTCCAGACAACTTCAGCCCTGTGCCGCAGGGATCGCTGGATACAGGTTTCCCTGCATACACTCCTCCCAGCAACATAAAAGATCCTTCGTTGAACACATTCACCACCAATGTTGTCGACTATTCGGCGCCGCAGTATGGAAAGCCGGGGATGACCCAGAACTGGGACCTTGAGATACAGCACCAGATTACCCGGGACCTTATCTTTACCATCGGCTACGTCGGGCAACATTCGACACGGCTGCTCTCGAACCTGACGCAAACCAATACGCCGAATCCCAAGTACAACTTCTTGGGGAAGAATCTGTCGTTGCCAGTAACTGACCCCGCCGCACCGGCAATATTAACAAGTCTGGGTGTTACGGTGCCTTCCTGGTTCGTACCAGGTTGGTCTCCGAGCGGTAACGACACCATAGGCCAATTGCTGCGGCCATTTCCGCAATATTGGAATATAACCACAAACTGCTGCCTGGAGAATTCGGGCCAATCCACTTACAATGCATTGGAAGCCAAAGTTGAGCGCCGTTTCCGCAACGGCTTAAATATTCTGGCCGCTTATACCTTCTCCAAGACCCTGACGGATGCGGATTCGGCGTTCTCCACACTGACAGGTTTCAACTCGAATGTGTTCGGAGCGCAGAATCCTTACAATCTGAAAGGCGAGAAGGCCCTCAGCTATCAGGATATTCCTCACACCTTCGTATTGAGCTACTTGTACGAACTGCCGATTGGGCCCGGGAAGAAGTATCTCAGTCATGGAGTGGCGAGCAAGGTTTTAGGCGGATGGCAAGTGGGTGCCGTTCACCGCTACCAGAGCGGCTCGCCTGCTGTCATTAACGAGTACGCTACCTCGAATCCTTACAGCACTGGGAACTATCGTTTTAGCCTTACCGGGCAGCCGCGATTTGGTTCTGGCGCTTGGAGTCCTTCTCAGCAGGTCACCGCGGACGGCGGCCTCCATATCAGCGCGAGCAGCGGAACGCCTCAATTCATTGGGGGCTGGAATAGTGGATGCTTTGCGACCGCAGGAGTCTATCAACCCAATCCGCCACCTACGGGAGCTCCTCTCACTCCCGGCCCTGCCAACTGCTCGGCTTACCTCGATCCCAGTGCTGCGTCCTTAGCGGCGGGCGGCGGGTACGTCTTCGGGAATCTGCCATCTGTGGTCGGTTGGTGGCGAAGTCCAGGATATAAGAACGAGGATTTCGCTATTATCAAACGAACGGCTGTTGGAGAAGGAAAGTTTATTCTGCTTAAGTTCGACATCCCCAATGCCTTCAACCGCCACACCTTCGGAGGAATCCAGGGTAATCCTGGCGACAGCCACTTCGGCGTGCCCGGAAGCGGTGGTGGGGTAATCAACGGCCCAAGGGACATTCAGGTGACGGGGCGATTCGAGTTCTGACCTGACATCCTCGCGTCAGTACAAAATCCTCCTGCCACGCGCATAGCAGGAGGATTTTTTCACATCAGGTCCCGGAAGTATAAAATCCAACTGTGTGCAGGATTCTGTTTAGCTTAACTGGCCCATCGCGATCGCTGCTCAGCAATCGGCGGGTCCGGATATTCACGGTAGGTCTTGGCTGCCTGCTCCTCTCTACAGCGTCGCTCTGCCTCTTCGCACAAACCTCCACTGTACCCTCTGAATTTTCTGAGGCGACTGAGGCCATGCGCGAAGGAAAACTGGATGAAGCTGCTGCGGGTTTTGCCGCTGCGGTGAAGCGCGAGCCGACTTTCGCCGAGGCCCACTTCAATCTTGGGTTGGTTGACGAAGAACTGGGTAAGTACGATGAAGCTATCGCCAGCCTGCGTCAAGCACTGAAGCTGAAGCCGCGTCTGCATGGGGCAAATCTGTTTTTGGGCATCGCCGAGTTCCGCGTGAACGACTTGACTGATGCCGCGTCGGCTTTGCTGAAGGAAACCGTCGCTTATCCGAAGGACGCGAATGCCTGGATGTGGCTTGGCGTAGTCCGGCTGGCGCAGGACCGTGCCGAAGACGCAGCGGACGCTCTCGACAAGGCTGCGAAGCTGAGGCCCGATGATCAAGACATCCTCTACCATCGCGGGCGCGCTCACTTGTTGGTTTCAAAGGACAGCTACGCCAAGATGTTCAAGATCGACGAAAACTCATGGCTGGTGCACCGAGTATTGGCCCAGGCGAATGCCGAGGCCGACCGTCACGTGGAGGCAATTGCTGAGTACGAGGCAGCCATCAAGCTCGCGCCCACGCAGCCCGGACTTCACGAAGAACTCGGTTCCGAATACCTCAGCATTAATAAGATCGCCGAAGGTGAGGCTGCTCTCCGGAAAGAACTTGAGATGAATCCTCATAATGTGCTTGCGACGTACAAGCTGGGCGTAATTGAAGTGGATCAAGGCAATGGTGCGAAGGGCAAGGAGTTGATCGAGGCAGCGCAGCGGGTGAAGCCAGGTATGGTCCATATAGATTACAACTTAGGGCGGGCTGAAATGCTTCTGGGCCAAGAAGCTGCTGCTGTAAGTCAGTTTGAACTCGCAATCAAAACCGACTCTGACCCGGAAGTCGTAAGAGAGGCCTGGTACCAGCTTGGAACCGCCTATCGCCGCCTGCACCGCATGGACGAGGCTCGATACGCTATTGCCACGTACCAACGTTTGAGAGACGAAAGCGACAAAAAACAGCGGGAGGCGGTTCACAACCAGGCAGAGCATCCGGCCGCGGCCGACACACCTTCATCGCAGAGTCCTCAGTAACCTCCCGTCGTCCAGTTAACGATTGTTGGGGGCAGGGGTAGAGCCGGCCGCTCGACTTTGCAACTCGGCAGTTCGGTCGAACTCTGCCTTGGCATGGGCCAGATCGTTTATGTCTTTATATAGTCGCCCGAGCTGATAATGGGCCACCGCATTATTCGGATCCAGTTCGGTGGCCCGCAGTAGTTCGTGGCGGGCTTTCTCGGTCTCGGCGATCTTCCGGTAGAGAACTCCCAGCGTCAGATGACAGTAAGCATTGTTTGGGGCAAGGGCCACCGCTTTTCCAAGCGGCCCCACCGCTTCCTTAGGCCGGCCCTGTTCCGCCAACAAATTTCCGAGATTCACGTAGGGCTGTTCGTTAATCTGAGAAGTCTGTTCCTGCCACGCGATAGCTTTGCGATAAGCTTCAATGGCGCCGGCGACATTGCCTTCTGTTTCGAGTATCAATCCGAGATTGTTTTCTGCTTTGGCGTTGGCAGGATCAAGATCGAGAACTGTCTGAAACGCCCTTCGCGCTTCTCCGAGACGGGATTTGGTGTAATACGCTCGGCCCAGATAGTACCAGGCATCCTTGTTTTTGCTGTCGAGTGCTACTGCCTTCCCCAGCCACTTGATAGCGTCGGCATAGTCATCCAGCAACACATAGTCCAAGCCAACAATTTTCAGATCGTCAGCAGTTGGGCGCGTGATCGCGGCAGCTTGCGTGTAAAACGCGAGTGAATCTGCAGCACGGTTTTGCCGATTCAAAACGAAACCCAGCAGATACAACGCGTCAGATGAATTGCGATGTGACTGAAGATATGCCCGCAAGGCCTGGTCTGCTCCGGTGAAATCTTCGAGATGCACAAGACACTTTGCGCGATAAAGCAGCGCATCTGTCGTACCAGGAGCTGCCTCATCGACCTGTGCGAACATGGTCGCGGCTTGAGCGTAGTTTCGGGCGCGAAATTCAGCGAGAGCGCGATCAAAGTCGCCATTGGATTGCGCGGAACTCCGG
>Ga0102924_1002720_pt1 | contig 19031 bp, 17 predicted proteins | sample PaiPotPPM11metaG_FD_80116 | JGI IMG/M metagenome (GOLD analysis project Ga0102924, IMG submission 80116) | Iron sulfur acid spring bacterial and archeal communities from Banff, Canada, to study Microbial Dark Matter (Phase II) - Paint Pots PPM... ...
AGCTCGTTCTCCCCAATCTGAGTGCCTCCTACCGGAAGCATCTCCGAAATGGGGACATTTCTACTGGGGTCGACAGGGGACATTTTTAATGTGGTTCAACAGCCATTTGTGTTCGGTCCCGCCGTGCTGGGTTTTGTGCAAGCAAGTAGCCTAACCGCGGTTCCGGTCGGATCACGGGCAAACCGGAAGTAACTGATGTAATCGCATTATAAGAGGGCGCCCCTTTGGAGTAGGTTGTGATCGTTCCCATCATGACCTACGAAAGGAGCACCCTCGTGAACAGCGAAGAGTATATTGGTCTCGACGTTCATCAAGCAACGATCTCGGTAGCGGTGATGGATTCCAAGGGCAAGTTAGTCATGGAATCCATCCTGGAAACGAAAGCCTCAACCATTTTGGAATTCTTTGCCGGATTGCGCGGAACTTTATTGGTCACTTTCGAAGAAGGAACTTGGGCTGCCTGGCTCTACGATCTGCTCAAGCCGCATGTGGCCAAGTTAGTGGTATGCAATCCGCGCAAGAACGCGCAGCTCAAACATGGAAACAAAAGCGACCGTATCGATGCCCGCAAACTTGCCGACCTGTTGCGTCTCAATGATCTCGAGCGCCTGAACATCATGTGGCACTCGACGATCAAGGGCGAGTACGACCTTTTCTCGCAGTTCCCTGGCTCCAGCGGGCATCTGCAGGCGGATTGCACCGAAGGGCAAAAACAAATTGAGGTTTTGACTTCCGCTGGTACTCTGTTCTATTGAAGTGTGCTGCAGCCTTTCCATGCAAAGGACTTCAATCTCGTAAGGCTGGAACAGGTCCGCACAATATCACGCTCCAAACGCATACATATCTATAGCAGGACGCATCAAGCAATTAAGCGTACCGAGGGGGCAACCGCATGGATTCCAAACCTGCCCTCGATCCACATCAGGATCACCTCGACAGGTTGCGAGACTTTGGCTACAACGAGCAAGAGGCTCGTTTTCTTTACCTGGCCGCTACCCATTCAGGATACTTCACACGCCACCAATTCCTCAGCTTCACCCACCAAACCAAGGGCTGTCTTGCTCATCGGTTTACCACTAAACTGCTCACTCAGCATCATGCCCAGGCCACCCAGTATGGTCACAAGACTTACGTCTTCAAGCTCACCTCACGCAAGATTTACGATCTGATTGGTAAAAACGACCTTCGTGATCATCGGTCCCACACCAGCGATTTCATTCGGATCAGGCTGCTGGTTCTCGACTTCGTCCTGGCCCGCCCCGATCTTCAATACCTCAAATCCCAGGAGGAAAAACTCGAGTTTTTCCACGAACAACTGGGCAGACCAGTCAGCCTTTTCCCAGGGCGAACCGACATCACGAAAGGCCTGGACCCGACCTTGAAGCGCTATTTCAAGGACCGATTTCCTCTCTTCGTTTCCTCCAGAAATGGAAACGCGCCAGTATCGGCGCTGCCCACTTTTGTCTACTGCGACCCAGCCCATCATGGCATCTCTTGGTTTGCCGGCTACCTGGATCGGCACCAGGTTTTCTTGCGTCGGTTGCCCGCCTTCGAACTCATCTATGCCACCCCAGGCCACTGGAAATTCGACCGCGCATCCCAGGTTTTCGCCGCGATTTTCAGAAATGTGCACCGTCCGGACCCCGAGCATTTGGCCCACTATTTCCAAATCCGACGGCTCTGGGAGACGGGCCAAAACGCATCCCTCACCCGCGCCCACCGGGATCTGCTTCGCGCTGGCGACAAGCAATACAAGCACGAACCGTTCGAGTCGGCATACCAAAAATGGTTCGCAGCGAGTGTTTCGGAAGTCGATCTGGAGGCGCTCTTAGGTCCGTCTTTCCTGCGGCAAGAGGTAGGCTTTCGGACCCACGTTCTACCAGATAGCCACGACTTTTTGTCTTGCCAAAATGCACGTCCCGTTAGACCCTCGCTCCAAAACGCTCGATCCACTTTCCGTTCTGCATCACGGTCTAGGGCGACAGCGCTGCAAGCTGTTGCAGCGGCAGAACTCCCCAGCTGAAACCAAGAACAATTCCGACGCGGGAAAATCCACACCGTGGCCGGGAGCGACCCCGGTTTGTCCCCGTTTTTCGGGGCCAAAACGCCCTACGGGGTTTCGAGTCGCTCCCGGCCACACGGTTCCACCCCCGCGTCTTCAGTTCGGCTGGCAGGTTTGCCATCCGCAATCAGCGGTAACGTCTTGCCAGAACGGTCTTGATGATCTTTTGCAAGCTCTCAGGACTTCCAAGCATTCTTCCTCAATGTTCTGCTAGTTCCACTCACCCACAGAGATCGAACACTCTGAGGCATTCCTTCGTAGCAGTAAAGTCGCACCGGCGCCGAGGCTCGTCAAGGCTCTCGACCGCTACGCGGCGCACATTCGTGCGGCCTTGACGAGCCTCGGTGCTCGGACGCAAACACCTTCCGCTATGAAGGAATGCTTCAAAGTGTCCGATCTCCGAACCGTTCTGCAGGTACCTTCGCGCTTTTCTATCCATAAATTGAGGTTTGCCTTCCGCTGGCACTCTGCTTTATTGAAGCGCTGCAGGCCGCGCGGACAAAGCGCACGCCGGACGCGACGCCTTCCGCACGAGCGCGCTCCTTGGGCGCAGGCAGCATGGAATGGTATCTTCTCGCCAGATCGCTTGCCCACCACTTTTGGGAGACTGGCGCCCGCTGATTTTTGGGCGCAGAGAGGTTTGTCCAAAGGAAACTCCGAAAAACCCCGCTCGTATGCCGCAAGAGTGGATTCGAGCGAGAACGAAAACGTGAGCTTGCTACGTCTGTATCTATTTAGGGTCGCGTCTAGCAACAGGCGCGCAAACATGACGTGCGCGGTGACATCTCGAAGCGGTTGCGACCTCTGCCTGACAGCTTCGATGGAATCAGCTGTATGATCCGACGGCCCTCCCCAGCTCAATCCCGCGAGTACTATGTGGACGCTGCAGAAGCAGCCCGATTTCTGTCCATCCATCCGCGAACTTTGCAACAATTAGCTCGTGCTGGCATCGTTCCCGCCCATGCGCTGGGATCGGGCCCCCGCAAGTTCTGGCGCTTCTTGCTCTCCGAACTCGACGACTGGCTACGCGCTCGCATAGACTCATCTTGCGGTGCCGTCCGTGTCATTGATAGAGAAAGGAAGGTTCAATGACACGGTTTCAGAATGGCAGTTTGAAGCGAGTCATGCGCAAGCAAGGAGAAAGTTGGATGCTCCGCTACCGCAAACGTCGTGCTCTTGACGGAAGGTGGGTGGAAGCCACTCCGATTTTCATCGGAACCGTAAGCCAGTTCCCGTCCGAGGAAGCCGCATGGCACAGAGTCGACTCTCTTAACCTCAACCTCAACAGCCCAGCTTCTGGTTCGCTGGGTGCTCGCCCAGTAACCTTCAACGAACTGGTCTCACACTACTGCCGATATGAGTTGTCACCGGATCAGAGTGAGGCACAGATCGAGAAGGCGCACAGCACGATCACGACCTACAAGCGGTACCTGCGCAAGTGGGCGCTGCCTCGTTGGGAAACTCAGGTCGCCATGACTCTTGATCCCATCGAGGTGGAAACATGGCTCAGAGAATTGGGCAGGAAACATGGTCTGGAAAATCCCACGCGGGCCAAAATTCGGCAGGCCATGAGTCTGGTTTACAAACATGGACAGCGTTACAGTTTGCTTCCTCGCGGGGACGAGGGTAACCCGTTGCGTTTTGTCCGCCAGTCAACCACGAGTTCGTTTGAACCGATCATCTTGAGGTTGGCAGAAGCGTTTGCCATCCTCAACCAACTGGATCTCATGAAGCGCACGCTGGTGTTGGTGATTGCAGCCACTGCGTTGCGCATCTCGGAGATTTTGGCTTTGCAGTGGAAGGACGTGGACTCTGAGGGCCAGCAAATCCAGGTGACCAAGGCCTGGGTCTATGGCCAGTTCGGCAAGCCCAAGTCCAAGGCTTCCAAACGCCCCGTTCCCTTGCATCCTCTACTGGCCGCGCATTTGACACGTTGGCGCGAACAGAGTCCCTATGCAACGGACCAGGATTTCATCTTTCCGTCTCTTAAGCTGAAGGGCCGGAAGCCGCCGCGCGCCAACATGCTCGTGGCGGACCACTTGAAACCTGCTGCCAGAAGAGCCGGCGTGAAGGGCAACGTTGGTTTTCACACCTTTCGCAGAACCCTGGCTTCGCATCTGGTGGCCAACAACTACGACCCAAAACTGGCGCAAGAACTTTTGCGCCACAGCAACATTCGCACGACCCTGGACATCTACGCTCAGGCCATCACACCGAAAAAGCTGGAAGCCCAGGGAACATTCCTGCGTTCGTTGCTGGCGCAAGGCGAAGCGACCGGATTGGTGCAATAACTGTGTGTAGACTGTGGGTGAATTTCGGCGGACTGAAATTCGACAAATCCTTTGGAATGATGGTGGCCAGGGACGGAGTTGAACCGCCGACGCCAGCCTTTTCAGGGCTGCGCTCTACCACCTGAGCTACCTGGCCACTTGTCCGCTGGTCCGACTTACGGTGCTGGCGCCGGATTCGCAACGGGATTCACGACAAATGCAATGAAGGTGAGCGTGTCATAAGCGTGTTAAGGGACTGATTATAACAATGTGATCAGTTGTGCTCCAAGCGCGTGCACAAACAGCCGAAACCGGCGTCCCAAGACGAAACCGCATAAGAAGATTTGACTATCGCTTACTCTCATTCCTGCGAGGAGGTGGCGAGCATGCCGCCGGCCACAACCAGCTCGCAGCGGTTCGAGGCGGCCCAATAGGGAATTTCCCGATAGTCGCGAACGTTGTAAACGGCGATGTCGGCGTCTTTGCCAGGTTCGATCGAACCCTTACTCTCCTGAAGCTGGAGTGCAGATGCGGCGTTGATGGTGCCGGCAGCAATCGCCTCAGCGGGAGACATTTTCATCTGAGTGCATGCGAGCGAGAGAACAAACGGCATGCTGGCAGTGGGAGACGAGCCGGGATTGAAATCGGTCGCGAGGGCGACGGCCACGCCGGCGTCGATCAAGCTGCGTGCCGCAGGATAGTGTTTAAAGCCAAGGAAATAGTTTGCTCCGGGAACCAGGGTCGCGACTGTGGCGCTTTGAGCCAGCTGCGAAATGTCGGTGTCGTCAATGTGGTCCATGTGGTCGAGCGATACCGGATTCATTGCGAGCAATTTGGCCAAGGGGGTGCGGACCAACTGGGAGATGTGCGCGCGGACCGCCAACCCGCTTTTGTGGGCTGCGGCAAAAATCCTGAGAGTGTCTTCTTGGCTAAAGGCGCCGCGGTCGCAGAATACATCGACGAACCGCGCCAGCTTGCGTTTCGAGACTTGTGGAATCATCTGTTCGCAGATCACGTCGACATATTTCTGTAGGTGATTTTTAAATTCCGCGGGAACCACGTGCGCGCCGAGCAGAGTCGGAACAACCGTGCCGGGCCATTGTGCCGCTGCGAGCCGGATGGCTTCCAAGGACTTCAATTCCGAGTCCAGCGATAATCCGTATCCCGATTTCGCTTCGACGGTCGTGGTGCCCAGGACCATCATTTCTTGAAGGGTGGCAAGAATTTTTCCGGCTAATTGCGCTTTGCCCGCTGCGCGCACGCCCTCAACACTGGAGCGGATTCCGCCACCGGCTTCTGCAATCTCCTCGTAAGTGGCACCTGCGCTGCGCTCTTCAAAATCGACTAACCGAGGAGAGACAAAAGCGGGGTGGGTGTGGGAATCGACGAAACCTGGCAAAGCCGCCTTGCCGCCGCAATCGATTTCGATAATTTGCTTCCGGCGCTTCCTGATCCAAGGATCACGTAACGCTTCGCGCGTAGCGCCGACCGAAACAATTTTTCCTCCCACGCAGAGTACAGCGCCGTCTTCAATGATTCCAAGTCGCTTAAGGTCTGCGCCTCGCCTCGGGCCGGAGTTGTCGAAGACCGAGCGAAGGGTAAGAAGCTGGCCAATGTTGAGAAGAAGGATGGTGCGGCCTGCCTCGGGTTTTCTTCCTGCGGTTCCCAATTCGTTTCCTGAGAATGTGGCCACAACATTTTATGCCAGCCAATGGCTGCGACATGTATTGAGAATATCGACATCTCAAAAATGCTGGTGGGCAGATGTTCGAAAGATACGGTCGGTTCTTGCTACTTTCAGCTTGACTTGCTGTGCTCTGGTGCTAGTATTCAGGGCAGCATGGCACCCGGGTCCAGCCTACTGGCGCGGGTTTCCAGCCAATCGGCCACTCCGGCTCCCGTTCCTGGTTCTAATGTCCCACAGTTCGCGCGCAGGTTCCGCAGCCGGTACGGCTTCACTCTTGGAGAGTATCTGTGTGTACTTCATTTTCGCCTTGGCGGCTGTTTCTTTCCGCCATTCTAGTTAGCTGTTTTGCGGCCACCAATCTACATGCTCAGAGCTTCAGTTATGACACTAACCCGCCGAGTCGCCTCGCCTTTGCAACCGCTAAGCCAGGCGCTTTTCCAAGTCCTTCGCAGTGCGTGGCAGCCTTCGGATTGGCCTGCTACACACCTCAGTTGATCCGCACGGCCTACGACGTGCCGTCCGACCTCACTGGCGCCGGACAAACGATCGTGATCGTGGATGCCTATGGCAGTCCAACCGTCCGCCAAGACCTGCACGTATTCGATCTGGCATTTAGTCTCCCGGACCCGACACTGAATATCATTTATCCAGGTGGCTCGCCGGTGTACAACCCGCTCCAGCATCACCTTGAAACGAGTTGGGCGAGCGAAACCAGTCTTGACGTCCAATGGGCGCACGCCATCGCGCCTGGCTCGACGATCGACCTGGTCATCGCCGCGAACAACGGCGGCGACGTACTTAACAACGCGGTTAAGTATGCGGTTGAACATCATTTGGGAAATGTCATTTCGCTAAGTTGGGGAGCGCCCGAAGCTGCGATACGAGGGAAAGGAAACAATACTCAGCTGATGCAGGCCCACAATATCTTCATGGCTGCCCGAGCCGCGGGCATCACCGTCTTCGCCTCTGCAGGAGATAATGGCGCGAGCAACGGATACCCGTTTGCCAACGCGCTGTATCCCGCGTCTGACCCGCTAGTCACCTCCGTAGGCGGGACCAACCTGTTCATGAGTGACACCGGAAACTACGAGAGCGAGGACGTGTGGAACGATTCGGACGCGGCGCTCTGTCCATTTGGTTGTACCTCTGGAATCTTCGGCGCTACAGGCGGATCACCCAGCCTAGTGTTTCCTGCTCCGTCCTTTCAGAATGGCGTGCGGTCGACCTCTGATGTCAGCTATAACGCGAGCGTTTACACCGGTATTCTGGTCTATATCGGCTTTATGCCGGCGGCGAATCAGAATGGGTTCTACTTCTTCGGTGGAACAAGCGAAGGTTCGCCACAGTGGGCGGCCATCACGGCATTGGCGGATCAGGCAGCTGGGCACGCGCTCGGGTATCTGAACCCGTCGCTGTATGCGATCGCATCCAGCAACTTCCACGACATTACCGTCGGGGAGAATGGTCTTTCCGGAACCCCTGGTTTTGAAGCAGGACCTGGGTACGACTATCCGACCGGCCTTGGCAGTCCAGATGTTGCGAATGTGATTAAAGCGCTAACAGGTAAGTAGGGTAAGGCGGCTGTTCTTCAAATGTCTCAGCCGGGTGCTCATTGCATCCGGCTGATTTTTCGGTATTGCCTCGCCTGGCTTATCTCAGAACTCGTTAATGTGCTCCCGTTTACAAGGCATAACATCTATCGGGTATGCGTAAGGTAACTGTAGATGTCAGCTCATCGGTATCCTGACCGCGTTATCGGCCGCGAACCTTTTGGCGTCGTCGTAACCCGCATCAGCGTGCCGGATGATCCCCATGCCCGGATCTGTGGTCAAAACGCGCTCGATGCGCTTTGCCATTGCTTCGGTCCCGTCGGCGACGGTGACTTGCCCGGCGTGAAGAGAGTAGCCGATGCCGACTCCGCCGCCGTTGTGGATGGAGACCCATGATGCGCCCGCGGCCGTGTTCAGGAGAGCGTTCAGCAGCGGCCAGTCGGCGACAGCATCACTGCCGTCGTTCATGCGTTCAGTCTCGCGAAATGGAGAAGCGACGGATCCGCAATCCAGGTGATCGCGCCCCATCACAATGGGAGCTTTGATTTTGCCTTTCTTGACCAGGTCGTTCATCGCCAGCCCGAACCGCGCTCGCTCGCCGTACCCGAGCCAACAGATGCGAGCCGGCAGTCCTTGGAACTTAATGCGCTTGCGCGCGAGATCAATCCAGCGACGGAGAATGCGATTGTCAGGAAATAATTCGAGCACGAGATCGTCGGTAACATGAATGTCAGAAGCTTCGCCCGAAAGAGCGACCCAGCGGAACGGCCCGCGGCCTTCGCAAAACAGCGGACGAATATATGCGGGTACGAATCCGGGAAAGTCGTAAGCGCTCTTCACACCTTGCTGAAACGCGAAGGTGCGAATGTTGTTGCCGTAGTCGAACGTGACCGATCCCATTTTCTGAAGGCGCAACATGCCTTCCACGTGGCGGGCAATCGCATTGAGTGATTTTTCTTCGTAGGCTTTCGGATCCCGCTTGCGCAGCTCGAGAGCTTCAGCGAGCGTCATGCCATTGGGAACGTAACCATTGAGCGGATCATGGGCCGAAGTCTGATCGGTCAGAATGTCGGGCACAACTCCGCGATCAGCCAGCTCGGGAATGACGTCTGCGCAATTGCCCACCAGGCCGACGGAAACATTTTCTTTCTTGCGCACAGCGTTTTTGAGAATTCGCAACGCTTCGTCGAGGGTTGTGACCATGAAATCGCAATAACCGGTTTTGAGGCGCTTCTTGATGCGTTCCGGATCAACGTCGATCCCTAAGAACGCCGCGCCGGTCATGGTTGCAGCGAGGGGCTGGGCTCCGCCCATGCCGCCCATTCCGCCGCTCACAATCAGCTTGCCGGCAAGATCGCCGCCAAAATGTTTTTCGCCCGCGGCGGAGAAAGTCTCAAATGTGCCCTGCACAATTCCTTGTGACCCGATGTAAATCCACGAGCCTGCGGTCATCTGGCCATACATCATGAGGCCGACGCGTTCCAGTTCGTTGAACTTCTCCCAGTTCGACCAATGCCCGACCAGATTCGAGTTCGCGATGAGGACTCGCGGCGAATACTCATGGGTTTTGAATACCCCGACCGCCTTTCCCGATTGCACCAGCAAAGTTTCATCGTTCTCAAGTGCTTTGAGGGACCGAACAATGGCGTGATAGCAATCCCAATTGCGCGCAGCCTTGCCGGTGCCGCCATAGACGACCAGATCGCGCGGGCGCTCCCCGACTTCTTCATCGAGATTGTTCATCAACATGCGCATGGCGGCTTCCTGTTGCCATCCTTTGCAGGAGAGGGTAGTGCCACGCGGTGCGCGAATGGGAGTGTAGGAAGGAGCTTCGGTTTCAACGGGCATGCTTAGATGGTATTGCGAAACCAGCAACGGATTCAAACGACGTCCGCTTAAATTGATAAAACCACGAAGGACACCCTTCGACTGCGCTCAGGGCAGGCTCCGTTTCACGAAGGTCGGGCTGGTCAGAGTCGCTTTCGTGTACTTGGGTCGTTCATAGTCAGACGAGGACACAACAGACTCCAAAAAGCAGGTTTCCATTCGACTCCCTTCCTGCGGTCGGTCGCTCAGGGCAGGCTCTCGACTTGCGTGATCACTCGCAAGGCTTGTGATCACGCTGCGCTCGGAATGACAGAGGTAAGGGAGTCTAGTACTGGCTGTATGCAACGCCATCGGTGCCGATGTCACTTGACGAGCTGTTTACGTCATCGATGCCACCCTGGTCTTGCTCATCCGGCGACATGATCGTGCCCTCGTCTGCAGTGTGCCAAGTCCAATCGGCCTGTTTGGTGATTGGGTCAATCGGAATTTGCTTCAGATAATTGGCTTGCACCAGATCATCTGCCGACTGCGGCATCTTCTGCTTATCGAGCGTGTACTGGGAGATGACCGAGCGCATGGTAAACAGGTCCTGGCGCAACACGGATTCACGTGCCCGCTTAACGGAGGCCGTGTATTGCGGCACGGCGATCGAGATGAGGATCAGTAGAACGCTGACCACGATCATCAACTCGATCAGGGTAAAACCTCGGCTGCCACGGGGTGTTTTTCGCGATGGGATATTCGCTCGGGTTCGCTTCAGTTTCATTACCAGTCCTTGTACTTGGTCCCATCGAGCGCGGTGCCCGTCGATTTGGTGTAAACATCAAAAACGTTGTTGCCGTCCCAGGAGTCAGAAGCAGGGTCGTCCTGCATCGAGCGCAAGCCCCAGTCAGTGCCGCCGGTCATCGGGTCGATCGGAATGCGCCGCAGAAACTTTAGCTTCTTACCGGCGACATCGACCCCATTTACCAGTGTGTCGAGGTCAGGAGGATATCCTTCGGACCCGACTTTGGTTTGAAACGCGTTTCGACTAGCCGCATCGTTGTAGCGGTCAATGCCGTCACGGAGTTGCCAAAGGGCGGCGCGGAGTTCTTTCTCTCTCTGCCGCTTGATCGTCACCCGCGCAAGGGGAACCGCCATTCCGCTCAGGATCAGCAGGATAGTGGTTGCAACGATCAGCTCGATCAGGGTCAATCCGCGCTGTTTGTTCGGGTTGGCCATCTGTCTAGGGAACGCTCTGGATGCTGGAATTTGCATAGAATCTGTCGGGTCTCCCAGGCTTAGGCAGCCGAGGTGCTCAAGCTCACGAACCGCTAGTAGCCGCCAGTCGGCGGCTCAAAGCGACCACCACACGGGAGAAGCCTGCCGCAAAAGCCAGGCGAATGCAGAACCCAAGCTATTGAATTGTAACCGCTGCGCTGGCTCCATTGACCGGAAGCGCCTGCATCGCGGGATCGCGGGCCCCGCTTTTTGCAATCGTGAGGGACGCCTGCCCCGCCGCTTTCGCCAAGAAAGTCAGCGTGACCACAGATCCCTGGCCGGAGATGCCCGCCGCTCCCGGAGGACGGGTGGCCGTTACCTGCATAGTGCCGTCATCTTCACGATGAGTGACAGTGACGATCTGCCCATCCTGCGACAGGAAGCTACCGTTCGAGACGTTTGCCACCTGCAAGAGTTTAGGATCGTAGGAAATCTGCATCGGTACTTGAAAAATATTCTGGCCGCCGTTCAAAAGCACATTTACAGTGAAAGTCGAGCCCACGAGCTGGGTTGTGTTGGTTGGATCAAAAGCGAAGCTTGCCGGCGAAGAACGCTCCATTAATTGCGGTGTTGGCATGACGGAACTTGCAGGTGGCGGCTGCGGCACATTCACTGACCCGGCGCCGGAAGAGGGCCCAGTCGCTGGGGCGGCCGGAGTCGTCGTGGCAGGCGCAACGCGGTTTACGCGACGCAGCGCAATGGCGCTTGCGGTTCCTACGTCGATGGCTTCCTGGTTCGTCGTGGTCAGCACCTGGCGGCGGACGATGTGGGGTATCAGCACAAAAACGGTTTCGGTCTGCGAGTGGTCGACTGTACTCTGTCCGAAGAGATACTTGAGGATCGGGATCTGTGCCAGTCCGGGGATTCCGGTCAGGTTCTTGGTTTGCGAATCCTCAAGCATTCCGCCCATCAGATTGGCCTCACCCTCGCGCAGCCTGACGACGTGCTCAATTTTCCTTTGACCAATAACCGGTTGCTGGATGCCACCGATATTCTGGAAACTCGTCACCGACGAAATATCCATCGTAATCTTCAGAGTGACATCGCCATTAGAGTGAATCGTGGGGGTGACGTCGACATTCACGCCGACGTCCAGATATTGAAACTGGGTGTTAACCAGCGGGTTGATACCAACGCCACCGATGCCGGGCTGGAATGACCCAGAGGCAATGGGAACGCGCGAGCCGATCTTCAGCGAGGCTTTCTGACCATCCACGGCGCGGATCTGCGGGTTCTGGATCAGTTTCGTGCTGTTGTCTTGAAACAGGGCGCTGATCGTCGCCGGGGTGATGGTCACCTGGAAATCGGTGGCGTTCAGATTAGCCAACGAATTCAGGTTGATTCCACCGGTAGAGGAAGAAGTTCCTGTGGTGCCGGTGGTGGTGGTGCCGGTGGTCGTGGTGGTTGGGTTGTTGGTAACGTTCGGCTGCAACTGTATGGTCGCGCTTGTGGGCGGACTGATGCCTAACGTGTGCGTCTTATCTTTAGTGATCTGCATCACCGCAACATCCACAACCACCTCGGGCTTCGATTTGTCGAGATCGCTGACCAGTTTTTCGGCCAACGCGATTTGGTCCGGGCTTCCACGCACCACGATCGCGCCTTCAGACGGCAGCGGCTGGATACGCGCGATTTCAAGGATCTGCCGCAGCGCATTCACCACGTCCTGCAGTTCGGTGGGCTGAGATAAGTTTGAAAGATAAAACGTCTTGACGATGCTCTGCTCGACTTCTTTGCGTTTGGCGGGATTATCCGCGGCCACGAAAATAGTGTTCGGGGTCACCGGCCGCCAGAAAGTTTTTGACTCCAGCGCCACAATCTGCAGAGCCTCTTCGAGCGAAACCGAGTTCAGCTCGACCTTAATACGCCGCGAGGTGTAGTCGGGATCAAACAGGACGTTAATTCCGGCGAGCTTGCCGATGGTCTCGTAAATGACTTTGCTGTCTTCAGTGATCTTGAGATTAATGGGGACGTTCGGGATTGATCCCAGTTCGACAGGGCCCCCGGCCTGTTGCACCATCTTCTCGAGTTCGCTGGGTTGGGGAGCGGCAGCGTTTGGAGCCGGAGACTTGGCACCATCGATCATCTGCTGAGTAACTTTGATTTCCTGTTTTGCAATGGCGCTGGAGGGGTCAATCTCGACGGCCTTCTGGAATTCCGCCATAGCTTCTTCCAGGCGGCCGGCCTCGCGAAGCAGTTGTCCGCGGTGGACGTGCGATGCGCCGGCTAAAAACCGCAGGCGTTCATAGGCTGAGCGGTACGAAACGTCCTGCGGATTCTGGTCGTAAGCTTTTTTGTAAAAGTCATAGGCCTGCTCATAATTCTGCCGCGCCTCAGCAATTTTTCCCTTGTTATACAGCGACTTAGCGCTCTCAGCGGACGATGGGAGGATGAGCGTAAAAAGAAGGAGGAACGCCAACGCTGGACGGAATGCGCGCTTCATTAGTGAAATCCTCAAAAGACTCCTTCCTCTTCCTCATAGGGCCGACTGCCCCGGACCGCTTTGACCTGTAGGAGAAACGCGATTATAGCACTGCAGTAACCGGTCGAAGTTACTGGTCGCGCTGTACTTACACTCACAAGTGCTAACACCAAGGGGGCCTTCGTCCGCAGGTTTCAAGGTTTCGAAGTTTCAAGCTTTCCCAAGTTGACATCTCGAAGATTCTCGATGACGGCGGGCCATGAGGAAGTTTCCCCGAGACCATTGTCACGTTGAAACTTTGCAACCTTGAAACATGCAAACCTTTCAATGCGTTACCCTAGTCCCATGCCGCGCCAAGCGACTCACCAAACCAAGCCGAATGCTGAGAAAAACAAGCGCCGGGATCCCACTGCCGCGGGGCAGAGAGATGCCGCTGTTAATAGGATCGCTTCTCACAACTACTTCTTGCTGGAAAAATTTGAGACGGGGATTGCCTTAACAGGTACCGAGGTGAAGTCGGTCCGAGGAGGCTTGGTGAACCTGAAGGACTCGTACGGTCTCGTGAAGGACGGCGAGTTGTGGCTGCTCAACTGCCACATTGGGGCTTACGAGCACGGCAATATCTACAACCACGCGCCCCTCCGCACGCGGAAGCTGCTCATACATAAAGAGGAGATTCGTAAGCTGATTGGGCAGACGCAGCAGAAGGGTCAGACGCTAATCCCGGTAAGAATGTATTTCAAGAATGGTCGCGTGAAGGTCGAACTGGCCCTTGCCAAAGGCAAACAGCTCTGGGACAAACGTGAAACCGAACGCCGCCGCACCGCCGACCGCGAGGCCAGAGAAGCGGTTGCGAGATCGAGGAAGCGATAACCCCCCGAGGCCGTGTGGCGCGGACACTCCTGTCCGCGTGAATCTGCGGATCCAGCAAAGCAGGTTCCTCACCGCTAAAGCGGTTCGGAATGACAGCTGTTAAAAGGAAATTAAAAGGAAAAATGAAGGGGCGGACGGCTTGTCCGCCCCACCCCGGACGAGGGCGTCCGGGGCTACGTGGTTGGTGCTGATTCGGTCACTTCTGCTCCGGTCACTTCTGTTCTGCAGTGACCACCTGGGCCTTTTCGGTTTGCGTTGCCGTTGCAACTGGCTGCGTTGTTGCGATTGGCTGAGGAGCAGTAGCCTTCTCGGCATGCTCGGTTCCGGTCAGGTCAACATCCTTGATACGCGCGGTCGTGAGAATTTTCTCGAGTTGCTGGAAGACCTTGCCACGATCCACCTGCGCGAGATCTTCATCAGCTTTTCGTGAGGTTTCTACGTCGAGCGCGAACTCGTAGCAGGCGCTGTTCTTGAACAGATGGAAGTACTTTAGATCGGACTGATGTTCACCCGATCCGCTCATCTGTTCGATTTTGCTGAACTGGTTCGCTCCCAGTTTGATGGTTGTCGGTTTCATGGGCTCAACGGCAGGCTTTGCTGACTGATCGCCGCTGGCGGGTTTGGCAGTTTCAGCGTCATTCGATGTCGTGGCAAACTGACCACATTCCTCTGCTGTCATGCCTTGATTGACGCTGACGTTAAGCAGCGCCGAAGAAAAATCCGTTTCCGGATACAAGCCATCCGGCATATCAAGCGAGGCAATTTCGACAGCTCCGGTTTTTGCGAAGCTGGCCTGGACCGGCATTTCCTTCTGCTTGTCCGCAGGCTGCAAACTGTACTTACGCGGATAAGTCAACGAGACTCCGTAGGCGCCGTTCACGTAAGTTGCAGTTGTTGGACGATGCTTCTTCACTGCCCTCTTCGGTGGTTCCGGAACAGCAGCGGCGCTGATGGGAGCTGGGGTTTGTACAGCCGGCGTTTCCGGTGCAGTGATTTTTGCCACCGGGCTATCTGACTTCTTCGAACAACTGACTGCTAAGAACAGCACAATGGTCATTACTACTCCGGCGCAAATTGCCGGAAGATAGATGCTCGACCAGTTGTCACTCTCGATCTGTTTAAAGTTCTGGTTTTCACTTCCTTGGGTGCGATTGATGGTTGCCATATTCCCTCCTTGGGACTGCGTTGAAAGGAATGGCAAACACAAGGCCGAAATCTAAATAGGCTACGCGTAAAGACTTAGCGCCGGTGGCAGGATTTAAGTATGTGGGGAGTCAGCCACAGTGTGGGAACAACCACACGGGATTGGCTAGGATGGCACGGAGCTTCCAATCGCTTCGAACGTCATTTCTTGGGCGCCGCTTCCTGTCTCACGTTTCCAGGAGAGAAATAGCCCGGCATAGGTTTCTGTGATGTATTGCTTGCGGTCGATTTGAAGTTCGCGGGCGATCGAATCGATCCATTCGGGCGTGCCTTCAATTTCGCCAAAGTTGCCTATCGGCGTTTCGTCGATGACTACGTGTCCTTCTCCGCCCGGGGCCTTCCATTCGGCGCGAAATTTTTCGTAGCGGAAGGAGGGCTCGAACTGCAGTGCGCGGAGGATAGCTTCCATCTTCTCGCCATTTTCCACGCGAGTCTCAGTTTCGATTCGCGTCTTGTGCGGTCCGTCCTTCTTGTTGCTTTTGCCTTTGGATTTGTGGGTCAGCACCCAGGTTTCGCCGTACTTGCGCAGGCGAAGCACGTCGCCGCGGTCACGGAGTGGATGACCGGGCAGATCGTACAAAGTGTTCATCTCGTGGGTTCGGCGCGTGACCTGCTGAAACCCCAGCTGGCGAAGGCGCGCGACCAAGCCGTCTTGATCGACGAGGCGAAACTTGATTTCGACTTCATTGGAATTGGAACCCTGCATCAGGCCCAGTATACGAGAGCGCGTGAGCTGAACTGTTAAGCTGCAGCGATGTGTTGTTCAGCGGAAGCTAGCTGAACGTTGGCAACTTCATGAGGTCGTTTTCCGGCACCTGTTCAACCGGTTGTCCAGCTTTGCGCCAGGCGGCAAGTCCGCCGGTGATCACAAAGGCGCGAAAGCCTTGTTTTCTGAGTAGCCGCGCCACACGGGCGCTGGTGGCTTCGCGGGCTCAAGTACAGTACAGATAAATGTCCTTGTCGTGCGGGAGGGTCTTGAGTTCATCCGCTAGGCGATTAGGTTCAATGCGAATTGATCCTGCGATGCGCTGGGCGCCGGGATCGTAATACCCGTGACTGCGCACGTCAGCGAGTATGATCTCTTTGTCTCCTTCAGCAGACAGCCGGAGCGCGATTTCTTCCACCCCGACATGCGGAGGCAGGCCATAAACGCGATAACGGAGATACTGAAAGATGCGGTACGCGGCGAATACCACCAGTGCAAAAATAGCCAAAGCCGCGATTGTGCGGCTTCCGGTCTGCAAGCCGTGAGTGATGTGGGCGACAAAATCACGGAAGACATAACCCACTCCTCCGTAGGCCAGGATGTAAAGGCAGGCACCCGCAACATCAAACTGCAAAAACTGGGATACCCTCATCTTCATGCTGCCGGCGAGCGGCGCCGCCATGGTGTTCACGCCGGGGATGAATTTGATAAAGAGCAATGTGGTCCGGCCATGCTTGTAAAAACTTTCTGCCGAACGCAGAATGCAAGTTTCAGGATTCAGCGATATGCCGCAAATAAATCCAAGGAATGCCCACCCCGTTTTGCGGCCAAGGAAAAATAGCAACGTGTCGCCGAGCAGCATTGCACTGATCGCGGCCAGGAACACGGCGGGCGCGCTCAGAACATGGGCAGCAGCGGCGGAGCCGGCCGCAATCAGCGCCAAGGCAGCCGGGGCGGGGAGTCCACAGGCCTCCGCGAAAACGATTAGGAAGAGCAACGAATAGCCGTGATGTGAAACCGCTCTAAGCAGATCGTTCATGTAGATCAGAGTACAAGAAAAAAAGGACGGCCGCAGCCGCCCTTGAACTCAAGGCCACGCGCACTACATGGCGGAGGCTGTCTTCTTCAGCATCTTGACGCTCATAACGTGGATTTGGCCCTTATCGGCGTAAACGTGGGCGCTGAGTTGAACGTGATGGCCTTCATGGCCCTTCAGGGTCTCGGGATTCATAACGTCCCAGCTTTTTTGGTCGGCGTCGGATACAAAAGTGATTTTGTCGCCTTCGGCCTTGACCGTTCCCTTAAGCGTTTTTAGCGGCGCAGCTGCCATTTTGTCTTTGCCCATGTCGCAGCTCTTGCCCATATCCTGCGCCGTTGCGGTCATGCTGAATGCGAGACAAACTGCAAATATTAAAATCCACAGCTTCTTCATAATGCGCATTCTCCTTTGGAAAACTTGTCCGGTGAAATTAGACTCCATTGTCGAATACGAAATCAAGCAGCGAATTAGATGTGAAAGAGACAGAAATGTTACAAGGCGATGAAAATTATTTTTCGCGGGCAACCACGAATTCCGGAGCCCATAGCAGAGCACGTTTGATTTCGGAACCGGGGAATGTGCAGATCGCTTTTCGGGCGGATTCTGCGTATGTGGCAGCGCGGGTGTTTGCGGAATCCAGAGATCCGTAACGCTCCAGAATGCCAAGAATTTCCGCGTGAGTGACGCCGTCGAATGCGCGCTGGTCGACTACAGTTTCAATCATCTCGCGCTCTTCCGGGGTGCAGCGCTCGAGCGCGTGAATCACCGCCATGGTCACTTTGCCTTCGCGCAGGTCGCTGGCTACGGGCTTGCCCAGCACACTTTCTGATGCGGTGAGGTCAAGCACGTCGTCCACAATTTGAAATGCCATCCCGAGGTCGCGGCCATAGCGGGCAACCTGGTCTTCCTGCTCAGGAGTTGCGCCGCCGAGGATCGCGCCCAGCCGCATGCAGACGGAAAATAAGCATGCCGTCTTGCGGTAAATGAGATCGATGTGCTCGTCGAGAGAAATGAGCTTACCAAGTTTCTCCATCTGCAGCAGTTCGCCTTCTACCATCTGCTGAGTAAGGTCGATGAGGGCATCAAGGATGCGGAAATTTCGCTCCTGCACTGCCACTTTGAACGCCTGCATGTAGAGCCAGTCGCCGGCCAGCACGCATTTGGAGTTTCCCCATTGGGTGTTTGCGGCAGGACGGCCGCGGCGGGTCTCGGCCTCGTCGATAATGTCATCGTGGACCAGGGTTGCGGTATGGATGATTTCGACCACCGCGCCCAGCTTTACCGCACCGCGTCCTTCGTAATTGAAAAGCTTGGACGAGAGCAGCAGCAATGCGGGACGAATTCGTTTGCCTCCGCCGCCGCGCAGGTATTCTCCAATCTCGGTGATCGCGGTGACGTCTGAAACCGTGTCGCGACCAAACTCGCGCTCAATGGCAGCAAGGTCGTCACGCAGAAGTTCGAAAACTTCCGTTCCGCTTACCGCAGCGCCGTTAATGGCGGGCATGCTCAAAGGTCAGTCTCGAAAGCTGGATTTCAATTGCTCCGGTAATTCGTAAACTGCATATCGATCCCAAAATCCTGCTGCCGCAGCAGCGCAATAATCTCCTGCAGCGCGTCGCGATCCTTGCCGCTGACGCGCACCAGATCGCCTTGGATCGAGGCTTGTACCTTCTTTTTGGAATTCTTAATCGTCTTGACGATTTCGCGAGCTTTCTCGATCGGAATGCCCTGCTGCATGGTGATCTTTTGTCTCACCGTCCCTGCCGTTGCGGGTTCGACCGCGCCATAGGTGAGGCCTTTAAGGGGCACGCCGCGCTTCACCAATTTCTGCTGCAAGATGTCGTTCACCGCTTTGAGCTTGTATTCGTCGATTGAACTTAAAACGATCGCGTCTTTTCCTTCCATGTCGATGTTCGATTTCGAATCTTTCAAATCGAAACGCGTATGGATTTCCTTGATCGCCTGCTGGATGGCATTGGTCACCTCCTGCAGGTTGATCTGGCTGACGATGTCAAACGTGTTCTCGGGCATGACCTAATAGATTAACGTAGTTTAAGGCTTCGTTGGGTACTCACACCCTTTTTACCGCCATAACGCAGAGGACGCCGAGAAAAAAGGTAAGGAAGAGTGGC
>Ga0102924_1002721_pt1 | contig 19026 bp, 24 predicted proteins | sample PaiPotPPM11metaG_FD_80116 | JGI IMG/M metagenome (GOLD analysis project Ga0102924, IMG submission 80116) | Iron sulfur acid spring bacterial and archeal communities from Banff, Canada, to study Microbial Dark Matter (Phase II) - Paint Pots PPM... ...
GAACGGTTCACCGAGCGCGCCCTCTCTGCCTCGGTCACCTGCCGACTACAACACCGCAGCCTGTTCACCTACCTCCGCGATCTCCTCGCCGCCCACCAAAACGGCGGCGCACTCCCAACCCTCCACTGACCCCCAAAACCAGGAGAACTGAACGGGTACCCGAATGCGTCCCTGTGCGGGCAGAAACCCCGAAGGGCGCGCTGGCGCCAGTGGGTGGCGCCAGCGCGTTCGCGCATCTGTGGGGATGGCGCGGCGCGCGACCATAGCAGACTGTCGGCAGTCAGCACCTGGCAGTAAAGACCATGGACCTGACAATGCAGTGCATGGCATGGTTCGAACGTGCCAAAGCCGAGCAAGCGCGATTGTGCCCTCGCCATCGTCTTGCGCCGCCTGCGCGAACAGCGCGGCCAGTCCCAGGAACAGCTGGGATACCGGGCCGGACTGACGGCGGGTGCGTTGGCGCGTATCGAGCTTGCGCAATCGGCGCCGGCCTGGGCGACGGTGCTGGACATCGCGCAGGCGCTCGAACTGAGCCTGGTCGACCTGGCAACAGCCGTAGAAGACGAGCGCCGCAGGCAGAACAAGCGTTGGGCGCCGGCGTTGCAGGACGACGGGCAGTAGCGGCTTGCGGTCCTAAACCTGCTCTGACTAGCCTTTAGTAGTACGTTTGGGCAAGAAGGAGCGTGTTTAGCGCCTTGGCCGGTTGGCTATGGGCCCAGGTGTAGGCGCCGCCACCGGGCGCTGCGGCCAGTGCCCATCGGTTCGATGCGTCCTGCCTCCTTAAGCTCGCCAAGCACCTTGTTGATGTAGCCGTCGCTCACCCCGGGCGCCGCATGACGGACGGCTGCGACGGTGAACTTGTCGGTCAGGAGCGAGTCGATGAAGGTCGTGATCAGCGCCTTCTTGGATCCTCGTCCGGCCAGCAGGGTCGCTCGGCTCTCGAACTCGCCGTATGCGGCGACCAGAATGCCAAGGAAGTAGCTGGTCCATGGCGCGAGGTCGTGCGTCCCGTCGTGCCATCCCTGAGTCGACTTTGCCAAGGCGTCGTAGTAGGTGTCCTTGGAATCGTCGATCAGCTGCTCGATGCTGACAAACCTGCCGACGTCACTGCCGACGATGTAGAGCAGCCAGAGCGTGATCAGCCGCGACATCCGACCGTTGCCGTCACGGAAGGGGTGGATGATCGTGAAGTCCAGAACGTAGGCGGCGCTCAGCAGCAGCGGCGGGTACGTGCCCTGGGCGAGCTCCCGGTTGAAGCTCTCGTGCAACGCGCGCATCGCCCCAGGCGTGTCGGCCGCCGAGACCGGGGTGAACCGCTCGACCTTGGTTCCGTCCGGGCGTTCTTCCTCAACCTGGTTGTCCAAGCGCTTCCAGCGTCCGGCGGTCCTGTCGCCGACGTATCTGTAGAGATTGCCGTGCAGTTGCTCTACATATCGGGGCTCGAACGGGATATTCGTCTGGTTGGCGTGGATCAAGCCGAGCACATCGCGATAACCGGCGATCTCCTGCTCTGAGCGGTTCTTTGGGTTCGTCTTCTCGGCGACCAGTGCTTCGATGCGAGCCCTCGGCGCGTGAATGTTCTCGATCGCGTTGGACGCCTCCGTACTCTGAATCATCGCGACCTGGCGCAGCGTCTCAAGGCCCGCCGGGTTCTGGCGACGGGAAACCTCCTCGCGTCCGCGAGCCTCGGCGATGCTGGTCAGCGACCCGACGGTCTCCAGGTCAAGCGACCGGAAGTGGCGGGCCAGATCACGAAAGCTGCTCACGACGTAAACGTACTACTAACTCTCGTAAAGGGGGTCGTTTAGGGCAGAGGGAGCTGGTTTAGGGGCCGCGTCCGTCCGATGTGCGCGCCGGCCTCGTAGGCTGGCGTCACTGTGCTCAGCGACCGCCGAGTTACCATCGCCGCAGTCGCCGGGGGCGCCCTGATCGTGGCGGGAGGCGTCTCGGATTTCGTTACCGGCAGCTTCTGGGAGCGCCATGCGCTGCTCACGTCGCTGGCAGCGAACCTGCTGGTCGTCGCTGTCACTGTCGCTGTCGTGAACGAGATCCTCGAACGGCGGGATCGCCGACGCTGGAGCCTGCTCGCGCAGAGCGTGCTGTTCGAACTGGTCCAGGGCGCCCGCGCCACCTGGACCGGGCTCCTGGAGGTACTGCGCCTCACAGAAGTTCGCAGCGGCTCGCTGGAGAATCTGTCGCAGGCGGCGGCGATCGCGCGCGACCCGGACAGGCTTTCGAGCGCCACGCGCGAGCTGTTGGCGGACCCTCAGCGCCGCGCGACGCTGCAGCGGGTCTGTGGCGTGCTCAGAGACCACGACTCCTCGGTGATCGCCAGGTGGGGCCCCGGTGATGGTCAGCGCCCGCCCGTATGCGGAGGTGCTTGACCGGCACGTCGAGCTGGCGGTGCGCCTGGGGTGGCTGAACAGCGTGCTGGCAAACAACGAGCCGGTCGAGGGGCTGAGCTTTCGCGAGCAAAAGCTCGCCCGTTCGAGTGTGGGCGCCGAGCGCGCCGACGAACACGGCGGGGACGACTGGCTTCACGATCAGCTGCTCGCCGTCATCATGCTCGCGGCAGATCTCGACTACCAGTCGCGCGAACAGGCCTTCTCGATCGTCCCCTCCGACTGGTGGACGGAGCGCACCGTCGGCCTCTCCGCCCGGCCGCCGTCCGGCGCATGACCGTCGGCGAGCTCCTACGGCGTCATCACGACGCGGCCAAAGGCCTTGCGGCTCTCGATGTACTCGTGCGCGGCGGCGGCGTCGGTGAGCGGGAACGTCCTGTCGATCACGACCCGCAGCTCGCCGCTCCCGACGCGTGCGATCAGGTCGGCGATCATCGCGTGGACACGGGGATACTCGGCCAGCAGCGCCCCGCCGAGGAAGACCCCGTGCAGCGTGTTGTTCTTCGCCCACAGATCCCTCGCCTCGATGTTCGAGCCCGCGCGGGCCGCCACCCCGACGCTGACAAGCGAGCCGCGGTAGGCGAGCGCACCAATGCTGTCGACGAGGTTCTGGCCTCCGATCGAATCGAGGATCACGTCAGCGCCGCGACCGTCGGTCAGCTCGCGCGTTCGCGCCGCGAAGCTCTCGCGGGCGTAGTTGATGCCGTGGTCGAGACCGAGCTCTCTCAGGCGCTCAAGCTTCCCGTCGCTGGACGCAGTCGAGATGACGGTCACACCGGCATGCTTGGCGAGTTGGATCGCCGCCATCCCAACGCCTCCCGCCCCAGCGTGAATCAGGACCGTCTGCCCGGCCTCCAGATGACCGGCCGTGAACAGGCACTCCTCGGCCGTCCCGAACGCGACCGGGACACACGCAGCGGCGGCGGCGTCCAACCCGTCGGGGATGGGCCAGGTGGACATGGCGGGAACGGCCCGCTTGGAAGCGTGCGACCCCGCCGAGTTGAGGGTCACGATCCGGTCTCCGACCGCGCGGTCGGAGACGCCCGCGCCGACCGCGACGATCGTGCCTGCGGCGAGATAGCCCACGATGTGCGGGACCGACTGCGGAGGCGATCCGGCGCGGGCAAGCACGTCCCCGCCCTCGATGCTGATCGCCTCAACATCGATCAGCACGCAGCCGTCAGGGCACTCCGGGTCAGCTACGTCCTCATAGCGCAGAACATCTGGACTGCCGTTCTCGTAGATCACAGCCGCCTTCATATGGCGCGCCTCCCGGGTTTGATTGGTTGCGTTGGGTCATAGCGTTCGCGGCTTGGCTATGCGGTTGTGGAGGCAAGCCGACGCGGGGACTCGAACCCCGGACCCCCTCCTTACCATGGAGGTGCTCTACCAGCTGAGCTACGTCGGCGTGACGCTCCGCATCGTAGCGCCGAGGCGGCCTGGCGCTCCGACGAATCACAACATCGGACCTCCCCCTCTTGGCAACTATCATTGCAGAATGTCAAGAATACTTGCCATCGCTATAGTCTCGGCATGGACTTCCGAAGGCCGCTACGAGTGGTCACCCCCGCGCTTGACGGGGACGTGCTGAGCGTACTCGCGGGTGTGGAAGCGGAGATGACCGGTCGCGAGCTCCAACGGGTCATCGGCCGCGGCTCTCATCAAGGGATTCGCAACGCCGCCGATCGCTTGGCTGAGCAGGGTGTCGTCTCGCGTCGCTCGGCCGGCAACGCCAACCTCTACCGGCTCAACCGGGATCATGTCGCGGCATCCTGGATAGAAGGGCTCGCGAGTCTTCCCGCACAGGTGCTCGATCGGCTGCGCCAAGCGATCGACGGGTGGGGACAGCCCCCCGTGCTCGTCGTGCTGTTCGGCTCGGTCGCCCGTGGTGAGGCCACACCAGAGAGCGATCTGGACCTGCTCATCGTGCGTCCCGCAGGCTGCGATCCGGACGAGCCCGCATGGCAGCAGCAACTCTCGACGCTACAGACGCGCGCGAGCGCGTGGACGGGAAACGACACGAGGGTCCTCGAGTTCGGCGAGCAGGAGCTCACAGACGGCGAGCCCCGGCAGGTCCTCACGGACGCGGCCCGCGACGGCATCGAGCTCTATGGCACGCTGCGTCTGCTGCGCCGTGGCTCCAGAGTTCAGAGCGCACGATGACGCTGCGACTACGCAAATGCGATGAGAGCACAATCGCGGGCAGGCTCGCCAAGGCCGAGCAGTTCCTGCAAGGCGCCGAGATCATCCGCGAGTTCGCCGCCGACGAGAAGGACATCGCCGACGCATACGTGACGCTCTGCGTCCACTGTGGCGTCGCAGCCGCGGACGTCATCTGCTGCATAGCACTCGGAGGGCACGTCCAGGGCGAAGACCACAACGAAGCTGTCACCCAGATCTCCAAGCTCCGCCCCGATGGAACAGCACTCGGCAACTCCCTGCGCACGCTTCTCGGCATGAAGACCCGCGCCGGCTACAGCCACGAGCACATCAGCACCGCTGGCTGCAAACGAGCCCAACGCGCAGCCGAACGGCTGCTAGGAGCCGCCCGCGAGCGCCGCATCAGCCGCTAATCGGTCGCCACAGGCTGATCGGTGTCCCGAGCCTTGAGCCGACTCGGTCTGAGTAGCATCGTGCCGACGCGGCGAAGGGGCGTCGGCTGATCGCGGTCGACGTCCGCAACTCAACCCGCGTGGCGGCCTTCCTGTCCTGGCACTCGAGGACCCCAACATCAAGCCGCCGCGGGCGACGGCCGGGCGCCGCCGCCCGCATCTGATCACGTCTGCGTGTGTACGCAAGGATGTCGAGGGCAGACTCCCATGCAGCGAGGCGAGCGTTGCATCGACGGCGTGGACCGTGGCCAGCGAGTTCAGGTTTGCTCGGGCGACTCATCGCCGGGCGTGGCGCATGCCTAGCCAAAGCCACATCGGATACGTCGCGAAGATGGCACCCGTGATCGCATGGGTGCGGGCACTCGGCTTGCGCGACTCGAATCTGAACACGCCCGAGTTGAGCATCCAGTCGCGCCCAGAGGTGGCGCGGCACATCCTCCACACTGGCCGGGTCCAATCCTGGTCACGGTACATCCCAACGCTGACGCCCCAGAAGAGGGCCATGCCGGCCACGGCGACCGCTGCGTCGCGTGGATGGCTCGGGCCCATGTCGCGTGTTGCGTGCGCGTAGGCACGTCCCCCGCTGTAGAGAAGCGGCGGATCGATCAGGAAGGACATGGCACCCGCCGATCCCCGTTGGCATGTTCGCTGCCCAGGTCCCTGCCGAGCAGCCGGTAGGCGAGGCGCGTGGCGAGCGCCATAATAGTCAGCTGGGGGTTGACGCCGAGCGAGCTCGGCACAGCCGAGCCGTCCGCGACGTAGACGCCCTGCATGCCGTGCACCGCCAGATCGCCGTCGATCACTCCGTGTGTGGGTCGCGCGTCGGCGCGCGCGGTCCCCAGGGGATGGAACGCCATCAGCTTCAGGTCGCTACGACGCGCGCGCTCGGGGTCTACCCCTTCGGGCAGCGGCAGGTGGACCTCGCGTGCGCATGCGGCATCGAACAGCTCGCGCATCCGGGCAAGGCCCTTGCGGAAGCGCACCAGGTCGTCCTGTACGAGGTCGTAGCGGATCAGCGGGCGGCCAGCGAGCGTCCTGACGCTCCCGCGCGAGCTGTCTGAGACCATCAGCCCAAACAGAGCCAGCCTGCGGTTGTCAGCCATCGCCTCAGCGTGCCGGCGACCTGTCAGTGGCAGCGACGCCGCCGCATACGCGGTGGCCCCGCGGCCCCCTCGAACATGATTCCCTCCGGGGCGAACTCGTCGACGTAGAGGCTCTATGGCACGCCACGGCTCATATCGACGATCTCCTCCATGCGCGCGAAGATCGCGGTGGCCGGATGCAACGAGAGGTTGCGTCCAAGCTGCCCGGACTGAGAGCCGATACCGCTGCGCCCGAGCAGCAGCGGCGTGTGGATCGTGCCCGCCGCCACTACGACGATCGGGGAGCGCACCTCGACCGGCGCCCCGCTCGCCATCCACGCCCAAGCGCCGCGCGCGCAACCGCGCTCGACGATCACTCGCTGACGCGCGCGCCCGTGAGGATCCGTGCACCGGCTCGCTGCGCGCGCGGAACATAGGTGATGCCCGTGTGCTGCTTGGCCGATGTCGGGCAGCCGAGCGTACACACGCCCGAGCCCACGCAACCGCGTGCGTTGCGCTGTAGATAGCCATGCGACCAGCCCAGGCGTTCGGCGCCGCGGCGGGCAACCTGGGCGTTGGCACCCGCGAGCTCGGGCGTGACCTCGCTAACCGACAGCGCCTGCTCGACGCGCTCAAAGCAGGGTTCCAGCGACTGCTCGCTGATATCCATGCCGAACTCGTGCTGCCAGCGCTCTAGCACACGCGCGGGGGTGCGAAAGCACGTCCCTGAGTTGATCAGCGTCGTACCTCCCACGCCACGTCCAAGGGGCAGCAGGATCGGCGGCTTGCCGAGCGTCACGATCTGACCGCCGTCGCGGTAAAGACGCGCGAGCATCTCGGGCATCCTCGCCGTGAAACCGTCCGGGTCATGCCGAGCAATGCCACTCCGCGCGGGCGCCGAGCAACAGCCAGCAGCGCGCGCAGTCCGGCACGCTGTGGCCACGAGGCTGCGGCGATAAGCGCGTCGAGCGAGCCGGTTGCTGGTTTGACGCTGGATGTGGTCGTCTCACCGTTCCAGCGAGACGATGGAACGCTGCCTGCCAGCCGCTCGCCGGCGATTGGACGAGGGTAGCCGTCAAGGAGGATCATCGTTGGCGTGGGCGGCGCTTGTTGCGGACAGGAACTGCGCCAGGCCGACCACTTGCTGCTGGATGTCGGTCAGGCCGCGATCGCGCAGCGCTCGCGTCAGCTCATCGCGCGCGAAGATCCGCACGCCGCTCAGGCGCTGCACGACCGCGTTTGTTGCGCCTGCGGGCAGTGGGCCGCGGTTGCAGCTTGAGAGCAGCGCCACTCGACCGCCCGGAGCAAGGACACGGACGATCTCATCGAGTGCGCGCATCGGCTCCTGGATCAGATACAGCGCAGCGAAGCAGCAGATAGCATCGAAACTGCCGTCGCGGAAAGGCAGCGCGCAGGCGTCGCCACGCACATAGGCGACGTTGGCGCTTTCGGTTTCGCGCACGGCGACCGCGAGCATCGTCTTTGAAGCGTCGAGCGCCACGACCAGGCCCTCTTGCGTGATGCGGGCGAAGCTGCGTGTAAAGTTGCCTGGCCCACAGGCAACGTCCAGCACACGGTCGTTGGGTGAAAGCTCCAGCATGTTCAGGGCCATACGGCGCTCCTCGCGCATCCCGGGACCTGCGGCTCCCATCAATAGGCGTCCGCCAAGCGGACGCCAGAGCCGCTCATAGACCAATGCCAGCGTGCTGCTGAGCATCAGCCGTTGACCGGGATGCGCTCCAGTGGGATCGTCCTCGCCGAGCAGATCGAGGTAGCCGTCCTCGATCTGCGCCACCGCCGGACGGCGAGCCGGCGCGAACAGCGCCAGCGTCTGCTCGACCGCCGCGGGCGCGTGCCTCACGAGAGGGCAGCCAGACGCGGTATATGGCTGCGGGAGTGCCAGAGCGCAAGCTCGGTGCGGGGGTCGGCGTTCATCGACTGAGGGGATTAGGGGATCTTGTGTGGGTTCCCAATGTCGGTGGGCCTGCGGCGAGGTCGGTGCGTTGACGGGGCGACATGTGACCGGTCAGCCGCCCTTGGGCACCATCTGCACGAAATCGCCGAAGCGCTCGGGCTCCTCCAGTCTGCACGACCACACCAGGCGGTCGTTCCACACTGTCATGTCGGGGCAGCCGTCGCACATGTTCTGCCGTCCGTCCTCATAGATGTCGGCTGGCTGGATGATCATCACCGACTGGAAGTGCAGACGCTGCAGCAGACGCGAGGGTCTGCGCGCGCCCGCCGCCAGCCAGCGGCGCGTGATCGTGCCCAGGCACGGGTCCAACACGGACAGCGCCAGCATCGCTCTGCCGTGGCTGAGCGTCTGCGGCGGGGTGTAGGCGAGATACCTGCCGGTCCTGAGGTGGTGGTAGGTCTGTGCGAGCTCCATCGAGCGCGGCCCGACGTAGCCGTAGACCCGCTCAGACGTGCCCAAGCGACCTGTGAGCAGCCACTTGAACGTGTCCGGCCGCTCGGTCCCGTTGAGGTAGGCGGCAGGAGCGAAGTCGGGGAAGCGCTTGCGGATCTCGGCCACGATGTCGGTCGACTGAAGCTCGTGGGGAGTCTGGTCGGTGGTGGCGTAGGGCACCGTGGAGAAGTCGACCGGCTCCCCCTGCACGTAGTGGTCGAAGTCGTTGCCGACCATGCCCGCGCGGAAGGCGATGAACACGATCGTGTTGACGATCTCGATGTTGCGCTGTGCCCACCCCAGGACGTCAGGCACGTAGCGCAGCGTGTCCTCATAGACGGTCGCGTTAAACGAACAGCCGATACCTCCCGCCGCGGCCACCATCTCGGCGTAACGCTGGCGCAGCTCACACAGCTCGATCTCATCCGCCTGCTTCCAGCCCGGACGGCCCTGCTTGGAGTCGATGTGAAACGTAAAACCGGCCACGCCCGCGTCCTTGAGCTCTACCAGCAGATCCTCGGTCAGCGCAAGGCCGTTGGTGTTGACGATCGGCTTCAGGCCATCCCCCGCGACCATCCCGACGATCTCGACGATCTGCGGATGCACAAGCGGGTCGCCGCCCGCGATCGACACGCCGTCCACAGTGCGAAAGCGCTCAAACACGTCGAGGTCGTGACGAACCTCAGCGAGAGTCTTATGCCCCCTCGGGTCGTTCTCGCGATAGCAGCCCAGACACGCCAGGTTGCACTTCTTGGTCGGCTCCAGCCACGCGATCGCATTGTCCGGCAAAGACCACGGCAGGCGATATAGCTGGCGATGATCGATCATGGCAGTCACGTCAACCCGCTTTCGGGTAGGCCAATGGTTGGTTTGGGGTGCCTAACTTCGCGGAAAGCTAGGGCATGCGTGTGTGGACTTCGTCCGTACCTGCTACGGACGAGGCGTCCGTAGACGACCCCTGATGAGCACGCTCACTCGGGTCAGTCGAGGGTTCCGTGAGGTGCCGATGCCCCCGCCGTATGGATGCACGGCCTCCCGGTTGAGCGTGACTAGTGCGTTGACGACGCCGCTTCGCTGTTCACCGCCGAGATCTTCACCTTGTTGCCGAGGAGCGCTGCGCCCGTCTCGAGCGCCTGATTCCAGGTGAGGCCGAGATCCTTGCGGTTGAGCTCACCGCGTAGCTCGAGCACGAGGCACTTGGCGGGCGGCGAAGCGCCGCACCGCTTGTGACAGGAGTTCGATTCCCAGAGATCTCATGCCGAAAAGCGCTCACGACTCGCCGGATGATCAGTGTGATCGATTGCGTGGAACCACCGACCGATAGATGTGGCGACAGACATCGCGCAACGCGGCCCACCTCGGTCGATGAGTGGAACTTCTCAGCCGGCTGTGGCGGTCTGCGAATGTATGGGTGGGCGTGTGCGCAGGTACGGGCTGAGATAGCGTCCGAAGACCTTCTCGGTGGGCGCGCCCGACTCGGCCTCGTTGAAGTGACCGTGGACAGTTGAGGCGGCAATGACTCGGCCAAGTTCGTCGAGCTCAGCTCGCAGATAGACTGGACTTTCACCGCCGACCAAGCGGGCGCGCAGTACGCGATGGGCCCGAGGTTGCGTGACGGTGACCCCATGGTCTGAGGCGAGGCGCTGCGCGATCGCGTCGGCTTGCTGGGCGGCCAGTCCACCCTGCTTGATCGGGAAGCTCGTCATGTCCCCGGCAGCGTAGATGTCGGGCAGGCCGATAACGCTGCCGAGCGCATCCGTTGTGATGAACCCCCAATAGTCGGTGGGCAATCCGGTGAGCCTTGGTCCCTTGAGCCGGGGAGTCGCGACGACACGGTCGGCATCCAGCGTCTGTCCCGAGACCAGTTCGAGAGCTCCGCTTCGGTCGACCCTTGTGGGATCGGACTCTCCGATGAAGCGCACGCCTCGCTCGGCCAACAGATCCACGACGAGCGATGAGGCTTGCGCGCCGAACACATCCAAGGGCGTGACCTCGGGGGTTAGGAGCGTGACCTCACCTGAGACGTCCAGCTCTCCGAGATGGGTGGCGGTGAGCAGCGCAAGCTCATAAAGGGGAAGCGGCCACGAACAGCCGCTTGGCACCGCGAAGATGATCCGCCGCAGCGCGCCGGAGCGCACCTCGCTCATCAGACGGCGGATGTGATGAACCTCTCGCTGACTGCTGAATGTCAGCGCACCCGGTATCGCGTTGGTGGCGCGGGCGCCCACTGCGAGGACGAGTGCATCGTAGCCGAGGTGAGCGAAGGACGCGAGGCGCGCTGTGTGGGCCTCGGCAGCGACCGCCTCCACCCGATCCAGGCGAAAGGACGCGCCGACATCGGCGGCGATCGCCTGGAGGTCATAGGCGAGCGGCGGGGTCTCATAGAAGGACTCTGTGGTCGCGGCCGGCTTGTATGCAAGCGAGGTGGAGGCCGAGACTAGGGTCACATTCACACGCTCGCCTGCCAGCGCACGCAGGGCGAGCATGGCCTCCACCCCAGCGAACCCGCCGCCTGCTATCAACACATGAGCACATGCAGACGATGAAGCGATTCGCGGCATACGTGAAAACTTTGCAGCCCCGGCGCCTGCGCACATCCGTACAAACCCCACAATGAAGTGTCTCTCTCTCCGAGTATCGTCTGGAGAGTCGGCCTGCACAGTCCGTTCGCGTTTACTGCAGAGCGGGGAGCCTGCGCTCGAGAACGCCTACGGGCGGGAGCAGCAGTTGGAGATGCCTTCGGCCTTCACAGCTACACGAGTTCGGTGCGGTGCGGACGACCGCGGCGCCGCGGCAAGCTCTAGCTGGCGGTGATGTAGCCGCTCATGTAGCCGGGGTGCTCCATCGCCCATTCGTCGCACCGAAAGGTGCAAAACCAGAGAAACCTTCCGGGCTGCTTTACGAGCAGCGTGTAGGTGTGAGTGCCGGGCATCACAACGATGTTGACGCCTGCTTCAGGCGCCGTGATGCTGTGAGGAACAGTATCGGTGTTGTCGATCCTCAGCTCCTGGGGCTGGCCCGCGCGGACGGTGAATTCGGTCTGGGTGAACTCATCGTGCTTTTCGCCTTCCGGACCGAGCTTACCTTCCGGGATGACCTTCAAAACGACCAGCTTTGCCACCGGCGGTAGCGCGGAGGCCTGTTCAACGGCGGCCTGGGATGCCGCGCGTGCTTCGTCTCTTTCGCTGCTCTGGACCAGCGCGACCATCGACATCAGCAGTGCCGCCGCGATCCCCACACCCACCAGCGCCTTCAGCGCGAAATTCCTGGCAGCTGCTTGACCTGACTCCCGCCGATATCTCGCCTCGGTCTCCCTGTCTGGCTCTTGCGCGGCGGCCCCGGGCTCGAAGACGAGGTGACGGACGGGCACGGCGAACCGCTCACGCACGAGACCCGCCAGCCGCGGCTCAAGCCCGCTAGCGGCCCGCTCCCAGCCAGTGGAGACGATGACTTCATCGGGCACGAAGGTGGCGAACGTGTCCTCGACGGCTTGCAGGGGGTCTGCCTCTGAGATCTCGCCCGCAACGACGAGCTGGTGGCCGACGCGGTCAAGAGCCGTCTTCAGGCACACGCGCGCCTGATCCAAGACACCGTCGACAGCGCCGGTCAAGCGGGCCCCAGGGGAGATCAGCGCGGGCACGAGCAAAAGGACGTGCGTTCGCGGCACGCAGGCCAGCCGCTCGACCTCGCACAGGAGCGCCTCCTCACCCAGCGTGTCGTTGGCGACGACAAGAACGCGGCGCTCCGCCGCCGAGCCCACGTGTGGAGGGGCCATCTTCACCGGCAGCTCGACGTCGCGGAGCTTGCGCATGCGCGACAGCGCCACGCGCACAGCGACAGCGCCGAGTATGACCGCAAGCACAACAAACGCGAGCCACGCCGGCCCGAGCACGGCGGCAAGCGCGACTGGGAGCACGGCGACTATCACCAGCACGACGAAGCGGAAAGCCTCCTGCTCGCTGTGAAAGGGGCTACGCACCGCCAGTGCCCTCTTCGGCGGCCTGCCCGGACAGGCCCTGCACGGCGGCCACGATCTGCTCCGGGGTCGCCGGTGCCGGCAACTGGTGGCAGCCGCCCAACAGCTCGCGCAGGCCCGCGTCTGCGTCCGACGGTGCCTCCACCACTAGCGGCGTGTCCGGATAGCGCGTGCGCAGTTCGCGCAACACCTCCCGGGCCGCCTCGTGCTCGTAGCCCAAGGAGCTGACAACGAGATCGGCGTCGTGAGCTGGCGCGCATCCTGCCGGGCCGGTCAGCGGACAGCGCCCGTGCCCGGCCGGGCCGGGACAGACGGCAACCGCGTAACCGGCGAAGCGCAGGCCGGACGCGATCGCGAGGCCGGCCGCCTCATCTGGGTGCTCGACGAGTACCCGCGGGTGACTCCAGCGCCAAGGCTGCGGATTCAGGCCCACCCTTTGCGCTTGCGCGGCAGATTCTCTGGAGAACATGTCGTCAAGCTAGATTGAGCCTAACTCGCAGGCATCCGGGTCAAGCCGCAATCTGCTCCGTAGGAACCCGCCACTGATGCCACCGAACTGTGACCGCTTTGCGCGTCCCTTGCGACCCGCTGGAGGGGCATCTCACATAGGTCGAGATTGGTCATCAGCCAGGTTGGGCTGCTGTAGCCCTCCCAGCGGGACCTGCGCCCCTTTTGCTAGCAGTCGGGCAGCGACAGGAACAAGAAGCTGGAACTTGCCCGGGAGCCTGACTTGGCCCGGCCTGCGGGTGGCAGTGGTACGTTTAGGTGGCTGTTGCAGTTAGGCGGTTCTCGTGACTCTTGATCGGTGGAGGTAGTTGTGCAGCGCCTCAGCCCCCAGGACGCTTCGTTTCTTCATCTCGAGGATGCGGTGAGCCACATGCATATCGGCTCGGTGGCGATCCTTGAGGGACCGTCACCCGGGTATGAGGCATTTTCGCGGATGGTCCGGTCGCATCTGCCGCGTGTTCCACGTTACCGGCAGAAGGTCCATTTCGTGCCGGTCGCGCTCGGCCGGCCGGTGTGGGTGGACGATCCGCACTTCAACCTGGGCTACCACGTGCGCCGTAGCGCGCTCCCGCCGCCCGGCGGCGATGAGGAGTTGCGCAACCTGGTCGGGCGCGTCATGTCCCAGCAGCTCGACCGTGGCAAGCCGTTGTGGGAGATGTGGCTCATCGAGGGGCTCAGCGCTGGGCGCTGGGGAGTCATCACGAAGGTGCATCACTGCATGGTCGACGGTGTCGCGGGGACGGAGCTGCTGGCTGTGATCCTCGACTGTGAGCGCGATCCCGAGCTTCCTGCCCCCGACGATTGGCATCCCGAGCGTCAGCCGTTGGGAGCGCAGTTGGCCGTCCAGGCGCTCGCCCGACGGGCGGTCAGTCCCTATGAGCAGCTACGTGCGTTGCGCTCAGCGGCGCGCTCGCCGAGCCGCGCGGGCAGGACCGCCGCTGCGACCGCGCGCGGGCTGTGGTCCATGACCGGCGTGGTCGCGCCGTCGCCGCCGTCATCGCTCAACGGAGCGATAGGCCCACACCGCCGGTGGGCGTGGGCACGGTCGCAGCTGTCAGACGTCAAGCGCGTTCGACGCGCGTTCGGCGGCACCGTCAACGATGTTGTGCTGACGGCCATCGCGGGCGGCTTCCGTGCGCTGCTCGCCGAGCGCGGAGAGTCCACGCAGCGCGACGTGCGAACGCTCGTGCCGGTGTCCGTGCGCTCCCCCGGGGAGCACGGGGAGTACAACAACCGCGTGTCTGCGATCTTCGCCAATCTGCCGGTGGGGATCGAGGATCCGGTGCAGCGGCTCGCAGCGATGCGGGCACAGATGGAGCACCTCAAGCACTCGGGCGAAGCCGTCGCAGGCGATGTCCTGGTGGGTCTCAGTGGGTTTGCGCCCGCGATGCTGCTCGCGCTCGGGCTGCGTGCCGCCACCCGCATGCCGCAGCGCAGCGTCAACACCGTGACGACCAACGTCCCCGGCCCCCAGCAGCCGCTTTACGCGACCGGACGCCGGATGCTCGAGTGTCTCCCCTACGTTCCGATTGCGGGTCACGTCCGGATCGGGGTGGCCATCTTCTCCTACGACGGCGGTCTGACGTTCGGCGTCACCGGCGACTACGACGAGGCCCCGGACATCGACGTGCTGTGTCACGGCATCGAGCAGTCCATGCGCGAGCTCGTCGCGGCCGCTGAGCGTGACGAGCCCGCAGCCGAAGCGCCCGTCGCTAGCCTTCCAACCAGATCGCGCCGTCGCGCAGCACTACCGGGAACGTTTTGAGCGGCCGGGCGCCGGTCGTGCCTTTGACAAGTCCCGCCAGTGGCTTGAAGGCGCCCTGCGGGCCGCGTGTCATCGCGCCACTGCGCACGTCATAGCGAGCCGCGTGCGACGGGCACTCAAGGCACCCGTCCTCGACAACGCGTCCATCTCCGAGCGACGCGAAGAGATGCCGGCAGCGGTTGGACACCGCGAACGGCTCACCGCCACTGACACCGACGGCAAGCGCGCCGTGCGGTGTCTCGACGACGGCAACCTGGCGCTCGCCGAGATCCTCGATGCCGAGCAGACGGATAGGGGTGGTGGTCGTGGTGGAATCAGCCATAGTGGTCTCCTCGTGGTGGATGGCAAGGACAATTGGCCATGGGGCTTCTCTTTACGAACGTGCCGCCGTTGTGTGTCGACTGGCGGCTGGCGACAGCGCGTGGGCTACGCCGAGACATCGCTCGAGGTAAGCGAGATCCGCGAACGCTACGGCATCCCCTACAACACCGGCCCGCTACACAGCCAGTTCGCCAGCGTCGTGCGCAAGATCGTCAAGCTCGCGCTACCACCGCTACCCGGCCTCGACGGCACAAAGCCAGACCGCGAGAAGACCGCCAAGGCGCAGCCGCAAGAGCCAGCTCCCGTGTGAAGCTCACGGCTGGCTCTCCTGGTCTGTCTCTTCGAAGCGCTCGAGCGCGGCCTTCATCGTCGCCAGGGCGTTCCAGGCGTTGGGGAACCCGGCGTACACAGCGACTTGGCGCAGCACCTCGCGGATCTCCTGCTCGCTGGCGCCCTGCCGGCGCGCCGCCTGAACATAGACGCCGAGCTGCAGCTGCTGGCCGAGCGAGGCTAGCATCGCCACGGTGCACAGCGCGCGCGTCTTGGGGCCCAAGACGTCGCCAGCATAGACCTCGCCGTAGACGAAGTCGATGATGTAGCGATGCAGCTCGGGATCAAGCTGCTCAAGATAGTCGCGCCCGCGCTCGACGTTCTCCACGCCGACGAAGCGCGCCATCACCTCCGCGCCGGGCTCACCCACCGGAGCGTCCGTTCCCAGATATGTAGGACTGCGGGTCAAACGCGACACGGATGCCCGTCGAGGCGAACTTGCCCACGAGCACGCCGTCGGCCAGCACGTCAGCCTCCGTCCACACCAGCCGCCCGCCGGCACGCACAACGCTCGCCTCGGCACGCAGCCGATCGACCTTCTTCGCGTTCACCGGCCGGATGAACCGGGCGAAGATGTCGATCGTGGTGATCGCGCTCTTCTGGATCTCCTCATCGGTGAGAATGGTCGTCGTCGCCGCCGCCATAGCGGCATCCGCCAGCGCCGTGGCCACCCCACCCTGTATGACACCGAGCGGATTGCCGAGCTGCTCACACGCGGGCATCTCATAGACCGCCTCACCCCGCGCGAACTCCACCAGATGCATGTCGAGGGTCCGCGAAACCGGCGAGCGCAGCTCACCCGTCCTGTTCAGCTCCATCATCCGATCGACAAACTCATAGCTCACACTCGGGCCAGTCTGCTCTCCATGGACCGCACGACGCTGGTGCGAAGCCGCTTGCTTCTGTGGCGCCTGGCGGCGTCGAGTCTTCGTCTCGGACATCAACCTCACCACCTTCAGGACCTTGGTCCCCTCACACAGCTTCGCGAAAGCCAGCCAGCCGAACCCGGCTGCGCTTATGTACTCGGCTTCACAGCCTCTGCTCGGCTCCAACAGCCTCCGCCTATGGACGCGACAGTACGCCAGCCCAATAGCCGTGCCATCCGAAGAAACTCCCACCTCCTCGCGGGCAGACTACGAACGGTCCTACGTGGTCGACACAATGCTGGCCGATAGGCCTGAGACCGCGCACAACACATGCTCGAACAGGCCGAGGACACCACCGGACACCTGGGCGGAGGGCCATCGTGGCCTCCTCCGTCCGCTGGCTGGTCCCGAGATTGGCTTGAATGCTGGCGATTCCGGCTGTTGAGGTCCCGGATTGGTTTCGGCAGACCATGCGCGGGGAATCTTGGTGTCCTCAGTTCGATTTATGACACACAGGTGTGGAGATGGAGCCAATCACCGTGCGCCATGAGACCCGCCCGCCATCGACTCAAAGGGGAGAGCTCTCGCGCGGCTGATTACTCGCACAGGTTGCTCACATAGCAATACAGCGACAACGTGCCGACGCCCAAGCCGTCGTCAGCGGGAGCTCATTCGGCAGTCTATCCTAATCTTAGAAGCTGGTAGGGTAATAAGGGATGGCCGATTTGCAGGCGAGATTCTCCGAATGGGCGTCGGCGGAGCCGCAGCTGCATGCCTTCAGCCTCCCGAGCTTTGACGCGAACGGGCGGACAGGGGGCATTGGAGGACGAGGTCGGTTTCGGTCGTTTGGTGAGCTCCCGGACGAGGTTGCTCTAGGGGATCTGGTCGGGCGCCGTGGCGATCCCGCGAGCGTGGCGGCTGAAGCCAAGCGGCGCTTCGAGGCCGTACAGCGCGATCTCCTGGCGCTGTGGAAGGGTTCCAGCGCCAGCCGTCGCTCGGTCTTGCGCTGTGCGGCCGTGGCGCTCGAGTACAGCGCGCGAGTGTGGCATGCCTTCGGGCCTGTAGCCGGTCAGCGCCGTCTGCACCTGTTGCACCGTTTGGAGGACGCCCTCGGCGCCGCCGAGCGCGAGATCCACGCGGCAGAGCTGGCCGTAGGGCTGTGGGTAATCGTGCGGGCGCTGGATGATCTGCTGGCGATCGGCGCGTTCGGCAACGAGGCGCGGTTGCGGAGTGCTTTGAGCACACGTGCGGGCATCGCACTGGTCGCCTCTGAGCTTGGTCTGCGTCCGGGTGACTTCGATCACCGGCATGCGTGGGACCGGCAGCGCGAGGCGCTGAATGAGTTGGTCAGCAACGTGTGTCTGGCGCTGCAGACGTGTGAGCCCGACGCCGTGTTGCGCAGCCAGCAGCTTGCGCTGCGGCGCCTTGCACGCGCGCTGGGCGCGATCTGGACGATCGGCGAGCCGACAATGGTGTTGAGAGCGGCCAGAGCAACGAGCGCTGTTTGCGAACGCTACGACGCGCGACTGGCACGGGCTATCCTTGAGGGCGGCTCCAACGCTCCCGCTGCGGCAAGGACGCTCCTGGAGTACCGCGAGCCCGCGACGCTCGATGCTGCCGTTGCGCTGATTGCCGACCAGGGCACGGTGACCGAGGATGCCTTCGATTGCGTCGCGGATGCTTGGGAGACCTACCGTCACGTGCGACACCTCGGCTGGGACTAGCTCGTGGCGTCGTCCTTTACAGGGGAGCGCTTGCCCGGCCAGCGGCGATGGCGGCTGCGCAGCTATGTCCTCGAGCGCTGCGACTTCAATGACATCCGCTTGCGCCTGCCGCGCTCGGTACGGCGCGGCGTAGAGGCCGCGCCGGAGGGTCATGTCGGGCTCGTCGTCCAGGCGATCGTGGGTGAGGATGGCGAGATGCCGCTGGCGGTGCTTTATGACAGTGCGCCGGCCTCCGTAGCCGCCGAGGGCATGCGAAGGCTTGAGCAGCGTCTCACGGAGCTGCTGGGATGAGCGCCCGTAGGGCACGTCTACGCGACGCGCAGATGTGCCCAAAGAGCGGGCCGCCTCCTGCGCGGGAGGTCGGGGCGGCGGAACGGGACACCGCGCGCCCTCTCCGGCTGCGCTTCCTGCGCGAGCATGCGATGGCACTCGCGTTGGCTGGACTGCTCGCGTTGGTCGCCCTTCCGCCAGCGCTGGTTCCGCCGTCAGGAGAGGGTGAGCTGATCGCGACCGGCGCCCTGACGCTGCTGGCGTGCGTGCTGATCGCCTACATCTGCTACGTGAATCTGCGTCGTTGACCGGCTGTGAGGGCGCCGCCGAGGCGCTGGTTCTCGCCGGAGCGTCGGCGATCGTCGCCGGTGCTCTGGGCGCGGGCTTGAGTCGTTCCCCGCGTGGCGGGCTCGCCGCGCAGTCGATCGGCATGGTGTTGCTCGGGGTGGCCGGCGTGTGGGTGCTCGCCTCGGGGCATGCTGTCGGCTCTGGGTTTGGCGGCCAGGTGCGCCCGGCGTTTGGCCTTGACCGGCTCAGCGGTTTCTTTCTGCTCCTCGTCGCCGTCGTCGGGGCGCCGGCCGCGCTGTTCGCGCGCGACGCCCTGCAGGCGGACTGGCAGGGCCGCTCGCTGGCGCTCGCCACGGGAGTCTTCCTGTTGGCGCTGGTGGGGTTTGTGTGCGCCCGCGACGTGAGCACCTTTCTCGGCTTTTGGGAGCTGATGACGCTGGTGCCGGCGGTTGCGATCCTGGTCGCGCGCCAGGATC
>Ga0102924_1002723_pt1 | contig 19025 bp, 16 predicted proteins | sample PaiPotPPM11metaG_FD_80116 | JGI IMG/M metagenome (GOLD analysis project Ga0102924, IMG submission 80116) | Iron sulfur acid spring bacterial and archeal communities from Banff, Canada, to study Microbial Dark Matter (Phase II) - Paint Pots PPM... ...
CCAGTTCGCCAACGACAACGCGGCCACGGCGCAGAATGCGGCCACCAACGCGAACCAGTTCGCCAACAACAACGGGGCCACGGCGCAGAACGCGGCCGCGAACCAGAACGCCTTCGCGAACCAGAACGCCGCGGCGGCCCAGAACAACGCGACCACCGCGAACAACGCGACGACCGCGAACAACGCGACGACCGCGAACAACGCCGCGACCCAGAACGCGTTTGCCAACAACAACAACTTCGGCAACACGCTCGCCAATCTCGGCCAGTTCGCCCTCGGCGGGCTCGGTGGGGCAGGCGGTGCCGTCGGCTTCGTCCCGGCGGCGATCATCTCGCCGCTGTTCGCGAACAACACGTTCCAGAACACGGCCTTCAACAACGGGAACTTCGCCAACCAAGGCGCGAACGCGGCGAACAGCGCGAACGCCGCGAACTCCGCGAACGCGGCGAACAGCGCGAACGCGGCGAACTCCGCTAACCAGGTCCTCAACAACAACGTGAACAGCGGCGCCAACACGGCGAGCGCCGCGAACACGGCCTTCAACAACAACGCGGCGAGCGGTCAGAACGCCGCGACCGCCGCCAACACGGCGCAGAACCTGAACGTCAACCAGGCCGCGCAGAACCAGACGGTGTCCAACACCGCCACGGCCAGCCAGGTCGCGACGGCGAACCAGACGGCCGACACGAACCACCTCGCGCAGACGACTGCCTTCCAGAACCAGTCGGCGGTCACCAATAGCCAGGCGCTCAATGCCCTGGCGAGCACCGTGAACCAGGCGGCGGCGAACACGGCGGCGACCGCGAACAACACCGCTCTGAACCAGGCGAACGCGTCGCAGTTCCAGAACGTCAGCCAGTCCCAGGCGCAGCAGTCGAACGCGCTCGTCTTCTCGAACCTGTCGTCGCTCCAGTCGAACCAGTTTATCGTGACGACGAATTTGACCACGAATCAGGTTAACAGCGTGCTCCAGTTCTTCACCGGGAACACGCCAGGCATCGTGTCCAACGCGGCGGCCTTCCCGATCGCCACGCCGGCCTGCGCGTTCTGAGATCCCGTTACTCGTTCGTGTCGTAACGAACCCTGCTCGGCAGGAGGAGTCGTGGCGCGGGACGGCGAGTCCTCGCCCGCGGCTCCTCCTCGCCGGCAGCTTTTTTTGGGAGGTCGCCATGATCCGGTTTCATCGGTTGGTCGTACGAGTGGTTCCCTCGCTGGCGGTCCTTGGCTTGGCAGTGTCCCCGTGGGTCGCCGCGTGCGGAGTCGACTCGAACGGGAGCTCCAGCTCCGCGTTGCAGTCCCTCGACGAGAATTGCGTGCTCACGGCGAAGCTCCAGTGCCCGTTCACCTGCGCGCAGATCGATACGGCCACCCAATGCCACGCCGATCTGGGAGCCTCGGCCGATACGACGTGCGGGGCCGGCGCCACGGGCAGCTGCCTCACGGCGTGCGGATCCGACTGCGCAGCGAACTGCGCCGCCACGGCGAGCTCGCAGTGCGATGCGACGTGCAAGACCCAGTGCGACGGCAACTGCCGATCGCTGTGCGCGGGGGCGTTCGACATCAATCAATGCCAGGACCAGTGCAACGCGCAATGCGAGGACCAGTGCAACTCGAACTGCGCCTCGAATACGCAGGACACCTGCCAGGGCAAGTGCTCCGCGGCGTGCAGCGCGACCTGCGGCGTCGAGGCCCAGATCTCGTGCGAGCTTCGGGCGTCGGTGACGGCGCAGACCAACTGCGCCGGCAGTCTGGCGGCGAAGTGCATGGCGGAGTGCGCGAGCAACTTCACCCTGCAGTGCGTTCGCGGCGGAGGCGCGAGCGCCGTTGCCGCGGGCGATCCTCCGGCCGATCCGGCCGATCCGCCCGAGGGCGGCGCCGGCGTCGTTCTCGGTCCTCTGGACGGTGCCGCTGCCGCGCCGGTGCCTGTCGCCGGCCCCTCCTTCGCGGACGACGCAGGTCCTTCCGGCTCCGTTGGCGTCCTGCCCGAGAGGCCCCGGATGACGCCCTTTTAGTCTTGGTCACGCCACGCTCGAGCCCCGGCGTCGGTCGTGCGCCGGGTCACGTCTCGCTGCGTACGAGTTTGCCTTTGGCCAGCGAAGAAGGTAGCACCCGCCCCATGGGCCAGCTTTCCAAGTCCGTGGTCGTCGTTGCGGCCAAGCGAACCGCTTTCGGCACGATGTCGGGGGCGCTCAAGGGCCTCAGCGCGACCGATCTCGCGGCGACCGCGGCGAAGGCGGCGCTCGAGCAATGCTCCGTCGATAGGGCCGCCATCGGTCAGGTGATTGTCGGGAACGTGATGCAGACGAGCGCCGACGCCATCTATTGCGCTCGGCACGTCGGCCTCAAGGCGGGCTTGCCGGTCGAGACGCCCGCGCTGACGGTGAACCGACTCTGCGGGTCGGGTTTTCAGGCGATCGTCTCCGGAGCGGAGCAAATCCTCCTCGGGGAGACGGAGGCCGTTCTGGTGGCCGGCACGGAGAACATGTCACAGGCCCCGTTCGTCCTTCGCGGCACGCGCGAGGGTTGGGCGTTTGGCAAGGCGCCGCCGGTCGAGGATTCGCTCTGGAGCGCGCTGACCGACAGCTACGGGAACGTTCCGATGGCCGTCACGGCGGAAAACCTCGCGGTCAAGTACGGCATCACGCGCGCGGAGTGCGACGGATACGCGCTCTCGAGCCAGCAGCGATGGGCCGCCGCGCAGGAGGGGGGTCGCTTCAAGGCGGAGATCGTCGCCATCGATCTGCCGACGAAGAAGGGGGTGGTTTCGTTTGCGGTCGACGAACATCCTCGTCCGCAGTCGACCCCCGAGGGCCTCGCGAAGTTGGCGCCCGTCTTCAAGAAGGACGGCGTCGTGACGGCGGGGAACGCTTCGGGCATCTGCGACGGCGCAGCGGCCCTCGTGCTCACGACCGAGGAGTACGCGCGAAAGAAGGGAATGAAGCCGCTCGCGCGGATCCTCCAGTGGGGGTTGGCCGGGGTCGAGCCGAGCATCATGGGGATCGGGCCGGCGCCGGCGATTCGCACGGCCCTCTCGCGGGCGGGCTTGAAAGCCTCGGAAATCGACCTCTTCGAGGTCAACGAAGCGTTCGCCCCGCAGTACCTGGCGGTCGAGAAGGAGCTGGGGCTCGACCGCACCAAGACGAACGTGGACGGAGGCGCCATTGCCCTCGGTCACCCTCTCGGTGCCAGCGGCGCCCGGATCGCGACTCACGTGGTCTACGAGCTCGCCCGCCGCGGCGGCCGATACGCCCTCGGCAGCGCGTGCATCGGGGGAGGCCAGGGGATCGCGGTCGTGCTCGAGCGGCTGAGCTGAAACCTCAGGCCGCGCTCTCGACGAGAACCGCGCCCGCCCTGCGCAGCGCGTCCAGATCGACCTCGCCGTCGAGCGCCATGCGTCCCTTCACGATGAGCCACGCGATGGCATTGCGCATCGCGCGTACGGCGCGCAGCGCGGCACGCAGGCTCGGGAAGACCCACGAAAGCGTTCCTGGTTCGCTCTCGCGCCATCCGTAGATGACCAGCGTGACCGCGGCGCCGCTCGGCTTCTCCATCCGCGATCGCAACGGCTGAAAGCCCGACCGCATTCCTCTCATCGCGAGGCAGGAGCCTACGTCCGTTCCTGGCCGCCGCAAGGGGGGATATGACCAATCCGACGGGCTACTATGCCCCCGTGGAGTCCGCTCGCCCGCCGCCGCGTTCGGTCTCCGGATCGGACTCGACGGTATCGTCGCGTTCGCCCGACGAATCGGTTTCGGTCTCGCTGACGACCCGTGCGCCCCTGCTGAGCGCGACGGGCGCATCGTCGACCGCGACGACACGGCTGGGAGCGCCCGGCGAACGGCCGGCTTGGCCGCTTCTGCCGCTGGCCTTGGCCGTCGTCATCGTCCTCGGGACCGTGGTCGCGTTCGCCATCGGCGCGCTGGGCTCTTCGACGCTCGCGACGGCGAGCGACGCCCACGCGGCAGATCGAGCCCAGCTGCTGGCCTCCGCGTTCGCTGCGCGCCTCAACCAGTTGCCTCCCCAGGAGAGGCCGGAGGCGCTGCAGTGGGCCGCGCGGAAGACAGGGGCCGAGCTGGTCGTGGTGACGCGAGACGGCGACGTCATCCTCGATGCCACGCTCGGCATGTCCGACAAGGGGGCGCTGCGCCGCGTAGTCTCCCAGCGCGCGGGCGAGGCGATCACCGGACTGGGCCGCGCGCGCTTCGTCGTCGAGCCGCTGACGACGAGCGCCTTCCTCGTCGCGTTCGTGCGTGAACCCACCGCGCCGGAGGGGGGGCACGCTCTGCTGCGCGCGCTCGTGGCGCTCACGACGATGCTCGTCGGAGTGGCGGCGGCGGTCGCCTACGCGGTCGCACGCGATGCGAACCGCGACGTCGACTTCGTCGCGCAGCGGGTGCGCGGCATGGTCCACGTGCGGACGGAGCCGGCGGGCGAGAGCGTCCCCGTCAGGACGATGGACGAGGTCGGCGCGCTCACCGTCTCTTTCAATGCCCTCGTGGACCGGTTCGCGGCAGCGCAGGCGACGTACGAGAAAGACTTAGAGCGCGTCCGCTCTGCAGATCGCGATCGCGCCGGGTTCCTCGCCGCCGTGAGCCACGAGCTGCGGACGCCGCTCAACGCGATCCTCGGCTTTGCCGACGTGCTGATGACCGAGGTCGACGGACCGCTCACGCCGGAGGCACGCGAGGAGGTGGAGCAGATCCGCGGCTCCGGAAAGCACTTGCTCGACCTCATCAACGATATCCTCGAATTCAGCGCGCTCGAAAGCGGGCAGCTGAAGCTGTCCCGCGCGCGCGTGGACCTGGCGGCTCTCGCGTGGGAGGTGGTGCGTGAGGCCGCGGGTCTCGTGGGGCAGCGCCCCGTCAGCGTGCGCATCTCCGGCGAGGGGCAGGTCTACGCCCGCGCCGATCCGAAGCGGGTCCGGCAGGTGCTCACGAACCTCGTGGGCAACGCGATCAAGTTCACGCTGGCGGGCGAGGTCGTCGTGGAGGTTGGGCGCCAGGGCCGCTGGGCCCGCGTGAGCGTGTCGGACACCGGCCCCGGGATTTCTCCCCGCGAGCGGGCTCTCATCTTCCAGGAGTACAAGCAGACGACCGAGGAGCGCGCGCGGCGCCGCGGCACCGGACTTGGTCTGGCGATCGCGCGCCGGCTCGTCTTGATGCACGGCGGAAAGATCGAAGTAGAGAGCGAGCTCGGCGTCGGGTCGACCTTCCACGTCCTCCTGCCCACGTGGGACGCCAAGTCTGCGGCTCCCGAGGCGCGCTCGCGGGGGGGGCCGTGACGAAAACGGTCAGGCGACTCGCGATACAGTTGGCGGCGATTCAGGTCATGGCCTGGGGGACCACGGGCATGCTCGTAGTCGCGTTTGCCCCGCGACTCCTCCTGCTCGATCCCGTCGTCATTTCGCGCAGCGCGTCGCTCGCTCTTTGGGGCTGGCTCGCGACGGTCGCCCTCGTCGTGGCAGGCACGCTCGTCGCCGCTCGGCGCGTACGCCCATTGCTCGACGCGATCGACGAGGGCGCCGTCCGCGTCGAGCCCGCCGAGGTGCTCGCGCTCTATTCCTTGCCGGCGCGGCTCGTCGCCTACGCCCTGGCGGGCGCGCTGGTCGTTGGCGTCGCGACGCTGGCGTCCACGCTTCGGTCGGACCCGAACGATCTCTACACCCAGGCGGAGCTTGTCCTGCTCTCGATGACCCTGGCGTGCGTGGCCGCGTTGCCGTCGTACGTGGCGATGCGTGCGCTCGTCGCTCGCGCGATGGAACGCGTCCCCGTGGGCGCCTCCCGAGAGGCGCTCGAATCGCTCGAGGCGGGTCGTGTCGCGCGCTCGCACCATCGCCTCCTCGCGGCCGTGATGGGACCGGTCGCGTTCGTCGCATTGGGCGCGTCACTCCTCGTCCACGCGCATCTGCGCGCGTTCGACTCGTCCTCGCGCGAGGTGGACGCCGCGGAGCTCGCAGAAAGCGCTCTCGAGGCGGTCGGCGGCGATACGCGCGGTCGGAAGGCCGCCGTGGATGCGGCGCGCGTACACGGCTTCGACGTGGACATCTTCCGCTCGAGCGCCGCCTACTCGGTCGCGCACGACGACGAGGGACGAACGGTGGTCACCGTCCCGTTGAGCGACGGCCACGCCGTCGTCCGCTTCGAGGCCGCCCGCGTAGGCCCCGGCGCGGGGGCGTATCTCTTCCTCTCGCTCCTAGCCGTGATCCTCGCTGGCCTTCTCGGCCGAACCATCGGCCGAGCCTTCACGGAAGACGTCGAGCTCGCAACGCGCGGACTCGAGGCTGCCGGCGTCGCAGACGTTCTGCAAGGCGGCGGGATCCGCGGCGACGCGCGCTTTCAGTCGGTCGCCGCGCTCTTGCGAGCCGTCGATCAGCTCGGCGGCGTCTTCCGCGAGTTCGCGAGCGCCCAGCAGCGGGCCATCGACGCGCGCGCCGCCACCGAGCGGATGCGCGGTCTTTTCCTCGCGTCGATGAGCCACGACCTGAAGGCCCCCCTGAACGCGATCCTCGGCTTCGCCGAGCTGGTCTCGCGCAGCGAGCTCACCGAAGGTCAGCGCGAGAGCGTCGCGATTATCGAGCAACGCGGCGGGGAGCTCCTCTACCTGATCGACACGATCCTCGACGCGGCGCGCGTGGAGGCCGGCGAGCTCACCATCGCTCCCGAGCTGACGCGCGTCGGGGACGTCGTGATGCCGGCAGTCCTGGACGCGCGCGAGCTCACCGTGGGGATGCACGTCGAGATCACCGGCGAGATTCAACCAGGGGTTCCGCGCATTCTCGTCGATGCCGCCCGGCTCGCGCAGGCGCTGACGGCGATCGTCCTCGTCGCTGCGCGCTTCGCGGAGAAGGGGCAAGTGGTCGTCCGTGCGTCCATGCCCGCCGGAAGCGATCGGCTCCGCATCGACGTCGAGATCACCGGTCGCGGGATCTCGCCGGAGGACCGCGAGAAGATTTTCGACGCATTCAAGCAGGCGGACCGTGCAAGAAAGCACGGGAGCCTCGGGCTCGGTCCGTTCCTGGCGCGCGCGATCGTCGAGCTGCACGGAGGGGCGGTTGACGTCGTCACGACGGAGGCGGGAGGGACCGCCTTCTGCGTTTGGGTTCCGAGCGAAGTGGGCTCCCGGGGCTAGCGGGAGTTGCGGAGCGAGTCAGCCTCGCTTTGACCGTAACGGCGTTTGTTACTGCCGACGGCGCGCGGCGCGGGAGCTCGGTCGCGAGGGAGGTATGGCGGGTATCGTTCCCGACGAAGGGCGTTCGGCTCCGAACGGCTGGAGCGTGTCGCCGGGCCGCGGGGGCGGCATTCTCAGCGGTACCTCCAGCGCCGCGCGATCCACGACGAGCTCGTTGTGGGGCTGGCTGAAGAAGATGGGGGCCCGAAAGATCCGCGCGTGCTCCGCGATGCTCACCGGGGCGTCGTGCGCGAAGGAGACGGCGCTCGGAGCCACGTCGACGGCGGCCATGACGCGACCGCGCGCGACGATCATGGCCAGGAAGTGTTCGCTGTAATGCCGGAGGCGGTTCGGCTCCACGGCGACCGTGGTCCGGTGGATCACTCGAACGCTCGACCCGTCATTGACGAGCTTCAACTCGCTCATTCCTCCCACCAGGTGGTACATGCGCGCGATGCGCTCGAGCGCGTCGTGGACCGTGGGGCTGCTCATGACCACGAACTCGAGCATTCCGTAGATGCCCGTAGGCGCCGCCTCGGCCGCGTGCAATCCAAAGTCGGGATCGCCGCAGAGGGCCGGAACGAGGACCCACGCGCGCGTCAGAGCCTCGACCCGAATCCACCCCGCCGCGTCATCGAGATCCGTCGGCGAGACGCCGATCGCGTGGAGCACCCGGTCGGGAGCGACGCCGCTTCGACGCGCCAGATCAAGGAGCGCGCGCAGCAGCACTGCCGCTACGCTGGCGGGCGGTCGCATACGACGGCACTCTACAATGGGCGGCTCAGCGCAGCCATATCTCGACGCGACGATTTCTCTCGCGGCCGTCCTCCGTAGCGTTGTCGGCGACGGGCATGTCGGGCCCGAATCCGTGAGCCATCGTCACCGTCAGACCGCGAGCGCGGAGCTGGGAGGCGACGATCCCGGCGCGCTGGCCCGAGAGGGTCATGTTCTCCAGTCGCGACCCGGTCGCGTCGGAGAAGCCGAAAAGCAAGAGCGAGCGCGAAGCGTTTGCGGCGTGCCCCATGAGGGCCACGATGCGCTGGAGGTCCCGGAGGGCGCGCGTGTCGAGCTCCGTTTTCCCGCGATCGAACCGGAAATCCACGGATAGCCTGCAGGCGCCGCGCACCGACTCCTGGTATTCGCTCGCGCACGCCGTGCAGCGGGAAGCCTCCGCGTCGCACTCCGGTCGCAAATCGACGAACCCGCTGCTCTCGACGACGCGCTGCCCCTCCTCGGACAACGCGAAGTCGACGAAGTCGCGCGCCGCGATCGGCGCGTTCAGGGGAATGTAGAAATAGAGGCGGCGAGCCAGGGGGTAGTCTTCCGTCGAGACGGTCATCGGCGACGGCAGAAGCGGTACCGACCCGCGCTCCTGCACCATCACGGCCTTCGCGCTCCGGACGTAGGGAAGGCCGATGAAGCCGATGGCTCGTTCGTCGGCCGCCACCGCATCCGAAAGCTCCTCGCTCGACTCGAATCGCCTGGCGCTCGGCGAGAGCGAGCCGGCGCCGAGCACCAGGTTCTTGAAGGTGTCGTACGTACCCGACCGATCGTCCCGCGCGTCGATCACGATAGGGAGATTCCGGCCGCCCAGCTCACTCCAGTTCCCCACTTTCCCGGTGAAGATGTCGGAAATCTGCGCCTTCGTCAGCGACGACATGCCGTTCGAGGGGTTGACGATCACGGCGATGCCGTCGAGCGCGATGACGTGCTCGCTCGCGGCGGAAGCCAGGTTGCCGAGCGCCGATAACCGAGAGGCCTCTTCGTCGCGGACGCGCCGCGACGACATTCCGATGTCGCATCGACCCTTCGCGAGGTCGTCGAAGGCCGTCGCCGAGCCGTGCGCGTGCACCTCGATTTCTTCTTTCGGGCCATCCGTGCCACGTGCCTCGACCACCAGCTCGTCGGGCGCGATCCGGCGGCGCAAAACCGTGGTGGCGCCGGTTCGCTTGCGAAGAAAGGCTTCTGCGAGCGCGGGCGCGAGCTCCGCGCCCATGGTGTTCGACCCGTGCAAGCGGACGATGGTCTTCCCGGGGGAGTCGCCCTGCGCCGCGAGAGTCGCGGCGGCGAAGAACTCGCCGTGTCGCGCTCGCGCGCCGATCAGCGCGGCGACGGCCGACACCCCCGCCATCGCGAGCGCCGCGAGCGCCACCGAGAGCTTGCGCCGATGCGGCGCGGGCGGCGAGCCTCGCAGAGGGTGGGAGCCGCCCGAGGGAGCCGTCGAGCCCGAGGCGCGCGCGGCGCGAACGGCGTTGGGCGTCTCGATCGCCGTAATCGGGGTCTCCCGGCGTACGACGGAGGTCATCGGCGTCGCAGACCCCGCGGGGTCGACGGAGAGCGTGGCCGGCAACGGGTCCATCGGTTGCGGCGGAGTCAGTCCGGCGAACGCCTCGTAAGCGGTCGAGGCGTGCTCGAACCGAGCGCCAGGGTTGCGGGCGACGCAGCGCGAGAACCATTCGTCGAAGTCGGGGGGCAACCGGTCCGCGCACCCCAGCTCGGCCGCGCGCTGCGAGGCCGGTACGATGGGATCGAGAACGACCTCGCGAAGCAATACCTCTGTCGAAGCGCTCTTCGCGTTCGCGCTCGGAAAGTAGTGTTTCCCTGTGAGCAACAGGAAGGCGAGAAGACCGAGCGCCCAGACATCGGCTTGCGGCGCGATCGCCGCGCCGGTCACCGTCTGCTCCGGGGCCATCCAGGATGGCGTGCCGAGCACCGCCGTCCGCGCGTCGCCGGACCTCGGTCCCGGAGGGCCGAGGAGCGCAGGCGAGCTGCCCGCGATGGCTTTCGCGATGCCGAAGTCGAGCACCTTGACGGTCAGCGGAATGGCCACGTGCCGCGACCGCGACAGGAACACGTTCGCTGGCTTGAGATCGCGGTGGACGATGCCTCGCGCGTGGGCCGCGCCGAGCGCGTGCGCGATCTGCCCGAGGATCTCGACCGCGTCGGACCACGCGAAGGCGCCTCGGCGGCGAATCTCGCGCGAGAGAGTGGAGCCTTCCAGGAGCTCCATGACGATGTACAGCGTTCCGGTCTCCGGGTCGTGTCCGGCATCGAGCACCTGGGCGACGTGATCGCTCGGAATGACCGCCGTCAGCCGTGCCTCGCGCACGAATCGTTCCCGGAGCTCCTCGTTGCCGGCGAACCGCTCGTGCAGCACCTTGAGCGCCCGTCGCGCGCCGGTCGCGATCTGCTCCACCTCGTAGACCGTCCCCATGCCGCCTTCGGCGAGCGCGCTGACGACTCGATAGCCCGCGACGATCGTCCCCGGCGCCAGGTTCACCTCGCGCCGCCGTTCCACGCCCCCTCCACCTCGGACGGACGCAACGAAACGATGCCTCGCCGCACGAGATCGTTCACGCCCGCCCGCGCCTCCTCGAGCGGGAGCCCCGCCCTCGCGAACACGTCGCTGAGGAGCGACGATCCGTCGATGTAAGAGAGCAGCCAGAGCGCTCTCACGTCCAGGCGCGCCGCTCGTATCTGAGCGTCCGACGCGATTCGCCTCGGGACGCAGCCTTCATCCAGATACGAGGGCTCGCGAGCAGCCTTCGGTCGGTTCATCCCTCCCCCTCGAGACCGGACATAGTCTCATGACAGCCGTGAAGCCTGGGTCTCTAATTCGCTACAGTTCTGTGCGTTCATCCGAGCCACTGCGCTCTCTTGTAGCGACTGTAGCGACACGGATATTTCGCCCTCGCGTGCAGGGGCGTTTCAACGACGTTGCCGGACAGGCGCGGGTATGGGCGGTCGTGAGACTGGCGTACCTTGCAATACTTCCTAGATCGCGCGCTCGGGCGGAACGTCAGCGGGTGTTAGCGCCGGCGTGACGCCGCGGTCGCGGTCGCGGTTTCGATGGCGCAGAGCGCGCTTCGGGCCTTGTTGCGGGTTTCCTCCGCCTCGCTTGGGGGGTCGCTCGCTTCGACGATTCCCGCTCCGGCGGTCACGACGAAGCGGTCGTCGCGACAGACCGCCGTCCGAATCGCAATGGCGAAATCCAGATCGCCGCGCTCGGACACGTAGCCGATCGCGCCACCGTAGATCCCGCGGGGCGCGACCTCGAGCTCGCGGATGATCTGCATCGCGCGCACCTTCGGTGCGCCGGAGAGCGTCCCGGCGGGGAACGCCGCGCGAAGGACTTCGAGGGGAGGGGCGGCTTTTGGAATGCGCCCGGTCACTTCGCTCACGATGTGCATCACGTGCGAGTACCGCTCGATCTCCATGTTCCGCAGGAGCTTGACGCTTCCCGTGGCGGCGACTCTTCCGACGTCGTTTCGGCCCAGGTCGATGAGCATCACGTGCTCGGCTCGCTCCTTCGGGTCCGCGAGGAGCTCGCGCTCGAGCGCAGCGTCCTCTTCCGCCGTCTTGCCGCGGCGGCGCGTTCCGGCGAGCGGCCGGACGGTCATCGTGCCGTCCTCGAGGCGGACGAGCGTCTCCGGGCTCGCTCCGACGATCTGCGTTCGCGTCCGATCCCCGAGGGCCGGCGGCAGATCGAGGAAGTACATGTAGGGGCTCGGATTGAGGACGCGCATGGCGCGATAGGCGTCGAATGGATCGCGCCCGGCTCGCGGGAGCGAGAAGGTGCGCGCGAGGACGATCTGGAAAGCGTCCCCCGCTGCGATGTACTCCTTCGCCCGCCTGACCATCCTCTCGTAGCCCGCGTCATCGACGTCGATCTCGACGCCGACGGGCAGCCGAGAGCTGTCGGGGAGCGCGAGCGCCGGAGGGTCCTCGATGCGCTCGAGGTGTGCGCGCGCCTCCTCTGCGTCGGCCATGTCCTCGGCGGCGATCGTCACCGTGTGCGTCAGGCCGTCGAAGACGACGATCGTCGAGCCCCCGAAGAAGCGCGCGAGGGGCGTGGTCACCCGCGAGCCCCATCCGGGCACCTTGTCGATCGTGTGGACCAGATCCCACGCGAGATACCCGATATGCGCACGAGCGAACCGCGCTGCCGGGTGCGCGGCCTCGCCGCCGTCGGCCGTCGACTGGAAGAGCGCGCGGGCCGCCTCGAGAGGGTCCCTCGCTCCGGGCACGCCTCGAAGCGTGTGCGGCACCCCGCGCGCGCCGACCCACTCGCCGTTTGGTTGCAGCGTCAGCTCGCGCTTGGGCTTGTAGCCGAGGATCGAGTAACGGCCCCAGCGCTCCCCCCCGACGACGCTCTCCAGCAGAAAGGAAGCCTCGTCTCCCGCGGCGCGCCGCAGAGCGGCGTAGGCGCGAACGGGTGTCAGCGTGTCGGCGACCAACGTGAGCGTAGCAATCACGGGGTCGATTCTCTATCACGCGGGAAACCGCCGCCAGGCAGAACTCCCCCGGCGCGCGCGCGCCTCTCGGCCCCGCGCCGCCCCGTGGCTCCATTCGAGCGCCCCGAGTCGACTGCAGGAGATGAGGCAAGGCTGCATCCCGTTCAGTCTCACCCGCTCTGAATTTCGCCGCTTTCCGGTTGTTTTTGGTTGCGACAGGTGACAGGTGAGGCAGGCTTGTCCTCCCCGGAGCCTCCAAATGCCTTCACCGCACAACGAGGTCGTCTCGAACGTTCTGCGACTGACGCAGCTCTGGCTCAACGGCTGGCGGCACAAACGAGTCGCCCCGAGCGCCTCGACACGCTGGCTCATGGAGCGAGCGGCGGCCAGACTGGGCACCGTAGCCCCCGAGTCCGATTACGAAGAGTTCGACTGGGTTTCGCGCACGTTCTCGCAGACGAGCGCGATGACGCTCTACGTCGCCGCGCGGGGCCTCGCCGACCGAGGACAGCGTGACGACGCGCTCGCCGTGCTCGAAGACGCGTGTCGGGCGCAGTCGCAGGAGTCTGCGAGGCGCAGCTGAGCGAGCGCGCGCCGGTTCAGCGGTTGGCGATTCCGAGGATCTGTCTCGCGCGCATTGGGTCTGCCGGCGTGCGTCCGATCGACCGCGCGTACGTCGCGGCACGCGCGACCAGAGGAGCGCTGCCCTCGGAGAGCACCCCTTTGCTGGCGTAGATGTTGTCCTCCAGCCCCACGCGCGCATGCCCCCCGAGACGCATCGCCAGCTCGGTCATCGGCTGCTGAAATCTTCCGGTCGCCGCAACGCCCCACGTGGCCTCTTCGGGAACCAGAGTCCGCAGGTACTGGAGGACGTCCTCGCGTGCGCCGATGGCTCCCTTCACGCCGAGTACGAACTGAAAATGTAGTGGCTTGCCGATCGCTCCCTCGGCGGCGAGAGCGAGCGCCTCTTCCACGTGGCCAACTTCGTAGCACTCGAGCTCGGGGACGGCGCCCGCAGCGCGCATCTTCGCCGCCAGCTTGCGGATGTCCGGACGCGTGTTCACGAAGACGTCGTCGCCGAAGTTGATGGAGCCGCAGTTGAGCGTGGCCATCTCCGGCTTGCACGCGAGGGGGCCTGCCCGCTCGTCGATGGACATGCCGACGGCTCCGCCGGTCGACGGCTGGATGACGCAGTCGCACGCCCGTCGAATGGCGTCGATCGTCTCCCCAAACCTCGCGGCCGACTGCGTGTTCGACCCGTCATCGTTGCGCACGTGCAAATGGATGACCGCCGCGCCGGCCTCGCGACAGCGCGCCGCCTCTTCCGCGATCTCGCGCGGCGTGATGGGCAAATGCGGCGTCTGTGCCCGCGTGAGCTCGGCCCCGACGATGGCCGCGGTGATGATGACGTCCTCGCCCTCGACCGGCGTGACCAGCGGCTCGGACGTCGGCAGGGGGCCCGCCGGCAGACCTGGCATGTACAGCTCGCGCGGCTTGCGCTGCAGGTCCTTCGGCACGACGCACGTGCCGATCGCGCGCGCTACGACGATCGGCTCATCGAGGACCTGGGCCGCGCTCGGGGCGCAGCCGGCCTCTCGAACGTTGGAGATGACCTTTCGCGCCTCGAAGCGGATCCGCCGGCTGGTGTTGCCGATGGCGCAGAGCTCGGCGACCGCCTCGATGTAGTCCCCGGCAAACACCGGGGCCAGGAACTCGACACTCTCGTAAGCACGGAAGAGGCCCTCGTCGCCGTCCAGGCGAATGAGCAACTCCGTCGCAAGGTCGCCAAAGAGCCCCAACATGCGCGCTCCATCGACGAGCTCGCCCGCGTAGTGGGCCTCGTTGGCGCTCATGCGCAGCCGGAGCGTGACCTTCGTCCCGATCATGGGGGATGAATACCACGCCTCATTCGGAACGCCTCTCCGAGCGGTTCCCCCTGCCGGCATGCCGGGCGCAGGTCATATTAAAGCGCATGGAGCTCGCGCTCCTCACCTTCATCGCGGTCTGCTGGGCCGTGCTCGGCACCGGGGCGATCACGAGCTTCATCGCCTGGTCGTCCCGCGACGGCGAACGCAGCGCCGACCTCGACGCGTCGTGGCAGCGATACGCGTGGAGCAAACGGTTCCGCTTTCAGCCGGCGACCGGGCAGTGGCCGCACGCTCGCGCTCCGCGCATCGAGGGGAAAGTCGACGACGTCGACATCGTCATCGAAGCGTGCACGTTGACCATCCGAGGGTCCTCCCGTCCGTGCACGCGGGTGTGGGCGCGCGCGCCGCTGCCGTACCCCGTGCGCGTCGTGGTTTCGAGCGACGTAAGGTTGCTCCAGGGGCCGGGCGTACACGAGCTCGAGGTCGTCCGCCTGGGCGATCCGTTCTTCGATCACGCCCTCGCGGTGCGGACGTCCAGCGGGGATGCGGCGTACCGACTGCTGCCTCCAGCGTTGCGTCGAGCCCTCCAGGGGTTGCTCTCGTCGACGTACCGGCTGGCGTTGGTGCTCAAGGTGGAGGAGGGCGAAGTTTCGCTGACGTGGCTCGGCGAGGAGACGCGGCCGGCGATGCTCGACGAGGCCTGCGCCATCGTCGTTCGGGCCTGCTGCGCGAGCGGTGCGTCGGCCGCGTACCGATGACCAGTTCGGTCACTCGAGGACGATCACCGAGTCGCCGATGGCGATGGTCCCGAGCGAATCCGGGATGCAGTTCTGGCCGAACAAGACGTCGTTGTTCTTCGCGCGAAACGTCGAGAGCGTCCGCAAAGGCTCCGGTCCGCGCTCCGCGGTGAGGGGGTCGATCGTCGTCACGGTGCATCGATCGCAGGGCTTCACGATCCGCAGGACGACCCTGCCCACGCGAACGCGTGACCAACGGTCCTCCGCCCAGGGCGGGGCGCCGCTCACGACCAGGTTCGGCCGGAATCGGTCCGCGCCGATGGGCGAAGGCAACCGCGCGTTGAGATCGTCGAGGGAGGACGACGATATGAGGAGCAGCGGGTAACCGTCGGCGAAGCTCACGACGTCGCCCGGTCGTCCGTACGTCGGGCTCACGGGGCGATCGACGGGGTCCGGCATGTACACGACCGAGACGGCCTTCCCCAGCCAGGAGGACATCCAAGCCGCGGCGGCCCCGCCGCAGTCGACGGCGTCCACTTCGTCCCTCCACACCTTCACACGCCGTTGCGGCTCCGCGCCGGACAGCTCGGCGAACGCGAGCGTGAGGGGGGGCTTCTCCGGCGCCGACGCGACGATCCCCTCGGCGTTCCGCGCGATCTCGACGAGCGCGAGCCGCGGCTCCGTGCGCTGGGTGACGAAGCGCCCGGTGTCATCGACGATCATAAACCGCCGGTCGTCTCGCAGCCCCCGTCGTTCCAGCGCGGCCGTTGGCAGCGCGATACCACGGCACGACTTCACCGGGTAAATGTGCAGGCTAGAAACGACGATGGCCACGCTACGGCCCAAGCCAGACGCGCTGCCGTACGAGGCGCCAGGCGGCCGCGCCCGTGCCGTTGGCGCCGTCGCGGGCGCGCACGATGTCTCGCGGCGCCGTCGGCAGGTTCTCGGGTCGCCCGACCGCCACAGCCACTTCCCACGGACCGGCCGGGATCCAGTGGAAGAGCAAGTCCACCTTCCCGGCTAGACGGACCGAGCCATCGCGCTCGATCGTGAAGGGGACGTCCCAGGGCCGGACGATGTCGTCGCGCAAGAGAAAGGCGCGGGCGCCGATCGCGCCCGCCACGGGCCCTGTCGGTCGAAGCACCATCGAGTATGTCGCGCTCCGCTCCAGCTCGAGCCCGCGCTCGCCGCCTGCCGCTGCGTCAGCGAGCTCGTACCGCGGTACCGTCGGCGGCTGGAAGTGAAGCCGGAGGAGGAGAAGGGCCGCCGTCGCGATGAGTGCGGCGCCCACGAGGACGACCGCGACCACGCGTGCCTGCGGGCTGGACTGCTCGGGGAAGCGCATGGCGACGGAAGGCGAGGGAAGGGAGTGGGTCGAGAGACTAACCCATGGACGACGAGTGCGCTCTTCCCCTGAGGTCTGCTTGGCCTCTCTCGCGTACCGTGACACACTCCTACTACGAGACCCCTCGTGCATCGCGCGCTTCGGCGGCTCGCCGCGCCCATCGTGGTCGTCCCGGTTGTCCTCTCTTTCGGGGGTGCGGGCGCGACTTGGGGTGCATCCCCGGGAGCGCACGCCGCGCCACGCGCGCCGCGGGCCTTCGAGGTGTCGGCCCCCTCCACGCGGAGCCCGCAACTGGAGCGAGCCGAGAGCGCCGTGGTCCTGGTCGCGTTCGACGGTGTCCGCTGGCAGGACGTATTCGACGGCGCCGATCGGGCCCTCACCGCGCGGCGCGGCCTCTACCCGCCGGCCTGGTCGAGCCCTCGCGCGCTCATGCCGAGCCTCTACCGCGGCATCGACCGGCATGGAGTGGCGATCGGCGCGCCCGGGCACGGCGCCGAGGTTTCGGTGAGCGGCGCCCAGTTGATCTCGCTCCCCGGCTACCTCGAGCTTTTCGCCGGTCACCCCGATCCGGCTTGCAGCTCCAACGAATGCGCGCGCCCTCCGGCACGAACCATCGCGGACGACGTCCTCGAGTCGAGCGGTCCCGGCGACGTCGCCGTCGTGACGTCGTGGCCGAACGTCGCCCGCGCCGCGTCGGCGGACCCTTCCCGTTTCGTTCTGACCTCGGGACGCAGGCGGGTCGAGCGCGCGTCGGAGCTGCTCGGCATACCCGGGATGGCTTCGATGCTCGACGAAGGCCTTCGCGCGGGCGCGTCGCCGGGGGAGGGCGACTACCGCCCGGACGCCTTCACTGCGGCGATCGCTCTCCGCGTCCTGCAGGCGACCCAGCCGCGGTTTCTCTTCGTGGGCCTGGGGGATGCGGACGAGTACGCCCACCGCGGCAACTATCCGCGCTATCTGCAGGCGCTGCACGACTCCGACGCGTTCCTGGGTCAGCTGGACGACGCGCTTGCCGGCATGGGGGAGCGCGGCCGTCACACGACGGTCATCGTGACGACGGACCACGGACGCTCGCGCGATTTTCGCGATCACGGGTCGCGCTACCCCGAATCGGCTCGCATTTGGCTCGTTGCATCGGGTGACGACGTGCGCGCCCGCGGGTTCGCCGACGCCGCGCGGCGCTACACGCTCTCCGACGTCGCGCCCACCGTGCGTTGTCTCCTGGGCATCGACGTCGGCGACCGCTCGCCCATCGCCGAGATCGCAGGGCACTGACCGCGCCGATCAGAAGCGCAGCTCGCCCATGAGGACGATCACCGCGTGTCCCCGGAGGCTCACACGGTCACCGTCGAGCGTACATTCGATCTCCCCGCCTCTCGCGCTCACTTGCCGCGCGCGCAGCTCGCGCTTGCCCAGACGCTCCGCCCAGAAGGGGACGAGCGTTGCATGGGAGGAGCCCGTCACGGGGTCTTCCGGAACACCCTTCGCCGGAGCGAAGAACCGCGAGACGAAGTCGACGTCGCCGTCGCTCCCCGTGCCCGGTGCCGTCACGCAGACCGCGAACGTGTCCTCCAAGTGCGTCATTGCCGCGAGGTCCGGGGCCAGCCCGCGCACGTGCTCGGCGCGATCGAAGACGGCGAGGATGTCGCGAGCCCGAAGCGCGGCCGACGGGCGGGCGCCGAGCGCCTCACCGAGACCGTCAGGGATGGCGACGGGCCGCGCCGGGCGGGCCGGCAGGTCGATCGCGAAGCGGTCGCCCCGGCGTTCGACGGCGAGAGGACCGCTCCTCGTGTGAAAGACGACGCGGCGACGAGATGGTTCGAGCTCCTGCATGAGCACCGCCCCCGACGCGAGCGTCGCATGACCGCAGAGGTCGACCTCTACGTTGGGCGTGAACCAGCGCAGGTCGAACTCGCCGTCCGATTTCGGTACGAAGAACGCGGTCTCCGACAGATTGTTCTCGGCCGCGATGGCCTGCATCGTCTCCGCAGGCAGCCAGCGATCGAGCGGACAAACCGCAGCGGGATTGCCCGCAAAGGGTCGACTCGCGAACGCGTCCACCTGCCAAAGCCGGATCCGGGCGGTCATGATACCTCCACCGTCCAGTTCGGAAATCGCCGGTCCTGTCCGAGCTCGCAAGCCAAAACGAGGTCCCGGATGCGAGCGGTCAGGGGGCCGGGGACGGGCGCCCGCAGGGCGCGATCGCCAAAGGATGCAATCGCCAGAACCGGCAGCGAAGTGGCGGTCAAGAATGCCTCGTCGGCTTCGTCGAGCTCTTCCGGCGCCAGTGGGGCCTCTCGAACCTCCAGGTGCTCCGCCCTCGCGAGCGCGAAAACGCTATCGCGCGTGATGCCTGCGAGGGTGCGCTCGACTGGCGGCGTCATCAGCACGTCACCTTTCGCGATGAAGACGTTCGCGGTCGGCGCTTCTGCCACGAAGCCCTCGCGGTCGAGAAGCAGGACCTCGTCGAAGCCCTGGGCGCGGGCGCGACGCTTCGCGAGCATCGGCCCGAGGTAGGATGCGCCTACCTTCGCTTGCGGAGGGAAAACCTCCGGCCCCGCCTTCCGAAGGTCGCGTGGGACCTGTACGCGGACGGCCCCGGGTTTGGCCGACACGGGCGCTCCCGGCGGGAGGCCGTCTTCCGGCCGAATCACCGCGATCGCGACGCTCGGCC
>Ga0102924_1002725_pt1 | contig 19008 bp, 10 predicted proteins | sample PaiPotPPM11metaG_FD_80116 | JGI IMG/M metagenome (GOLD analysis project Ga0102924, IMG submission 80116) | Iron sulfur acid spring bacterial and archeal communities from Banff, Canada, to study Microbial Dark Matter (Phase II) - Paint Pots PPM... ...
AAACGCCCCCCACCACGTTTCTCTGAGGTCGCCGGTCAGGGTCACGCTATCGGTCAAATCTGGAAGCGCGATTGTCAGATTCCCGAGATTATCGGCTTGGAAAATAACGCTGCTGAGGGCAACGCCGGTCGGGATGCTGACGAGGGTGACATCCGAGGCGCTGACGGTGGCCGGACCGCTTCCGACGGTCAGGAAGTAGTCGCCGTTGATCAAGCCCGAGCCTGAGGTGAGCGTATCGTCCACCGGCGCGCTGCTGCCGGTGTTGCCATAACTGTCGGTCACGCTCGCGACAATCGAATTCACGCCCTGGTTCGGCAGCGTGACCGACGTCGAGAAGGTGCCATCCGATTGAACGGTCGCCGTGCCCAGCGCCGTACCATTGTCGGTCAAGGTCACGGTGTGGCCGATGACCACGGCTGAGCCGCCCGACGTAACCGTGCCCGCTATCGTCTGTGCTGCAACATTGCTTGCCTCAGCCGGGCTCGTGATGGTGACCGTGGGCGCATTCGCATCGAGTGTATCGACAACCGGGACGCTGCTACCGACATTGCCTTCGCTGTCGGTCACCGTGGCGACGATGGAATTCGTACCCTGGTTCGGCAGCGTTACCGATGCCGAGAAGGTGCCATCCGATTGAACAGTTGCCGTTCCGAGGGTCACGCCATTGTCGGTCAACGTGACCGTCTGACCGGCCACGACGGCCGCGCTGCCGGAGATAACTGTGCCCGCTATCGTCTGTGCCGCGACGCTGCTTGCCTCAGCCGGACTGGTGATGGTCACCGTCGGAGCGCTGCTGCCCAGTATGTCGACGACGGGGGTGCTGCTGCCTATATTGCCGTAGCTATCGGCCGCGTAGGCCACAATGGCGTTGGAGCCCTGGTCTAAGAGCGTCACCGTCGTGGAAAATGTCCCGTCAGCCTGTACCGTCGCGGTGCCGAGCAACGCACCGTTGTCGAACAATGTGACGTTCGGACCGGAGACGGTGGCAGCACCGCCCGATGTGACCGTGCCGGTGATGGTCTGGGTCGCAACATCACTGCTTTCCGCCGCGCTGGTGATCGCCACCGTCGGAGGTATATTGTCGAGCGTATCGACGACCGCGGCGCTAGCGCCGGTGTTGCCCAAATTGTCGGTCACGCTGGCGACAAGCGAATTCGCGCCCTGATAGGGCAGCTTGACATAGAGCGAGAAGCTGCCGTCAGCCTGGATCGTCGTGGTGCCAAGCACGGCGCCGTTGTCCGTCAAGGTGACGGCCTGGCCGGCCGACGATCGCTGTGCCATACGGAATCGCGGTCCCGGTGATCGTCGGTCCGCCGCTAAATCCAAAATTGCCCGCTGCCGCGGGGCTGGTGATGGTCACCAGCGGAGCGTTATCGCTGGTTCCGGCCGCGCCCACGTCCTCGACCGTTATCGCTTTGCCGGAGGTTCCGACGTCGGTCGCATCGCTGCCAGGCGTCAAGAGGATGGTGTCGCCGTCGGATGCAGCGGCGACCGCCGCCTCCGCCGTGGTGAATTCGCTCCCGCCGCCGACCAGGAGAAAGCGATGCCCGCTGGCGTCGACCACACCCGCGACGTTCGTGAGCGTCTCTGCCAGGCCATAGCCGCTGAGCTGCCAATCCGCGTCGGTCGCGTCATACGCGAAGTTCGCGACCTGGAGCGTCTGGCGAACATCGACGATTTCGCTCCCGGTGCCAACGACACTGAGGACATAGGATGCATTGGCGATCTTGCCCAGCGCCGCCGCATCGTCTTGAACCTGTGCCGCCGTGAGAGTGAGCGTCGGCACCCCGCTGTCCGTCAATGTGATCGCGGCGACATGTCCATCGGCGTTCAGCGCGTCGAACGAGGCCGCTACATTGGCTGCGCTGTCACTGATGGCGACCGCGTAAGGTACGGAAATCTCACCGAGCGCTGCCGTATCATTGAACGCCTGAGCGACGGTCAAGGTCAGGGTCGGGGTTCCCAGGTCCTCCAGAAAGATTGACGTCACACGCGCATCGGCGTTCAGCGCATCGATGTTCGCCGAGATATCGGCCGCCGGGCCCAGGACTGTGATTGCAACATTTGAATTGGTGATCTTGCCCAACAGGGCCTGGTCGTCGATCGCCTCACTTGCGGTCAGCACCAGTGTCCCGGATCCCGACAGGGTAATGGACGAGACCCTCGCATCGTCGTTGAGCGCGTCGAAATTGTCCACGACATCGGCTGCCGTATCGACGATTGCTACGCCATAATCGCTGTTGGTAATTTCGCCGAGCGCGGCCCTGTCGTGAAGCGCCTGAAACGCTGTCAGCGTCAGCGTGCCTGCGTCCGTCAAAGTGATCGCGCTTACGGGGGCGTCCGCGTTCAGAGCGTCAATGTTGCCCGAAACGTCAGCCGCGGTGTCGGCCACGGCGATCGTGTACCCAGTATTTGTAATCGCCTCAAGCGCGTACGCGTCGCCAAGCGCCTGCGCCGCAGACAGCGCCAACGGGGCGTTGTCGGTCAGCGTGAGCGACTCAACGTGCCAATCGGCGTTCAACGTATCGAAGCTCCCGGCGATGTTTTCAGAGCTGTCGGCAATAACTATGGCGCCGGCCGCATCCAGGGAAGACTGATTGGCCAGGAAATCTGCGACCGAGACGGCGGCGGCCCCTTGTACAATATTGATGGTGTATGGTCCGACGATCTCTCCGAGGGCCTTCGTATCGGTCGCGGCTTGCGCGGCGGTCAAGTTGAGAACCGGCGTGCCGCCGTCGGTCAGCGTGATCGACACTATACTCGCATCCCGGTTCAACGCGCCAAGCGCCGCGGCGACGTTTGCGGCCGTATCGACGATCGCGACGGGAACCGGGAGCAAGATGTCGTTGGTCGAGTACGAGCCCTTGCTCAACAACGAGAGGTTTTGCAATGCCTGGGCAACCGTCAGCGGCACGGCCCCTTCATCGGGCACCACGTCGGCGATATGAGCGTTCGCGCTCAATGCACCGATATTCGCGGCGATGTTCTCCGCGCTGTCGAATACCGCGATAAAGTAAGTTGGGTTCGCGATCTTGCCGAGCGCGGCTGTATCATCGAGGACCTGTGCGACCGTCAGATCAAGATACCCACCGTCACTGATGGTGATGGAATCCGCCTGCGCACTCGCGTTCAAGCTATCGAGATCGTTCGCGATATTGGCCGCGGTGTCATTGACCGTGACGGTATAAGTCGGATTGGTGATTTCGCCCAGTAGCGCCGCGCCATCGGTGAGCTCGGCGGCGGTCAGCGTCAGCGCAGGTATGCCTGGATCTGATAGTGTGATCGTGGTGATCTGCGGGACGCTGCTCAGCCTGGCGAAGTCATTGGAAACCGCGGCCGCCGTGTCGGTGACCGCGATCGTATACGACGGATTGCTGATTGCATTTAACGCGACAGCGCCTTGCACCGCTTGCGCGGCGGTCAGCGTCAAGGTTGGAATGCCACCGTCCGACAGCGTTATCGCCGAGAGGTTCGCATCGGCATCGAGAGCAAGAAGGTCGTTGCTGACATTGGCCGCCGTATCGAGAATCGAGAACGATGCGCCGATGGAATCGATCGCCGATTGCTCGGAGATAAATTCTGCGACGGAAATATTATCGGTGCTAACGACATCCACCGTGGCGTTGGTAAGCTTGCCCAGCGCGCCGGCGTCTACCGCGGCTTCCGCCGCGGTCACGATAATGACCGGCGCGCCGCCGCCTTCGGCCGTGATCGAACTGATATTGGTGTCGGCGTTCAGACTGTCGAGATTGCTCTGAATATTCGCCGCCGTGTCCACGACGGCCACGTCGCAAGATGCGTTGGTCAGCGCGCTCAAGAGATTGAATTCGTTGATGACCTCTTCGACATTGAGAGTCAGCGTGAGGTGCGCGCTGTCCGTCACGCTGGTTGATGAGATCTGGCTGATTTGACTCAGCGCATCGAGGTTCTGGGAGATGTCGGCCGCGGTATCGGCAATGGCGATGGCGTAGGTACCGGCAATCAGATTCAGCGCGCTCGAATCGTTGTGGGCCTCTGCCGCGGTCAAGGTCAGGGTCGGCGTCCCTGCGTCCGTCAAGACGATTGCGGACAGGGACACATCGGCATTGAGCTGATCAATATGGGCCGAAACCGCAGCGGCGGTATCCTTGACTTCGACACTGACAGGCTTCGTCAAGACGGCGAGCGCAGACTCGTCACTCAGGACGTTCGCCGCGGTATCCTCGATCGTAATCGAGGTGACGCCGGAATCGGCGTTCAACGCCGCGGCATTGGCCAGCACATTGGCCGCCGTATCTTGCACGACGACGGAGCTGATTTGGTCATTCGCCGCGAGCGCGGCGGAATCGGCAAGAATATTGTCCGCGGTATCCGCAACCGAGATGGGATAGGAAGAATTGGTGATTTCGCCGAGCGCCCGCGTATCGTTCGTGGCTTGAGCCGCGGACAGCACAAAGTCACTGCCAACTCCGCCGTACCCGCTGTACAATGTAATCGCCGTCACGTTGGCGTCGGCATTCAGGGCTTCGAGCGACGCCGCGATGTTGGACGCCAAATCCGACACGGCGAACCCACCCGGCGCCGTATCCAAGATCGTCTGGTCGGCAAGAAATGAGGCGACGGAAACATTGACCGCTCCGACGAGGTTGATGGTGTAGTTTGGATTCGTGATTTTGCCGAGCGCGCCCGAATCCGTATCGAGTGAGTACGAAGGAAGATCGAGCACGGGCGTTCCCGCGTCGGTCAACGTGATCGAGGTCAGGTGCTGATTGTATTCAAGTTGGTCCAAATAGGCGGACACATTTGCCGCGGTATCGACGACCGCGACCGCGAATGATGGATTGGCGATCTCGTAGAGCGCCGAATAATCCGTCGCCGCCTGTGCCGCGGTGAGCGTCAGTATCGGGTTTGCGTCGGTGAGGGTGATTTTCGCGATCGAGGCAGCGTTCAACGCGTCGAAATTCGCCGCGACGTTTGCGGTTGAATCGACGACATCAAGCGTGGTCGCAATGGACGTGTTGGCAAGGGCGTCGGCGTTGGCCAGCACGTTTGCCACCGTGTCCACCACCGTGACCGACGTCACCTTCGGATTGCCCGCCAGGGAGCCCTCGGCCGCCAGCACATTCGCGGCCGTGTCGACGACCGTTATCGAGGACACGCGCGCATCGGCGGCAAGAGCGGTCGCATCGGCCAGAACGTTGGCGACGGTATCGGCCACCGTGACGGTGTAATTGGCGTTGGTTATCAGCCCCAATGCGCTTGTATCGGCGAGTGCCTGCTCGGCGCTTAACGTAAGCACCGGCGTTCCGGAATCGGTCAGCGTGATGGCGCCGATTTTGGCGCCATTATAGAGGGTATCCACTCTAGCTGCCACCGCAGCGGCCGTATCGGTGATATCGACCGTATAGCCGGCGTTGGTGATCTTGGAGAGCAGAGCCGTGTCGCCCAAGAACTCCGCGACGTTCAGCGACAAGGTCGGCGTGCCTGCGTCTGTCAGTGTCACCGCCGCAATGAGGCCGTTGGCGTTAAGGGTATTGATCGCGGCAGAAACATTCGCGGCGCTGTCGACGATGTCGACGGCCAAGGTGGAATTTGTAATCTTCGTCAGCGCGCGTGCATCGGCGATCGTCTGCGCGACCGTCAAGCTCAGGGTCGGCGTTCCGCTGTCTGTGAGGCTGATCGCCTTGACCGACGCATCCGCGTCGATCAAATCGAGGTTCGCCGCAATGTTGGCGGCGCTGTCGGCTGCGATTTGCGAAGTGCAGCCGGCCGCGGCCAAGGCCGCGGAATTGGCAAGAATATTTGCAACTGTATCGATCGCCACGATCGATGAGATCCGGGCATTGGCGCCTAGCGTGCTGGCATGACCGAGAATGTTTGCGACCGAGTCGAAAACCGCGATCGTGTAACTTGAGTTGGCGATTTTAGCGAGCAGACCGGTGTCGCCGGTCGCCTGCGCGACTGTCAGCACCAATGTGGGCGTGCCGCTGTCGCTCAGCATGATCGACGATAGCGCCGGATCCGCGTTGAGCGCGTCAAAATTGGCTGACACATCGACCGCCGTGTCGGAGATCGTGATTTGGGCGTTGGCGTTCTCGATCTTGCCGAGCGCGGTGGTGTCATCGAGCGCTTGCGCAATGGTGAGCGTCAGGACCGGCGTGCCGGCGTCGGTGAGAGAGATCGCGGAGACGGCCGCATCGGCGTTTAGCGCATCAAATTGGGCGACCACATTGGCCGCCGTATCGGAGACGACAACCCGGGCATTCGCGTTGGTGATCCGCGCGATCACGGCGGCATCGTTGACGGCCTGAGCCGCGGTCAGCGTCAGGGTCGGCGATCCGGCATCGGTCAACGTGATCTGCGCCAAGCCGCCGAGCTGGCCCAAGGCGTCGATGCTGGCGGCGACCGCTGCGGCCGTATCGACGACATCGATCGCATAGCTCGAATTGGCGATCTCATGGAGCGCGCTCGTGTCGTCGAGAGCTTGGGCAGCTGTCAATGTCAGCGCCGGAGTGCCGCTGTCAGTCAGCATTATCGCGCTCAGCGAGGTGACCGCATTCAAAGCATCGAAATTGGCCGACACATTGGCGGCAGTATCGGCGACACCGATGGCGGTGATTTCCGAAACGCCCGCAAGCGCGGTGGCATTTGCCAGAATATTGCTGGCGGTGTCGATCGCGACAAGGGACGTCACCTTGGCGTCGCCTTGGAGCGCGGCAAGGCCCCCGAAAATGTTCGCCACGCTGTCGACCACGGTGATGGACGTGACTTGCGTGTCGGCGGTCAATGCGTCCGCATTGTCCAGCACGTTGGCCGCCGTATCGACGACGACAGCCCCTGTGACATGGGTGTCGGCGCTCAGTGCTGACGCATTGCTTAAGATGTTTGCCGCCGTATCGTGGACATTGATGCCGTAGGCGGCGTTGGTGATCTCGCCCAGCGCTCTGGTGTCGCCGAGCGTCTGGGCGACGGTGAGACTGAGCGTCGGGGTGCCACTATCTGACAGGGTAATGGAGATGACGGCGGCGTCGCTGTTGATCACGTCGATGGCGGATGAGACATCCTGCGCCGTATCTGATACCGCGATTGTGTAGGCAGAGTTGGAGATCTTGCCCAAGGCAGTGCTGTCATCAAGCGCCTGCATCACGGTCAGCGTCAGGCTCGCCGTCGCGGCATCGGTCAGATCGATCGCGCTGATGGTTTGATCGGCGTTCAGGGCGTCGATGTTCTGCGAAACGTTTGCGCCGGTGTCGGCAATCGCGATGCCGTAGCTCTGATTGGCGATCTCGCCGAGAGCCGTCGTGTCGCCGAACGCTTGCGCGACACTCAATGTCAGCGTGGGGGTGCCGCTGTCGGTCAGTGTAATTCCCGTCAGTCTTGAATCGCCGTTTAACGCATCGAGAACGCTCGATACATTTGTCGCGCTGTCGAGAACCGTGAAGCCGTTGAACTGGCCGTCCAAGAGCGCCCGGTTGGCACCGAAGAACGCCACGGTGACATTGGTGGGATCGCTGGAACTTGAGCCGGAAAGATAGTCCGCGAGATTGAGGGTCGCCCGCTGATCTGGCGCGCCGGCAAAGCTCGGATCGTAGAGCTGGGGTGATTGCGGCGTTGGATTGCTGTTGTAAATCACGGAGCCAAGCTGTTGCGGCGACGTTCCGTAGATGTTCGATCCATACGCCGGCCCTAAGGGCGACGGAACGTCAAACCCCTTGGCCCAGCCCTGCAGGACTTCATATTCGGTATCTTTTGCCTTGCTTGTTTCCGCGGAAGTATCCCCCGGAAGATTGATTCCGAAATCGCCGGAGGTGAAGTTGATCAGATTAAGGCCGCTGCCGGACGTTTCCTCCAAATAGGTCGTGTCGCCTGCCGCAGTGTGCGCGTCCAGGGCCGATCCTGAATCGCTCGGCCCCCCGGCGCTCGTGATTTTATGACTGACGGGTACGAGAGCCAGCACGGGCATTCCGGTCGCGACCGAAAGATCATATTCGAAATTTTGGTTCGCCAGAGCATAGTTATCGTCTGTTTGGCTGACTTCGTTCCAAGTATTGTTGACCATCTTATTGGCGATGTACCACTGCTGTAAGTTGATGCCCTCATTTACCGCGAGCCAGGCACCGAGCGGATTTTCACCTTCTGCCATGGATTCCCGGAGCTCAGGTCCCCAAACAGATTCGGGTACGCCGGCATCCGCTCCAAGTAATATGTTCACATAATCGCCCCAGCTCGCGCTGGCATAGGCCGCCGCCGTGTAGCCGCTGTACTTTGCGAACGTCAGATAATGCAGCGGATCATGCATATCCGCTTCGATCGATTGCCATCCCCCAGCCTCGTCGGCGACAACATTGGGATCGGTGCTGGTGCCGGCATAAGCGCTGTCCATCCACGAACTACCGGACAGCGCAACTTGCGGCGCTCCCACAGCATCGTCGTTATAAGTGATCGTGCTGGTCGTGCTGGGATTCAACATGACGATGACCGGATCGTCTTTGGTCAAGCCGTAGTTTTGATCGACGTAGTCCTCCAGCTTCTTCATATCCAAATGCGTCAAGTTATCGCCGCTGATGCCGCTCATGTTCAGCTCGACGATGGTGACGGGCGAGGATGAACCGGACGACGATGAGCCGGAAGACGACGAGCTCGAACTGGTATCGATATTGAAGGTATTATTGCCTGCGCTGTCGTCCACCACGGTGAATGCCGCCTGATCGGCATTGGTGAAGGTGTAGGTGGCGCCGGCAGCGGGGGTGATGATGAGGTCGGTGCCTGGGCTCGCACTTCCAGACGCTCCGCCCGTTGCGCCGGAAGCACCAGATCCCGTGCCGTCCGCGCCGGTCGCGCCCGCATACGTCAACGTGATGTTCGTCGTCGCGTCATTGTCGGTGAGGATCTGATTGTTTCCCTTGCCGAGCGTGATGGTCTCGGTGCCGCCCGCGAGGATGAGATCGTCCCCACTGGCGGTCTTGACCGTGGCGCCGCCGATGATGATGTCATTGCCCTTGTCGCTGCCGGTCAGGGAGCCCTGACCGTCTGCGCCGACAAGCATCGCGCCACCGGGTGTGCCATCATTTGCGTTAGGCAGGGTTCCGGCGGCCGACAGATCGCCCCCGCCTAGCGCCACGTCGACTTGGGTGATGTCGTTGAGTTGCGTCAGCACCGAAGAGCTGAACCCGGCGAGGTTATTGGCGATCCAGGAATAAGTCGTATCCGAAAGACTCAAACGCGCGGAGATATTCGAAAGCACCCCGTCGAAAAAGTCACCGACGCCCACAATGGCTGTCGTATTCGGGCCGGATGAGTTCTGTTGGAATGTGGCGATCCATTTGCTTGGATCAAGATCGACTTTCAGGCTCGACCCATCGAGGTTAAACGCACCGCTTGCTAAACTCGTGTCCGTGTTGGCGTGGGCGGCCTGGTCGGCGGCAAACTGCACGGCGATTTCCATTAGCCCGGTGACCGGAGATAGCGCGGTCCCGGTGAGATCGGAAGACAGCAGGCCGGTGGACTCTCCGGCGGACTGCGCCAGACCTAAAGCATCCGCGTCATTGAACAGCGACTGAATGCCAGTGTCGCCGAACGGCATGGTGCCGCTGTCGATCGCCGAATAGGCGATGGCAGCCATCATTTTGGCGGACGCGCCATACCATTGGCCAGTTGTTTGTTTTAACCCGACCGCGTTGGCAATGTGGTCACTGTACAATGCGTCGTAGAGCGGTCTTCCAACACTTGCCCAATCGGTATCGTCCTTGAGATTGGCATAGAGGAGCATGACCATCAAAGACTGGCTGTGGAGATTTATTGAATCGACCAGGCTGCCCGAAAAATCGATGTGCGGGTCCAATGACTGAGAAACGACCGTGTTGTCTAAGGTGATGCCGCGAGCGGTTAAAGCCGAGGCGGTGACCGGATTCAGTTGCTGGGAAAGAAAATATTCGTAAGAGAACACCCCACTTGTCGCACGCAGTAGCGTGGCTATTTCGCCAGTCGTGATAAACTGTTGCACATTCGCGGATGAGGACGGCAGGGTTTCGTAACTGCGTCCACTCACAGGATCGTATCCAAGGAAAGCGAACAGAGGAGAGGACATTCCTTGAGAGAGGTCGTGGGAGACAACCTCTGCAACGACTGCAGTACCGAATGGAATGTTGTTGTAAACCTTCGCCTGCGCGCCCGTGAGATCGGCAACGAACCCCGCCAGACCACCGCCAAGCGAATGCCCCGTCAGCTCGATTTGTTCTCCGTTGACGCCGCCGGCAAAATTCAGCTGCACGTTCGTGTAAAAATCGAAGGCCATTTGAGCCTGGGTGGCGTTGGAAAATCCTCCGCTGAGCGTCCAGCCGTTAACTACGTCTTTCCAATCGGGGCCAGATGGAAATCTCGTGCCTCGGTACGAAATGACGAACTCGCCCTGCCATTCATAAGCGACGGCGTAGAACCCGGCGTTTTGGCTTTCTGAGTCGTCAGTCGCTACCTCAACGGTAGCGTCACCGATCTGTGTTCCCGGCGCGTCCGAGCTCCCTTGAAAGGTCATGCCGGGGCCATAGCCTCGGTTGTACGCGTCGAGTGCCAAAATCGCGAGAAAGAGGTCGGCTTCGGTTACCGTGCTCACGTTATTTGGTCCTTTCTAAATCGCCGGATTGGTCAAAGTCGGCTGCGCTCAGGGTGTTTGCGACGGTGTTCTTGTCGTGATATCGGCGACCATCCAACATCCCGCGGTAGTGCGCGGGCAACCAAGGCAGCTTGGTCAAGATGCCGGTCGTGATGGGCTCGTCGGTGCTCTCCAGTGTGATTTCGTTCCAGCTGACGTCTGGGCCCAACGTAGCCTGAAGATTGTTTGGATCGACTTCGATCACCGTGTTCGGGTCACTGATATCTGCGAAGGTCACGAGGTCCGGCAGATCATCCGGGGTGATCTTGTGCGGGCCGCGCATATCGGCGATGCGCGATATGTTCGCCATGAAATCCGGCAAAGGTGGTCCGTACAATTGCGCGAGCAGGTTGTCGCTCGGTCCCGCGTCGGGGGTCCAGCGCATTGCTTTGCCATATCTCGGGTGAAGCCGGCTCGTCAGCAACGCGATCAGAGGTCTCGCTCCCGGGCCAAGATCGAGATAGAGGGCCTCGCCACGGAGCTCCTGCATGACGCCTCTGTCGGGAAACGACACCGACCGAAACAGCACCTCAACGACACTCGACCCGCGCTTGACACCCGTTGGCGTGTTGACCGCAAGCGTTAACTTGTAGCGGTAGTTCTCGGTCCTGCCGCAAGACGGGAGCGCAAACGTCATGACAACCACGACCGCAAGCTTCACAAACATCCTTGGCTTTATCGCCCTGACTGACGCTTTCATCTCATCGTCCGCTTTGCCGCCCAAACTCTTGTAGGGCGCTCGACCTTACGCCGCGCCCGCCGTGCGCCGCGCGCGGAACTTCTTTTCCGCTGTCAGATCCGAATAGCTTCTCTGCTGCGAGCGCCCCGTTCCGCGATACTCGCGCGCTGTGTTCAGCCGGAAGCTTGCCGTCGCCGAGCAGGCGATCGCAGACGTCCCGGCATTCGGCGTAGCGGGAGGTCCAGTAGGCGCAGACTGCCAACTCGTCATTCAGCCCGTATTCGTAGATCCAGTCTTCGGGGAACAGTGCGTCGTCCGGCGGCGCCATCGTGAGGCCCTGCATCGCGAAGGCGTAGCCTTTTTCATAGAGGCCCTTCCTCCGACAGAAGCGCGCCGCGCCATGCAGCGCCTCGGCCCGGGTCGGGCAGATGGCCGTCGCGGCTTCATAGGTGGATATCACCTCTTTGCTGAGGTGGCCCATCGCCTCCATCAGCATGGCCGCGTTGAGGAGGCTCATGAACACCTCTTGCCGCCAATGGCCGAGGCCGGCCCGCCAGTAATACGTGCGGAGCGCGGCCTCGCGTTGGCCGCTATCGCGCAATGTATTGGCGAGATAGAACGCGTAGCGCGCGACCATCGCGGGATCGCGCTCCCTCGCCAACGCTTCAGTCAGTAAGCGAAGGTCGCGCTCATACTTGTGGATACGGTTCGCTCCACTCGCGTGATCGAGGAAGCTGATGTCATTCAGATGGCGCGTTTTGCCTTCTGCAACGTTGAGAAACTCGTGCGTTACTCCTCTGTAGCTCGCGCGGGCGTCACGTCGCAGCAAGCGGACGTTTCGATAGGTGATAGTGCTGCGCTGACGGACCTCGTAAGCCGTTGATGTCAAATCCCGTGCGAACGCGGGAGCGTGCACCAAAAGCTCCATATCGGCATCGGCCAGCAGCAGATAGTCGAACGGCAGGGCCGAGGCACGTGCGCGATCCAGGGCTGCGTTGCGGGCCTGGGCGAAATCGACGAACCGAATGCTGAATAGCTCACCCGGAATATCGCGGGCGGCGAAAAAGGAGCGGATGAAATCCTGTGTTCCGTCTGTCGATCCGGTATCGCCAATGACCCAGCAGGAAATATGTGGCGCGATAGTCTCCAGACAACGCTCGAGGTTCATCGCCTCATTCTTGACGATCATATTCAAGCAAAGCGCTTTGCCGGATTTCATTTTGCGATCACCCTCCCACAACGCGCGTCGCAAAGCCGTCGAACGCGCTTTTGATAGCTTGTTCAACCGTTGGCCGTTGGGGCAGCAGGCGTTTGCCGTAAGACAGGAGCGGCACGGACACGTGTCGCAGCCCCTGGATCATCGCGCTTGCTGAAGTGCGCCGGCGCCGGAGACCGTTCAAAAGGCTCAAACGCGCTCGCCCAAGCGAGGAGCCGAAGGCGGCAACCAACCGACCCGCCGGATTTAGCGGAGCATGCGCACATGTCTGCGATAGCTCATAAGTCTTGAGCGCAAACTGAATGCTCGCAGGAGCTAGAACAGTGTTGGCTGCTTCGCCAGCGCGGCCCGACCGTCGTCTTCCGCCAAACGCACCGAGCGGAGACAAATATTCCGCGATTCCGGTCTTCCGAGTGTCATACGCACCGTAGTGGTGAACTTTGAGACTATTTTCGCCGAGGAGCGCGCGGCGATGACAAAGCCTGTTTGATCTATCAACCCGGGCCGCGAAACCGACGCCGGCCGCAACGAGCGGGGTAACCGGGACCGAACAGTCAATCGACGCACGCTGCCGCATGCAAGCCATTCCAACTGCAGAGGCCGGTCAATTGGCTCAGCGTCGGCCAATCGATGGTGGCCTTTCTGTTCAGGCAAACTTCAAATCGTAGGGGCGTTGAGGATTGCCAGACAAAAGAACAGCGGGCCTCGCACCTAACGCGCGCCCGTTTGCAACCGCTCAATTATTAGCTTCCGCCCTCCAAGCCCGAAGCTTTGCCTCGTTCAACGTCGTACAACTCTACCGAGTTGGCAAATGAATTTTCAATGACCCAGACGTGCTACCAAAGTTTTCAACAGCACGTAGACCGACAGCATGCGACTTAGCGAAAACATTAATGCTATCTGCGTATCGGAACGCGCCAATTACCTCCGTCCTCGCGGTGGTATCGGCGACCAACGCGGAAGGCTCCAATCGGTTGCTGCCGTAACCAACCGCTTGCATACCGCTTTGATGCGCACGACGCCTCGAATGCTCGAAGATCACTGGTTCAGAAATGATGTTTTTCTAGGCGCAGGCTTTAAATCTCCACGGCCAACAAGTGTCGGTCTCGGTCAAAACCTGCCCGGCAATGACGAAGGAGGGCAATGCCGCAAGGTCGCAGAAGACCGGCGTCATCGTGGACCACCCATTATCACCACAGTTCGATTCCTTCGGGGGCAGCCGCCACAATTGCGCTGCCTGTATGCCTGAGAGCCTGCGAGTTTTACCCGATAGCCGACTCAGCTTGTTTTTGATTTTGATCGAATGCATGTGAGGCATCACGATTGCCGAGTTTGATATTGCATCCGCGCAGTTCCCTTGACGGGAGATGGATGGATCATGCCGCTGCGGCCTGTCGTTCGAGACTCGGAATTTTCTGCAGATGAAATTGAAGCCGTTCGCCGGCTTGTGGGCCATTCCATTGCCACTGTCGAACGCGAATTGATTCGTGAAACGCTGGTTCGGCGTGGGGGAAACCGAACGCATGCCGCGACTGTGCTCGGCATTTCGATCCGAGCGTTGCGAAACAAGATCCAAATCTACCGGAGGTGCGGCAGGGGAGTTCCGGAACCGAATCTCTGTATTCAACCGGTTTCTGACGCCGCTCCCGGCTTCTGATTGATCCGCTGCGCGACAGCGGCGAGTTCCCAACGGTTCCCAAAGCGCTGCGAAAGCAGCGCGCACAAAGCAAAGGGGGAGCGTGGATGACTGCGTGAAAGTTCCGTTTGTTGCAGCAACGATTGTCCACTGCAAAAAACGGCGGCGACGGTGGTTTAACTTGAGAATGCTCGCAAGGGTAGTTTAATGGGCGCGGGGTTCAACCTGTGGGGCAGGGGGCACTTCATGGATTTGCAAGAATGGTACGCATATTTCTGGCGGACCAACACGTTCTTATTCGCGGCGGCTTACGGACAATCGTTCGGGCCCGCATGGATTTCTCGATTTGCGGAGAAGCAGGTAACGGACGCGAAGCCGTCAAATTCGCCGTCGAGGCCAAGCCCGATGTCGTCATTATGAATATCAATTTGCCCGGCATTAACGGCATCGAGGCAACCCGGCAGATACGCAAAGCGGCACCACAAACGGAAGTCCTCATCTTCACTGCGGAGAGTAACGAAGATCTTATGCGCGAGGCCTTTCGTGCCGGCGCCCGGGGCTATCTGTTGAAGTCGGCATCGGATGAACAAATCATCGGGGCGATCGAGGCGCTGGCCCTCCATGAAAACTACTCATCGACCTCGATGGCTCTAAAACTGCTCGACACATTCGTCTCGCGCACAAACGGCGGAGCCGATACCAAACACTTGACTGATCGCGAGCGCGAAATTTTAAGGCTCATTGCGGAAGGCCATCGTGGCAGGGAGATCGCGCAGATGCTTGGCATCAGCCTAAGAACGGTCGAGACGCACCGGACGAATGGTATGCACAAGCTCAATTTGCACTCGATTGCCGACCTTGTGCGTTACGCCATACGAGAAAGGCTCATAGAGACTTAGCGGCTTGGGCGTTTGCGCCGCGCAAGCGGAACACACCGCGGTGACCTCAAGCTCTCTGAGGCGGCGTTTCTCAACGTCCCCAAAACGTCACGATGCCGCCCCCTATGACGATCAGCGCGCCACCTAACAGGACCGGGGGCGGCGGGACGGCGCCAAAAAAAGCAAAATTGACGATCTGCCAGACGACAAACAGGGTTGCGATATAGAGACCGACGACGCGGCCGAATTCCACGGGCGGCAGATTGACGAAAACACCATAGCCGAACAGCAGCGCCGCCCCGGCGAGAAATAGACCAATCCGAAAGGGAAGGTTTTCCTGGCGTAGACCAAGCCGCACGACGGCATCGCCGCACGATTCCAGCGTCGTGGCCACGAGCAGGAAGATAAAAATCGGAGGGATGAACCGGGACATATGCGCCTGAGAAATTACGCGATCCTGACCCGCAGACAAGGAAAATCGGTTAGCAGCCGGCGGTCGCGCATGCCGGTTAACGCGTGATCAGAACAGGGCGCCTGCGACGCAGGTCCGTTATGCCGCGCACCACAGACTTGGAGATTGCGATGGGGTTACCCGCGCGCGCCGACCTTGTCCTGCGTGTTGGTCTCGAAATCGCTGGCGCCATGCCGTTCGTGCAATTGTTCTTCAGGCGGCCCGCTGGTCCGATTGACCATCCGGCCGCGCTTGACGGCCGGTCGTTCGCCGATTTCTTTCGTCCAGCGCGTCAGGTTCTTATATTCGTGCGTCTGTAGGAACTTGCGCGGGTCGTTGTACGATGCGCCGTTCAACATACCGTTGCCGTACCACGGCCAGATCGCCATGTCGGCGATCGTATATTCGTCGCCGGCGATGAACCGATTGTCCGCAAGCTGGCGGTCGAGCACGTCGAGCTGGCGCTTCACCTCCATCGTAAAACGGTCGATGGCGTATTTGATCTTCACCGGAGCATAGGCATAGAAATGCCCGAAGCCGCCGCCGACATAGGGCGTCGAGCCCATTTGCCAGAACAGCCAATTCAGCGCCTCGGTGCGCTTGCCGCGATCCTTCGGCAGAAAGGCGCCGAATTTATCCGCCAGGTAGAGCAGTATCGAACCGGATTCGAACACGCGTTGCGGCGGCTGTTGGCTATAGTCCATGAGCGCCGGGATTTTGGAATTCGGGTTCACCCCGACAAATCCGCTGCCAAACTGGTTGCCTTCACCGATGCGGATGAGCCAAGCGTCATATTCCGCTCCGCTGTGACCGGCGGCCAGCAATTCCTCCAGCATGATCGTCACCTTGACGCCATTGGGCGTCCCCAGTGAATAGAGCTGCAGCGGATGCTTTCCGCGCGCCAACTCCTTCTCATGCGTCGCACCCGCGATAGGGCGATTGACATTGGCATAGCGCCAGTCGGGACTGTCGTTCTTCTCCCAGACCCAGACGTCCGGCGGCGTGTATTCAGGTGTGTCAGTCATGTTGGGCTCGCGTTTGTCGCTCGATAGGTCGGCCGAATGGATAGAGTGGCGAACGTGGGCTGTCCAATCATGGTTTAGGCGTGGTCATGTCATGCGGCGGCTGCCCCACCCGAATATCCGAAAGAATTCCCACCGCTTCATCCCGCCTGTTGATCGCCAAGAAACGACTGACCTGTGCTGGAAATCACGTTCTTTCTGCCCGATCTGCGGCAGATAACTAGACCAGTTCACGACACATCGACCAGAGGGAGCGTGTCATGAAGTTACTGATGATTGCGGCCCTGCTTGGAGTGTTTTTCACCTCGCAGGCATTCGCGGCGGTTGACCCCGCGCATTGCCCGTATCAAGCCAAACGCCATTTGGCGTGCCAAGATCAGCCGGTCGAGTAAGCCAACCGCTGGCCGCGCTTTGGCCAAGCAGCAGCAGAACTAATTCGATCTGCCAATGCTTAGCGTACCTGGCGCAAGCATTATTTGGCCGCCGTCGGGAACGCCGGTAATTTTTCAATGTCGCGCGCGTCGTGCTGGATGATCAGCGTGGCCTTGAAAGTTGCCACGATCCCCTTCAACCGCCCGATCGAAGCCAGCGTTTGCGAGCGATCGAAGTTGAACCAGGGCACGCCGTTGTTTTCGTAATTCTCGCGGAAGTGCACGGCATCGCCTGAGATCACCACATTGCCCATCTGCGGCAGCTTGACCAAGAGGCTGTGATGGCCCGGCGTGTGTCCCGGGGTACTCAGCATAATCACGCTGCCGTCGCCGAACACATCCTTGTCGTTTGGCTGCGGCTCCACCTTGTTGTCGCCTTTGATCCAGCCCTCGAACGGCTTGAAGTTGACGCCGGCGGCCGGATTCGGCGCGGTGATCGCGTTCCAGTCGCCGAGACCGATCAGCAGCGTCGCCTTCGGAAACGACGCAACCTGACCGGTATGGTCTGCGTGGTAATGGCTGATGCCGACATAGGTGATCTGCTCGGGCTTGACGCCGATCTTGTCCAACTGATCGACGATACTCACCTTCGGCGCCACGTTGGGCGCGGTCATCGAATGACCGGTATCCCAGAGCAAGTATTGGTCGCCGTGTTTGATGAGGTAACAGCTGTAGACGAATTGAAGTTTCAAATCGCCGTAGGAGAACGTGTCCGAGAAACGCTCATTGACCGCGGTCGGCGCCTGCGGCGTGCCGCAGTCAGCAAGACGCATGAGCGACACCTCCGCCGCGGCTTGCGCCGGGGTCTGGAGAGCCAACAGGCCGGTGCAGAGCCCGGCCACGATCAAAGTCGAAAGTCGGCGCATTATATCTCCCTCCCTTGAATTTAAGGCCTGTATTGTAACCCCGCTCGCTTCCATTCATTCGGCTTTGATGTCGGCGAATTTGATCACCTTGGCCCACTTGTCGATTTCGCTCGCAATGAACTTGCCAAACTGGGCCGACGTCATCGGACTAGGTACGACGCCAACGGCGAGAAGCTTCGACTTCACGCCGGGGTCAGCCAGGCCGGCATTCATTTCCTTGTTGAGCTTGTCGATGATTGCGACCGGTGTGCCGGTCGGAGCGCCGATGCCGTACCAGCCGCTCGCCTCGTAGCCTGGCACGAATTCGGCCAGCGCCGGCACATCCGGTAATGCTTCGGAACGGGTTGCCGAGGTTACCGCGAGCGCCCGCAGTCGGCCATCACGGACAAATTCGATGACTTGCGGCAGAGGGCTGAAATACATTTGCACCTGGCCGGACATCAGGTCGGGAACCAAATTGCCGCGATAGGGGACGTGAACGAGCTTGATGCCGGTCATCATCATGAGCATTTCACCGACAACGTGCGGCGAAGTCCCGACGCCCTGCGAGCCCATATTGATCTTATCGGGATTTGTCTTCGCGTAGGTGATGAGTTCGGGGACCGTTTTTGCCGGGAACGACGGAGTGACCGCCAAAACGAATGGCGTGGCGCCGATGAATCCGACTGGGACGATATCTTTCGTGAAATCGAAATTGAGATTTTGATAAAACGTCGCGTTGATCGCATTCGTTGAGACGGTGACCAGCAATGTGTACCCGTCGGGCGCCGCTTTGGCGACCATTTCGGTGCCGATGTTACTGGACGCGCCCGGCCGATTGTCGACGATGAATTGCTGTCCGAGATGGTCGGACCACCATTGGCTCACCAGCCGTCCAGTAATGTCGGGCCCGATGCCGGCCGGGAAGCCGACGATGACGCGCACCGGCCGGGTCGGATAGTCGGCCGCATGCGCCAACGAAAATGCATCGAGCGCCGCCGCGGCCACTGCCAATTGCAGAAATTCACGACGAAGTAAGTGCATGGCCGCCTCACCGATGCTTGATCGCAAATATAGTCGCATCTGGTCAGACGAGTGCTAGGAGCGCAAGGGGGCATGTCCGCTGAGGGTCATTGGAGGACATCTGGCCAACCAACGCTAAGGTCCGCTATACGGCGGTCAGAGGAAATATCTAGATGAGCAATTTGCCAGAGAACTACGCG
>Ga0102924_1002726_pt1 | contig 18999 bp, 15 predicted proteins | sample PaiPotPPM11metaG_FD_80116 | JGI IMG/M metagenome (GOLD analysis project Ga0102924, IMG submission 80116) | Iron sulfur acid spring bacterial and archeal communities from Banff, Canada, to study Microbial Dark Matter (Phase II) - Paint Pots PPM... ...
AGCCGGCGCCGTCCGCGACGGCCGGCCGGAGGCTGGCCCGAGCGGATGGCGCGCGGGGGGGTCTGGGGGGGTCGTCCCCCCGAGGCAAGCACAGCGGGGGGTCGAGCAGGTGCAGGGTGGCGGCGTCGGCGTCGAGTTCGGCCGCGACCCCGATCGGGAACGTCTGGAAATACCCGCCGTGGCCGACGTTCGCCCAGGCGATCATCGGCACCCCGAGGCCGCCGAGCCGCTCGGCCAGGACCTCCTCGACCCGCTCGGGCTCGCCGCAGCCGGCGAACGTTCCGGCCACGATCCCGGCCACGCCGTCGAGGTACCCCGCGCGGCGCAGCTGGGTGAGCATCCGGTCCAGGCGGTAGGGCTCCTCGTTGGTGTCCTCCACGAGCAGAATCCCGTCCCGCGCGGGCCACGAGGTGCCGGTGCCCAGCGAAGACGCCAGCAGGCACAGGTTCCCGCCCAGCGTCACGCCCTGGGCGCGCCCGCCGGCCAGGCAGGAGGCCCCCGGGTAACGGAGCTCGGTGGCCTGCTCGGGACGCATCAGCGCCCGGATCATCGAGCCGAACGAATAGTGCCCGGACGGGCCGGCCGAGACCAGGTTGGGGGTCATCAGCGAGGCCCAGCCGAGCTTGCTCGCGGCCGCCTCGAGCACCGCCGTTACGTCGGAGTAGCCGGCCAGCACCTTCGGCGCCAGCCCGGCCAGGCCCGCCCAGTCCATGGCCTCCAGCGTGCGCTGCGCGCCGTAGCCGCCCACCGCGAAGATGATGCCCGCGATGCCCGGATCGGTCAGCGCGGCGCGCAGGTCCGCGGTGCGCATCCGGTCGTCGCCCGCGAGGTAGCGGCGCATCGACCCGCGGTCCTGCGCCGACGGGTACAGCACCGGGTCCAGGCCGGCGAACCGCAGCGTGTCCAGGCCGATAGCCAGGCGCGCCGGGTCGGCCGGCCCGCTGACCGACAGCACGGCGACCCGGTCGCCGGGGCGCAGCGCCGGAGGGCGCGCCAGCGAATCCATGGGTTGCCGTATATCACGTCCGGTTCTCCCGGCCGCACCGGGCCGGCCCACCCCGGCCCGACGCGTTCTGAATCCGTGTTTGACCTGGACCGGAAATTGGGAAACTCTTCAGACGTGGCACAGATCGACCCCCCGGCCGACGCCATCGTCGGCGACTGGCTCACCGTTCCCGAGGTCGCCGAGCGGCTCGGGCTCGCCGTGAGCCGAGTCAAGCAACTCCTGCGGGACCGCAAGCTGCTCGCGGTCCAGCGCCCCAGCGGCGTGTTCAGCGTGCCCGCGGCCTTCCTCGACGGCGACCAGGTCGTCCGGGGCCTGCACGGCACGCTCACCTTGCTCTTCGACTGCGGCTTCGACGAGGCCGAGGCGCTGCGCTGGCTGTTCACGGCCGACGAGACGCTGCCCGGCTCGCCGATCCAGGCCATCGCGGAGCACCGCGGCACCGAGGTGAACCGGAGGGCTCAGGCGCTCGCGTTCTGAGCCCCCGCGCGCTGGACCCGTCCGGGCAACTTGGCTACATTTGCTCCGCCAGAGCATCTCTTGCCCGGGACGGCGTGCCGCATGGTGTCGGAACTTCAGGCTGCGGATCCTCGACAGATCGGGCCGTACTCGCTGCTGCGCCGGCTCGGCGTCGGCGGCATGGGCCGGGTCTATCTGGGCCGGTCGGCCGGCGGCCGCCTGGTCGCGGTGAAGGTCATCCGCAGCGAACTCGCGGACGACCCCAGCTTCCGGGCCCGGTTCAGCCACGAGGTGGCCGCGGCGCAGAAGGTCAACGGCCTGTACACCGCGCTGGTGGTCGACGCCGACCCGAACGGGCCGATGCCCTGGCTGGCCACGGCGTACGTCCCCGGGCCGTCGCTGGCCGAGGCGGTCGCCGCGCACGGGCCGATGCCCGAGCCGATGCTGCTGGCGCTGGCCGCGGCGCTGGCCGAGGGGCTGGCCGCGATCCACGCGGCGGGCGTGGTCCACCGCGACCTGAAGCCGTCGAACGTCCTGCTGGCCGCGGACGGGCCGCGGGTCATCGACTTCGGCATCTCGCGGGCCGCGGAGGCCAGCGCGCTGACCGGGACCAACCTGCTCATCGGCTCGCCCGGGTTCATGTCGCCCGAGCAGGTCCACGGCCTCGACGTCGGGCCGCCCAGCGACGTCTTCAGCCTGGGCGCGGTGCTCACGTTCGCGGCCACGGGCGAGGGGCCGTTCGGCGTCGGGCCCACCCCGGCCTTGCTCTACCGCATCGTCCACGCCGCGCCCAATACCGGGAGGGTCCCCGGCGCGGTCCGCCCGATCGTCGAGCGGTGCCTGGTCAAGGACCCGCAGCAGCGGCCGCCCGCGGCCCGGCTGCTGGCCGAGATCGGCCTGACGCCGCTGGTGGCCAACTGGGTGCCGCCGCCCGTCACGCCGCCGCCCGCGGCCGTCCCCGACACGCCGCCGCGCGGCCCGGCCGGCCCGGTGACCGTGACCTCGCCCCGGCCCGCGCCCGGTTACCCGGCGGGAGCGGCCAGCCATCCCGCGCCGGGCTACCCGGCGCCCGGCCACCCGGTGGCACCGGGCTACGCGGGGTACGGCCCGCCGCCCGCGCCGGGTTATCCCGCGCCTGGCTACCCCGCCGCGGGCTACCCCGCGCCGCCCGGCTACCCGGCGGCGGGACCGCCCACGCCCCCGCCGGGTTACCCGGCCGAGGCCGGGCGCACCCGCGAGCACCCGCGGCGCTTCAGCCGGTCCCGCCTGGCCTGGGCCGGCGGCGGGATCCTGGTCGCGGCCTGCGTCGCGGCGGCGGCCGTGCTGCTGGCCGTCCGGCCGGGCAGTTCGCCGCCCCGGCGGCCCCCGGCCGTGGTCTACAACGCGGCCCTCAGCCAGGTGATGAACCCGTCCGCCCGCAAGGGCGGGACGATCGTCTACGACAACGGCTCCCAGCCGGACTCGACCGACCCCGGCAACACGTACGCCGCGTTCAACTGGGACTTCACCCGGCTCTACACGATGACGCTGATGACGACCAAGTCGTGCCCGGGCGCATGCGGCCTGCAGGTGGTCCCCGACCTGGCGGCCGCGCCCGGCTCGATCAGCGACCACGGGCTGACCTGGACCTACCACATCAAGCGCGGCGTGAAGTTCGAAGACGGAACCACGGTCACCACGCAGGACATCAAATATGCCATCGAACGTACGTTCGCCCGGACGGTGCTCCCGAACGGGCCGACGTACTTCGAACAGCTCCTGGGCGGCAACGCGGCCGTGTACCCGGGGCCGTATCAGGACCGGACCGCGAACCTGATGGGCCTCACCGCCGTGGGCACGCCGAACGCGACCACGATCGTGTTCCACCTGGCCCACCCGTTCGCCGACTTCAACTACGTGGTGGCGATCCCGCAGACGGCCCCGGTGCCGCCGGACAAGGACACGGGCTCGAGCTACCAGACCCTCCCGCTCTCCACCGGGCCGTACAAGTTCGCCAGCTACCAGCCCGGCCGGCAGCTCACGCTGGTGCCGAACCGGTACTGGAACCCCGCGACCGACCCGAACGCGGCCCAGCTGGCCAGCAAGATCATTGTCAACCTGGACGTGAACCTGACGACCCTCGACCAGCAGTTGCTCGGCGGGTCCGTCCAGATGGACCAGTCCGGCGGCGGCGTCCAGTCCGCGACGCGCGGCAAGATCCTCTCCAGCCGGCGGCTGAAGGCGCACGCCGACGACGCGATCACCGGGTCCATGCCGTTCACGTACATCAACACGAAGGTCGCGCCGCTGAACAACGTGCACTGCCGGATGGCGGTCGAGTACGCGGCGGACAAGACCGCCCTGCAGGCCGCGTACGGCGGCCCGGCGAGCGGCGACATCGCGAGCACGGCCATGCCGCCGGACATTCTCGGCTACCGGAGTTTCGATCTCTACCACGCGCTCAGCCAGCCGGGCGGCGACCTGACCGCGGCGCGCCAGGAACTGGCCGCCTGCGGGCACCCGCAGGGGTTCAGCACCGGCGTCGCCTACCGCAACGATGACGCGGCTGAGACGGCCGCGGCCACCGCGCTGCGTGCCGGGCTGGCCCGCGTCGGGATCACCGTCGCGCTGCACGGCTACCCGTCGGGGGAGTACTTCGACAAGTTCGCGGGCGTGCCCGCGTACGTGCACAGCCACGACCTCGGGCTCGCCTTCGGGGACTGGCTGGCCGACTGGCCCGACGCCTGGGGCTGGTTCGACGACATCGCCGACGGCAACGCGATCTACTCGTCCAATAACATCAACATCGCCGAGCTGAACGACCCGGTGGTGAACGGCGACCTGGCCGCGATGCAGCGGGCGACCCGCGCCTCGGTGCGGAACGGCTACGCCAGCCAGATCGACCTGCGGGTGATGAACGACGCCGTCATCCTGCCCGCGGTCTACGCCAAGGTGCTGCTGTACCGCAGTCCCGGCCTGACCAACGTCTACGTCTCGCGGTACTTCGGCATGTACAACTACGCCGTGCTCGGCCGGAGCTGAGCGCCGTCCGGGGACCGATACGATCGGGGCATGACGCAGGACCAGCCGGTCCCGCCGGGCATCGACCCGGCCCGGCCGAGCCCGGCCCGCCTGTACGACTACTACCTGGGCGGCACGGACAACTTCCCGGCGGACCGGGAGGCGGCGGAGGTGATCCGGGCCCGGATGCCCGAGCTGGCCGACGCGGCGTGGGCGAACCGGGGGTTTCATCAGCGGGCGGCGCTGTGGATGGCGGGCTCCCGCGGCATCCGCCAGTTCATCGACATCGGGTCCGGCCTGCCGACGCAGAACAACACCCACCAGGCGGTGCAGAAGGCGGCCGCCGATGCCCGGGTGGTCTACGTGGACAACGACCCGCTGGTGCGGGTGCACGCGAACGCGCTGCTGACCGGCGAGGGCAGCACGCGGGTCATCACGGCCGACCTCCGCGACCCCGGCAGCGTGCTGGGCCATCCGGAGCTGCGCGAGCTGATCGACCTCCGCCAGCCGACCGGGCTGCTGATGACGGCGGTGCTGCACTTCGTGGCCGACGGCTCGAACCCGCGCGGGCTGGTGGCGCGGTACGCGGCCGCGCTCGTGCCGGGGAGCTACGTCGCGCTCAGCCACATCACCGCCGACCAGAAGCCGCCCGCCGCGGTCCAGGCGATCCTCGACATCTACGCGAACGCGACCGAGCAGATCTACATGCGCACCCGTGCCCAGGTGGAACGCCTGTTCTCCGGGCTCGACCTGGTTCCGCCGTACGAGGGCGCCCCGGCCGCCGTGACCTACGTCGGCGAGTGGGGCGCGGAGGATGCCCGGCTGGCGGACAGCGACGGATCACGCTGGTGCTACGGCGGGGTGGCCCGCCGACCCTGAGGCCGGCCGGTCACCAGGCCGCGTCGCTGTAGGTCGGCGCCGAGGGCCCGGGCAGCGCGGTGAACGCGCCGTTGTCCAGCCGGCCGAAGCGCATGCAAGTCACCAGCGACTGGCTACCGGTGGTGTTGACTCCCCATACCTGGCAATTGCCGATGGAGTTGAACGGCCACGACGCGCCCGGGAGGCCGAACTGCCGGTACGGGACCTGGTGCGTGAAGTACAGAGCGAGCACCCGGCCGGTGCCGGGAGCGAGGGCCGCCAGCCGCCACCAGATGATGCCGCCGTGGCGCGGACCGGGAACGTTCCTGGCCGCCGCCACGATGATCACTTTCCCGTCCGGGGAGGTGATCGCCGCCACGAGCAGCCCGAGCTGCCCGCCGCCGGTGGCGATCACCCGGGAGGCCAGCAGGTCGCCGTCCGGGCCGGTCGTGTCGAGCAGCCGCACCTGCGAATCCCAGGAGTAGCCGCCCTGGCCGCCCGCGCCATGATCCCACCACAGGAAACTCAGCGTGCGGCCGTCTGCGCTCCAGCTCGGATCGGCCGAGAGGCCTACGCCGCGGGCCCGCCAGGTCCGCGTGGCGCCGTCGCGCAGGGAAATGATCTGGATCTCGCCGGACGGGCCGGGCGAGCTGGTGGTCGGGTCGATGGTGACAGCCAGCCACGCGCCGTCCGGGGACACGGCGAGCCCGCTGACAAAGGCGCCGCCGGACAAGCCCTGCCCCGGATGGATGCTCAGCACGGCCAGGCGGGCCGAACGGCCGTCGGCCGAGACCCGCAGCCGGTAGACGCGGTCGGCTGTCCGGTACCGCGGCAGGCTCGTGCCCACGTAAAAGAAGAAATCCCGGCCGCTGGGTGACCCGGCCACCTGGACGGGCTGGATCGAGGAGGGGAGCCGTACGGAGCTGAGCGTCCGGCCGCTTCCCGAGTCATGCACCTGCACGATCTCGCCAGGACCGTGGTACTCGATCGTGACGTAGAAGGGCGGGCGGCCTGCGGCGGCCGCCGGGGCCGGGCTTCCGGCTCCCGTGCGGGTGGCCAGGGTCAGGCCCGCGACCATTGCCAGGACGGCGGCCACCGCCGCGACGGGGGCCAGCCGGCGCCGCAGCGCGGGCCGCAACACTGGCTGCGGGGCAGCCGGGTGCCCGGAGCCGCGAGCTGCGGGCAGGCCGGGGGCAGGGCCGACGGCCCCGGCCGAATCGCCGCGCGGCTGCCCGACGATCTGCTGGTAGATCTCCCGGCCAAGCGGCTCGGCCCAGCCGGAGCCGGCGGCGTGGCCCGGCAGCGGGTTGGCCGGCGCCATCATCGACCGCACGTGCTCGGTGAGCGGTTGCGCACGCCTCACAGCGCCTCCTCCGTCCGCATAACTACGCGGTCGTCCGGGCCCGAGTCGGACGGCCGGTTACCCGCCGCGGACCCGGCGGGTCCGCCCGGTTCCAGGGAGCGGGCCAGGCGGCGGCGGGCGCGGTGCAGCCGGACGGACATGGCCGTCCGGCTGCACCCCATGGCCAGCGCCGCGCCGGCCACGCTGAGCTCCTCCCAGCCGACCAGGCGGAGCGCCTCCTGGTCGGCCTCGGGAAGACCGCGCAGGGCCTGCTCGACCCGGGCCCGTTCGGTGATGGCGTCGGCCGGGTCCGGCTGCGCCGCGTGCGGGCGCTGGTGCGCCAGCCGGGCGGTGACCCGGTCCGCGCGCCGCCGGGACCGGTCCGCGTTGGCCAGCGTCCGGCGGGCCACCGCGTACAGCCAGGGCTCGGCCTCGCCGGCTCGGCCGGGCACCGCGTCCAGCCTTCGCCAGGCCACCAGGAACGTCTCCGCGACCACGTCACGCGCCGTGTCGGGGTCGGTCCGGCGGATCGCGTAGCGCATGACCGCGTCGTAATGCCGCTGGTACAGCTCGGTGAACCGTTGCCGCGGATCCACGTCATCAGCCTCCGGGTGCTTCGCGGGCGAATACCCAGCTATGTCCGGCACCAGGGGTTCCCTTACGGCCTGGGCCAGGTCCGGCCGCCGGGCCTCGCAACCGGGCCGCCCGGGCCGGGGGCAGTGCCATAATCTGGAACCATGCCGCGTCCGCTCCGCGCCACGCCAGCGATCAAGGACCTGCTGGCCTCCGGCGCCGAGTCCTTCTCCTTCGAGTTCATGCCGCCCAAGACCGAGGCGGACGAGCTGAAACTCTGGCGGGCGATCCGCGAGCTGGAGCCGCTCCGGCCGACGTTCGTCTCGGTGACGTACGGGGCGGGCGGCTCGACCCGCGACCGGACGGTCCGGGTCACCGGCCGGATCGCCGACGAGACGACGCTCACCCCGGTCGGGCACTTCACGGCCGTGAACCACTCGGTGGCCGAGCTGCGCCACGTGATCGGCTCGTACGCGGACGTGGGCGTGCGGAACGTGCTCGCCCTGCGCGGGGACCCGCCGGGTGCGCCCGGCGACGAGTGGGTGCCGCATCCTGAGGGGCTGGAGTACGCCGACCAGCTCGTCCGCCTGATCAAGGCGTCCGGTGACTTCTGCGTCGGGGTCGCGGCCTTCCCCGAGGGCCATCCCCGGTCGCCCGACCTGGACTCGGACGCCCGGTACTTCGCGGCGAAATGCCGGGCCGGGGCGGACTTCGCGATCACCCAGATGTTCTTCTTCCCCGAGGATTACCTGCGGCTGCGCGACCGGGTGGCGGCGCTCGGCTGCCACGTGCCGATCATCGCCGGCATCATGCCGATCACCAGCGCGACGATGATCGAGCGCATGGTGGCGATGTCCGGGGCGCGGTTTCCCGACTGGCTGGCCGCGCGGCTGCGCGCGGAGGCCGGCGATCGCGCGGCCGTGCGGAAGATCGGCGTGGAGTTCGCCGCGGGCATGTGCGACCGGCTGCTGGCCGAGGGCGTGCCGGGACTGCACTTCTACACGCTGAACGGCTCGCGCGCCACACAGGAGATCTACCAGTTGCTGGGGCTCGGCGAGCGCGCCCGCCGCGCGGCGGCCGGGCGCAGCGGGAGCGCCGCGCCCATGACCGCGTACGGGACGGGCGCGCCGGGGAAGCTGTAGCTGGTCAGCAGGTCGGCGAAGCCGAGGCCGCGGTACAGCCGCCGGGCCGGCGAGTCCGCGTCCTGCGTGGAGAGCACCGCGGTGCGCTCCGGCCGCCCCTCGGCCAGCCCGAGCACCAGGCTGCGGCCGATGCCGCGGCGGTGGAAGTCCGGGTGCACGTGCACCTCGGCGATCTCGAGCGAGTCGTCGAGCCAGGCGCCCGCGACCTCCGCGCCGGTCCGGGCGGTGAGCGCGGCGGCCACCACGTCGTGCCACCACTGGCCGTCCGCTCCGCAGAAGCCGTAGCTGAACCCGATGATCCGGCCCGGCCCGGCCTCCCGGCCGTGGCCGTCGCCCGGGCCCAGCCCGTCCTGCGCCACAGCCAGCGCGCGGAAGCCGCGGTAGCTGGCGTGCTGCTCCATGATCGAGCGCCGGCCGGGGAGCTGCTCCGGATCGGGCCGCATCGCGGCCGCGTATACCCCGGTCAGCGCGTCGAGTTCGGACACGAAGACCGCCCGGCTGAGTTCCCGCGGCGGGGTAGGCCACTGCACGGCGGCCAGCGTATGCCAGCGCTGGGCCGCCCGGGTTCGTCGCCCCCGCGGTTCGGCGGGGCGCCGTTTTGTCGGACCCATCTTGTAACTTCGAACGCAGGTGCAATTGGCTGGACAGTCGAGCGAACCTATGTTCGAATAACTGGAGAAGCAGGCCATCCGGCGGGACCGGATCCCCCGCGGGCCGCCGGGTCGGCGCTGACCGGGCGGGGCGTGGGGAAGCGCTTCCGCCCGGTCAGGGCGGGGTGCCACCCGGGCGCCGCTGATAGGAGGAATCGCAGTGGGAACAGCTGCTACGAGCACGACCGCGCAGGCGGGCAGTGACGGGAGCGCCGCCCGGCCCCGGTGCCGGGTCGCGCCGTCGGCGCTGGCCCTCCTGGAGTCGGCCCGGTACGGGCTGGCGGCCGCCGAGGGCGAGGCCTCGGCGGGGGCGAAGTACGTGTCAGCCCACCTGGCCGCGCTCCGGGCCGCGGCGGCGGTCGTGGCGGCCCGGGCCGATCCGGGTGCCTCGACCCGCCGCCGGAAGCCGCTGAGCGTGTGGGAGCTGCTGCCGAAGGTGGAGCCTGCGCTGTCGGAGTGGGCGGCGTTCTTCGCCGCGGGCGCGGCCAAGCGGTCGGCGGCCGAGGCCGGGCTGCCGCGCGCGGTCTCGCTGCGTGAGGCCGACGACCTGCTGCGCGACGCGGAAACGTTCCTCTCACTGGCCGAGAACGCGCTCGGGGTGTCGGCTCAGCCGCTGCTGCCGCTGCTGACCGCGGGATAGCGGGCCGGCCTTCGCGGCCGGCCCGGCGGGCCTGGCGGGCCTGGCGCGCCGCGGCGTGCGCCGGCCGGCTCAGAACGTCTCGATGGCTCCCCGGGCGTCGGAGTCCAGGATCCCCCAGCTGATCAATTCCTCGGTGAGGTCAGTCGGCGTCTTGTCGTAAATAACGGCCAGGGAGCGCAAGTCCTCCTGGCGGATCGACAGCACCCGGCCGTTGTAGTCGCCCCGCTGGCTCTGGATGGTCGCCACGTAGCGCGCCAGCGGCCCGGCCTTGTCCTTGGGCAACTGGGCCATGCGCTCCAGGTCGATCACAAGCTTGGGCGACGGTGCGAGCAGCGTGGGCAGCACATCCCCCGGGAGCAGCTCGGACACGGGAACCCCGTAAAACTCGGCCAGCTCGGCCAGCTTCTGCACGGTCACCGAGCGATCGCCGCGCTCGTAGGACCCAACGACAACGGCCTTCCACCGTCCGCGAGATTTCTCCTCAACTCCGTGCAGCGAGAGCCCTTGCTGGGTGCGGATCGCGCGCAGCCGCGCCCCGAGAGTCTTCGCGTAGTCAGATGGCATGATCTCCGGCCCCCTGGCCTTGTCGTTGACGATAGTGGTGGTTACGCACAGTGACGGTAGGCCGCGAGGCCGACAAGGTCAAGCCGAATGGCAAAAAGCGGATGAACTTACGCGCGGTGGCGCATCGCCGGTACGTTAGCCGGCCGTCCGTTCCAGGTCACGCGGAGCCCGGCGGGGCCGTGATTTGATCGCGTCGCGGGCCGGGCCCGCGCGGCGCCCGGCTGGCCGACATTCCGCTAGATCCGGATATCGTGTGACAAAAGTCACTCGCCGTCACGCCACGTACAGGCGAGTTGCCCGGCCCATGCCCTCCTGGCTGGTACGGTGGTCCGAACTGACGTCCTTTAAGGCCCGTCCGGTGAGGCGGGAAAGGAGGTCCCATGGTGCATGCCGCCGATCAGGCCGCGCGCGGGGAGCCGCGGCGCGGCGACCGGGAGCCCGCCCGGGCCGTCTTCGAGCCCGAGGAGATCAGGCGGGCGCTGACCCGGATCGCGCACGAGATCCTGGAACGGACCAACGGCGGCGACGACGTGGTCCTGCTCGGCATCCCGACCCGGGGCGTTCCGCTCGCCCACCGGCTGGCCGAACGGCTGGAGCAGGTCGAGGGCCGCCCGGTCCCGGCCGGGTCGCTCGACATCACGATGTTCCGCGACGACCTGAGGCTGCGGCCGGCCCGGGCGCTCGGGCACACCGAGGTCCCCGCGGCCGGCGTCGACGGCCGGATCGTGGTCCTGGTCGACGACGTCCTCTACTCCGGCCGCACGGTCCGGGCCGCGCTGGACGCCCTGGGCGAGCTCGGCCGCCCGCGCGCGGTCCAGCTTGCCGTCCTGGTCGACCGCGGGCACCGCGAGCTGCCGATCCGGGCCGACTACGTGGGCAAGAACCTGCCCACGTCACAGCGCGAGACGGTCCGGGTGCTGCTCACCGAGGTCGACGGCGAGGACGCGGTGCTGCTGAGCGCAGTACCGCTCAGCACGGGGCCGCTAACCACGGGGCCGCTGACCACGGGGCCGCTAACCACGGGGCCGCTAACCACGGGGCAGGAGGGGTCATGATCCGCCACCTCATCTCGGCCGGGGACCTGAGCCTCGACGAGGCCCTGCTCATCCTGGACACCGCCGACGAGCTGGACCAGATCGCCGAACGGCCGGTCAAGAAGCTGCCCACGCTGCGCGGCCGCACGGTCGTCAACCTGTTCTTCGAGGACTCCACGCGGACCAGGATCTCCTTCGAGGCCGCCGCCAAGCGGCTCTCCGCCGACGTGATCAACTTCTCGGCCAAAGGATCCAGCGTGGCCAAGGGGGAGAGCCTCAAGGACACCGCGCTGACCCTGCAGGCCATGGGGGCCGACGCGGTGGTGATCCGGCACGGCGCCTCGGGCGCGCCGCACCGGCTCGCGGGCTGGGTGCGCGGCAGCGTGGTGAACGCCGGAGACGGCGCCCACGAGCACCCGACCCAGGCGCTGCTGGACGCGTTCACCATGCGCCGCCGGCTGGGCCGGCTCGAGGGGCTGCGGGTCAGCATCGTCGGTGACGTGCTGCACAGCCGGGTGGCGCGGTCCAACGTGCTGCTGCTCAGCACGCTCGGCGCGGAGGTCACGCTGGTCGCGCCGCCGACCCTGCTCCCGGTCGCGGTGGGCAGCTGGCCCTGCTCGGTCGGCTACGACCTGGACGCGGCGCTGCCCAAGGCCGACGTGGTCATGATGCTGCGGGTCCAGCAGGAGCGGATGAACGCGGCCTACTTCCCGACCGTGCGCGAGTACAGCCGCCGGTACGGGCTCGACGCCAGCCGGATGGCGCTGCTCCCCGAGCACGGCATCGTGATGCATCCGGGGCCGATGAACCGGGGCGTGGAGATCGCCGCCGAGGTGGCCGACTCGGTCCGGTCCACGATCGTCGAGCAGGTGGCGAACGGGGTCAGCGTGCGGATGGCCGTGCTCTACCTGCTGCTGGGCGGATCGGGGGCGCAAGCATGACCGGTACCTGGCTGATCAGGGGAGCCCGGCCGCTGGGCCGCGAGCCAGCCGACGTGCTGATCGCCGACGGCGTGATCACCGAGATCGGGGCCGGCCTGGACCACGCGGGCGCGCAGCGGGTGGACGCGGGCGGGCTGATCCTGCTGCCCGGGCTGGTCGACCTGCACACGCACCTGCGCGAGCCCGGCCGGGAGGACGCCGAGACCGTGCTGACCGGCACCGCGGCGGCCGCGCTCGGCGGCTTCACCGCGGTGCACGCCATGGCCAACACCGACCCGGTGGCCGACACCGCGGGCGTGGTGGAGCAGATCTGGCGGCTCGGCCGGCAGGCGGGCCGCTGCGACGTACAGCCGGTGGGCGCGGTCACCGCGGGCCTGGGCGGCAGCCGGCTGGCCGAGCTCGGGGCGATGGCCGACTCGGCCGCGCGGGTCCGGGTGTTCTCCGACGACGGCCGGTGCGTGCACGACGCGGTGCTGATGCGCCGCGCGCTGGAGTACGTCCGGGCGTTCGGCGGGGTGATCGCCCAGCACGCCCAGGAGCCCCGGCTCACCGACGGCGCCCAGGTCAACGAGGGCGAGATCTCGGGCCGGCTGGGCCTGACCGGCTGGCCCGCGGTCGCCGAGGAGGCGATCGTGGCCCGCGACTGCCTGCTCGCCGCGCACGTGGGATCGGCGCTGCACGTCTGCCATGTGTCCACGGCCGGCTCGGTCGACATCATCCGGTCGGCCAAGGCCAAGGGATGGCAGGTCACGGCCGAGGTGACCCCGCACCACCTGCTGCTCACCGAGGACCTGTGCGCGGGCTACGACCCGGTGTTCAAGGTCAACCCGCCGCTGCGCACCGCCGAGGACGTGGCCGCCCTGCGGGCCGGGCTGGCCGACGGGACGATCGACTGCGTGGCCACCGACCACGCCCCGCACCCGCTGGAGGACAAGGAGACCGAGTGGGTGGCGGCGGCGTTCGGCATGACCGGCCTGGAGACCGCGCTGCGGGTGGTCCACGAGGCGCTGGTGGACCCCGGGCTGCTCGACTGGGCCGGGGTCGCCGACCGGATGTCGGCCCGGCCCGCCGCGATCGGCCGGCTGACCGGGCACGGCCGGCTGCTGGCCGGCGCCCCGGCGAACCTGGTCCTCTACGACCCGGCGCCCCGCGAGGCCGTGGACCCGGCCGCGCACGCCTCGCGCAGCCGCAACACCCCGTTCGCCGGGATGGTCCTGCCCGGCCGCGTGCTGGCGACGTTCCTGCGCGGCGAGCCGACGGTCATCGACGGGAAGCTGGCCCGGTGACGGCGGGCGCTGCCGGAACGAACAGCGAGGCCATGCTGGTCCTCGAGGACGGCACGGTGTTCCGCGGCACGGCCTACGGGGCGGACGGCGAGACGTTCGGCGAGATGGTCTTTAACACCGGCATGACCGGCTATCAGGAGACGCTGACCGACCCGTCCTACTGCCGGCAGATCGTCGCGATGACCGCGCCGCACATCGGCAACACCGGCGTCAACGACGCCGACCCGGAGTCCGGGCGGATCTGGGTCAGCGGCTACGTGATCCGCGAGCCCGCGCGGATCTTCTCGAGCTGGCGGGCCGAGCGCAGCCTGGCCGACGAGCTCCGGGCGCAGGGGATCACCGGGATCGCGATCACCGGCACCCGCGCGCTGACCCGGCACCTGCGCGAGCGCGGGGCGATGCGCGCCGCGATCAGCACCCGGGAGGCCGACCCGGCCCGGCTGCTGGAGCGGGTCCTGGCCAGCCCGCCGATGGCCGGCGCCGACCTGGCCCGCGAGGTCTCGACGGCCGGCCCCTACGTGGTGAGCCCGCCCGCCGGGACGCCGGTGCGCTACCGCGTGGCCGCCGTCGACCTCGGCATCAAGGCCGCCACGCCGCGGTCCCTGGCCGGGCTGGGCTGCGAGGTCACGGTGCTCCCCGCGGCCAGCACGGCCGCGGAGATCCTCGCGGCGCGCCCGGACGGGGCGTTCTTCTCCAACGGGCCCGGCGACCCGGCCGCGGCCGGCTACGCGGTCGAGGCCATGCGCGGGGTGCTCGGCGCGGGCCTGCCGGTGTTCGGGATCTGCCTGGGCAGCCAGATCATGGGCCGGGCCCTGGGGCTGGGCACCTACAAGCTGCGCTTCGGCCACCGCGGCGTCAACCAGCCCGTGGCCGACCTGCGCACCGGCCGGGTGCAGATCACCAGCCACAACCACGGCTTCGCCGTCGCCATGCCGGGCGAGGGCCGGGCACAGGGCGGCTGGGACGGCGTGCGCGAGCCGCGGCCCCCGGTTCCGTTCGAGACAGATTTCGGCCCGGCCGTGGTCACCCACGTCAACCTCAACGACGGCGTGGTCGAGGGGCTGCGGCTGCTGGACGCGCCGGCCTTCAGCGTCCAGTACCACCCGGAGGCGGCCCCGGGCCCGCACGACGCCGCGGGCCTGTTCGCCGAGTTCTGCCAGCTCATGGGGGGGCGGCGTGCCTAAACGGGATGACTTGAAGTCGGTGCTGGTGATCGGGTCGGGACCGATCGTGATCGGGCAGGCCTGCGAGTTCGACTACTCGGGCACCCAGGCCTGCCGCGTGCTCCGGCAGGAGGGCATCCGGGTCAGCCTGGTCAACAGCAACCCGGCGACGATCATGACCGACCCGGAGTTCGCCGACGCGACCTACGTCGAGCCGATCACATTGGACGTGCTGGAGAAAGTGATCGCGAAGGAGCGGCCGGACGCCCTGTTGCCCACGCTCGGCGGGCAGACCGCGCTGAACGCGGCCGTGGCCCTGCACGACGCGGGCACGCTGGCCCGCTACGGGGTGGAACTGATCGGCGCCGACATCGAGGCGATCCGGGCCGGCGAGGACCGCAGGCGGTTCAAGGAGATCGTCACCGGGCTCGGCGCCGAGGTCCCGGACAGCCGCGTCTGCCACACGCTGGCCCAGTGCGAGCAGGCCGCGCGCGAGCTGGGCTACCCGCTGGTGGTCCGGCCGTCGTTCACGCTCGGCGGCCTCGGGTCCGGGGTCGCCCGCGACGCTGCCGACCTGCACCGGATGGCCGGGGCGGGCCTGGACGCCAGCCCGGTCACCGAGGTGCTGCTCGAGGAGTCGATCCTGGGCTGGAAGGAGTTCGAGCTCGAGCTGATGCGCGACCGCCGGGACAACGCGGTGATCGTCTGCTCGATCGAGAACATCGACCCGATGGGCGTGCACACCGGCGACTCGGTCACGGTCGCCCCGGCCATGACCCTGACCGACCGCGAGTACCAGCAGATGCGCGACATCGCGATCGCGACCGCGCGCGCGGTCGGGGTGGACACCGGCGGCTGCAACATCCAGTTCGCCGTGCACCCGGGCACCGGGCGCATGGTCGTGATCGAGATGAACCCGCGGGTGTCCCGGTCCAGCGCGCTGGCCTCCAAGGCCACCGGCTTCCCCATCGCCAAGATCGCGGCGCGCCTGGCCATCGGGTACACGCTGGACGAGATCCGCAACGACATCACCGGGGAGACCCCGGCCAGCTTCGAGCCCGCGCTCGACTACGTCGTGGTCAAGGTGCCGCGGTTCGCGTTCGAGAAGTTCCCCGGCGCGGACCCGGAGCTGACCACGCACATGAAATCGGTCGGTGAGGCCATGGCCATCGGGCGCAGCTTCCCCGAGGCCCTGCAGAAGGCCCTCAGGTCGCTGGAGCACCCCGGCGCGCCGCTGCGCTGGAGCGATCCCCCCGGTGACCGGGCGGAGCTGGTGCGGCGGTGCGCCACCCCGCACGACGGCCGCCTGACCACCCTGCACCAGGCGATCCGGGCCGGGGCGACGGTGGCCGAGCTGTCCGAGGCCACCGGCATCGACCCCTGGTTCGTCGACCAGATTCAGGGCATCGAAGAGGTCGCCGGGCGCCTGCGCGACGCCCCGCCGACGGGCCTGACGGCCGGGGCGCTGCGGGAGGCCAAGGCCGCGGGGTTCTCCGACGCGCAGGTCGCGCAGCTGCGCGGGACCACCGAGGCGCGGGTCCGGGCGCTGCGGTATGAGCTGGGCGTGCGGCCGGTGTACCACACGGTGGACACCTGCGCGGCCGAGTTCGCCGCGCGCACGCCGTACCTGTACTCGACCTACGACGTGCAGACCGAGGTACCCGCCGGGGACCGCCCTAAGGTGATCATCCTGGGCAGCGGCCCGAACCGGATCGGCCAGGGCATCGAGTTCGACTACGCGTGCGTGCACGCCTCGTTCGCGCTGTCCGCGGCGGGCTACGAGACCGTGATGGTCAACTGCAACCCGGAGACCGTCTCCACCGACTACGACACCTCGGGCCGGCTCTACTTCGAGCCGCTCACCCTGGAGGACGTGCTGGAGGTGGTGGCCGCCGAGCAGGCGGCCGGCCCGGTCGCCGGGGTCATCGTCCAGCTCGGCGGGCAGACCCCGCTCGGCCTGGCCCGGGCCCTGGCCGCCGCGGGCGTCCCGGTCGTGGGCACTTCGCCGGAGGCCATCCACCTGGCCGAGGACCGGGGCGAGTTCGGCGCGCTGCTGGCCGCGGCCGGGCTGCCCGCCCCGCGGTACGGCACGGCCACGTCACTGGACGAGGCCCAGGCCGTCGCCGCCGAGATCGGCTACCCGGTCCTGGTCCGGCCCTCGTACGTGCTCGGCGGCCGGGGCATGGAGATCGTCTACGACGACGGCACGCTGCGCGCCTACGTGGCCCGGGCCACCGAGGTGAGCCCCGGGCACCCGGTGCTGATCGACCGGTTCCTCGACGACGCGATCGAGATCGACGTGGACGCGCTCTACGACGGGGCGGAGCTGTACCTGGGCGGCGTGATGGAGCACATCGAGGAGGCCGGCATCCACTCCGGCGACTCGGCCTGCGCGCTGCCGCCGATCACCCTGGGCCGCGAGTACATCCGCGAGATCCGCCGGTCGACCGAGGCGATCGCGCGCGCGGTCGGCGTGCGCGGGCTGCTGAACGTGCAGTACGCGCTGGCCGGCGGGGTGCTGTACGTGCTCGAGGCGAACCCGCGGGCCTCGCGCACCGTGCCGTTCGTGTCCAAGGCCACCGCGGTCCCGCTGGCCAAGGCCGCGGCGCGGATCATGCTGGGCGCGACCGTGGCCGGGCTGCGCGCCGAGGGGCTGCTGCCCGCCTCCGGCGACGGGGGCACGCTGCCGCTCGACGCGCCGATCGCGGTCAAGGAGGCGGTGCTCCCGTTCGGCCGGTTCCGCAGCGCGGCGGGCGAAGGGGTCGACACGGTGCTCGGCCCGGAGATGCGCTCGACGGGCGAGGTCATGGGGATCGACGAGGTGTTCGGCACCGCGTTCGCGAAGTCCCAGGCCGCGGCGTACGGGTCGCTGCCGGTCAAGGGGCGCGCGTTCGTCTCGGTGGCCAGCAAGGACAAGCGCTCGATGATCTTCCCGGTCAAGCGCCTGGCCGACCTGGGTTTCCAGATCTGGGCCACGGCGGGCACCGGGGAGGTGCTGCGCCGCAACGGGGTCCGTGCCACGATCGTGCGTAAGCACGGTGACGGCCCCGGGCCGGACGGCGAGCCGACGATCGTGGAGCGGATCCTGGCCGGGCAGGTGGACCTCATCGTGAACACGCCGTTCGGCAGCCCCGGGCAGTCCCGGCCGCGGCTGGACGGCTACGAGATCCGCACCGCGGCCGTGCGGCGCGGCGTCCCCTGCGTGACGACCACGGCGGGCCTGGCCGCGGCCGTGCAGGGCATCGAGGCGATCAACTCCGGCGAGGTGGGCGTGCGGTCACTGCAAGAGCACGCGGCCCGCCTCCGCGGCGGCCCGGAGGGCCGCCCGCCCGGGCCCGCTCCGGGGGACCCGGCATGACCCAGGGGCAGGGCGAGGCCGAGGCGGGCCCGGTCCAGGTGCGCGGGACCGTGCTGACCGTCCGGCGGGTCGACGCCTACTACGCGATGACCGTGGTGGCACCGGGCATCGCGGCGCGCTTCCGCCCCGGCCAGTTCGTGACGATCGCGGTCGGCGGCCCGGATACCTCGATGCTGATGCGCCGCGCGTTCTCGATCCATGACGTCCGGCCCGATCACGGCGGCACGGTGGAGTTCGTGTTCGCCGCCGCCGGCCCGGGGACCCGGTGGCTGGCCGAGCGCCGCGCCCGGGACGTGCTCGACCTCACCGGCCCGCTCGGCCGGCCGTTCCCGGTGCCCCGCGACCCGGTCAGCTGCCTGCTGGTCGGCGGCGGCTACGGCAGCGCGCCGCTGTTCTCGCTGGCGGCCCGGCTGCGCGACCGCCGCTGCTCGGTCGATTTCCTGCTCGGCGCCGCGACGGGGAAGCGGGTCTTCGGCGCGCTGACCGCCCGGCGGACCGGGCGCACGGCCACGATCACCACCGAGGACGGGTCGCTGGGCGCCCGGGGCGTGGTCACCGACATGATGGGCCACATCATCCACGAGGCCCGGACCGACGTCATCTACGCCTGCGGCCCGATGCCGATGCTGCGCCAGGTGACCTCGCTGGCCCGGCGCTACGACATACCGGTGCAGGTCGCCGTGGAGGAGCTGATGGCCTGCGGGGTGGGGGTCTGCATGACGTGCGTGCTGCCGGTGGCCGGGACCGACGGGATCACCCGGATGGTCCGGTCCTGCGTTGACGGGCCGGTGTTCCGGGGCGAGCAGGTGCGCTGGGACGACGTGGGCACGATCCCGTTCGACGCGTTCGGGGCGCCGGGCTGGCGGGCGAGGCAACCGCGGCCACCGCCGCGGGCCGGCGGCGGGGGTGGCGGCCGTCCGGCCCGGCCGGCTGCAGGGGCCCACCCGTCCTGATCGCGCGCCCCGGCCCGCCGCCCCCCCGCCCCG
>Ga0102924_1002727_pt1 | contig 18999 bp, 19 predicted proteins | sample PaiPotPPM11metaG_FD_80116 | JGI IMG/M metagenome (GOLD analysis project Ga0102924, IMG submission 80116) | Iron sulfur acid spring bacterial and archeal communities from Banff, Canada, to study Microbial Dark Matter (Phase II) - Paint Pots PPM... ...
ACTTGCGTAGAAAGCTCATGAAGTACATTCGGCACTACAACAAGGTGCCAAAGACCGTAAAGTGGCGCTACTTCGATCCTAAGCGTCGCATCACTTCCAGTTCAGCGGTTACAGTCCACTAGCAAGAATCTGCCCCCGACCGCCGCGCTTGCTAATACGGATGCTGCAACCCTTAACGTCGAGTGTCCGGCCTTGCCACCGACAACTTTGCCTCCAAAATCCATTCCGCTGCGGGAATCGTCACCTGTATATGTGGCGCTGCCGGGCTGGTCCAGATGGCTCGGAAATCTGGCGGCTCCAGAGGTGCCTGCTGGAGACACCTTTTCGCCATCCGGCTGGCCGGAATTGAGCCGCGGTTCGGTAATTTTTGCAAGGACGACTAAGCGGCCCTTGCTTTCGCTTGCGGCTTGCGCTCGCAGCAGACGGTGCGAGGAAGTCCCGCGACTAACTTTACGGTGAGGGCCGAACCGCAGGCGGGACAGATGGACGACCAATCACCGCCACAAGCTGGGCATTCCTTTAAGATAAGGTGCGCGCCGTCCAGTGATTGGCCGTTTATACGCCGGTCGAGAACAAAGCGGCATTTGGGGTTCTCGCAAATAAAATAAGGTTCCATAGGGGAAGCCTCCTTGAGGGCGCGAAAGAGATACGCCTGAGCCGAAAGAGCGTCAATATAGTAGATATACCTACATGACTTTCTGAGTTAATGGTAAGTCCAGGACTTGACCCCTGGGGCTGTAGAAGGAATCGGGCTGGCTTCCATTTTCCACGATCGGACGAGCCCCACTTGATAAGCTCTCGTCTGCGTCAGGGGCCGTCCCCCAGCTACCCCTTAATTTGTGTAGAATAAGCCGTCGTCGAATCAAAGTGGAAATCCATCACCGCAACAAGTCAAGTTTTCTAGAATTACGGCAAAAGAGAGGAAACATGCAATCCGGTTTAGCTCACAAGATTTTATCGATGCGCCTTCATTTCGTCGTGCTTGCTCTGCTCTTGCTCATGATCGGTACAAAGAGTCCGGCTCAGACGGCACCTATTGCCGCCACTCCGCCGATGGGATGGAATAGCTGGAATCATTTCGCCGGCAAAATTGATGATGCCACTGTACGGGCGCAGGCCGATGCGATGGTCTCGAGTGGAATGCGGGACGCGGGATACGTCTACATAAACATCGATGACACGTGGGAAGCAGAACGCGACGCGCAGGGCGTCATTCATGCCAACAGCAAATTCCCGGACATGAAAGCGCTGGCGGATTATGTTCACGGGAAAGGGCTGAAATTGGGGATCTATTCCTCGCCCGGCCCGAAAACGTGCGCCGGATTCGAAGGAAGCTATGGCCACGAAGTGCAAGACGCCCAGACTTATGCGGCTTGGGGCATTGATTATTTGAAGTACGATCTCTGCAGCTTCGGCAAAATAATGAAGGAGGCAGGTTCGCCAGAAGCAGCGCACAAATTGATGCTGGATGCGTACACGAAAATGCATAACGCCCTGCTCAAGACCGGACGCCCGATTGTCTTCAGCCTCTGCCAATATGGCGCGGACGCCGTGTGGCGCTGGGGCGCCTCCGTGGGAGGGAATTCTTGGCGGACGACGGACGATATTTCAGACAAGTATTCGAGTATGACGGCGATCGGATTCGAGCAGGCGGGCCTCGCTAGATTCGCCGGACCGGGGCATTGGAACGATCCGGACATGCTGGAAGTTGGAAACGGCGGAATGAATCTCGAGGAGTACCGGACGCACATCAGCCTTTGGGCACTGCTGGCTGCGCCGCTTCTGGCGGGAAATGATCTGAGCACGATGAAACCGGAAACGATCGCTTTGCTGACAAACAAGGAGGTGATCGCCATCGATCAGGACCGCCTTGGCAAAGAGGCAGACCGTGTTCGCGCGGAAGGAACACAAGAAATTTGGGCGCGGCCACTGGCAGACGGCTCAAAAGCCGTCGGCATTTTCAACCGGTTCGACTGGCCGCAGACCATTGAAATCAGTTTTCGGGAATTTGGTTTCAAGGGCAACGTCAAATCGCGAGACATTTGGGCCGCCAAGGATCTCGGCTCGCTGCCAAGCCATTACAAAGCACACGTGCCGGGACATGGTGTGGTGCTCCTGCGCGTCTCGGAATAGAGCTCCCTCAGCTCAGCGTAGAGGGCGCGAAACTAAACTCCGTCGCGCGGCCTTTCGCGGCGAACGAACATGGTGTCCTGCGTTGGCTCCGATTCACATTCGATGGCGATTGTCGTGAGCGGCTGGTCCGGAGCTTCGTTCGGCAAGCCTATGAATCGCACTCGGAAGCGATCCTGTTCGAACTTTACTTCGTGGCCGGAAGCAAAAAGCCGCGCGGACTTTACTTTGGTCATTAGTCCCGCCAACGCCACTGTCTCGCCTGGCCAAAAATATACATGCATGTAAAGCGTATTGTCCTGGCGCGTAAAGCCGGCATAGTTTGAACGGCGCACCTGGCAACGATCCGTCGTGTGAATGGTTTCGCCGTTGCGCGACATCCACTGGCCTACCTCCGTGAGCACGCGCACCGACTCTTCTGGAATCGAGCCGTCGGGCTTCGGACCGATGTTCAGGAGATAATTGCCGCCGTCGCGCGAACAGGAGACCAGATTCCGTATGACCTTTTTCGGGCTCTTCCAGTCGTCATCGGCGCGTTGGTAGCCCCAACTATCGTTCAGCGTCATACAGCTTTCCCACGACCGCCCGCTCTGCTCCGCCTTGATTTCTTGCTCAGGTGTTGAAAAATCGCCCGGCAAACCGTTGCGATTGTCCACGATGATGTCCGGCTGCAGCTCAAAAACCATCTTGTTCATGCGCTCCGATTCCCAACCCGCGGCATCGAGCGGCCAATCCACGTCGTACCACAGCACATCGATTTTTCCGTAGTTGGTCATCAGCTCGCGGATGAGACCGTGAGTGTATTCGACGAAGCGTTTCCGCGCCTCGGGATCGGTAGCGCAGCGCGCTCCGTCCGGATGATGCCAGTCCATCAGCGAATAATAGAAACCCACGTGCATGCCTTCGGCCCGCGCCGCTTCCACATACTCGCGTACCAAGTCGCGGCCCGGGCCTTGTTTTGGAGCGCAGTAGTTTGTGAGTTTCGTATCGAAATTGCAGAAGCCCTCGTGATGCTTCGTGGTCATCACCATGTATTTCTGGCCGGAGGCCTTGGCAAGTTTAGCCCAGGCGCGAGCGGCGTTGGGCTGGGGCTTGAAACGTTTCGCCAGAAGCTCGTACTCTGCGACAGGAATGCCCTCATTCTCCATCACCCATTCATGGCGGCCCAGCACGCTATAAAGCCCCCAGTGGATGAACATCCCAAAACGCGCTTCGTGCCACCACTTCATCCGGCGAATGCGGTCGGCGTCTTCCGCATCGGAGGCAGCTTGCGGCGGTGCCGCGGGCGACACAGGCTGCCCCAGCGCCACCGCGGTAGTGGAACTTGCGGCGAGCGTCACCAATGACGCGCTCGTGCCCAACAGCCAATCGCGCCGAGGAATACGATTTGGTCCCATGGCATCAGCCTCCTTCAAGAGAAACTTCCGATAGAGAACTCCGTTCGCAAGCAAGCCGAGGAATGATCGGCTCTTGGCGCTTACTTTTCAAGCTTGAAAATTCTTTCCATCAGCAGCCACTTTTCGCCTGGCTCTGCGCCGGGAAGCGGCTTTTGAAATTTCCACATCAGTTCTTCCCATTCGCGCACCTTAAAATTTTCGCGATCGGCATTCGCTTTAGCCTCAAAGGAGAATTGCTCATTCACTTCCATCACCATGAACATGCGCGTGCCGAGCAGATAAATCTCCATGTCTTCGATGCCGGATGCTTTGATGCTTCGCGTGATTTCCGGCCAGATTTTCCCGTGGTAACGCTGGTATTCGGCGATCAGTTTCGGGTCGTCCTTCAAATCCAGCGTAAGACAATAGCGTCTATTCATTTTGCCTCGGCGATGGCCGCAGACTCAGAGACAACCAAGGCCGGCCTTGGCCTGTATCCGCTCACCGCGAAATAAATCACATAGAGATAACAAATCAAGGGGACTACGAATGCCCTTTGAATGTTACTCGCGTCCGAGATTTTTCCCATCGCCGCCGGGATCAGCGCGCCGCCGATAATGGACATAACCAGAAGCGACGAGCCACGCTTCGTCAAATTTCCGAGGTTCTTCAGGCTAAGTGCAAAAATCGTCGGAAACATAATGGAATTGAAGAAACCAACCAGGACGATTGCGAATACGGCCACCAGGCCAGAAGCGCCAATCCCAATCGAGACGCAGATCACCGCACCAATGCCGAAAATGGAAAGCAGCCGAGGAGCCGGAATGCGCTTCATCATCCACGAGCCGGAAAATCTGCCAATCATGAAACCCGTTTGATGCGCCACGAGAAAAATTGCAGCCATCTTCTCCGGACTATCCGGAATGACATGCGTCACAAAACTCGCCTTCTCTCCCCGGTGCCCAGCGAGAAATTGCAATCCCCAAGCGGCCATATAATCGAGCGTTTGCGGCATGGTGTGCTTCGCGAAGCGAATGACGAAGCTACCGATTCCCACCTGCGCCCCAACATAGAAAAATTGCGCGATCACGCCTTTAATCAAATGCGGATGAGCCAGCACTTGGCGGAGGCCTTTACTCGTGCCTTCCTCCGCGCCCCCGGTCTGGATTGCAGCAACCTCCGGAAGATGCGCAAAATAAATGAGCGCCGCAACCAATAGAAACATGGCAGTGATTACCAGATACGGTACTTTCACCATGTTCGCTTCGGACGCGATGTAGGCCTGCACCTCTTGCGGACTCATGGCCGCTCTTTGTGCCGCGGTGTGCTCAATTCCGGAAAGGATAAATGCAGAACCCAAGGTAAGTACAAGCACAGCGCCGACAGAGTTGAAGGATTGAGCGAAGTTGAGCCGGCGTTCCGAACTCTCCGCCGGCCCGAGAATCGTCACATAAGGATTGGCGCCGACTTCCAGAAACGATTGCCCGCACGACATCACAAACAAAGCGAGCAAAAAGAATGCGTACTGCCTCGAGCTCGCCGCGGGAAGAAACAGGAGCGTTCCAGCGGAACAGATCAGCAGGCCGATCAGGATTCCTTTCCTGTATCCGATCCTCTCCATCAACCGTCCGGCAGGAAAGGCCGCAAGAAAATACCCGCCAAAGAACGCCACCTGAATAAACGAAGATTGAAAATCGGTCAGGTCAAACGCTTTCTTGAGATGCGGAATCAGAACGTCGTTTAAGTTCACTCCGATCGACCAGAGAAAAAACAAGCTGGTGACCAAAATGAACGGCAGAAGGTATTTTCGCTCGGTCAGCGGCGCGGATTCCTGAGTCATTGGCACCCTTACGTCAAAGCGCGATCGAGGTGAGTATAACCGCCGTCGACAAAAACGTGCTGGCCGGTGATATGCGAGGCCTGCGAGGAGATGAGAAAGAGCACCATGGCGGCGATTTCGTGCGGCTGCGTCATGCGCTTGCCCAGCGGTATTTTCGAGACGATGTGCGCGAGCTTTTCTTCGGGATTCGGAAATGTGCCGACCCACTGCTTGTAGAGAGGCGTGATGACCTCGGCGGGAATCACGGCGTTCACGCGAATCCCGCAGGGAAGCAGCTCCGCCGCCCAGTCTCGCGTTAGAGAAAGTATCGCGCCTTTCGCGGAAGTATAGCCGGAAGTGCCGCCCTGCCCGGTAACCGCCACTTTCGAAGCAATGTTCAGAATGCAGCCCTGCGATTTCTTCAACGCCGGCAACGCGAAATGCGCCATGTTGTAGTAGTGAAAAAGGTTGAGCCGCAGCGAACTCACAAATTTCTCGGGGCTGCCGTTCTCGAGTCCCACGTTGTCGTTCGCGCCGACATTGTTGATCAGAACATCCAATCGTCCGAATTCCTCAAGCGTTTGTTCGACCCCCGCGCGACAACTTTCCGCGGGTAAAATGTCCGCGCAAATGAACCCGCAGATTGCGCTGGCGTTTCGCAGTTCGGACTCCAACCTCTTCCCTGCCTCGATGTCCTTGTCTATAAATACGGGAATCGCCCCTTCGCGAGCGCACCCTCGCGTAATCGCCTCGCCGATTCCCTTCGCTCCGCCGGTAATCAGCACCACTTTGTCTTTAAGCTGCAAGTCCATGAGGAGCCGCCTTCAAATCATAAAAACGAACAGCGTTGCCGCCAAAAATATTTTCCTTGTCCGCGGCCGAAAGAGCCTGCACATAACCCTCGACAAGCTGCTTCACCCGCCGGTAACTCGCCGCCAGCAAGCACACCGGCCAATCCGAACCAAACATCAATCGCTCCGGCCCAAATGCTTCGAAAACAACATCCAGATACGGACGGATATCTTCAGGTTTCCAGTGAAGCCAGTCCGCTTCCGTAACTAGGCCTGACACTTTGCAAGATACATTAGTATTTTGCGCGAGAGTCCGAATGTGCGTAGCCCAAGGCTCGCGGCTGCCGGTCTTAATCTCCGGTTTCGCCAGATGATCCACGACGAATCTCTGCTCCGGAAAACGCGAAACCAGTTCAAGAGCCGCAGGCAGTTGCTTCGGGTAAAGGAGGATATCGTACGTGAAGCCAAATTCGCGCAGTCGAGCAATCCCGCCCATAAAATCGCGCCGCACCAAAAAACGGTCATCTGCTTCTGCTTGCGCAACGTGGCGGAATCCGCAAAGCTTTTTGAACTGCGAGAAGAATTGCAGCCTCTCCGCGATCCGTGGCGAGCGAAGATCGACCCAGCCTACAACGCCAACAACGCGTCTGTTGCGCTCCGCCAGCCCCAGAAGAAACAATGTTTCCTCTTCGGACTGATCAGCCTGCACCGCAATAGAGCCATCGATGCCATTCGCATCGCACTCGCGCCCCAACTCCTCCGGCAGAAAATCTCGTTTCAGAATAGACATCGCGTCCGTAATCCAAGCATCACGCCCAGGTTTATATCTCCAAAAATGCTGATGCGAATCAATCGTCATTTGCCGCTGTGGTGTGCTCATGGCCGATTCAATGAGCATCGAGATAGTGCGTTTCGGTCAGGTTTCTCAATCTAGCCGCCGCGCCCTCCGGAGTGATATCGCGTTGCGGCCCGGCAAGCAGTTCGTAACCCACCATGAATTTCTGCACCGTGGCGGATCGCAGCAGCGGCGGAAAATAATGCGCGTGGAAATGGAACTCCGGATAACTCTCGCCGTCCGTGGGCTCTTGGTGGAACCCCATCGAATAAGGAAAGGCCGTCTCGAAAAGATTGTCGTAGCGAATCGTCAATCTTTGAAGGATGTCGGCAAGCTCTCTCGGCTCCGTGTCGTCCAATGCGGCAAGGCTAGCCACATGGCGGCGGCTCAAGATCATGGTTTCGAAAGGCCACACCGCCCAGTAAGGCACGAGCGCCACAAATCCCTCGTTCTCGCAAACAATCCTCTCGCCATCCTTAATTTCCAGCCGCAAGTATTCGCACAGCAAACATTTCTCAGTGACATACAAAAACCCGCGCATCGCGGCCTTTTCCTTCAAGGGAATGTTCGGCAATTCTTCGTTAGCCCAAATCTGGCAATGAGGATGAGGATTGCTCGCGCCCATCAGCGCGCCGCGATTCTCGAAGATTTGTACGTGTTTCACCCACGGTACCTCACCCAGTTCCCGGTACTGTTGCGTCCACACCTCAACCACGCGCCGCACTTCTTCCTGCTGCATTCGGGGTATGGTCAGGTCGTGGCGCGGAGAAAAACACACCACGCGGCAAATCCCTCTCTCCGCACGGGCAATTATCAATCCATCTTGATCCATCTCGCTTGACGAAACATTCGGCAGCATGGCGGGATAATCGTTGTCGAAAACAAATGTCTCCGTGTACGCGGGGTTCCGCAATCCCTGCGCCCGCACATTCCCCGGACACAAATAGCATTCCGGATCGTACTGAACAATCGGCGCAGGCGCGACCTTGTCGACTTTCCCCTGCCACGGCCTTTGCGTGCGATGCGGTGAAACAAGAACCCATTCCCGCAATAGAGGGTTCCAGCGGCGGTGCGGCGTCGTGCGCAAATCTGTCTCATTCATATGTCGCTTAGCCTATCCCGCCATTTCAGGTGTCTCGACCAAGCTCGCCCCGTCAGCCGGCATGCAAATGTAAACCGCGGCGGCGATACCTGTTTCTTTTTGATAGCCCTTCGCCACAGTCTCCGCAAATGCCGTGGCGTGCTCCGCGTCCACCAGATTGATGGTAGCTCCCCCAAAACCGCCTCCGGTCATTCGCGCCCCATAGACGCCCGGCTGCCGGTTCGCCAGTTCGACCATTAAATCCAGTTCGGCGCAGCTTACTTCAAACAAATCGCGCAAGCTCACATGCGATTCGGCCATATATTCGCCGAATCGGTGCAAGTCTCCCGCTCGAAGCGCCTTCACGCTATTCAACACGCGCTCATTTTCCGTGACGATATGTTTCGCGCGTTTATACAGGACCTCCGAAAGTAGTCTGCGATGCTCTTCGAGCTGCTCCCGGCTCACGTCCCGAAGCGCGCGAATGTTCGGCAGAGCCTTTGCCAGCGAACGCACCGCCTCTTCGCACTCTTCCCGCCGACGATTGTATTCTCCCCCCGCAAGTGTGTGCTTCACGCCGGTATTACAGATGACCAGCCTTACCGATTCAGGAATCGGCACCAATTCAAATTTCAGAGACCGGCAATCGAGCATCAGCGCATGATTCGCGCGGCCATGCAGCGAAATAAACTGGTCCATGATTCCGCAGCGCATCCCCACGAATTCGTTTTCCGCCTGCTGGCAGATACGTGCGAGATGGGGCCGGTCAATCGAGAGGCCGGATTCCTCCGCGAGAGCAAGCGCCGTGGCCACCTCAATCGAAGCGGAAGAACTCAGCCCGGCGCCGATCGGTACTTCTCCGTGGACAAGCAAATTCGCTCCGCTCAGCCGGAAGCCTGCTTTCTCAAGTTGCGCCGCGACTCCCACTGAATAGTCGCTCCATGTGTGCGACGGCTGGGGCAACCGAGAAGACAATTCCATTTCACCATGCTCTGGAAACTCTTCGGAGGAAACCACCAGCTTGCGATCTTGCCGCGGACCCGCCGCCACCCAACAGTAGAATCCAATGGCCGCAGGCATCACGAATCCGTCGTTGTAGTCGGTGTGCTCTCCGATCAGGTTAACGCGCCCTGGTGCGCGATAGACATGCGGATTCACTCCAAACTTCGCGCGAAACCTTTCCGCGATGATTTTCTGGCCAGTCATATTCGGCTTAGCGAGTGTCCTTCAACTTGGTCCTGGAGAGAGCAATAGAGAGGAAATGGCGCGCCCGGGGGGACTCGAACTCCCGACCTTCTGGTTCGTAGCCAGACGCTCTATCCAACTGAGCTACGGGCGCGCAACTTAGAAATATTAACATAGGGTGCGCCGCTCATCTACCCGCGCCGTTCCTCACTCAGAAAGGGGAGCGCGCGCCGCTCGTCCCGGAAACACTCCTTTCACAAGCTGGCCATCCTTAAGGACCGCAACTCCGTTCACCAGCACGAATTGTATGCCTTCCGAGTATTGCAGTGGTTCCTCGTAAGTCGCTTTGTCGATGATTCGTGCCGCATCGAAAACCGTGATGTCCGCATCGGCCCCAACGCGAATTCGCCCTTTGTTCTTAAATGCCGGCGCTCTTTTCTGCAACCGTTGCGCCGGCATCAATGTCATTTTCCGTAGCGCCGTCATCAAATCGAGCGCTCTTTCTTCTCTCACGTAATGCCCCAGCACTCTCGAGAACGTCCCTTGTCCTCTGGGATGCACTTTCGGTCCCGTGATCGGCATGCCGTCGCTCGCAATCATCACGATAGGGTTGGCCACGGCCGCTCGCGCCGCCGCTTCTGGAATCGAGTGGATGATTACGATTCCCCCGATTTTCCTGTATTTCTCAAATGTCTCCGCCGTCAATCGCTCTCCAGTCTCCGCCCACTGTACGTCTTTATAGGTAATCCCCATGTCTTCCTGCCAGCCGGGATCGAAAATCGCGGACTGCAGCGCCGTGCTTCCGGCGGTGTACGGATAGCACTCCGTCGTCACATCCAGTCCTTGGCGTTGCGCGCCTTCCACCATCGAGATCAGCTCCGGCGTGTATTTCAAGCCCATGCTCGTGACATGCACGACATGCAGCGGCGCGCCGGTCGCGGCCGCGGCGGCCAGCACCTCTTCGAGCCCCGCAAGTCCCGTCGTGGGCTCTTTTAATCCGGCGTACCGCAGATGCACGTGTACGGACGCGTGGTACCGCGCGGCGATTCGGAACATCTCCACGATTTCCCAGTGCGTAGCGGCGGCTGTGTAGTTCACGCCCATTCCCTCGGCCAGCGCACCTTCCCGAAACCCCTTGTCCATGTCCGCGCTGATCTCTGCGAGTTCATCCGGAGTCGCCTCGCGATGGGCCGCGTCGCCAGTCGGCAGAAATGTGCCCGGATCGTGCATCACTTTCATCCGCACCGGTATGTGCCCGATGCTCACCCCGAAATTGATCAGCGACTTCCCATCCCGCTTGGCATACCAGCCGGCTACGTCAGCCGTGCCCGCTTCGAGTTCGAGCGAAGTGGTTACTCCGTCGTGCGCTTGGAATTGATAATTCCTCGGCTCCTGCCCATGTTCGTGCATATCGATGAACCCCGGCGCAACCACGAGACCCTTCGCATCCAGAATCGTCTTGCCTTGCAGCGGGTTCGCCGAAATCGCGCGAATCTTCCCGCCGCTAATCCCCACGTTGCGCACTGCGTCCAGCCCTGACTCCGGGTCCATCACCCGGCCGTTGGCAATCACTACATCGAATTTTTCCCCTTCAGCGGCCACTCCTGCCGCGACTGCATAGATAACTGCGACGGCCACAAAAACAATCGCGATGGCTGCCGCCCGCGTCCTTCGAAATGACTCCGGTCCCATTTTGCAGCCCCCTGTCGCTTTGCGGCGCTAAGTTTCTTTCCCCAAGCGCCTTGTGTCAAAGGAAATCTTAACCGCTTAACCAAGGCTCCCCGCAGCTTTGGAAGGTGCCCGCGCCAAGCCAGTGTCCATCCCCAGGCCACGTAGTAGACGGGGAAAGAAAAACCCCGGGTCGCTGGGGGGAGCGACCCGGGGTGGGGGTTACTGCTGAGGGGGGCCGGAGGAAACTCGAGAATTTCTTAGTTCACTTGGTGCACGGTCAGCACGCAAATCTTTCGCAGCTCTTCATACGTGAAAAATATCTCTTCTTGGTCTCCTGCGCACTCTTTGTGTCCCAATCCAGTCTCCCGCGAAAGCTGGGAGAGTTCGTCTTCAGGGATTCCAAGCAGCAGCGCCGCTCGTCCTTGTGTCACGTACTTTGGCACTTGGCTATTCATCGTTCCTCCTCAGGCGGGAAGTAACGCCATAGCATCTTGCTCGACGGCCAGGATCATCGTTTTATAAATGTCCACATCCCAGCCTTCGCCAATCCTCATCCGAACCGTTTCGCTGCCATCCTTCAGCAGCGTTCCCCGCAGCGGCACCTTAATATCGCCCAGCGCCACTTGCAGCACCACAGGCTGCCCAATCCACTCTGCGTACGCGCTGTCCATTCCCCCTCCTGCAGATGTTCAGGCCTCGCTGACGTGCACAGAATCGCTGAGCGCACCTACGGAGACAATGGTACAGAGAGGGTACTAGCCTAGTAAGATGGTACTGTTTGTTTCCACAGTGAGCATTTGCTCCGATTCGGCACACAAGTACGCACGTACTGTTTTTTAAACGCGCGGCCCATTGGAGAGTGAGGATGTGGATGGCATCCTCCTGGCATGAAGCGTCTTGATCAGTTCTCACTGAACGGTAGGACAATGGCCTCGTCCGAAAGAGCAGGTCTGGGCTTGGCTTTAGGCGGCGGATTTTCGCGCGGGTTCGCGCATCTGGGCGTTCTTCAGGTCCTCGAGCAAAATCGCATTCCTGTCTCTTATATCGCCGGCACAAGCGTTGGGAGCATTCTCGGCGCTGCTTATGCCAGCGGCACGCCGATCGCGCGCATCATTGCCACTTGCCGAACGATTCGTTTTCGCGACATCGCCCGTTGGCGCGTTTCCCGCCGGGGACTCGCCAGCAATCACCGGCTCGGCGACCTCATCGAGCAAGTTTTCGAATCGCAGCGCTTCGAGGATCTTCGTATTCCGATGGCCGTCGTAGCAACGGATCTTGCGAACGGCGAGCCCGTTGTCTTCACCCACGGAAATCTGTCGGAAGCCATTCGCGCGAGCTGTGCTTTCCCGGGCTTGTTCGAACCCGTTGAAATTGGAACACGCTGCTTAGCCGATGGCGGTTTGGTCGCTCCGGTTCCCACGCGCGCCGCTCGCGACCTTGGCGCAACGCTCGTCATCGCTGTTTCCGTCGGCGTTGGAGACGGCGCCCGCGGCGCCCCGTCGAACATCTTTCAAGTCGTCTGCCGCGCGGTTAGCGCCGCGCAAAAGCATCAGCTCGAAGTATGGGAACGTTACGCGGATCTTGTCCTCCACCCTGATGTGCAGTCTCTCGCGTGGGATGATTTCGAGCGCGCCGATGAGGCCATTGAGGCCGGTGCCGCGGCCGCCCGCCGCGCTCTTCCCCGAATCCAGGTGTTGCTCAATCCCGTTCGTGAGTCTCACGCTGAGTTCGAAGCTCGGCTCGAGGCCGAAGCCCAAAGTTATCTTTCGCTCGCGGAGGCATCCCGATGATTCGCCTTGCTGTTCTACTCGTGGCCGTAATCACATTCTTCACTCTCTGGTATGAATGCGGAGAAGACATCGGCGTTTTCTGTTACCGTATTGGATTGGGTGCTTTTTCGACGCTGCGTTCTCGCACGCTCGTCCCAGTGCCTGTCTCTCAAATACACCGATCGAGGAACCGTTTCGCTTGCTCCAATCCATCCTCCACTTTCTCCACTCGCTCTACAGCACCGACGGACTTCGAGAGCTAATCCGCTCCGGCGGCGCTCCTCTCGTTTGCACCATCGTCTTTATTGAAACCGGCTTCTTCGTCGGCTTTTTTCTTCCTGGCGACTCCCTTCTGATCACTGTCGGCATCCTCTCCTACGGAGGCGTCATTCCCCTGAAGTGGCTTCTCTGGCCCGTCATGCTTTGTGCTATCGCCGGCGACCAGGTCGGCTACTGGATCGGCCGTTCCGCGGGGGCTGCCATATACCGCCGCAAGGATTCCCTCTTTTTCCGCCGTAGCCATCTCCAGCGTGCCCACGATTTCTACGAGAAATACGGCGGTCGAGCTGTGATCCTTGCCCGATTCGTCCCCATCATTCGAACTTTCTGTCCGCCCGTCGCGGGCGCCGCAAAAATGCCCTATGCCCGCTATCTTCTTTTTGATTTTCTTGGCGGCAGCTTGTGGGTTGGCGCCACGATCCTTGGCGGCTATTCGCTCGGCCATTTCATCCCCAACATAGGCAAATACATTCACTATGTGATTGCCGTGGTCGTCGTCCTCTCTATACTTCCTGCCATCATCGGCCTGCTCCGTTCCAGAAAGACCCCCGGCACTCCATCTGGGACCGTCGTATTTAACCAGAGGGTTAAATAAGGCCATGTCCGCCCCGAAACTCCGCGCCATCATCTTTGATATCGGCCGCGTCCTTATTCGTGTTGACGTCGCCCGCGCCATGCAGGGGCTTGCTTCGGGCACTTCTCTCTCCCCTTCCGAGCTCTGGTCTGCCATCGAGAAGGATCCCCGCTGGCCCGACTGGCAAGAAGGCCGCATAGCGCCACGCGACTGGTATCTCCATTTGTATGAGCGTCTTGGCGGGAACCTCACCTTCGAGCAGTTCACCGAAGTCTGGAATCGCGCTCTCGATCCCGTCCCAATCCACAAAGACGCTTTCTTCGAGACACTCTCCAAACGCTACCGCCTAGCCCTTCTTTCCAATACCGACCCCATCCACGTCCGCCACATGGAAGCCAACTACACCTTTTTCGATTTCTTCCCGGTTCGCATCTATTCCTGCGCCGTTGGAGCTAGCAAACCCAATCCGCTTATTTACCGGGAGGTTCTCCGCGCCCTCAAAGTTCGCGCCGACGAAGCCCTTTACATTGATGATATTGCAGCCTATGTTGAAGCCGCGCAGCGTCTCGGTCTCGGCGGAATCCAGTTCCAGTCTCCAACTCAACTGGTCTTCGATCTCCAGTCTCTGGGAGCCGATCTGCCCTGAGCCTGTCGGAAGCGTAAGAAACTCCGGAAAGCAGATTTGTTGCGTAAAGATTGCAAGGACTAGTACTGGTCCTCGCCTACGGACGCCTTCCGCCTCCTCAAGCAACCTGCACTTATTCATGGATTTACGGGCATCTTCGCTCCTTCTTCCCCCGCCGCCATTTGGCTCATCACTTGCACCCTCTCTGTTACGGGCCGATTACAAAATCAAATCGATTGCCCACATTCGGGTGAGGAGAAAAGACTTTTTATGTCAGAGGAACACATCATCGAAACAAGAAGCAGTTCATCCTGGCAGTTGCCCGCGATCATCGTACTAGGCTTGGTCGCCATTGCCGGCTTGGGATTCGGCTGGAATGCGTCGTCAAAGCTTGACTCAACACAGCAAGCGGTTGCCACGGACGTCAAGTCCGCCCAACAGTCTGAACAGCAGGACGTGTCCTCGCTGAAAGACCGCTTGGCGCAAGATGAGAAGGCCAATGCCGACCTCCAGGGCGACCTGAAGGTTGTCACCGACAAGCTGAAGATTACTCAGGGCCAGCTCAGAAAAGCTCGGCTACAGGCAGAAACGACCGCGAAGCAGAACGATGAGACGACTCAAAAGCTCAGCGCTCTCGACACCTCCGTTCACACGGAACTGGCCACCAAGGCCGGCACAGATGACGTCAAGAACGTCGACACCAAGGTCACTGCGGTCAGCACCGATCTCGATTCAACCAAAGAAGACCTCAAGATGACCAAGAGCCAGATGGGCACGCTAATCGCGCGCAACCATGATGAAATCGACCAACTCCGCCGCCTCGGCGAACGCGACTACGTCGAATTCACCATCGATGGCAAGAACAAGCCCCAAAAGGTTGGCAACGTCACCCTCGAGCTCAAAGGCGTCAACGAGAAGAAGAACCAAGTTAACATCGCAATGGTCGTTGAGGACAAACGCTTCATGAAAAAGAACCGCGCCCTGAACGAGCCCATCTTCTTCTACACCTCTGGAACTCGTCTGCCTGAGGAAGTCGTCGTCAACAAGATTGGGAAGAATAAGATCAGCGGCTACGTCAGCATTCCCAAAGCGAATGCGCAGCCTGCAACCCCTGCCACCACTTCTGGACAGTAAACAACCAGGGCAACCCTCGGCCATTTCGGCCAAAGTGACAGAAAGCGGGCAGGAATTCCTGCCCGCTTTGTTTTTTCAGCCCTTGCGTTCCGCTCGAGGCCTCGCTCATCTTTGCAAGGATTAATCGGTTCGCACCGAATCTCCGCTAAGATGGAAGCGCGCATCGCGGAGAGCTGCTTGCATCAAACTTCCTACATCCTGTACATCGCCGTTGACGACTTAATTCCAGCCCGCGGAAACATCGCCCCTGGACTCGACGAATTCGCAGCCACCCTCGATCACACCGGTATCCCCGCCGTTTGGCTCACCAGCCGCACTCGCCTCCAGATGGATGAACCCCGCCGCAAACTCGCTCATACCCATCCCTTCATCGCCGAAGATGGCTGCGGTATATTCCTGCCCGAAGACTATTTTCACCTGCGCCCGCAAGCTTCCACCTCGCAGCCACGCGGAATAGCCACCGTTCGTCTAGGCCGCTTTACATGTCTGCCAGTAGCCGAGCAGCAGCCCGCCGCTTCGGACGCTTTGGAGGCCCTTTCCGCTGAAACAGGCGTGTCCGTTGTCCCCCTGCGCTCTCTTCCGCCGCGCGAGTTAGCCCAGAACCTGGCGTTGCCTTCACGCGAAGCTGACCTGGCTCGTCAGCGCGACTTTGATGAGCTTTTTTTCTTTGCAGGAGCATCCGCCCAGGACATCGAGGACTTCCAATCTGCTGGGAAACGTCGAAATGTCCAGCTTCGCCAACGGGGCGTTCTCTGGTCTCTAAGTATCGGCGCGAACGTTCGGCGATGCATTAGCGAACTTTCCAAACTCTATGATCGCGCTCTTCGTTCGCACGCCCGCAGCTTTGCAATCGCCACCCCGGGCCAGGAAGGAGCCCTGTTCGCGGCCTGCGATCGCGCGATTCTGCTGACTGAGAATGCTAAAGATCAGCCGGATAATGCTCTCGGACATGCTTCCCCTCCAGCCCATCGAGTAATGGAACTACCACGCAAATCCCCAAACGTTTGGGAACAAGTTCTTGCCGCCCTCTCGGCGCGGCGATAGCACTCAGTTGAATCGCAGACTTCATGTCGGAAACAAAGTGTCTGTTATACCCCGGTTTTTCCACACGTTCTACACGAGGTTGATCGACAAATACTCCAGCGGCACTTCCAAATCTATTGTTTTCGCGGTGATAGCAAGTCTCGCCTTCTTCGCTCTCTTGGCCCTTTGATTGCCCTTTATCACAGGGGCGGACGGTACCCGTATAACTGCTCGCTCTCTCGGTTTTGTGAACGAATTAGGATTTTCGGCAAGCCGAGTACTAGGAGACCCCTAACCATGGCATGGCTCGTTCGCAAGCTTCATATTCCGGCCTCTGAATCTACTATGGGAATTGTTCTGACCGTCTGCGTCGTCACCATGGGCATCATGTCGGTCGCTCTTGTCTGGCAGGCTCAGATCATCGCAAATCAGCGTGAAGCCATTCGCTGGCTCGAAACCCTTAAGTTCGGTGGATAGCATCCCTGCTCTGCCCTGCTAATGCCAGGCGCGCACCCCCTCCGCGCGCCTGGCACCCCTCTTGTTCCGCACTGCAACATTTCCCGTTACCGATAAATTTTTGCGAAGAATCCAGCGCGACTTCCGCACATTCATGTGTTTGATTCTCTCCACAGGGGATTTCTGATCATCGGGAGATATTCCGTAAAAAAAGCGCACCTTGAGCTTCGTCGTGCTGGCGGCTACCCTAGCTCTTTCTGCTCCTGGGCTATCAACCGCTCTCGGAGCGCGATCGGCTCCTCCGTAAACGGTCGGCAGCGCCCAGGCACATTCCTTGAGTTCGGCTTTTCGCCTGCCGGGCGCCACCGCAGGCATAGTAGGCGCCGTCGCCGTTATCACCATACCGCGCCGCGGCAGTAGTTTGGAAAAGAGCCAAGAAAATGAAAGGGGGGAACCGTGCGGTTCCCCCTTTTCTCTAATTGGCTGTGTCGTCTGCGAAGCGCGCTAAAAGCACGTATGTTTCGCGAGCGACTCGCACCGCGAGAGCGGTGTGCTCAGCTTTGGTTCAGCTCTAAGCCCGGTGGAGTCATGTCCCCTCCGGAGCTCCTTGAGCTCTCATCATCCATGTACTCCGTCGCGGCGTCATTTGCAAGCGAAGATTGCTAGGGTCAGTTTGGGGAAAATAAAGCACAGCGGCACGATGCTGTATCCAATTACGCCGTCACTCGGGAAGGGGCTCCTCGAACGGCCCTGGCAAACTCCCCACTATGATACTTCTGGCCCCTAACGTCAGGGTCTGTCCTAGGCATAAATTCAGAGTTCCCCGTAATCCAACCGGAATCCAAGATCCAGCCGCTCCAGGTGGTGAGCGCTATTGCGTGCTCACAAAAATAACTACATAGTAATATTAATTGTTCCTATAGTTGTGGGATGGGGATTCGCGAAAGCAAGCCCTTCTTGTAGTCCGTCAGCCACAGCGAATCGAACCCAAAGCGAAGAGAGTCCCCGCCCTTGCCGACCCACTGCCTCACGACCTTGTTCGTACTGGCATCGATTCGGGTGAGTGGTACGGCTAACACTGTCGCCCACACAGATTCGCCTCCATAGCCGATGTCACCACCCGCACCGGGTATCCCCACTTGAATTGTGGCGATCACTTTCCTGCTCTTTTCATCAACCCGGCTGACGGTTCCATCCCCTTGGTTGAGCGTCCAAACGGAACCCCCACCAACAGTAAGAAAGCGAGGCTTCGGCCCGACAGGCATCGACTCCAGCACCTTGCCAGTAGAGGCTTCCACGGCAGTGAGGACGCTGCTCTCAACTCCGGTGATCCAGACAATGCCATTACTGAAAAGCGGGTTGTAGGAACCGGGTGGTATCGAGATTTTCTGGCGCACATTGTTCGTAGACGGATCGATCCGGTTGAGAGTGCCGTTCTTGTCCGACACGATCCACACGCTATCTTCACTTGCTGTGATCCCTCCCTCTGGGCCCGCTGGCGGTATAGGGAGTGTGGCACTAATCAAATTCTTAGTGGCATCGACCCGAACAAGCGAAGACTTCTTCCCGCAGAGCGGGACCCAAATGCTGCCGAATCCCGAAGCCAGACCGGAGCAAGCCTCTCCGGGGATTTTTATGGTGGCGAGAATCTTGTTGGTTGACGGATCAATTCGGAGCACGGCGTAGGGTTTCGTGCTCGCAACCCAGACAGCATCGTCGGTGACTAGAGCCCAATCCGCTGTACCGCCAATCTTGATTGTCGCCGATGGTTTCAAGGAAGCAAACGAAACCTGAACCTCCTTCACTCCCGGCTTCGGCACGTTCCATTCGGAGCTAGGCGTCTGAGCAACAGTAGCCAATGTGCTGGCCGCGAGGATGAGGGCAAGGGCGACTTTCATTTGCGCAATGATATGGATGCAGGTGCAGCAGAGTCAATCAGTTAAGCTCGATGTGAGCCAACGTCAAAATCGTAGTTGTCGAAAAATCGCGTTATCACTAACGATGCCAGAATCGGCTCGTCACTGGGCTAACCGGAAGCTATCCGGCATCGACGGCGGGATTAGTCCTGTGAAGTCGGCCAACCGGAAGTAATGGTGCGAATTGGGTCTGCTGAGATTACTTCCGGCTTGCCCGTGACTCGGGCGCAATTCTAAGAGGCGTCGGTAAATGGGCCGTGCGGGGTCACTTCGACGAGTACCCGAACTTATCAGGAGTTGGTCGTCCGTGGTGTGCAGAGAATGGGCTCACACGG
>Ga0102924_1002730_pt1 | contig 18974 bp, 16 predicted proteins | sample PaiPotPPM11metaG_FD_80116 | JGI IMG/M metagenome (GOLD analysis project Ga0102924, IMG submission 80116) | Iron sulfur acid spring bacterial and archeal communities from Banff, Canada, to study Microbial Dark Matter (Phase II) - Paint Pots PPM... ...
ACCTCGAATTACGGGGAGAACTTGAGTCCATTCGACAAATGCGTTCAAGCGCACCGCCAGATGCGGTTGGGCTGAAAGCCCGCCACCAACGCGGATCGAGAAGCCAGTCTCCGGGCCGGTGCGACGTTTGCGGACAACCGCGGTAAGACCGATATCGTTAATCTCCGGGTAAGTGCACCATGCGCGGCAGCCGGTGACGGAAATCTTGAACTTGCGCGGGAGATTGTAAAAATCGGGATTTCCCGCGAGCAGATGAGTTGCTTGCTCGACTAGCGGAGAGGCGTCGCAGATTTCATCCGCATCCACTCCGGCTAGCGGGCATCCGGTGATGTTGCGAGTGACGTCACCGCAGGCGGCCAGCGAAGAGAGGCCGCAGCGTTCGAGGCCATCGAGAACATCGGGGAGCGTTTCGATGGTGACCCAGTGGAGCTGAATATTTTGGCGCACGGTAAGATCGGCGACACCGAATCCGTATTTCTCCGCGAGGTCCGCAATCGTTCGGAGCTGGTTCGAGCGGAGCAAACCATTGGGGATGCGGATGCGCACCATGAAAAAAGGCACGGCTTTGCCTTCACCGCCGTTGCCGGCAACCACGCCGGCCCCGTCACCCTGCGGATAGACGCCCCACCAGCGGAAATATGTGCCGAGCCATTCTGGCGGGATCGCGACGTAGCCTTCACGGGCGAAGCGGCGAATTTCCGCCAGACGCTCCCAGGGATTCACCGACTTCTTTAGTCGCTCAACTCTCTGCGCTTTCGTCTCTTGTGTTTGCATAAGGTCCCCAAAAACAAAAAACCCACCTACCAGATCGTCGTCTGGCGGTGGGCTTGAACTCAGCGGCTAAGATTGGATGCTGGTCTAGCTGGCCCCCGGCGCGGACGACACGTGTACGCAACAGTTTTGACAACACGCGATGCAGATGGTCATCCGGCAAAGGTTCATCATTGCACTAACAGGATGGAGGAGATGGTCGGGTGAAGTCAACAATATTTTTTGCTGGTGCGATTCGCCGCGAATCCGCAGCTCGCTGTTGGAACAGGAATTGTGGCTGATATGGGCGCTTAAGGTTTGGAGGCGAATTTTGGATCGAGTACCTTGCGGGCGGCGTCGGCGCCTACTACGGGTAACGACTCGTCCGTCAGCAGGCCGATCTGTTTCAGGACGGAGGCTTGGTCCCAGTAGATGTGCTCGTGGGCTAGTTTGCCATCGCGGAAATGAACGATCACGACCAGCGGCACTTCGACGCGGCGTTTGGTGGGACGAACGCCAGGCAACATCCAGGGAATTTCCTGCGTATGGGTGAACGAAAAAATCATTTCGTCAACCAGCTGATTCTCACCGACTGTGCGTGAGACCGGCGTGATGGTGGTGTCGGGCGGCATGCTGGGGATGAAGTCGTGCGAGTAGAATTGGCGCAGAGCGGCTTTACCGTTGCCACCGGTCATTACCGGGACGTGGTTGACGTAGGCATCGTCGGTCATCGTGGCGAGAGTTGACTCGGTGTCGCGAGTTGTGAATTCGTGGTTGACGTGTTCTTCCCAAAGCTTCGCGAGATCAATTGTTGGCATAACGCAATTATACGCTTCCGTCAGGTTCGTTTGATCGCATCAGCGATCGCACCGACGCTCGCCTGGAAACTTCGAATCTCACGTCCCGGTACATCCCGTTGATATGTTACGCCCGACCGATGTAATGTCTGAATGCCTAACCGCCAACCGGCCACGAAGGGATGCTACGCCGTATGCTGACGCCTACTCGCGTTGACGAAATCCGATCTCGCTTCCCCGTGTTCGAGAGGAAGATCTATTTGAATAGCTGTTCGCAGGGCGCGCTTTCAGACGCGGTACGGAAAGGATTCGCTGATTACCTTGAGACTTGGGACCAGCATGGCTCGCCGTGGGATCTTTGGGTGGACGAATACGAAGCCGCGCGGCGCACTTTCGCGGATTTCCTGGGAGCCCAGCCGGATGAAGTGGCTGTCCTGCCAAGCGCTTCCGCGGGAATCAATTCGATTGCCAGCGCTTTGTTATTCCGCGAGCGCAAGAAGGTGGTTCTCGGGTCGTTTGAGTTTCCAACCATGGGGCACATATGGTTGTCGCAACGTTCTCGCGGGGCCGAGGTCCAGTTCGTGGATTCAGTTGGCGATCGCATGCCCGCCGAACGTTACGCCAGCGCGATCGACGCAGATACATTGATTGTTCCCGTCACCGGAATTTGCTTCATGAATGGATGGCGTTCCGAGCTGGCAAAGATTGTTTCGTATGCCCATGCGCGAGGCGCTTTGGTTTTGTTCGATGATTACCAGGACTGTGGAACGCGTCCGGTGGACGTGAAAGCTCTTGGCGTGGATATTTACGTGGCGGGCACGTTGAAGTACCTGCTGGGTCCTCCTGGATTGGCCATGATGTATGTACGCTCCGATTTAGTGCAGTCTCTTGCGCCCACTATTTCCGGCTGGTTCGCGCAAGCCGATCCCTTCGCGTTCGATGTGAAAAAACTCGAGCTCTCTGCCACGGCGCGAAGGTTTGAAGCAGGCACGCCAGCCATTCCTAACCTATACGCTGCGAAACGCGGCGTCGAACTGCTGCAATCTATCGGGCTGCGCGAAGTGGCGGAGCACATAAAAGGTCTGGCGACAGCGCTGCTGAGTGGCCTGCAAGAAATGAACATTCAGATCAAGACGCCGCTGGATAGTGTTGGTCCCCTCATCGTTCTGAGATGTAAAGATTCAGCGGAGCTGGTCCGCAAACTTGCCGAGCAGCAGATTGTCGTTTCAAACCGGCGGGACGGTTTACGCATCGCTCTGCACGTGTACAACACGATCGAGGATGTTCGTGCCGTCCTCAAGGCTCTGGAACGCCATTTGGATTTGCTGCTTCTTGAACCTACTGCCTCGAAGATTGTCTAGTCCGTAAGTGATCTATGGGCTAACCGTTGGAGGGAGATGTCTAACAGCTGCTTGCCTACATTCCTCTTAGATAGAAGTACAAAGTAGCGGTAGCTAGGCCAAGCCAAACTACGATGCCGACGGGAAAAAGGGTGCGATAGTAATGGGAGCCTGTGACTGCAACGATGCATGCAACCAGCGAGAAAAAGCCGAGTAGCCGCGACTTCTTAATTTGTCCCACGCCAAGAAGGTATCAGGAACGTTTTCCGGTGTGAAGTGAAGAGTCAGCCTTGCGAGCTGAGCCCGGACCTGTTTTTCTGCAATTTCCAGTACGCCAGGGAGATAAGCAGCAGGAAGGGAACAAATAAAGGGAGGGAATATTGCAAACCGTCAACGAATAGAGTAGTGGCGGCGATCGCGAGCAACGCCACGATACCGACAACCGTGGGGATCGGATGCAATGGCAGAGGGAGCGGCAATTTCGCAGCGCGGGCTGGTCCGATCGCGCGGCGAAAGCTCAGGTGCGAGAACAGTATCACCAGCCAAACGAAGAACATGCCGGCGACCGCGACTCCGTACAGCAACAAGAACGACTTTTCCGGCACATAGATTGCAAGCACTATCGCCACGATCATCCCCGTCGTTGCCATAGCGAGCGCTCTGAGCGGTACTCCCTCGTCGCTCAGTCTTCCCAGCGGCGTCGGCGCATAGCCGCCGCGTGCGAGAGAAAAAATCATCCGCGTTGAAAGATACAGGTCGGCATTCGAGCTCGAGAGGGCCGCCGTGATCACCACCAGATTCATGATGCTCGCTGCGTAAGGAATTCCGGCAGCGGAAAAAGCGCGGACAAAGGGGCTGGCCGTGATATCTCCCCCCGTCTGGTTCCACGGAGTTATCGCCAACATCACCGCGATCGCCGCCACGTAAAAAATAATCAAGCGATAGACGATGGTCTTCATAGCCCGTGGGATTGTTTTTTCCGGATCCTGCGCCTCGCCTGCGGTCACCGCGATAATTTCCACGCCCATGTAACTCGTGATCGCGAGAGTCGTCGCGAGCCACACTCCCTTCCAGCCGTTCGGCAGAAATCCCCCATGGCCGGTCAGATTCGAAAGGCCGGCTGACGGCGTCGGGCCAAGTCCGGTGAGCAGCGCGATTCCCACACCGATGAAGGCCAGAATCGCGAGCACTTTGATCAGCGCGAAGTAATATTCGAACTCGCCGAAACGTCTCACCTGTAGCGTGTTAATCGTCACCAGTATTATTGACGCGCCGGCGACCCAAGCCCACTGTGGGACGCCGGGAAACCAGAACCCAAAATAAATTCCCACGGCGGTAACTTCCGCTCCGATCGCAATGATTTGAATCACGCCGTAGGTGGCGCGTACCGTGAATCCGGCCCACGGATTCAGATAGCGTTCCGCATAAATTCCGAAGGAGCCCGCCACCGGGTGCATTACGGCCATTTCGGCCAGCGCATAGGCGACGATCAAGGCGACCACCGCCGCGAAAAGGTAGGTAACAATTACTCCAGGTCCGGCCAGCCGTATGGTCACGCTGCTGCCTAGAAAGAGTCCCACGCCGATCGCGCCGCCCATCGCCATCATCGAAAGCTGGCGCTGGTTCATCCCACGGCGCAACCCTTCCGTCGAATTGTTTACGGGAATATCAGAATCATTCATTTCCAGCTATCTCATGCAGGGCGTCTTAATACGTTAAATTCCCTAGAGAGTATTGCATGTGGACAACCTACAGCGGGACTTTTGCGTCATGCAGATGTTTGAACCACGAAGAGTATTTACAGACCGAAAAACTTCTCTTGCTCCGCGGGTGATTAGGAGCTACATCCCCAGATATAAACGGAGCACGACATGTCGATCTGCAAATTCTAGCTTAGGGATTCACGACGCGAAAAAGTACTTGCGAACAACAGTGTTCGTAACTAAAAGAGAAAATGGAGAGCAATCCGGCAGCGCCCATGGTCGAAGTAGAGGTTGGCTCTGAATGCCGGGCATGCTGGTCCGCACACAACCGCGGAATCAGCAGCTCGCTGTTGGAATGCTAACCGCGGACGGTAAGCACCGGGCATCGGGCGCGCGCGACCACTTTATGCGCGATGGCGCGCTCGAGGTGCGTCGCGGCGCCAAGGTGGCGGGCAGCATCGCGAACACCTATGACGATTAGGTCCACATCGTGTTGCTTCGCGACCTCGACGATCCGCTCAGCCGGCTCACCATATTCCACGGCAACAGCGGGTGGAAACTCAAAATTTGCATTCTGCGGAATGATTTCGTAAAGGCGGCTAATCGCTTCGGCTACTGACACTTCAAATAGCCTGAGTTCCGAATCATCGAGTGCCCCCGGTTTGTGCATTACCGTGATGAGTTCAAGATGAGATTGGTTTTTTTGCGCGAGTGACAGGGCATAAGGAGCCGCGGCGAGGGATTCCGGGCTGAAATCCGTGGCGAAAAGCACACGGTGGAACCGAGCGCCATTATGGACGCTGGCACGAACGCCCGGACCGATCGTAAGTACCGGCACCGGCGAACGGCGAAAGATTTCTTCAGCGACAGAACCCAAGAGCAACTTCTCTGCGCCTGTGCGACCATGCGTACCAAGAATAATCAGATCGATGTCTTCTTCTTGAATAGCTTCTTGAACCGCCGGCCAAACTTCGATCCCCCGCTGTACCGATGTTACGTGCTGAAGACCAGAGAGTTCGGAGTCGATGCGCAGCATTTCAGCATGCGCTTTTTCGTCTTCGGCTTGAATGGCCAACGCTGTCAGGCCGGGCGTCGAGTAGATGAGGGGTTCAGGGACCACAATATGCAAGGCATGCACTTTGGCGCCGAATCCCCGGCCACACGTGATAGCGTATTGAAGCGCTTCCTCCGAAGGTTTTGAGAAATCCGTCAGGTAGAGAATATTCTTCACTTTAAGTGCCGCTCCAAAGTCGATTATTGGCATATCCCACCTCCAAGCATCAGGATGTACCGAAACTTCGGAATTGGCTGTGATTCACAGCACAATCGACAGTGACAGGTGTCACACGTTGCATCGACGATTTCCGATTAACTTAGGAAGGAATACCCTCTGCCTACAGCAGCGGATGCGAGCCATATCACACGTAGAGGTGATCTACGTCACAGCCCAGAAGGATGCACTGGCGTTAACTACAGCCATATCGGAGGTGATATATGAAAGCCCTTGACGTTCGCAAACGAATTGAACTGAAAAACATCCTTTTCGCCACTGACTTTTCCCCAGCTTCGGATGTCGCGGTGCCTTACGCGTCAGCCTTGGCGAAGCATTACGGTGCCAAGATCTATGCTTTGCACGTGAGACCGCCCATAGTGAACCCAATGACTCCACCCGTTACTTGGAAGGGCCTGGAAGAGGCTGCAAGTCGAGAGGCCGAACAGTACAAGCAAAATATCCTTAAATCATTTGCAGGGCTGCAGCCAGAAATATTGATCAACGAAGGGGATCTTTGGTCGAACATCGAAGCCATAATGAAAGAAGTTGAAATCGATTTGATCGTTATGGGAACTCGAGGTCGATCTGGAGTCGCACGGTTTGTGTTGGGCTCCACGGCAGAAAGGATTTTCCGGCAAGCAGCGTGTCCCGTTCTAACCGTCGGCCCGCATTCGTCCGTAGGTTCGAAACCGAACGGCGAATTCTCCCACATTCTCTTCGCCACCGATTTCAGCCCGGAATCAATCGCTGCTGCACCATTCGCCATCTCACTAGCTCAGGAATACCAGGCTTACCTGACGCTATTGCATGTTGTCGAAGAACCGAAAGCGAATGAGTTTGTCCGACCGGCGGAACTGACTACATCGTCCGAGCACCTTTTGCGCAATCTGGTGCCAGCTGATGCCGAACTCTGGTGTGTTCCTCAATTCGTCGTTGCACGCGGTGATATAAGCGAAAAGATCCTGGACGTTGCGACTCGCTCAAAAGCGGATTTAATTGTTCTGGGCGTAAAACAACCTAGCGGATTTCCGGGTGCGGCAACGCATTTGCCGATAGCCGTCGCGCACAGAGTGGTGTCGCAAGCGCCATGCCCGGTACTCACGGTTCGTGGTTAGCCTGTCTTTAGAGAATAGGTAGGCGTGAGCATCGAAACTGAAACTTGAGAGGTGCAATGATGAAACGGCCGTTTGGAGTAACTGTAGTCGCAGTCCTGATGTGCATTGGCGCTGGATTGTTAGCCATTGGTTCATTGGGCTTCTTTGTGCTCGGTGGAGCTGCCGTGACATCTCGAGCGGGGGGACCCACATCACAATTGTTCTCAGAAATGGGTTCTATTGGCGCAGGATTATTCACGATTCTCGCCGTCATCTATGCCACGTTGGCGATTTACATGTTTAGACTGGTTTCTTGGGCCCGGCTTGCGTCCATCTCTTTTATCTCGGTGGGATTGCTTTTCGCGGCGATTGGGATTGCAGGCTCGTTGCCGCATCCGGACTTCATGGTCCTTGCTTGGCAGCTTTTTGTGATCGCGGTGGACGCATGGATCTTGTGGTATCTTGCGACGCCGCACGTAAAGCATGTCTTTGCCACGCGCGAACATCACCTAAGAGCCCACGTCCAGGCGCATCCGTGAAGCACGTATCACGGATTATTTGCGTGGGATACACAGTTCTTTTTGAACCGTTGATTTAAAGGACGGAGACAACGCCATGATTATTGAGGAGCTAACAACAAACGCGAGCTTACATTTCCTCGCTAGTACCCATCTCGGCAGGTTGGCGTGCGTTCAAGGATCCCAACCTTACATCGTGCCGATCTATTTTTCGTGCAGCAATGATTACCTCTATACATTCTCCACCGTTGGGCAAAAGATCGATTGGATGCGGGCTAACCCATTGGTCTGCGTTGAAGCGGATGAGATCGTAAACTGTGAGATTTGGACCAGCGTCATTGTGAACGGCCGCTTCGAGGAACTTCCCGACCTGCCCGAGTGGCATAATGAGCGCTCGTTAGCTCACGATCTGTTACAGAGTAAAGCGATGTGGTGGGAACCTGGTTACGCGAAAACAATACTTCACGGGAAAGAGCGCCCGCTGGCGCCAGTTTTTTACCGTATCCATATTACAGATATCACCGGCCATCGCGCCATTTCCAATGGTTAACAACGAATTAACGAAGCTTTGGCAGGGGCGGTGGGGATCGAAGGACTCCCTGATCTTTCTCTCTCGGCTAGATTTCTTCAAACTCTAAACAACAGAGCGAAAATGCTCATCACGAATTTTCAGGTCTCGATGTTCACGTTAGCTGCTGTGTTCCGATGCGCTAGGCTTGACAGCCCATGTCGGCGAAAGCTACGGTTGAGCGTAGCGGTATAAGCCATGGCCAATCAGATATTCGATCTCGAAGCTTTCCGCGCCGCGCCACTCGAACGGGAACCGTTCGAGCACCTCGTTCTTCGCGAGTTCGTGAAACCGAACGCGCTAAGCCGCATTAATTCCGATTATCCCCGCATCGTCCAATCAGGAAGCTTCCCGCTCGACTCCGTCAAATTCGGGCCCGGCTTCCAGGCCATGGTCAACGCGCTCGAGTCTGAGGAGTTCCGCAAAGCCTTCGAGGAAAAGTTTGGAGTGGACCTTACCGGCCGTCCTAGCACGATCACTGTGCGTGGCCGCTGCGGCGCGCACGACGGGAAGATCCACAACGACTCCACGAGCAAAATTATCACCGTGCTGCTTTATGTGAATCCCGACTGGGACGATGCCGGCGGCCGCCTGCGACTTCTTCGCTCGCGGGACGACATCGATGATGTAGCGGTTGAAGTCCCGCCTTGCGATGGCACCCTGGTCGCCTTCTTGCGTTCTGACCGTTCCTGGCACGGACATTTGCCGTTCGAGGGCGAACGCCGCGTAATCCAGTTCAACTGGGTCAACGATAGCAGCGACCAACGGCTTGCCCTTTTCGCCACCGGCTGTCAGCGTCCGTGAAGCATCTCCTAAGTTCCTTCCGGCCCGCAAAGGAGCCGCAGCCCGAAGATCCCGCGCGGATGTGATGCGCCTCGCTAGCACACGGCCATAGCCGCCCGCTTCGAAATCACTTATTATCATTCGCGCTGCGTCGTGGCTGCTTCCTTCGGCCAGTCGCCGTATCCTTCATGACTGATACATCGCAACGTTTTCTAGTCGTGCGCCTCAGTTCATTGGGTGACATCGTCCACACCATTCCTGCAGTAGCGGCCCTACGTTCGAGCTTTCCCTCCGCCCGGATCGATTGGGTTGTGGATCAGCGCTGGGTCCCGCTCGTCGAGCTTGTTACTGTGATTAACGAAGCGATTCCCCTGGGACGCTCGGTTCCCGAAGTTCTCTCTTGCGTTCGAAGACTCCAGCGTGCTCGCTATACTTGCGCTCTGGATCTTCAGGGTCGCTACCGCTCGGCTGTCCTCTCATGGCTTTCCGGTGCACCTCGACGCATCGGCCGAGACCGCCAAGCAACGCGCGAACCTGGCGCCACCCTGTTTTATACCGACCGCGTGATTCCCACCGGCCGCCACGTTGCAGACATGACAGTGGACCTCGCTGCACGCGCAGGAGCACAGCCACAGCCGGTGCCATGCTTTCCTCTTCGAGCTCCGGAAAGTGAATTTGGTGCTGTACGCGAGATTCTCACCAGGGAGGGTGTTTCCGGCGAATACGTTGTCATCAGTCCCGGCGGGGGTTGGAAATCGAAGTGCTGGCCACCAGACCGGTTCGGCGCACTCTGCCGCTTGCTTCTCGATCGGCATGGTATCCGTGTAGTGGTTAATATCGCTCCGGGCGAGGAGAACCTCGCTCGTGGAATCGTATCTGCCGCAGGGCGGGCGGCACCGCCCGTGGTCGCTCTGTCGATTCCCGCGCTCGCCGCGCTTCTAGCTCGGGCGCGTGTCGTGGTTGCTGCCGACACCGGGCCTTTGCATCTTGCAGCAGCACTCGGAACACGTGTTGTTGGCCTGTTTGGCGCCACCGACGCGGGGCGCAACGGTCCACTTCCGCGTGGAACCGTGGTCCAAAATGCTCCTTCAGGACCTTTCGCTTATCTACGCGGCGATTACGCCCGGCTCGATTCCTATTCGGCCGCTATGCTGTCTCTATCTGTCGAGCAGGTGCTTGCCGCCGTCGAACACGAAATCGACATCATCGTTTAGAGCCGTCTTCTAGCGAACTCCGGAATTTGAGCGACGAGTGCGGCGCGGCATCTTGTTCCGGGGCGAGGTCCTGCGTTTCATCAATCTGACATTTGACAGGCGAGCAGCAGTTCGATTGCCTGCGCCTTAAACCGAATGTGCGAACACGCCGATGCGCGGGAGCGGCGGATGCGTGAACGCAGTCGTGGATGCGCCTCACGCTCCAAACAGGAGCTAGGCGCATCCGCGAACGGTACTCAGGACGCTACGGTAAAGTCGTTTACTGGCACTGCGCTACGGAGTCACTGTATGAGTCCGATGTGCAAGACGGCAATCGGAACGTTTCGTAATGCTTGATGATCCACAATCCTTGACTGTTCGTGACGTAGATCAACTTTCGTCCGTCATCGGAATATACGCTGGTAACGCCAGTGAGGGTCTTGACTGTATGCGGATTCTTGGGATCGTTCATATTGACCAGACTCACCGTTTGTGCGGAAACAGGAGCTTTTCCGGGCTTATCGGACTGAACTGCGATTACAAGGCCCGCTCCTACGTCAGTTAATTTGCCCTCCGAGCCAACACGGTCAACAATTTGCGGATTCTTCGGATTGGTAACATCCACAACGGTGAAATGCGCGTTCTGTTGGAGGAGGAGATATTGCCTGCCCTTTTCTTCTTGCATGAAAATCTGTCTTACTGCCGTTCCAGGCAGCGGTAACTGCGCCATTACGGCGACCCTATCGCTTGTCGTGGATTTGCTATTGTCCTGAGCTGACGCTCGGGTGTGACTCGTCAAAAAAATCGGCGAAAGCAGCGTTAATGCAGCGGCTGCAAATGTCGTTAAAGAGATCTTGCGAAGGCCACATGTTGCGAAAACGGTGATCATTTCTTACTCCTTTGGACATCACCTGAGTGATCCAGGCGACAACCACGGTTTCAGTAGTGCAAGCTCACTGCCAGAAGAATAAAGCCTTGCGCGCGCTAAGTCCCTGTGTTCGCTAGTTGCATGGGGCATGAGGGAGCAGGGAAACAAAAAGTTGTGCAAAAAGCGAACGGAGGTTGTGAACAAAGCGAACGGTTCTCCTCGGCTTTCCCCATTTTGATTTTTCGAATTAGAAAGCCCTGTAGCCTTGCCCACTCTCTCTGGAAGAGTTCTCAGCTGCGCCAATGGCCGTGAAAACCCTTCGATCCATTGGGGTTAATTGCAGAAGCGCCGTTGTCTTTAGGGATCGGGGTTTGCCGCCCACAGGACCGGATCGAATCCACAAGGTAGATCTCCAAGATGGAATCCGATCTGCATAACCAACAGAGGGCCGCTGATTGTAAGCACTATCGAAGGTGAGCCGTTGGTTTATACCTGGGGAATTGAGGTTCCCAACGAATCGAAGCTGGGCTTGCATGACGATGAGGCTCTTGCGAACCGCCGGTTTGATGCCTCCTTTTCTCAGTTTCATAAGCTAACAAAAGTCCGGACAAGACTCCGGCCTTATCCGCTTCCGGAACCGCTCCGTGGCTACACCGCTTATCACGTTTTGCGTCGCAGCACAGGGTGGAAGAAAATTCGACGAGATTTTCTTTTGGCTGCACGGCAGCGTTGCGAAGCTTGCGGCGTGCGCCGAAGGGTTCTCAGTTGCCATGGGAAGTGGGCCTACGATGACCGGCTCGCGATAGCGACACTGATGAGTTTCGTCATTCTGTGCGCGGATTGTGCGGTCGCGACGCAAATTGCTCAATCGATTCGTCGCGGTTTTGGAGGCCTGGCGATCCGTCAACTCTCTCGTGTCAACAGAATTTCTCTCGCCGACGCGGAAAGGCTTGCCAGGGATGCCGTAACCACCTGGAAGCAACGGAGCAAGAGATCCTGGTGTCTCCATGTTGCTCCGGATTTACTTGATCATTATCCGCAGCTCCGTGAATTGTCGTTCCAACCACGGCGATAGGCTCTCGATTTCCACGGTAAAACTTCCCTCACAAGTCCTGCCATCGCCAGATCCTCGCCACTGACGCCGCAGCTGTAAGGCGAGAGTTCACACGGGATCAGTTTGAGACTTCTGGCGACCCAGTTGTCTTAGGTAGTCGCACTTCAAGGAGATCACTTCTGATTTCAGCTGAAGCGTCCGTCGGATCTATGGGCACAGGGAATTTATAGGAAAGCAAGAACGCACGGGGATATGCAAGCGTATGGCCCGATATTTCAGTCTTGTGGTTTTCGTCATCGGCGCAGCCACAAATTCTTAAGGACTGGGGCTCCGCACTGATTTTCAGGTCCAGGGGATTATAGTCAGCTATATTAACGATTGTATTGAACGCATCCCCAGAGTCTGACACCTCGTTGGTAACCACTTGCAGAAGTGCTGATTCCGCTTTATACCAGTCTTCCCAATCGTGCCCATGAACACGTCCGCGCCTTTCAAACATTTCATAGGCTCGGCGTGAGATTATATCGAAAACAATCCGCACGTGTTCATCATAGATCTGTGAGGGCACGAAAAGACTGCCGAGATCATTTTGCCCTTCTTGCATAACAATTGCTGGTTGCCGTCTCATTTCATTCGCTCCTATTTTGGCAAAAACTAAAACTGGGAAACCCGACAAATAGTCCATTCAAGGAGTTTCAGAAGGGGGCCTTCGAATCGGAATGATCTTCCGCGCCCGACAAAAGATCCGCCAGTAAACGGCTGAACGCACGAGGCTGCAACACGGCGGCACCCCAGCACTTCACGCCGCGTAGGATACCCGGTAGCCAAATGCATCCGTCTTCAACGGGATGAGAAATAAACAAGCTGACTGGAAGATTCCGGAACTGATCAATTAGCGCAAAGCCGGGACCATCAGGTAAGTGGCAGTTGCTCAAGATAAGGTCAAATTTGCGTGATTTGCTTAATTTACCGGCTTCGCTAACGGTGGACGCTAGAAGACACTGGCGTTGACGTCTCAGAAACCAGTCAGTCACAACCGGAGATTCAAGAAATTCCCGGCCCACGAGTAAGATGTTCCGATCGCAAGTTATCATACAGAACACTCCAGTTCGCTGGGGATGCGTTTTCCACTGTTAAATCGACCGTTCCATGCAGCTGATCGTCGATTTTCGTCGCCGGGCAGCCTCTCCATCCTCGCTACAGTTAAGAAAAGCTGGGACAAGAAAAACCGTTGTTAGCTAGGACTGCTGATCCGAAGAAGCATTCCGCTGCCGGCGCGGATATTCAACTTCTCTCGTTTCGCCGTCAGGATAATCAGACCAACCGGGTCGCTGCGGCCGGAATTCAGGATCTTGACGCCCGAGAACCCATAAAGCCCACATGCATCGGAAGCAAACACCCAGAGCGCTTGTGAACGCTCGTTGCCGTTTATCGGTCCCCGGCATCCTTCGTCTGCACTTGGGCTAACTCGCACCAGAACTCCGTCCGGAACCGGCTCTCCTACGACTTCCGATGCATTCATCACGTGCCCACCGCCGCGGTAAACGACTTCGTCGCCTCCCACTTGCATTGTCGTCCATGCCGTAGGTGGAGTCCCGCGATCGGGCCCGGTCTTCGGAATCTGTGCTTCATCGACCTCCATCGCGGAAGCCATAGCCCGAAGATCCGTCGTAACCGATATTGTTTGGTGCGAAACGACCACCCGGTCAAATTTAAAAGAGATTGTCGAGCTCGTGCCCTTGTCATATGGGACTACCTCGACGACTTCGCCCATCACTTTGGCTCCAGCACGTATCTTCAGATCTTTCCCAAGTGGAACATCCTGCATAACCCTGGCTTTTAGGAGTTGCCCGGGCCCGCTCTTCTTCGAAAGAGAAGTTTCTAACTGGACGGGCAGAACGGTTCCAACCGGAATGGATTCCTGAGCGGACAAATTCATAGAAAGCACGATCAACCCGATAAGTAATGTCGGTTTCATGATGCGTTTACCTCCACTTCGTCCGAATTTGGAGCGGAACCGGTCCGTCGCCGCACGAAAATGTGTGCTGGGACGGTCACCCGAGAGTGCGAATTTGAGTCTGGGCTTCGGGGCTTAAGGCCAGCTGTGCCATAACACCGCGCCTTCCTATCATTCACATATTTCTCCATCATCCGCCGAGCGCGGTGCATGCGAGCCTTGATCGTTCCCGCTGGGACGCCAAGTATTTCGGCGGCGTCAGTTACCTTCAGTTCCTGGATCTTGCAGAGCCAAATGACCTCCCGATACTTGGGCGGCAGCTTCTCGAGCAGTTCTGCGATGATGCGCGAGGTTTCTCCGCGCTGGTACTCCACCTCGGGATCGAGGTGATTAACTGCAAAGTCGTCGGCAAAGTGTAATGGTTCGTCCTCCCACATCTCCAAATCAAGAGAGAAAGCAACTGGCCGGCATTGTTGTCTTCGCCACGCCGTCCGCACGGAATTGCAAAGTATTACGTGCATCCAAGTAGAAAATTTGGCGCGACGCTGGAACTGGTTGAAATTCTGGAAGCCGGAGAGCAAGGCATCCTGCAAAACATCTTCGGAGTCTTCTCGAGTCCTTGTTAGCCTTTGCGCAGCCTTTCTGAGCCGTGGCAAGCAGGAGGTGAACAACCCGTTTATTGCATCGCGTTCGGCATCCCCGGAATGGCTGAGAATTGACTGCTCGCTGTAGCTGGTATCGACCCTCGGCGCGTAATTCAAAGTGATCCCTCCGATTTCTTACTTCCGATAAATATTCAACGCAATCGGTACAGGCAGTTCACGTGCCATTTGCCGGGGCGCCCGAAAGCAAGATATACGCCACCTATGAGTCGTGATTCTAGAAAGCAGTTCCCCGGGAGTGACGCTCATCGATAACGTCGGCATCAGCAAAACTTGGCAGCCAACGGGTTTGTATTTGATTCCGAGTCAGCCTTGATTCCCCAAAGATCGGTGTCTGCAACGATTGGTTTTGGCAATCTGGGGCGTTGAAATCGGCAAGAATCTTGTAACTTTTGTTTACAAAGAACGTTCGGTTTCTTTACAGGGCTTTCGGGCGCTTGCTTGTTTTCCTTTTCCTTCTTAGGTCCTCTCATCATAGAGAAGGACTTATCCGCAGTACATCTCGCCGGAGGTGGCAATCGCATTGCTATCTCCAATCCTGAAATGCGTGACCGGCGTTCATCGCGACGGGCGAGAGGTTAGGGTGAGAACTGTAATTATTGGGACATATCTCCTGGGTACGATTCGATTTGTGATGATATTTGTGCTGGTTATGGCGGCGATCATCCTTTGGTTTTCCTAAAGTGCAACCGAGGCTCCAAACTTGCGTATGAACAAAGTATCAACCTCAAACTGTCAGCGCATTCACCAGCACTTTCATAGGGATGACGATGCATGGAAATTTGGAACGCGGCTCGTTGTTGCGACTCGGATTCACGTTGGCTCTCTCGCTTTTATGGACGACGCCAGTCATCGACCAGAAACGGTGTTCACGTCATACGGAGGACGGAATGGAGATCATTCACGGAACGGTTCGCGAGATTCTCCCCGCAACCGACGGGGCCATCTGTGCGTTTGTTATTGATGGAGGAATGGAAATCCATTTCCCGGCCGATAGGACAAGAGAGGTTGCCGAACTCGTTTCTCTTAGATCGCGGCTGGAAATTTGCGGGATGCCTTACAGAGGGCGTTCCGGGGATCCACGCCTCGATGCTCAATTCATCGTGAACTTAGATTCAAGACGTTTTATTAATCTCCGTGACTCCCTGCCCCAACAGAGCCCAGAGGTGCCCTTTATGTGCTCCCCCACTGAAGCCGAGGCGGCACCTCTGGCTCCCCCCGAAAGCGAAAGAGTGTTAAGGGGCGGAGAGAATCCTATAGGTCCGAGAGATTTAGTGAGAGGGATATCTGAGAGGGACTGGCAAAACACCACCCGCCCGGCCAATGTTACCTCATCAGGCCAGGCCTCCGTGGATCCAACGAGGGGGTTAGCTCATCGCGTGCGCGATGATAAAGATGCAGCGACCAGATCCATCGAATTGGCTTACGACAGTCTCCATCGAGCACAGGCGCTGCTGGCATACGTCAAGATCGTCGATCTACAAACGCCCGATCTAGGACAATTGTTAACTGAGTCTAAACACACTTATCAACAGGCAATATCGAATTATCAAAAGCAAGAATATGCAGTGGCCAACGAATTTGCGGCAGCCTCTGGCGAGCTTTCCCGATCGGTAGAGTTGCTTGTCTCCAGAAATTTACGGGCGGATTCCAGTTATCCAACTCTGGTGCCCGACCCACCCGGGAAACAAACCGGTGGTCTGAGTTCCGAGGACACCGAAAGGGGCCTTACACGCGTCGCGAGTTTACTCGCCCGACTTCATTGGCTCGTTCAGAACGGAACCTTGCCTTTGGAAGATCGGACTCAAGTACAGAAAATTGCTTCGTGGGGGGATGTGTTTTATGTGAAAGGCCGCGAATCCTTGCGAATTGGAAGCATCGCCGAGGCGTCCTATTTTGTCAAAGCTGCCGAGGCTGTTGCACATTCCGCCGAGCACGTATGCAAGCAAGACTACATCACGCATGCTTCGACGGTGAACTAAACCCAGCGTCGATTTGATATGATGACCGCAATCTCACCGGATCTCTCCGAGAGCAGGCCAGTTTTTCGCGTTACAATCTCACGGGATAGCTGGCCATGCCGCCAAACTTACCACTATCGAGATTGAGCTTCCGCTTGCAAGTGTTATTGTTGGGTGGTCTCGTCGCGATTCTCTTTCTCGCCGTTCTATTCGCTTCCTTTGCGGCGCTGCGCTACACGAAGTCTTCCGTTTTGAGCGAAGAGAAGAAGCAACTGCTTGAGACAACTCGTGCGCTGGCTCAAGAGTATTCGAACAAGGCGGATTTTGCGCAAGGGAACAATGAGGTTCCGCCCCTCGATACCCCGTCGTCGGAGTCTTCAAACGGAGTCCTTACGCTTCTCAGCAGGGTTGTTCTGCAAAATGCCCAGGGAGTCGAAGGTGGATTCTACGCACTCAAGGCAAATACACTGCTAGGGTACTCCTTCCCGACTCGTGGGGCGGATGATTTGCCCGGCGAGGACATTTTGGGTGCGGAGCGTTCGGCTCTTATGCAGACGGCGCATGAAGCGGCTGTGAAGCGCGAATCTTCAGAGAAAGTCCTCGTCACTCCCCGCGACATAGTTCTAATCGAGGCAGTCCCTGTTCACGATTCACAGAAATTTTCGGGGAGCGCGTGGACCTTCAAACGCATCCCATCGCTTCCCGGTACTAATCGGTTCCGAGCTTATCTGATCGTTGCGGGACTCGGTGTAGCGGCTTTGATCTGTGTGCTTTTAACACTGCTGGTGGTACGAAACCTGCAATCAGGCGTTCTTAAGATCGAAGGTGGGCTGGAAAATTTGGAGCGAGATCTTACTTCCCAAATTCCCATCGATGACGATCCCGGCGAAATCAAGAGGATTGCGTCTGCGATCAATCGTCTAGGGGCAATCCTCCACGAAAAAATCGATAGCGAGAAACAAATTGAGGACCGCTTGCGCCACGCCGAACGCCTGGCTGCCTTGGGTCGGTTAATTGCGGGCGTTGCCCATGAGGTTAGAAATCCCCTCGCAACCATCCGCCTGCGCGTGCAGATGTGCCAGCAGTCTTCTGGTGATCCGAGCGTTTATGAATCCTGCACGGTTGCGCTGGAAGAAATCGAGCGCCTCAATGGCATGGTTAATCGACTCCTAAACTTTTCACAACCGGTGCAGTTGCATACAGAGCCCACCAATCTGCGTCTTCTTCTGGAGCAAAGGTTGGAGGGGTTCGCCGAAAGAGCCCGAAGACATCGCGTTCGATTCGTCACAAATTTCGCCAATGATCCCCAACTCTTATCACTGGATCAAAGCCGAATGGCACAGGTGTTCGATAATTTAATTCAGAACGCGATCGAGGCGATGACCGATTCTGGTGGAACCCTCTGTACGAATCTTACGTCCGATGGAAGTAGATCGGCGGGGAGGCGAGAAGTCTGCATAGAGTTCAACGACACGGGAACTGGGATAAGTCCGGCAATTGCGACCCGGGTCTTCGACCCGTTCTTTACAACGAAATCGGCCGGGACCGGTCTCGGTCTGTCTATTTGCCACGAACTTGTACGGGCGCACGGAGGTGAGATACGGCTTGTTAGCGGCAACGGGCATGGAACAACCGTGCGCATTCTACTTCCTATCTCTGAACCTAGATTCGACGCTTCCAGTAAGATGAAGGCGTAGAAAAAAATGACTAAGAAAATTCTGATCGTGGACGACGAAGCAAACCTTCGAAAAACACTAGCCACAATTTTGCGTGCCCGTGGATACTTGATTCTAGAGGCGTCTGATGGAAGCGAAGCCCTGGAACTTCTTCGAGATGCGACACCGGATCTTGTCTTTACAGATTGGAAAATGCCGGAAATCGGTGGGGAAGAGGTTCTTCGGTGTATGCGGGGTGATGCGCGGCTTTCCGCCATCCCGGTAATTGTCATCACGGCTTTTGGCTCCAGTCACAGCGCCATCGAAGCAGTGCGCCTAGGAGCCTACGACTTCATCACCAAACCGTTCGACCTCCAAGATATTTCCCTGACAGCAGAACGGGCGCTGGCCCACTCTTCATTGAGCCGGGAAGTGAACCAGCTGCGCGAACAAGTAGGGCGAAATAGCACACCCGCAGCTGGGCGGTTGGTTGGGTCGAGCGGCCCAATGATGGATGTTTTCAAAATGATCGGAAAAGTTGCGGAAACCGATTCTACGGTTCTCATTTGTGGAGAATCCGGCACCGGCAAAGAACTTGTCGCCGAAGCAATTCATAATTATAGCCAGCGCAGAGAAAACCCGTTCGTAGTCATCAATTGTGCGGCTCTGCCGGAAAACCTGCTCGAATCTGAACTCTTCGGGCACGAACGCGGCGCATTCACAGGGGCGATCGGCAGAAAGCCCGGACGTTTCGAGATGGCTGAGGGCGGAACGATTTTCCTGGACGAAATTAGCGAG
>Ga0102924_1002731_pt1 | contig 18965 bp, 20 predicted proteins | sample PaiPotPPM11metaG_FD_80116 | JGI IMG/M metagenome (GOLD analysis project Ga0102924, IMG submission 80116) | Iron sulfur acid spring bacterial and archeal communities from Banff, Canada, to study Microbial Dark Matter (Phase II) - Paint Pots PPM... ...
CCACATCGACCAACTGATCCCCTGGGTCGATGCCAACCTCCGAACCATCCCCGCCCGCGACGGGCGCGCCATCGCCGGCTTGTCGCAAGGCGGCTTCGGCTCGATGACCTACGCCGCTCGCCACCCCGACCTGTTCGTCTCGGCCGCCTCGTTCTCGGGCGCGCCTGACATCGACTACGACCCGGCGGTGGCCGCCGGTGCGAGCGGGGTGATCGACGCCACCGCCGTCGGTCTCGACGGGGTCGAACCCGACGCCATGTTCGGCTCCCGGGCCACCGACGAGATCAACTGGCAGGGTCACGACCCGGCCGATCTGGTGGACAACCTGCGCAATGTCGATCTTTGGCTCTTCACGGCGACGGGGCTACCGGGGCCGTACGACTCCAGCGCCCCGAACCCGGGGGCGAGCGGCATCGAGTTCGCCACCCACCAGTCGACGGAGGGATTCGTCCAGCGCGCTCAGCAGGAGGGCGTGCCGTTCCACCTGGTGGACTACACGTACGGCACGCACTCGTGGCCGTACTGGGCCCGCGACCTCGTCCAGTATCTGCCGCACGCCATGGCCAGGTTCGCGGCGGCCCCTCGCGCTCCAGCCCGGATCAGTTACGAATCGATCGATTCGACGTGGTCGCAATGGGGCTGGACGGTCGTCCTGCACCGGAGCGGTCCACCCCAGTTCACCGCCGTGACCAGCGCCGGTGCCGCCGGCTTCACGATCCAGGGCGTCGGCACGGCGGTCGTCACCACGCCTGCGTATTACGAACCCGGCTCGGTCGTCGTCGTCCGCATCCCAGGCCGTCCACCGGTGATCGACAGGATTGGCCCCGCCGGGCGGCTGGAGGTCACGGTTCCGCTCGGGCCCGATGTCCCGAGCCCAGCGATCGTCGGGGTCCCGGTCGTTCCCGGCGAAGGCGTGACCGTGGCCGTCGGTCACCCCTGACGGCGTGCCCCCCGCCGGGCGTCTGGAGCAGGCCACCGCCCGCCGAAGTACTCGGCCGACCGCGGCATCACCACGTAGGTCCAGCCGGCCTTGTTGAGGCTCTTCCGGAAGATGCTCCGGTCTGGCGATCATCTCCCGTCAAGAGGCGCCGAGGGTCGCGTCCGTCGACGTATCCGATAAAGGGAGGATGGATGCTGTAGCCGAGAAGCGATTGCAGGAGCGGCGAGAAGGACGAGGCCACCGATGGGGGTACGGCGAGGGTCATGTTCTCGATCTGGCGGATCCAGGGCTGGCAGTACTGGGGCGTGATTCCCAGCCGAGTTCCGTCGCTGCGATTCGGCCCGCCGCGGTGCAGCAGCGTCCCCACGAACACGACGACCGACCCCGCTGGCATGGTGACCTGCAGCACCCCCTCGTCGTTGGGGTCAGGTTCCTCGTCGCCCCATGTGTGGCTGCCGGGAATCAATTCTGTGGCCCCGTTGTCGTCAGTGAAATCATCAATCGCCCAGATGGCCGAGACACCCATGGGCTCACGAGGCCGCGGGATACGACAGTAGCCATCGTCGGTGTGCAGCGTCTGAGCGGTCTCGCCCGGGTGAACGTTTATGGCCAGGTTGGCCGACAGGAGGTAATTGGGATGCAACATGGCGTCGACCAGTTCGAGCACGGCGGGGTGCTCGACGAGGGCGGCAACCGACGGAGCCTTGGCCAGCAGGGCATACACGCGCTCTGACCTGAACCCCTCGAAGTCGTTGCGACCAAAAAAACGACCTGCGAGAAAGGGCGCGAGCTCCCGCCGAATGCCCGCAAGCTGGCCAGCGCCAACCGCGTGGGGAAGCACGACGTAGCCGTCCCGCCGTAGGTCGCCAACCGCAGCCATCGCCCACGAATCTACTGTGAACCGAACCCAGTCCGACCGTGGTGTCCAGGAGTTCCCCGCCAACGCGAAGACCGGCGGGCGGCTCGAGATAGGTGTACGGTACGAATTGATGCGGATCGCCTACCCGCACCGTGTCGGAGTTGGCCATTCGCATCGGCACGCTCCGGGACCGTTGCTCCAGACCCTGGCGGCGCAGAACATGCGTTCATCCACCAGGGAAGTCTCAATGTCTCTCACAGCTGTCTCCGCGTCAGGGCGAGCCTCGCGCCACCTGCGATCCACTCTCACCACGCCGGTGATGGGCACGGAGGGCTCGCTCACCGTTGTCGCATCACGAGGCGAGGCGGGCCTCTCCACTCGGCCGGTCCTTGCCGACGTCTTGTCCCAGGTGGTCGCCTTGGGCATCGGGGCTGAGCCGTGATCAGGGGCACACACATCTCGCTGGGTGGCGTCATTTGGATCGTCGTCGGCCTCATCGTCGCATCGACACACCACTTCTTGAAGACGCTGAACACCGCCTCGACCGTCTGCTCGGCGATCCTCGCGGTCATCGCCTGGCCGCTCGTCCTATTGCACGTCCACGTCCACATCGTCATCTGAAGTCATCGAACGACTCCAAGGCGGGTGACCGTTCTGTGCCGCGCAGGCCAGCCGAAACGCTCGGTCTACCCGCCGCCGACTCGGAAATGATCAACCGTCGCGGGCTCAAGTCCCGGGCCGCTCGTAGCGGAGGAGAACGACTCCGTTGCCGAAGGTATGCGTCTCGATCATCCGCAATGGGACATCCGCGTCCTCGATCAGGTCGTGTTGGGCGAACTCCGCGCCGATGTCGGCGCCGCCGACGATGAGGTCGCCACCGGGCTGTGTCTTGAGGGCGAGGACCTCGGCCGGGACGACCTGCTGGACGACCGTGCGCTACAATGCAGAGTGGCTGAGCGCATGCGTGGCCGGACACTCAGGTTTTCACAACCGGCCACTGGTATCTCCGGCTGTGCCAGGCCGTCGTGCGAGGAGCGGGGGGTGCGCTGTCGGCTCCGCTGCTCTCACTGCCAACCGGCCAGCGCGAGCGCGCGATCCGATCGATCCTCGAACTCCCGAACGCCATCGAGATGTTGAGCTGGCGCGTCGTGGCCCCAACGATGGCGAGCCAGTCCCAGGGCCCAGCGAGGAAGCTGAACCTGCTGTCGCGCGAGGCCCTCGCCGCCGCCACCGTCCTCGGTGCAACCGTGACCATGGCACCAGGGAACGAGAACCACTTGCTGCGGGAGGCGCTACGAGAGGTCGGGCTCGCGTGAGAAGCCGAGCAGATCTGCCCCTGGCGAGACCGGCGGTGGACCGTGGTGCGGGCTCCTCATTCAACGTTCTGGACGGATCGGCGAGATGAGATTTCAGGTGAGGCCGACGATGTCCGCCAGAAGCTCCATCGACTTCAGCCAGCTCTCGATGTCCTTCCGCCATGGGGCCGCCACCATGTGTTGGACGCCAGCGTCCGCATAGGCTGCGTTCTCCTCCCGGATCATCTTCGGGTCCATGCCCTGGGGATCCCACCCAGTGCGGGCAGAAATCGTGAAGGCGGCCTGCGGGCGGTCACGCCGCAGCCGTTCGACGATCGGCACCACATCTGGCGGCTTGAGCCCGACAACGTGGAACCCGTCGCCTTTCTCCACCGCCCGGCGGAACGAAGCCTCGACCCCGCCTCCGATCCAGATCGGGATCTCATGAGCCGGCTTCGGCAAGAACCGGATCCCGTCCAGCCGGTAGTACGACCCCTCGAACGTGACCGGGTCCTCGCGCCAGGCCATCCCCAGCAAGTCGAGGATCTCATCGAGCCGCTTGCCGCGGTTCTCGAACGGCTGGCCGAGTGCTTCGTACTCCCGCTTGCTCCACCCGATGCCAGCTCCAACGACAAGCCGGCCGCCGCTCATCGCGTCGACGCTCGCGAGGTGGTTGGCGAGCCACACCGGGTTGTGCTGGGGCATCACCAGCACACTCGTGCCAAGGCGCACGCGCGACGTCACTGCTGCCGCCCAATTGAGCGTGGCGAACGGGTCGAGCAGGAACGGCGACGGATAGGTCTGGCCGGCCGGGTGGACAATGTGATCGCTCACCCACACATCGGCGAAGCCGAGCTCCTCAGCGTGCCGGGCAGCGCGTACCACGGCCTCCCCCGAAGCAACCCGCCCGTACTGAGGCAGATGGATCCCGTATGTCATGGCCATCGGCAAAGTCTGGCCCTCCGGACTCACGGAGCGACGATGATCCTGGTATGTGGTGTGACGCGATTGACGGCTATGCCTTGATGAACCGAGCCCGGGGGGTCAGTCTCGCTGACAGCCGTACGAGTCGGAGCCGTCCACGACCGCGTCTGCGTGCATCCGCATGACCGGGCGAGCAAAGATGATCCGCATGCGTGACGACAGGCAGCGTCTGGGGACGGCGTGAACGAGGGACACCAGTTCTGCGACAGTCCTGAGTGGCGGACCATCGTTCGGGACAACATCATCCCTTGGGCGGCGGGCGAAGTCGATCTTGGCGACGACGTTCTCGAGATCGGGCCGGGCTACGGGGCGACGACTGATGTCTTCGCCGGCCTGCTTCCCCGGCTGACGAGCGTCGAGATCGACCCGGACCTCGCCGCCCGACTCCAGGCGCGATACTCCGGAACCCATGTCGAGGTGGTGCTCGGCGACGCCACCGACCTCGCGTTCCGTGACGGTCGCTTCAGCGGGGCCGTGTGCTTCTCGATGCTCCACCACGTCCCCACACCGGAGCTACAGGATCGCCTGTTCGCCGAAGCGTCGCGGGTGCTGCGCCGCGACGCACCGATCGTCGCCGTCGACGGACTCGAGTCCGACGGGGTGCGTGCGTTCCATGAGGGCGACACGTACGTGCCGGTCAACCCGGACGCCCTTCCGGCGCGACTCGAGGCTGCTGGATTTGCCCAGGTCGCGGTGCGTGTCGGCGATTACGGCTGGACGGCGCTTGCGCGACGGGCCTGAGGTCGCAGCGCAAGGACGGTCCACCCACGATCACCGGGCGTGTGGGTAGAACGCGAGCTTGATCGCGACCCGTCGTCGAGATTGCGCCACTCCTCCCGGAGGGACCGCAGTCGGTCGCGGATCACGACAAGCGCATCGGGTGTCGCGCTGTCGGGTAGCTTCGCGCCGAGCACCTCGGCGATCTCGTTCACCGGCGACCGCCCGGCCGGCGGCGACACGAGACGGGCGACGGCCACCTCACCGACCTCGCAGACCGTCACGGCGGGGCCGGCCAACACGGCGACCGCGGCCTCGGCCTGGTTCAACCCCGCGAAGTCGGCGCCAAGTTCCCCAGCGAGTCGCTTCCCGTCGCGTAGCAGCGTCGCCTGGTTGTCGACCATCCTGAGTTCGACGCCTTGGTCGACGAGCCCCCAGAAGCCATCCACAAGTTCCAGCCCGTCCTCGACGACGAGATGACAGAGGTCGTGGGGAAGGCCGTCGCCATAGCTTGGGAAGTCCCAGCACGTCGACGTCGCGTCCTCGCGAGTGACATACACGCGGTCGCGACCGCCCCGCCGTCTGACGAACGTGACCTCGAGCACACACCCAGGATGCCGAAGACCACGGGGGCGATGCGTTAGGTTCCGGCCATCCGGGTGGTGGTCCTGTCGCCGACCGCGACGGCAAGGGCCGCGGCGCCCCGGTTTGGCGGCCATCTGTTCGGCTCAGCGCCTTCCCGATCGCTGCCCACGTCGACCACGTCGGTCCACGACTTCCCACACCGTTTGAACACCCTCCCCTGCACGCCCCGATGGCAGTTCCCGTGACCCATCCGTGAGCCACGACGAGGGAGGCCCCGAGTGCTGGGATGGGCCCGCGGCGGCGGTCAGTACCGACCTTCGCCGACAGCGCCCGGTGCGATGCCGACCAGTCTGGTCGCCTGCGGCGACACCGAGGACGGCGCGCCATATCCGGCATCAATATGCTCGTGTCTCCACCAGCTTCCGGTAGAGACAGAAGGATCATGAGATGGCTCCGTACTCGATCGAAGAACTCCGGGAGGCATACGAGCACTTCTCGCGTGTCTCGGATGAATGCGCGGCGTCCGCCGACTACAACGCATTCGCGGACCTGTTCACCGAGGACTGCAGGTATATCGAGCATGTCTTCGGCGAGATGCACGGACGGGACGAAGTCCGCCAATGGATCGTGCCGCTGATGAAGCAGTACCCGAACGACCAGATGACGTACACCCACGACTGGGTGATCTTCGACAACGAGAACGGGCGGGTGATCTTCAGCGCCCGCACACACATGCCCGATCTGGGTGACGGACGCGAGTACTCGACGACGAATTGGTCGATGATCGATTACGCCGGAGGCGGTCAGTGGTCGCGTGAAGAGGACATCTACAACCCGGCTCACTTTGCCACCCTGCTGACCGAGTGGCAGGCAGCCAAGGACACCGCCGGCAAGTAGCTCTCGCTGTAGAACCGTGGGTGGGATCTGCCTCGGTGATGGGCTTCGCGCCGGACTGGTCAGTTGGTGACGGCGTTGATGAAGCGCTCCAACTCGCCGGGGATGTCGTCGCCGGCGGGCTGGTAGGCGATCTCGGTCACCCCGCGGTGGCCGAGTTCGGTGACGCGGGCGCGCAGTGCGTCGGGGGTGCCGGTCAGGGTCATCATCGGGAGCATGTCGGCGCCGGCGACAAGGGCCGCACGGTCGCGACCGGTGAGCCGGACGAGGTGCCCCTCGTGGGTGGCAAGGTGGCGCTGGGCGGCGGGTAGGGCGAGCACTTCGTCGAGCCAGGCTTGGCCACCGGGCAGCGCGGCGACGGCGGTCGCTCCATTTCGTTCGAATATTGCGTGGTAGGCGACGGCGACCCCGTGGCCGGCGGCGTCGAGAACCCGCGGGGAGCGCACGTCCTCGCCGTCTTGGAGCACGGTGCCGAACTGCAGGAGCGCGTGCCAGCCGTGGGCGGCTGCGTTCGGGATCGAAGCGGCGAAGATGCCGTCGCCGACCGCATCTGCGACGGCGGTGCCTTTCGGTCCGTCCGCACCGATGAGGATGGGGACTTCCATCGGTCGAGGCGCGCCGAAGCCGCTGGGGTGGAGCATCTGGATGGCGGCGCCTTCCCATTCGGTGACCTGGCCGCGCAGGAGGGCTCGGAGGACCGTGACGTAGTGCTCGACGTCCGCCCATCGCAAGGGCTTCTGTCCGAGGGTGTGGCGGCCGGTGAAGCCCGACCCGAGCGCCACGCTGACGCGCCCGGGCGCGAGGTCGACGAGGGTGGCGATCGCCGCGGCGTTGGTCATTGGGTGTCGAAGGCTGGGTACGAGCACCGCTGGCCCGATACCGATCGTCGTCGTCCTGGTGGCGGCGAGTGCCAGCTGCATCCAGACATCGGGATAGAGCGCGGGGGAGTCGTAGGCCCACGCCCGCACGAAGCCGAGTTCCTCGGCGACGTGGATGTGCTCGGGGGTCTGCATCGACGGCGCGAGTGCGCAGGAGATGTGCATGGCCTTAGCGCTCGGTGAGCTTGAGCGGCAGGCGTTCGTATCGGCGGATCAGCAGGCTGTCGGCCCAAACCGGGGGGTCGTCGGCGTCGAGGGAGAAGCTGAGGGTGCGTTCGAGGATGGCGTTGAGCACGATCTTGGCCTCGAGTCGAGCCAGCGGCGCGCCGACGCAGTGGTGGATACCGCGACCGAACGCGACGTGGTGGCGCGGTGCCCACCGGTCGAGGTCTACCTCATCGGGGTGTTCGAACTCCGCGCCGTCGCGGTTCGCGGCCCCCCAGAACAGCAGCACGGACGCTCCGGCAGGAATCGTGACGCCCCCGAGTTGAGTGTCGGCGTGAACGGAACGCATGAGGTACCGGAACGGTGACTCCAGGCGAAGGGCTTCTTCGACGAAGGCAGGGACGAGGTCGCGGTCGGCCCGGAGCCGGTCCTGGAGATCGGGGTCGTCGGCGAGGATGCGGGTGGCGCTGCCAAGGAGGCTCGTGGTCGACTCACCGCCGGCGCTCAGCAGGGTGTGCAGGATGACGGTTCCCTCGTGGAGCCCGAAGGTCCCGTCCGAGACGCCGCGAGCGACGGACCCGAGGATGTCCTCGCCGGGGTCGGCCTGCGCCGCGACGAGCTCGTCGGCGATCCAGGCCTCGATCTCTCCGATCCCGGCGATGAGCGTCTCGAGCCGGGGAAGGGTCAGGGTCGAGCTGAGGATCTCGGTCGACTCGAACGCCGCCCGCAACAGGACCTCGGGGTCGCTGTCTCGGAAGTTGATGAGCCGGGCGATCACCCTGATCGGCACGACGTTGCCCACCGTGTCCATGAAGTCGGCCGCCCCATCCGCCAGGGCCCGGCCGAGGGCGTCGGTCGTGATCTCGCCGATCTCCGGCTCCAGCAACGCCATGCGCTTGGCCACAAGCTCGGGGAAGACCGTCGTGCGGTGCAGCGTGTGGTCGGGGGGATCGGCGGTGGCCAGGGTCTGCACCCCGACGTCACCGAAGGAGAGCCGTTCGGGTCGCCCGCTCTCGCCGCGGTAGAGCAGCGCCTGCATGTTCGAGGAGAAGTCATCGACTCGTGCGGTCGCTTCGGCGACGAGGGCGAAGGAGGTCACGACGTAGATCTCGGTGCCGGGCATCTGCCACACCGGGGCCAAATCCTGGAGGCGGTGGTATATCGGATACGGGTCGGCGATAGCGTCGGGATCGAGGAGGTCGGAGGGCGTGAGCGACTCGGTCATCGTCCCCCTCCAGGCACGTAGGCGCCGGCCAGTTGGTCGAAGATCGCTCGTGGGTCGACGTAGGTCCACACCTCGGCGACCCGATCGCCCTCGAAGCGGTAGATCTCGCACTGCTCGACCGACACCGTGGCTCCTGCCGACCCGACCCCCAGGTAGGGAGCCACCTGCACCCCGTGCAAGCGCCAGCGGGCGCAGACCATCCCGTCGGCCCCGAACAAGGCGTCCTCCTCGAGGCGGAGGGGATCGAACGCGGCGTGGAGCTGGCGCACGCCCTCACCGACGTCGTCCAGCGAGAGCGACCCGCCGGAGCCGACGATCCACCGGCGACCGGCCGGGTCGAAGGCAGCGAGGTAGCTGTCCACGTCACCGCGGTTGAACGCGGCGGCGGCCGCTCGGATGGCGGCCTCGGTTCCGCTCATGTCCACTCCCCCTGCTTGAACATCGGCCTGTCATCGTATTGTATAGACAAAGTTCGTGCGGCGTCGATGACCGGCCGCCTCATTCCCCTGGGAGCCACTCGTGGCCAGTTTCGACATCGACCCAGCCTTGGCATCGAAGCTCGACTGGGTCCGCGGCTTCGTCGCCGAGGAGATCGAGCCGCTGGATGTGCTCTTTGGCTCCGAGGAGGTGATCTACGACAAGGCTCACCCGATCCACGTCGACGTCATCCGGCCCCTGCAGCATCGGGTGCGCCACGAGGGCCTCTGGTCGTGCCACCTCACCCCGGACCTCGGAGGCCAGGGCTACGGCCAGGTGAACCTGGCGTACCTCAACGAGATCCTCGGCCGCTCGGCCTTCGCGCCGAGCGTCTTCGGCTGCCAGGCCCCCGACTCCGGCAACGCCGAGATCCTCGCCCATTACGGAACTCCCACCCAGCGCCGCGAGTTCCTCCAACCACTGCTCGATGGTCGGGTGTCGTCGTGCTACTCGATGACCGAGACCCAGGGTGGCTCCGATCCGTCGCTGTTCACCACGCGGGCGGTCCGTGACGGTGAATCGTGGGTCATCGACGGGGAGAAGTGGTTCTCCTCGAGCTTCGAGCGTGCCGCATTCATCATCGTCATGGCCGTGACCGACCCGGACGTCTCGGTGTACCAGGGCACCTCGATGTTCCTCGTCCCGGCGGGCACCGCCGGGCTCGAGGTCATCCGCCGCACCGGGCTCGGCTTCGACGCCGAGGGCGCCGGCAACCACCCGTATGTCCGGTTCAACGAGGTCCGGGTGCCAGCGGACCACCTGCTCGGTGGTGAGGGCCAGGCGTTCGTGATCGCGCAGGCCCGGCTCGGCGGTGGGCGCCTCCATCACGCCATGCGCACCGTCGGCGCGGTAGCCCGCTGCCTCGACATGTTGTGCGAGCGGGCGCTGAGCCGTAGCACCCAGGGTGAGCTGCTGGCCGCCAAGCAGCTCACCCAGCAGAAGATCGCAGACGCGTGGATCGAGCTCACCCAGTTCCGACTTCAGGTCCTGCACGCCGCGTGGACCGTCGACACGAAGGGCGCCGCCGCCGCCCGACGCGAGATCGCCGGGGTCAAGGTGGCGACGCCCCGCGTGTATCACGACGCCGTGGTGCGCACGATGCACCTCCACGGCGCCCTGGGCATCTCCAACGAGATGCCCCTGGCCCGGATGCTGCTCGGCTCCGTCGCGCTCGGCATCGCCGACGGACCCACCGAGGTCCACCAGGCCACCGTCGCCCGCCAGGTCCTGAAGGACCACAAGCCTGCGGCGGGAGCGTGGCCGACCGAGCACCTCCCGACCCGCCGCGCGACTGCCGGCACCCGCGTCGGCGTCGGCGGGACAAGGGGGGCCTGAGGTGTACCCGGGCCTCCACGCCATCGACCACCCTCACAAGCCGGCGGTGATCATGGGTGACCCGACGGTCGCTCCCGTCACCTACCGGGAGCTCGAGGAGCGCTCGCAGCGACTGGCGCAGCTCCTCCATGACCGGGGCCTGCGGCCAGGAGACGGGATCGCGGTCCTGGCCGAGAACCACGTCCGGTACTTCGAGATCTACTGGGCGGCGATCCGCTCCGGCCTGTACCTCACCGCCATCAACCGCTACCTCTCACCCGCGGAAGCGGCGTACCTGGTGAACGACTCCGGGTCGACCGCGCTGCTCACCACCGCACGGATGGCAACCACCGCCGGGCCGATGCTCGAGCTCCTCGCCGACTGCCCGCTGCGGTTCATGATCGACGGCACCGAACCCGGCTTCGAGAGCTTCGAATCGGCGGTCGCCGAGCATCCGGCCGAGCCGCTCGAGGTCCAGCCCCGCGGTGACGTGATGCTCTACTCGTCGGGCACGACCGGTCAGCCCAAGGGCATCCGCCGCCCGCGCCAGGACAAGGCGTTCGACGATCCCACCATCCAGGGTGTGTCGACCCTAGAGCGCATGCTCCTGGGGATGGACGAGACGACCGTCTACCTGTGTCCCGCGCCGCTCTACCACTCGGCCGCGCTGCTGTGGTCGGCCGGGGTGCACGAGATGGGCGGCACCCTCGTCGTGATGGAGAAGTTCGACCCGGCGGAGTTCCTGCGCCTGGTGGCCCGCGAGGGGGTAACCCACTCCCAGGTCGTGCCCACGATGCTGGTCCGGATGCTCAAGCTGCCCGTCGAGGAGCGGCGCGGCCATGACCTGTCGAGCCTTCGCCGGATCGTCCACGCCGCCGCCCCCTGTCCGATCGAGATCAAGCGTCAGACCATCGAGTGGCTCGGGCCGATCGTGGACGAGTACTACGCGGCGACCGAAGGCAACGGCCTGACCTATCTCAACGCCGAGCAGTGGCTCGCCCACCCAGGCTCGGTGGGCCAGCCGATCGTCGGCATCCCCCACATCTGCGACGACGACGGCGTCGAGCTCCCCGCCGGGGAGATCGGCCTCCTCTACTTCGAGCAGCCCCACGCCGCCTTCGAATATCACCGGGACACCGAGAAGACCCGCTCGACCCGCCACCCGGTCCACGAACTGTGGTCGACCCTCGGCGACATCGGCTACCTCGACAACGACGGCTACCTGTATCTGACCGACCGCCGGGCCTTCACCATCATCTCCGGGGGCGTCAACATCTACCCAGCCGAGATCGAGTCCCGACTGATCATGCACCCCGCCGTCGCGGACGTCGCCGTGTTCGGCCTGCCTGACCCCGAGATGGGCGAGTACGTACATGCCGTCGTGCAGCCGGCCGCGGGCGTCGACGGGTCCCCCGAGCTCAGCGAGGAGCTCAGGGCCTACGCCCGGGCGGCGATCGCGCCGTACAAGGTCCCACGGGCGATCGACTTCCGACCCGAGCTCCCACGACTCGCCACCGGCAAGCTCGCCAAGGGCCTGCTCCGAGACGAGTACCTGGCGTCGCCCCCGTGACCCCCGTCGCCGAACTGGCCGACGCCGCCCGACTCGTCCCCTGGCACGACGCCGGAGACCTCGAGGCCGACGAACCCATCACGATCACACCGCTCACAGGCGGGACCTCGAACGTCATGTCCACCGTCGACCGCGGCGGCCACGGATTCGTGCTGCACCGCCCGGACCAGGCTGCCCCCCACCAGGCCAACGGCCTCACCTCCTTCGACGTCGTCTACAACCTCCGACTGGCCATGCTTCTCGAGGGCAGCTACCCGCGATCGGTCAGCGGTAGGGCCCGCACAGGACGCCGGGACCTCGTGCCCCTCGTCTCGGCCGGATCCTGATGGCCGTCCCCCGCTACCAGGAACTCGTCGAGAACCTCCTCGCCCAGGTCGCCGACGGATCGTTCGCGGTCGGAAGTCGGCTCCCGACCGAGGAACAGATCTGCGCCGAGCACCGCCTGGCTCGCGGCACGGTCCGCCAAGCCCTCGAACGCCTCGCGCAGCTCGGCATGATCGATCGCCGCCCCGGCGCCGGCACCGTCCTCACCGCCGATCGTCCCGTCGGCCAGTACCAACCATTCGTGCAGACCGCCGCCGATGTCGCCACCCTGGCCAACGAGACCCGCCTGCTCCGTCCGCGAACCAGCGAGGTCAAGCTGAACGCGGCCATGGCTCGGCGGCTCGGCGCCCGCGCCAGCACCACCTGGCTCCTCGTCCAAGGGGTGCGGGCCCGCCGAACCGAACCCGACACACCGCTGTGCTGGAGCGAGCAGTACCTGCGGAGCAATCTGCCACGCGACAAGTTCATGAGCGGACGGTTCACGACCGAGGACGTCGCCACCCACGCCATCGAGCAGACCATCTCCGCGACTTTGCTCACCGACGACATCGCCGCCGCCCTCGGCGCCGTGGCCGGCAGCGCCGCCCTTGTCATCACCCGCCGCCACCGCGACGGTCGGGGACACCTCGACAGCGTCGGGATCCACACCCACCCGGCCGATCGTTACACGATCACGACCACGATCCCCGCGAGCCAAAGGCGTCAGCGATGAGCGGAGCAGAACCAGGCCCCGGTCACTGGCGGCGAGTGGTGACCGGCCACGACGCCGATGGCAAGGCCGCGTTCCTGCTCGACGAATCGATCGTCACCACAATCCACGCGGACGCCACGAGATCCGGACCAGTCCTGATCCTGAGCGAGTGGCCCGCGTCCGCCGACGCCGGCGAGCCCGGCCCCAGGCCCGTAGCGCCTTCAGCAGGTGGCATACGAGTGATCACGCTCGAGCTCCCAGCCGGGAGCGGCTGGATCAGCCGCTCCGCGCACGACCAGCCGGCGACGCTGGACGCGTACATCGTCGTCGCCGGCGAGCTCGTGGTGGGGCTGGACGACGGGGAGACGTCGCTCGACCGAGGAGACGTGCTGATCAGCCGCGGCCAACCTCACCACGTGCGAGCAGGCGGTGAAGGCGGGGCTCGCCTGGTCGTCGCCGCCATCACACCTGACCCGACGGTCACCGGCCAGGAGCCCACCGACCTCGGCGGCCAACGTGGACGACCAAAGCGCGTGCGCCGGGTCGTGGTGGGAACCGACGCACAGGGAGCGACCCTCGTCGCCCACGACGGCGACCCGGCCATCTCGTTCTTCATCGGCGAGGAGGACGACCCCTTCGTGGCGCTGGCCGACGTCTGGGAGACCGGGGGCCCGGTCGCAGCGGTCGACCAGGGCGGCGACGCGGAACCGCCCTACGAGCTCGAACCCCGGGCCCACGGCTTGAAGGTGCTGAGCCTGGAGATGATGCCCACCGACACCGGGCCCGGGTCCGGCGACGAGGGCTGGCACGCCACCGACACCATCGACGTCGACGTCGTCATCGACGGCGCCGTCGAGCTCTACCTCCCCGACCTCCCACCGGTCGCGCTGTCGGCCGGCGACATCCTCGTACAGCGAGCCACCAAGCACCGGTGGCGGGCCCTCGGCGACCGCCACCTGCGCATGATCACCATCATGATCGCGGTGCGCTCGTGATGTCGATCAAGCCCCCGACGTCGGTTCGCACAGCACGCGATCTGCCTCGGGTCATCACCCGTTCCCGCTCGCCAACGGCGGGCATGGCGGGGTCGAAGCCATCGCCAACGCCCCCACCCCCGACGGCCCCGGACTCGTCCTCGGGCTCGAACGAATCAAGATGATGCCTTCGACCCTGGGTGGCCCCCGCACCTACATCGGCTTCGGACCGGACGACCATCGGCGTCGCTCAGGCTGCTCGTCCGCCGCGCTACCAAAAGCAGGTTGTCCGGTGGCGCCTCGTCGCGCACGATAGGCCCATGAGCAAAACTTGAGCCAACCGTGAGCCAAACGCCCTTTTCTGACCCACATCAGATCTCGACGACCACAGAAGTGCTGGTCAGAGGTGCCCGGGGCGGGACTCGAACCCGCACGGCCCTTGCGGGCCCGGGGGGTTTAAGCCCCCTGCGCCTACCGGTTACGCCACCCGGGCTCCCGCCCGGAGGGTAGCGGTCTCACGCCGCCACCCGCGCCGACTCCTCGATCGCCATCAGCAATCGCCGGCGGAGTCGCAGATCCCTGAGGGGCACGCCGTTGGCGACCAGGACGCCCTCCACCACATCGGCCACCACGTCGGCCAGGGGCCGCCCCATGATCCGCACAGCCACGATGGGTTGGCCCCGACTCCAGCGGATCGTGCGGTCGACGCCGGCCACCTTCGGAGGGGAACGGAACCCCGGCACCGTCAGACCCATCCGCCGGGCCTCCCCGGCAACGGCACGGACGGCGAGGCTGAAGCTGACGGTGTCGGACTGCATGCCCCCGATCTTGCCCAGCCCCAGTGACACACCTCGAACCCGGAGCGTCCGCGTTCCTGTCACTAGGTCTCCTTAACGTGTCGGGCATGACCTCGATGACCGACCAGCGGGTGCGGCCGGGAACGACTCCGACACAGGCGCGGGTGGCGGCTGAGCTGTTCGACCGGGCGGGGGCTCGTCCGCAGTTCGATCCCGGGATCGGGCCCGGTCTGCGCCGCATGCTCGAAGAGGGCCTGGGCCCCGTCGTCGCCGATCGTCAACCCGATTCCCCGCTGTGGTTGGGCAAGCGCACGCTCGGCCAGGTCCACACCTGCGAGGGTTGGCTCCTCGCCGATCGCCAGGTCGACTTCGCCTGGTCGGCCCCGGCCGCACGGGGGACCGTCGCCCACAAGGCCGTCGAGCTGTCCGTGACGCTGCGGGACCGGCCGGCCCCGCTCGATCTCGTCGACCTCGCCATCGAGCGCCTCATCGACGCGTCGGACCGTGGGATCAGCGCCTGGCTCCTCGATGCCCCTGCCACCGAGATCGCCGAGCTGCGCGGCGCCGCGGCCGACTGGATCGTGAAGTTCCAGGACAGCTTCCCGACGCTTGAGCGGGCCTGGCGCCCCCGCCTGGAGTCGTCGCTGACCGTGGACCTTTGTGGGGGGCGGGTACTGCTCAAGGGCAAGGTGGACCTCGCCCTCGGGCAGGCCGACGGCACCACCGCCCGCGTGCTCATCGTGGACTTCAAGACCGGGCGGCCCCGGCCGGGCCATGCGGAGGACCTGCGCTTCTACGCTCTGCTGGAGACCATCCGGGTCGGGGTCCCCCCGTACCGACTGGCCACCTTCTCCCTCGACAGCGGGACCTGGGTGGCCGAGGATGTCGACGACGAGGTCCTGTTCGCCGCCGTTCGTCGGACCGTCGCCGCCGCCGCCAAGGTCGTCGGCCTCGAGGAAGGGGCGCCACCGGTGTTGCGCGCCGGCCCGGCCTGCAACTGGTGCCCGGGAGCCCACGACTGCCCGGCGGCCGGCGCCGGCCGTGATCCCGCCAACCCCATGACGGCCACGGACCCGGCGGTGGCCGCCACCGCTTGACCCTCGAAGGGTCCGGCCCGGGCAGCTCGGCTCTCCCCGGAGGCCGCCCTGGCATGTTCCGGGCTCAGCCCGCCCGGGTACGATTGGCCCTTGCCCAGAAGCGACCCCACCATCGAGCCCACTCGCCCGGGCACGCTCGTGCACCTGCCGGGCCTGGCCGGCCAGCCCCCCCCGGTCGACGAGGCCCGCCTCTCGGACGTGGACGAGTGGGGGCGCTCCGAGCACATGCGCGAGATCGCCCGACGCCTGTACGAGCCGCTGTACGAGAGCTGGTTCCGCGCCGAGTGGGAGGGACTCGAGAAGATCCCCCGCGTCGGGGGCGCCCTCCTCGTCGCCAACCACGCCGGGGCCATCCCATCGGACGCCCCCGTGATCATGCATGGGGTCGAGACCGAGATCCGGCGGCCCGTCTACGGGTTGGCCGACCACATGTTCAAGGCGATCCCCGTCGTGGGGACCATGTGGTCACGGGTGGGCGGGGTCGCCGCCCACCCCGAGAACGCCTACCGCCTCCTCCGCGACCAGCGCCAGCTCGTCCTCGTCTTCCCCGAGGGCACCAAGGGCACCGGCAAGGTCTACAGCGAGCGCTACAAGCTGCGACGCTTCGGGCGGGGCGGGTTCGTGGAGATCGCCATGCGGGCGGGCGTCCCGGTCGTCCCCATCACCGTCGTCGGCTCCGAGGAGGCGATGCCCATCGTGGCCAAGGTGCCCTCCTTGGCCAAGCTCCTCGGCGTCCCGTACGTCCCGATCACCGCCAACATGCTCCTGATGGGCCCGCTCGGCGCCCTCGTGCCCTTCCCCGCCAAGATGCGCCTCCGGGTCCTCGACCCCATCCGGTTCGACGTCCCGCCCGACCAGGACCGGTACTCCAAGAGCCGGATCATGGACGAGGCCGAGGCGATCCGGGTGAAGATGCAGGAGACGCTCTACGAGATGCTGCGCAACCGTCGCAGTGTCTGGTTCGGTTGAGGCCGCCACCCTGATGCCTCGTCGTGTCCTGATCACCGGGCTCGGATCGTTCTGGGGCGGGCGCGTCGCCCAGGCCCTGGAGGGCCACCCCGACGTGGAGATCATCGTCGGCCTCGACACCCACGAGCCCAGCGTCCCCCTCGAGCGGACGGAGTTCGTCCGGGCCGACCAGAGCTACTCCATCCTCAGCCGGATCGTGAAGGCCACCCAGGTCGACACCATCCTCCACACCTTCCTGGTCGTCGACTCCACGCGGGTCAGTGCCCGCCAGCTGCACGAGCAGAACGTCATCGGCACCATGAACCTCCTCGCCGCCGCCGGTGCCCCCGGCTCGAGCGTCAGGCAGGTCGTCGTGAAGTCCTCCACCCTGGTCTACGGGTCGTCGTGGCAGGACCCCACCTGGTTCCGGGAGGAGATGCCCCGCGTCGGCGCCGCCCGCAGCCGGGTCGAGCGGTCGCTGGTGGAGGTCGAGTCCTACCTCCGGGACTTCGCCGAGGACAACCCCCATGTCACCGTGACCCTGCTCCGGTTCGCCAACGTCGTGGGCACCGACATCGTGACGCCCATCACCAAGGCCCTCCAGCTCCCCCTGGTGCCCTGCATCCTCGGATTCGACCCCCTGTTCCAATTCGTGGAGGAGGACGACGTCGTCCGCTCGATCGAGTTCGTGACCAGGGTCGGCCTCCCCGGCATCTACAACGTCGCCGGTGACGGGCGCCTCCCCTGGAGCGAGGTCGCCGCCATCTGCGGCAAGCGCCTGATCCCGATGCCTCCCGTCGCCACCGAGCTCGCCGCTGCGCCGCTGGCCCGCCTCAACGTCGAGCTGCCGCAGGAGCTGCTCGACCTGCTGCGCTACGGCCGCGGCGTCGACAACCGGCGCTTCAAGGCCGCCGGGTTCACCTACGGTTACACGTCGGCGGGAGCGGTCCACAACTTCGCCGGGGCCGTGCGCCTCCAGAGGGCGGTGGGCAGCCGCCGGCCGCAGTACCACTACGAGCAGGACGTCGAGCAGTTCTTCCGCCACTCCCCGGCAGTGATGAGGGATCCCGAGGAGAACGTGACGTGAGCCTGGTCGAGGTCGAGATCGCCACTTCGGCCCCGGGCGTGGCCCTCGTCCGGATCAACGACCCCGACCGGCGCAACGCATTGACTCCCCCGATGATCGACGAGCTGGTGGCCGCCTTCGACGGGTTGGAGGCGGACGCCGCCGTCGGTGCCGTCGTCGTCACGGGCGCTCCCCCCGCCTTCTGCGCCGGCGCCGACCTGTCGCACCTCGGTGCCACGCCGTCGGGCGGCGGCATGCGCGGGATCTACGAGGGGTTCCTCCGGGTGGGCCGCTCGCCCCTGCCGACCATCGCCGCCGTCAACGGGGCGGCGGTGGGCGCAGGCATGAATCTGGCGCTGTGCTGCGACATCCGGGTGGCGGCCCGCCGGGCCCGGTTCGACACCCGCTTCCTCCAGCTCGGGCTCCACCCCGGCGGGGGACACACGTGGATGATGCACCGGGTGACCGGACCCCAGACCACCCTGGCGACGGTGCTGTTCGGCGAGGTGCTGGACGGGGCCGAGGCCGAGCGGGCCGGGCTGGTGTGGCGATGCGTCGATGACGACGCCCTGATCGACACCGCCGTGGGGATGGCGGCGCGGGCGGCGTCCGCCCCGCCCTCGCTCGCCCGGCGGGTCAAGGCCACCATCTCGACCATGGCCGAGGTGGCCACCCACGAAGAAGCGGTCGACGTCGAGCTCGAGGCCCAGCTGTGGTCGATGGCCCAGCCGGAGTTCGCCGAACGGCTGGCGGCCATGCGGGACAGGATCACCGCCCGCTGAGGGTCAGAACCAGGCCTGCTCGAACTCCGCTCGGCGATCCCACCACTCCTCGGACGTGATGGCGTAGCAGACGTGGTCTTCCCAGACCCCGTTGATCTCGAGGAAGCGGACGGCAACACCCTCCTCCCTCAGCCCGAGCTTGGCCGCGACCCGCCGGCTGGCCATGTTGCGGGGGATGATCGAGACCTGGATCCGGTGCAGGCCGAGGTCCTCGAAGCAGAAGCGCAGGACCACGGCGGCCGCCTCCGGCGTGTAGCTGTGACCGGCCACCGCCTCGTCGATCCAGTAGCCGACGAACCCGTTCTGGAACGGGCCCCGCTGGATGCCCGAGAGGTTCATCTCCCCCGAGAACCGATCCCCGAGGAACACGCCGAAGCCGTAAC
>Ga0102924_1002732_pt1 | contig 18963 bp, 17 predicted proteins | sample PaiPotPPM11metaG_FD_80116 | JGI IMG/M metagenome (GOLD analysis project Ga0102924, IMG submission 80116) | Iron sulfur acid spring bacterial and archeal communities from Banff, Canada, to study Microbial Dark Matter (Phase II) - Paint Pots PPM... ...
GAGCCATTCATTGAGCATGGCGACTATAAGGCTGCCATCGAGCCACTCCTCGGCGCCATGTTTCAGAAAGATGGCGAGAGCGATCAGTTGACCGCTTGGAAGCGGATCGGTTCGTAACAGATGCGCGCCTGACTGAATAGCAGTCCTCAATTGTCCGCGTGCTTGCTGCCGCTGATGAAAAGGTCCTAAATTGGGGCGCAGGGGGCGTAACGCATCCGACTCCAGTCGCATTATAAGGTTCTTGAAGCGTTAGCGCAAAGCTGCCAAAAACCGCTCCCTCAAAACATCTGAGCTTACGAGCCCGAGGAACTTCTTTTGTCAATTCAGGAATCAACACCACGTCCACAGGCGCATCGCCGTTGGCTGGCATTGAGCATTTCGCTCGTGCTCACCGCAGTCACACTGTATTTTGTCTTTCGCGGAATCGATCGCGAGGTCTTTGAGCGATTGCTCGCAAGGCAAGATCGCGGCTTGCTTGTGGTCGCGGCTTTTTTCATTTTGTTGCAAATTTTCTTCGGTGCCGAGCGCTGGCGAGCAGTCCTTTCGGCATTAACTCACGGCGACGCGCCGCCCGCACTGACAGTACAAGCGGTGTTCTATGCGAGCACGTTTTTTAATTGCCTTCCGCTCGGAACTGTCGGCGGGGATGTCGCGCGCATCTGGCTGGCGCGAAGATTTATGCTTTCAGTCAGGCAGCTTGTACTTTCCGTTCTGGTCGATCGTATCCTAGCAGTTGGTGCATTGGTAGGAGTCGCTGCCTTAACTCTGCCGAAAGTTGCGCAGCCGCTCGCCCCCACCATATGGTTCGGAAGCGCGGTTATTTTACTCTGCGGCGCGACCGCGTTTTTGCTGCTTCAGCCTATCGAGCACATTCTGGGACGATGGCAGAACCTACGCTTCATTTCCGTTGTCCTGCGCACGATGCAAGAACTGCGTTACATAATGCAGGGCGGAGGATTGCTTGGATTTCTCTTCGCTATGCTCTCGGCTGTATGCGGAGTTCTGGTTGCATTTTGCATTGCGCGCAGCCTGAACATTAATGTTGGGCCGATTGCAATTGCAGCAGTGATCTCGATAGCAACGCTGGTTGCAGCATTGCCGATTTCCTTTGCTGGATGGGGGGTTCGCGAAGTTTCGGTTGTCGCACTTCTGGCGATGCTTGGCGTTGACCGAGAGCCGGCGCTCGCCATGTCGGTGGAAATCGGATTGCTCGGTATGCTAATGAACCTTTTGGGAGGTGTAGTCTGGCTGGTAATACGGCAGCAGCCAGAAATCGCACTTACCCAAAAATAGACTGTGTTATGTCGGTGGCAGGGTTCAGAATACCCCAGAGCCACTATTTATGATAGTTAGTTCGGATGATTATCGGAGAAAGCGATCGTCTGGGACGGTCTTAGAGCAGGATTAAAGGTAAATGCGACGGTTCAGCGACGCAATTGTTGTTCTTATTCTGCTGATTTTAGCGATCATCCTTTACCAGGAAGCACCGAGCCACTCCCCTATTTCGCTAGTGGACATTTCGCCGCTCGCTATAGCTGAGCCCGTTAGTAAATTTGAGAAGGGGGAAGGGCCAAATCTTGCACTTGCTAGTGGTCCACTGACTAGTGTGCACTGGTGGCGGGAGGGTATATCTGCAAAGCCGAACGCCGCGGCGGCACCGGACGGTACTATGACGGCCGATCGATTAGTCGAGACGGGGGACTTTGGCAGGCACCGCGCCGGGACGAGCCTCACAGGGACGGATGCTGGCGAAGTCAGTACGCTATCGCTTTACGTGAAGGCGGCAGAACGACGTGTTATCCAAATGGAAATGGCCGACAGATCGACCGGCAAATATGGCCTCGCGCTATTCGATCTAGATCGAAAAGCGGTCGTGACAGAGGTGCGTGACGTGACTGATGCGGGGATGGAGGAACTGCCCGGAGGGTGGTTTCGGTGCTGGGTAGCAATGCCATTCGCCACTAATTCGATCACCTTCAATTTTGCTCTGTCAGACATGGACGCTCCCAGCCTATACCGGGGCAACACTGCGGACGGACTACTTGTTTGGGGCGTTCAGTTCGAGGCCGGTAATAGGCCGCGTGAATATGCCGGCCCCAAAACGGTAAAACAACCATAATTCATCCCCCGGCGCCCTTTTGTAGTTCGGTACCAGCTTCTTCCGATGAGCGTATGCCGTCCTGGTTCATTTTACGTATGACAAGCAGACGGTCAAATCTCACCGGCGCATCCCAAGATTTCTGAAGGACAATATCATTTTGACCGGGAGTGAGGTTGAATCTCTCCGTGAGAAATGCCTTGCCGCTTGAGTCGAAAGCGAGTTGTCCGGAACGCTGTCTGTTTATGATAATGTCGATACTCTGGTCTGACGGCCCGTTTGCATCAATAATTAGTTCTGCCGGAACGGCAGTTGGTGCATAGGCCTCTAAGTAAATGACCGTTCCAGTGCCTATCCATGGTTTCGTTGTGCCGCCATTCTGCAGACCGTTCAACGGTCGCCAGCCGCCAAATGCCACCCGGCGCTGAAATATAGTTATTGTGCGGCCACCCGGCCCATAGAACTGGTCAATTGGCATGTACTCAGGATCTTTCCACAATGCGGCAAGAACATTGTCTTCGGATGCTGCAGATCCGGGAATAAGCGGGGGCGCATATGTCAGGCCGTTACCGTGTTCCCCTGCGATAATGAAGTCTTGTTTGGATTGATGAATGAAGTCGATGTGGTGTTGAGGATTTGGGTCGGTCCAATATGACCAAAATGTCCATTGTAGCGATGGATCTTTTTTAAGGAAGGCATACTGCAAAACGGGAATATGGTAATATCCCGGATTTGTTATATAAACATTCCCACTGTGATAATTTGGAGCATTGCCGAGAATAACTGCAGTAAATCGGTCCATCGCCTCGATCCATTTCTCACGTATGATGGGTGCATTGGGGCTGTCCCAGAAAAATCCTGGGGTATTTGCCAAAGTGTAACGCGATGTGGGGGAGACCAGGAGTAGGAAACTCAACAAGGTAACCGTGATAACTCCAATTAGACGCCTGCCTGATTCGTATATCGAACGCAGCGCAATCACGACCATGAAGGCGATCAGAAAACTGAATGGCGTTCCAAAAAGCCCGCTCTTTGCTGCAGAAGCTGTCGGCGGTAGCCACAAAATCACGACCATCATCATGAGCTCGAGTTGGCGGAGAATGTACGCCCGATCTCTTCGCATAGATGCCGCCGCGAGGCCGAGTGCAATCGTTCCGACATACGCCCACAGAAAATTGCCGAATACGTATTCGCCACCGGTGCCGGTCAAATAGAATAGGAGGCTATCCGCTAACGGCATATTTCCGCCCCCGAATGCTTTTACATTTTCAGGGTCGAACACCGCTGTATGGAAATACTGACTGTAATGATTCCAGTAGGGGATCACGTAGAGCGCAGGCAACCAAAGGGACAGCAGCAAGTGCAATACGCCGTGGTATATTCCCTTAACCAAGCCGTTGAACTGCCTCGTCCACAGGACATCGCGTAGAAATGCTACCCCGAGGGTCGCTGACGCCACCAGCGGTACAAAGACAAATGATGAGGGTTTTCCGAGAAAGCCCAATCCGAAACATAAACCTGCCAGTAGGCGCGCACGCAAGGCCCAATCTAGGGTGTGAATTCGAAGCGTGAGAAGCACGCCGAGAGCAGTGAAAAGGCCACATGGAGTCTCCGGAGCGAATTCGGAGACGGTAGAAAACATTAGCGGCATTCCGGCGACTGCGAGAAGCACGGCAATTACGATTAGATCCGGAGTGCCGCGCAGCAACCACACGCACACTCCAAAAAAAATGAAAAGATAAATGATATTAGTGGCATAGGGCGCCCAATCTTCGAATCCAAAAAGGTAAAATCCGAGAGCGGCCTGATAACCGGAAAGTGGAGCGTGCATCAAGTCCCGATATAGCCGGGATAGTTCTGCCCAAAATCCATTGAGCTCAATATACAATAATCGACGAATACCATCGATTACGTAATTCACGTCATTGTGAGTCATCGGCGTGGCTAGTTTGCCGACCAGGTAGGACTTCGATATCGCGGCCGCAGTAATGCAAAGTGAGATCACTAGCACGGTTACAATCGCAACATAGGAATGTTGCTGCATCAGGAAAGAAGTAGGAGCGATACTCACATTGCGTTGCAAGTCGCTTCGGCCGGATTGCGAGGTGGCTCGTGTGGTCTCGATCATATGGTGGACCTATCGAAAGCTTAGCTTTCAACTGAAGCTCGTGTCCCGGTTTCGAAATTCGCAGCACCAAATCAGCCATCGCAATCTACCACAAACCGAGTCCTTTCAAAGACTTGATCGAGGAGCAAGGACTGTGGGTGTAATGCGAACTTCAGATTCGGGACACTAGGCCGTGTGGACGGATTCGCCTCACGGGAGTTACGGAACGTCAGACGGTTTCGCGGTAGTGGGCAGATTACTCCGGCTTAATGCCCGCGAATTTAATGACGTTAGCCCATTTCTCGGTCTCGTCGAGAATAAGTTTCTCGACCACATTCGAGCCTTGACGGCATGACACCCGATCAAGCCTACTTCCCACCGCTGCCCCTCCGCTTGGCAGCCTAACCCTGGCAGAGCCTCCACTTATCGAGGCGGAAAATCTGTTCAGACAACCAGGACCACTTCACTTGACATTTTTGTGCAAACAGTTGTTACATTGTAAGTATGGGGTTGTTGTTTGGCATCAATCGGATCAGTAGATTTGCGGAGTGAACCAGATGAATAACGGTTTCATTGTGGGGAGTGTTGTAATTTGTCTAACCCCTGCGATCACGGCATGTTCGGGTGGATCTACAAGTGAAATTGCGGTGAAATCTGCATCTTACGGTAGAAATTGCAGTGCCAAACCCCTTAACCCGACTAAAGACCTCCAGACTGCCTGCGACGCAAAGTCGACTTGCGATTACAAAGTAGATGCAACCAAGATTGGCGATCCTGCCGGAGGATGCGCAAAAGACTTTTCCGTTGAATACACTTGCGGTGCAAACTCTGCCGTTCGGACAGCTAACATACCGGGCGAGGCTTCTGGACAGTCGATTCACCTCTCATGCCCTTGAGAAAATTCTGGCCCGTACTCGATCATGATGCATTAAGTCGCGTGTGCTCACTTTCTATTTATATTGCAGATAACCTTGTTTGCGCGTGATCGATTACCCGGATTCGATGGAAATGTCCCCAGATGCGATCCAGTGTGAGCCAAACGATACTCCACTTGGCCGGCGCACTTGTCATTGTGGCGGCATCGTTTTGGATCACCATCAAAGTTTTGGATTATTGGGGTCCATCGATGGTTGGGAGCGCTTCTCCAGGCGCAATTCTCCTAAAGTCCGCGACGTACGGGGGGAATTGTGGTGCGCCCGCGGGTAACGTGACTAAAAGTGTCCAAACAGCCTGCGATGGAAGGGTGAGTTGCGACTATCAAGTAGACGTAGCCAAACTCGGCGATCCAGCCGGAAGCTGCTCAAAAGACTTTTCTGTCGAATATGTTTGCAGCACAGACTCACCTCCTCGGACAACTAAACTTCCCGGCGAAGCTAATGCAAGTACGGTTCACCTATCATGCCCTTGAGCAAATGAATTTTCACTCTCAGCCAGCACTATTGAGCGTCCTTCTCGCCGTCTTCCCAATTTGCGAGCCATACTTCATGTCGGATCAAGTTAAATTAGCTACGTTCTTTCGCAGATTCTCGCAGAAATTTAGGCAGTGCAATCAATGGGTCCCGACGCAAAGCGCACCCAATCAGATACGACGCTTTCTGTCATTACACTTAGCGCCCATAGCCACACAAAAGGGCGCCACTGCTGCCACGAAGTGCTGAATGCTGCAACTATTTCACCGACTCATGGAAACCGCCCGGGGTTACGCGATAGCCCAGGTATTCGGATTGCCTACAATTCGGCGATATCATGCGCTTATTAATGAGCATTTTCCCCATGATGTGGCAACACGCGTGCTTGAGATCGGCTGCGGCATCGGGTCCGACCGACCCATGTTCGGAACCGATTACACGGGTGTAGATATCAACCCCGATTATATCGAGCGCGCCAAGCGTAATTTTAGCGGCACCTTCTTTGTGATGGATGCTAGCAAAATGTCGTTCGCACCAAATACTTTTGATGACGCAATCAGCATAGCGACCACACATCATCTCAGCGACGAGCAACTGCCGTCCTTGATCCGACGGGCGACAACTGCGGCTTCACGCCTTCATATTGTCGATGCAATCCTACCGATTTCTGCCCGCAGTTATTTCAAAACCACCCTATTCCGAATGGACCGTGGTCGATATGTGCGCACATTCGATCAGCTTCGCAGCATTGTAAGCAACAACTCACGGCTTGAATTTAGCCAAGCCATTGAAGGGCCGCTGCACGACGTTTGCTACATTCGTTGTTCGCGTTCGGCCGCACGTGAAGGTGGATATGAATAAACTCGGCGACCCTGCCCATAGCTGCGGAAAGAGTTTTTCTGTCAAATACCAATGCGGCGGTGAGTCGATCCCCCCGACCGCCGCGGTGCCCGGCAAATCAGATTTTGGAAGTTCTATTCACCTGTCGTGTCCTTGGTAAATATATGGGATACAGTTCTGACCTCTTGAATATTCTAATTTTCCTGCGCGGGCAGGGACATTTCACGCGCGGGATGTCGGTCATGGAGATCGGCGCCCAGCAATTGAGTAACGATTTCCTTGCGGCAACAGCGGAGTTGGACGACGTCGGAAAGCTTTTCGGCGTCGAACGAACTCTTTCACTCCCCGCGCCGGAGAGCACTTACCTCGTGCATGGTCAATTGGAACACCTCAGTGCTCAAGCACCATCATCGCGCGACTTTTGGCGCTGGCTCGGCTTCGATTACGCCGCTATTGATGTCGATGGAAGCCCCGGGAGCCTTGCAATCGATCTCAACTTCGAAAGCGCGCCTCCTGAAACTATCGGCAAGTACCAGCTGGTGACGAATTACGGCACGACCGAGCACGTAGCTAATCAACTCAATGCCTTCAAGATCATCCATGATTTAACGGCTGTGGGCGGGTTGATGGTGCACGAACTTCCAGCCCAGGGCATGCTCAACCATGGACTCGTGAATTACAATTTCAAATTTTTTTGGATGCTCGCCCGCAGCAATAGCTACAAAGTTGTGCTGGCGGACTATCGTCAGTCACCCCAATCATACAGTCTGCCTGACAACATTGTGGATTTTATTCGCGACGCCAATCCACATCCGCATCCGCATCTTCGGGATTTCATGGTCGCCGATGGCAGTCTGATGGTGGCGCTACAGAAGATTTATGATATTCCGTATGTTGCTCCCATTGACGTTCCGACCGGTGCGGAAATCGGACTATCGGCGCAGCAGAAGCAGCGCTATTGGACGGTGTTCGAGCCCGACGCATTTGCGCGCTTTCGCCCTAAGTGAGTGTGGCGAGTAAGAATTCCGATGAACGATCTGCGTGAATATCGCGACGTGTTCCAAGGCCTGACGCCATGGGCCGGCCCCGTCCCGCAAGGATATCTGGTGGACTTTTTGGGGACTCTCAGCGACGTGAAGTTGCGGCCCATCTCGGGCCTCGACCGTTCGTCGCTGGGCGGGGGCAATGTAGCGACTTGTCTACCGAAACTCGGTGACGGTGGCAACGCCGAAGGATGGTTTGAGGCCATCAATTGGATTGCCGCCGCGCGCGAAGCGCGTGACAAGTTCGTGATGATAAGTCTTGGCGCCCATTATGGAGCCCAGCTCGTTGACGCCTGTCGCATGCTGCAACTCGTCAATCCCATGCCCTGCACTCTCGTTGCCGTCGAAGGAGAGCCGGAAAATTTCGCGTGGATCTCCGATCACATGCGCGACAACGGTATCGACCCCAACGCACATTGGCTCCTGCCGATGGCGGTCAGCGATTCCCGTGAACCCGTGCTGTTTCCCGTCGGCGCGCCCGGCATCGGCTCCAACAATTGCCTCTCAACGAACATGCCAAATTCGCGCAAGATTTACGCCGACTTTATCATTCGCGACGGCGACCCGAATGCCGCTTTGCGTAGCCTCCTTGTCGACAATACGACGGGTTTCACGCAGCCCGTTCACCCGGGCATGCCGTACATGACGGAGGTGAAGGTCGTCAGCGCCGTCACGCTGGAGGATTTGCTCGGTCCATTCGGCCGCGTCGATTTTATCGAAGCGGATATTCAGCAATCCGAAATCGTGGTCTTCCCGCCATTCGTCGACGCTCTGCGCAAGTAAGGTCCGGCGTATTCACATCGGCACCCACGGCAAGGATGTACATGAGCCTTGCACAAGCTGTTTGCCGACAGCGGATGGAACGTCATATTCAGCTTCGCGGCCAATTCGCAGCATGAGTGCGCGCTCGGCAGATTTGAGTTGAACGACGGGGTGCTGACCGTGAAAAATCCCGACCTCTGACCCAGAACGCGCGAATTTTGGCGCATGGACACGACGCTTTTCATTTGACGGTCACGACGAGCAGTGTAGGCTATTCTAGCTGCCACGCGGTGCTAAGGACTTTGGCCGCCGAATGAACGTGCTGAGGATCGCAAAACGCATGCTAGGGAACTCTGACCAGGCTGCGCAAACTGCTATTGAAGCGAGGCTCAATGAAATTATCGCGGGCGTTGCTAATCAGACTGAGCTTATCAATCAGAGGCTGACCGAGACAATTCATGGGCTCGACAATCAATCGCAGCTCATTAATCAGCGCATGTCCGAAAATGTGCAGGGCCTGGACAACCAATCGGAGGCCTTCACTAATAGCTTGGACAAGCTAGTCCAAGGCATCCAGAACCAATCGGAACGACTGAGCAACAAACTCGACAAACTCATCGAAGGACAGCAAGCCCACTTGCAGCTTGTCGGCTCAAAGCTGGATGGTCTCGATGACGGAATCAAAAGCCAATCGCAAGCGTTGCCCATCGGCAATCCATCTCATCCGTTGATTGAGCAACATAATGAACACGACGCGGGAATCGCGCGAACGATCCGGGCCATCGATGCGAAGGGAAATCCGCTTATAGGACCAAAAGAGGTCACAGTCGGGAATGACGAGTTTGATGATGACATGCCGTCGTCCCCGGACGAAAATCGGCTAGAGCGATTCCAATATATCTTTGAAAGCATTCTGGCACCTCCCGAAGTCGAGGCACCGCCAGGTTTCCTCGTGGACTTTATGGGCATCCTGCTTGATAGCCGCTTCGCGACCAGCTCCGGTCACGATGCTGAAATAGCCGCAGGCGGAAGCCGCCGCGTGACCATTCCAACACTCCGAGAGAACTATAACGCCGACAGCGAATGGTGGTTTGAGACTGTTGATTGGTTCGTCGCCGCCCTGGAGGCTCGTGGACAGTTCGTGATGGTGAGCCTTGGCGCAAGCTATGGCGCTCAGCCCGTCGGCGCCTATAAGGCCTTGCAGATGGTCAATCCACTTCCGGTCAAGCTCGTAGCAGTTGAAGCTGACCCGCAAAGCTGTAATCGGATTCGCCAGCACTTCAGAGACAATGGAATAAACCCGGAAGATCATTGGATTGTACAGGCCGCTGTGAGCGATACCGCCGAACCGGTCCTCTTTCCAATCGGCGCATCAGGCCTTGGCAGCAATAATTGCGTCAGCACGAACGAGCCGAAGGCACGGGATATCTGGATTGAAACCATAAAGCGGAATGGCGATGCAACTTCCGCCCTTGAGAATCTCATTCGGTACGGGTCAACAGGGCTTATGCACAATATTGGCGGAGGCTGTAGCGGAGAGGTCAAATTTGTTTCTGCCATTACGGTCGCCGATTTGCTTTCGCCATTCGATAAGGTTGATCTCCTGGAATGTGATATTCAACAATCTGAAATAGTTGCATTGCCTCCCTATCTCGACCTGCTTCGCCGCAAGGTAAAAAGAATTCACATCGGCACCCACGGGGAAGACGTCCATCGATCGCTGCATCGAATGTTCGCAAAAGCGGGATGGGATGTCGTGTTCAATTATAAGCCTAATGCAACTCACCAAAGCCCCTGGGGCCGAATTCGCATTAACGACGGCGTGTTGACCGTACAAAACCCGGACTTCTCAACAGTATCGCGAAATAGAAACTAAGATGGAAGCACCTCGCAATAATATCAACGACCTCGAGCACTTCAGAAACGTCTTTGAGGGTGTGAAGCCGTGGAGCGGTTATGTACCACCGCGTTTCATCGTGGACTTCCTCGGCTCGCTGATCGACATCGAATTCAATTCGATGTGGTTCACCGAACCGGGTTTGAATCCGGCAGCGTATAATCCCGATTTTAGCCCGGAAAAATTCGGTGGCGAGCATCAGGAAACCGCGCTCCCGCACATCGCAAATGCGACCGCTCCCGAGGCAGAAGCTTGGTTCGAAGCCGTTGACTGGATGGTGTCAGCGCGCGAGGCCCGCGGCCGCTATATCATGATCACGCTTGGCGCGAATTACGGTACCCAGGCGGTCGGCGCCTATCGGGCCCTGCAAACGGTCAATCCGCTGCCCTACAAGCTGGTGGCCGTCGAACCCGTGCCGGGCAATCTGGAGTGGATCAAACGGCACATGCGCAATAACGGCATCGATCCAGATAAACAATGGATTGTGCCTCTCGCAATCAGCGACAAGATCGACCCAGTACTTTTCCCGATTGGCGCGCCAGGCTTCGGCGCTAACAATTGCTATTCAACGAACGAGCATGCCGCGCGGGCGCAATACGCCAGGGAATTCATTACCAGCGGAACGGCTGCCACTGCCGAGGCGCTCCACAATTTGCTTCTGAATAATACCACTGGCTTGCAGAAGACTCTATTACCAGGTCACAATGTTAAGGCGGAGATCAAGCTCGTCAGCTCGATCACGCTGCACGAACTGCTCGGGCCGTTCGAAATCGTGGATTTGCTTGAGTCCGACATCCAACAGTCGGAAATCTTGGTCTTCCCGCCGTTCATCGACCTGTTGCGACGAAAGGTCCGTCGCATCCATATCGGCACGCACGGCGAGGACGTCCATGTGGCTCTGCATAACCTATTTGCCGATAGCGGATGGGACGTTATTTTCAGCTACAAACCGAACGCCAAACACGAAAGTTCCCTGGGTAATTTCGAAACCAACGATGGGGTTCTCACCGTCCGGAACCCTGATCTCTAGCTGCCCTGAGACCACCGCGAAAAGATAAGGGTGCGCGCAGGCAGCCAGCAGTTGTTTCCCCCCGCCCACGCTGGTAGAAGTTGCCAATGCTCCGCTGGGAAGCGGCGTAGCAAGCAAATTCGAACCGGAAACGTTTCTCTTATAGTTCCATCGCTGCGGGACTGTTACTGAGATGGACCTTCTTATCGGCGGCGATTCCGAGCTCGGCGCGGCGACCTATCGCTACCTGCAAAAGCGAGGTCAGCCCGTTCAGGCGACGACGCGCCGTCCCGAGACGGTTTCGGCGGAACGGCCCTTTTTCGATCTTCAGACATCGTCTGACTCCTGGCAGCTTGGCAAAGACGCGGATGCCGCTTGCATCTTTGCCGCGGTCGCGCGCGTGCTCGATTGCGCTACCGATCCGTTGGGCTCCGCCGCTATCAACGTGACGCAGACGCTTCGTCTCATCGACAAGCTGAACGCGGACGGCACCTACGTCCTCTACCTGTCATCCAACCAAGTTTTCGACGGAAATAATGCGAACGTCCCCGTAGAAGCGCCGACATGTCCGGTCAGTGAGTATGGCCATCAGAAGGCCACGGCAGAGGCCGCCATTCGAGAGCGCATCGCGCGTGGCGCGCCAATCGGCATTCTGAGATTATCGAAGGTATTATCCCCGAACTTAAAATTGATCCAGCAATGGACTGACGCGCTGCTGTCTGGCAAGTCCATCCGCGCCTTCAACGATATGGCGGTAGCTCCAGTTCCCATCGATATGGCGAGCGCAGCTATCGCGAGGCTCCTTAAGGACAGAACACCTGGAGTGTACCAATTGAGCGGCCCGCGTGACGTCGCCTACTTCGAGATCGCCCGCCATCTTGCGCGCGCGCTTGGAGCGAGCACGGATTTGATCGAATCGGTCAGTGCGTCTTCGGCAGGCATGCCGAAAGGCTCGACCCCGCGCCATACAACACTCGACAGCAGCTTTCTTCGCCAGCACTTCGGAATTGCAGTCCCGGATGTGTGGGACGCGCTCTCGCCTCTGCTGGAGGCAGCGAAAACCGAACATGCACGTCAAAAAGCATCGGAACTGAAAGTCATCGCACTAGACGATCTCACCGAAGTCGCCGGGGGCGTTTATTACTCGCACTATCCACTGCCCTTGGTCGATGCGGACATGGTCGAATTTCTAAAAGGAGCGGCACGAAAGTCTCCGCTTCGACGTGCCCGGTTCTGCGCCCATTTGTCTCCACAATCCGAACAGCACGATATGCTGATTGCCAGTCATCGCGACACCTATGTCACGCCGCACCGGCATTTGAGCAAATCGGAGACGATGGTCGTTCTCGAAGGTACCGCGGAGATTATCTTATTCGACGACAACGGTGCCGTCGTGAAAACCGTCAAAATGGGACCGCCCGCCTCCGGCCGGCCATTCTTTTACCGCATGCCGCCGCGCCAATTTCATAGCCTGGCGATCGAAAGCGAGCTTCTCGTCTTTCTCGAGAACACAAAGGGACCGTTCACCCTGGACGATCGCGAATACGCCAGTTGGGCTCCCGAATTCAACGATACGGAGAACGGCAAGGCCTATATCGCCTCGCTGTTGCGGAGGGCAAACGAAGCTCCCGAGCCTTCTTCGGCGAATTAGCGATACTCGTTGAGCGGCCCCTTGGCGGATGCTAGATTGCGTCCAGCGCCAATGCGCGGCGGATTTACGCGAATCCACCTGTTCCCGCCGCCTTCGAGCACGGACCGCAGCCAACATTGAGCATTTGCAGCGAGCGTAGATAGTAACGATGGCCATCGCCGACGAAAGGACACGCGAACGGCAATATCAGTTCCAAATCTCGCATGACGCGGAACACGGCCGCGCGAAACTAGGACTGATGACAAGCGCCTCCTGGCACCAGGATCCGCGGCGGCTGCTGTTCCTGCTTTCCCGATACAAGTTCGTCGCCAAGATGCTGTCCGGCAAAAAACGCGTGCTCGAGATCGGCTGTGGCGACGCTTTTGGCACTCGCATGGTCTTGCAGAATGTCGAGTCGATTCATGCCGTCGACTTCGATCCGGTTTTCGTCAAAGACGCGAATGAGCGGATGGACCCGGGCTGGAAGTTTGAATGCCGCGTTCACGACATGCTCGCCGGCCCGGTGAGCGGAGTTTATGATGCCGCCTATTCGCTGGACGTGCTCGAGCACATTGCCCCCGCCGACGAGGGCAAGTTCGTCATGCATGTTGTCAAATCGCTAACGCCGGATGGCGTGCTCATTCTCGGCATGCCGTCATTGCAATCGCAAGCTTACGCCTCCCACGCCAGCAAGGAGGGGCATATCAACTGCAAGGATGAGGCAACGTTTCGGCAGTTAATGGAACGGTACTTCCGAAATGTCTTCATATTTTCGATGAACGACGAAGTGGTCCATACCGGCTTTTACCCGATGGCGCAGTACCTGTTCGCGCTTTGCGTTGCACCGAGAGACAATCCGCAATGATACAGATGAAGCGCATCAATCCCGAAGTATACTTCGCCGACCAATCCGTCGTGTCCGTCGGGCCAGACGAGATCGGCTTTCTCCAGCACAACGTTCAATTCTCCACCCGTCAGCGCACGCGGCTTTGCGCGCACAAAGGCCCGGAAGACGGGCTGCATGAAATGTTCGTCGTTTATACGAATTGCACGTATATGCGTCCGAACAAGCACCCTAAAGAAGAGTCGCTGCACATTCTTGGCGGATCGGCTGATTTCGTGTTCTTCGACCAGCAGAGAAACGTGACCGACGTCATCCAGTTGGGCGCGCTTACATCGGGCCGGCCGTTCTACTGCCGCGTTCCGCGCGACATCTACCATACCGTGCTGATCCGCTCGGAGCGGCTGACGATCCACGAAGGTCTCACCGGGCCATTCCGCAAGGACAGCACCACGATTTTTGCGCCGTGGGCGCCGGAAGAGAACGATATGGCCGGCGTGAAGGTATTCAGCGAACGGCTTGAGGCCGAGGTCGAGCGTCATCTGCGCGGCAAAGCGACCGTGCCGCTCCGCATGACGCGCCAGAGCCCAGAAGTTTACCAGGCCGATGAGCTGGTCGGTAAATTTGGCCGTACCGAAATGGAATTCTTGCGAAAGGCCCTGCCGGAGTCCTCGCGCAAACGCGTTCGGGTTTGTATGCACAACGGCGTCGAAGACCGCTTCCAGGAAATGTTCATCATGTTTTCGAAGGGCTCGTACTTGGCCGCTAGTAAGCACCTGGGCAAGGACGAATCGGTGGACGTGGTCGAGGGAAGAGCCGACTTTGTGCTGTTTGACGATGCCGGCAAGATCACGAATGTGATCCCCGTGGGCGATCCGTCTACGGGACTGCCGTTCTACTTGCGAACGCCGCACGAGCGGTACCATGCCTGGATTGTCCGGTCCGACGTCTTTGCAATCCACGAAACGACCGAGGGCCCGTTCCGGCGCGAGGACACCGTCCTTGCCCCCTGGTCACCGGCTGACGTGAACGATCCGGTTGCCGTGCCGCGATATCAGGCGCAGTTGGAGAGGGAAGCCGAGGAATTCGCAAGGCAGTCTGCGACGGCTCCGACCGCATGAAATCACCCCATTCGCTTATCATCGGCGGCACGCGCGGAATCGGACGAGAAGTTGTTGCTCGCTTTGTCAGCCAAGGCCATAAAGTCTCGGTGATTGCGCGCACGGTGCCGGCGCGAAAGACCGATCGGATTTCCCGGACGCAATATTGGGCGGCTGATGTGTGTGACCGCGCCGCGCTTTCCGACACGCTCCGACAGATCGTTAAAAAGGCAGGTAAAATCAACTGCTTGGTCTGCTTGCAACGGCACCGCGGCGCTGGCGATTCCTGGCACGCGGAGATCGAGACCAGTCTCACCGCGACGAAAAACATCGTCGAGGCGCTCCAAGATCAATTCGCGGCTGGCGGGAAGGCGATCGTGATTGTGAGTTCGATCAACGCGGCGCTGATTTCGGGACATCTACCGCTCGGTTATCACGTGGCGAAAGCAGCTCTGCAACGAATGGTATGTTTCTGGGCGGTCGCCCTTGGCCCCCGAGGCATTCGCGTCAACAGCGTTTCGCCCGGCACCGTTCTCAAAGAGGAATCCAAACAGTTCTTTCTGAACAACAAACCACTGCGCCAACTGTATGAGCGAATTACTCCGCTGGGCCGTTTCGGCCATGCGAAAGAGGTGGCAAGTGTCATCGCCGCTCTTTGCTCCGATCAGACGTCGTTTGTGACCGGACAAGATATCGTCGTCGACGGCGGCGTATCGCTGCAGTGGCAGGAATCGCTCGCGCGGGAGATCGTGGGCCTGACGCATCCCTCGACCGCTAAACAATCCATCTTGGAGCGTAAATGAGCGCGACGCATTACCAGCGCGACACTTGTCGCCTTTGCGGCAGCCGCAATCTTGAAATCGGATTGCACTACGCGCCTACTCCGCCGGCGGATGCCTATGTGCCCGTCGAACAGTGCGATGTCGTTCAGGACGTCTATCCGCTTGATCTCTATCTGTGCCGCGACTGCGGCTTCTCACAACTGTGCGATGTGATCCGCGCCGATTCGATTTATGTCGATTACATCTACGAGACGAAAAGCTCCCTCGGCCTGGTCGATCACTTCAAACGTTACGCTAACGCTGTCCTCGACCGCATCCAGCCGCCGCCGGGTGCGCTTGTCATCGACCTCGGCAGCAACGACGGCACGCTCCTGAGTGCGTTTAAGAAACGCGGCATGACTGTGATCGGGGTCGACCCCGCGCGCGAGATCGCGCAGGCTGCTACTGATTCCGGTGTAGAGACATTGCCGGAGTTTTTTACGGCGGAGCTCAGCGGCCGAATTCGGCGCGAACGAGGCGCCGCAGCTATCATCACGGCGAACAATATCTATGCCAACGTGGATGAGCTCGGCGAGTTCACGGACAACATTCGGAGCCTGCTGGAACCCGACGGGGTATTTCTATTCGAGTCATATTATCTCGGCGACCTGATCGAAAACATGGTGTTCGATTTCATCTATCACGAGCACCTGTCGAGCTTCTCGGTAACGCCGCTGGTGGGCTTTTTCCGCCGTCACGGCATGGAATTGATCGATGTACAGCGGGTTCCGACCAAGGGCGGATCGTTGCGCTATACGGTGCAACTGGCGGGCGGACCTCGCCCGGTCTCAAAGGCAGTTGGTGAATTGCTTGCCGAAGAGGACCGCCGCGGTCTTGGCCGGATCGAAACGTTCAAGGCGTTCTCGGCGAGGATCGAGACTGCGAAACAGGAATTGATTAACCTGCTCGCAAAACTCAAGAGCGAAGGCAAGACAATGGCCGGCTATGGTGCATCGGCCACGACGACGACGCTGATCTATCATTTTGGTTTGGGGAAATATCTGGATTATTTGGTTGACGAGTATTCGCGAAAACAGAATGTGCTCAGTCCGGGACTGCATCTTCCGGTCTTGGCCCCGCAGGCACTGCTTGACCGCAAAACAGACTATGTTGTCGTGATAGCGTGGCGCTACGTCGAGCCGATATTGGAGAAAAATCAGACTTTCCGCGACCAAGGCGGCCGCTTCATCGTGCCGTTGCCTAAACTAAAAGTCATCTAGAACGATATGAGCGACTTGGGAGCCGGCTCGAACGACGGTGAGATACAGCTAACTGTCGCGGTCACGTGCTACAATGAAGAGGCTCTCATTACCGATACGTTGGACAGCGTCCTCGGCGCGGTGACGAAAATCGGATGTTCCTACGAGATCATTATTATCGACGATGCCTCGCGCGATAATTCGGTTCGCAAGATTCAAGAGTACATCGCGTCGCATCCCGGCCTTCCAATCCAACTGAAGGTCAATCAGATCAATCGCGGCCTGTCCAACAATTTTGTCGATGCGGCATTTTTCGGTAGAGGAAAATATTATCGCCTGACAGCGGGCGACGACGGCGAGCCCGCAGAAGTGCTGGCGAATTTGTTCCAGCATATGGGCAAGGCCGACCTGATAATTCCATACAATTACAGACCGGTGATCGACAAAAGCCGGCTGCGCATCCTTTTATCGGGCGCTTACACGGTTCTGGTCAATCTTATCAGTGGCTATCATATCCGCTATTACAATGGTCTGGCGGTACACTTGCGATCCAACGTGCTACGATGGCATTCGCGCAGTCATGGTTTTGCATTCCAGGCCGATCTCATCACCCGCCTCCTCGATGAGGGTGCAAGTTACGCGCAGGTCCCGTCCTATTCGATCGACCGAAAGGGGCGAACGTCGACGGCCTTGAGCATGAGAAACGTACTTTCCGTCACGCATACCTTGCTGGAAATCGGAATTAGAAGATTAAGGAACGCAATCTACGGCCGAAAAACACCGATGCCGGTCGAAGTGTTTATCGAAACCTCGTCGACGCCCACGGAACACCGATCCGATCCTTGATAACCGTCGTCAAAGTCTCGGCAAACAGCATCAGATTGGCGGAAATTCCCCAAATCGAGCCATATTGTGGCCTTTCGATTCGGACAATTTCGCAGTAAGAGAACGGCGGCGGCCGGCACCGAGCCGTCCGGAGAACTCTACACAAAGCAACGCTGATGAACGTTCAAGACGTACCAAACCAAGACGCCCGGCCGACTAGTACGCCAGTGGTGATCTCGCCGGCGACTGCGGTCCTGCAAGCAGAGGCACCGACCTATCCCATCGGTCAGACAATAGCCGCCGAAGTCATTGCCGGATTCCGAGAGTGGCGGGTTTGGGCGATTCTTGGATGGGATGATATTCGCCAGCGTTATCGCCGCTCGGTGCTTGGCCCGTTCTGGATCACGCTGAGCACCGGTATGTTCATCTTGCTGTTGGGCGTGATCTACAGTCGCCTGTTTCATACGGATATTGCAATATACATCCCATACCTTTCAGCCGGTCTGCCGCTTTGGGGTTTCATTTCGGCGTCCATAAACGAAAGCTGCCTTGCTTTCCAGGAAGGCAGCCGCATCATGAAGCAAATAAAATTGCCGTATTCCGTTTATGTACTGCGCGTCGTCTGGAGGAACTTCATCGTCTTTGTGCATACGGTGGTGATTTTCATACCCGTTGCCATCATCTTCAAAACTACGCCGACCTGGGCAACACTTCTTGTACTACCAGGACTGTTCATAGTTTGCGTCAATGTGGCCTGGCTGGCGACGGTCCTGGCTATTATTAGCACCCGATATCGGGACATCTTGCCGATTGTCGGCACGTGCATTCAGATCGCGATGTTTGCGACGCCGATCATGTGGCCGGTAACCGCTCTCGGCGAGGATACCTACATCGCCGCGATCAATCCGCTTTATCACCTGATCGAAATCGTCCGCGCGCCGATGCTCGGCACGGCTCCACAGCTTCTTTCGTGGCTGGTCGACGGCGGTTTAGCGATCGTCGGATCCGCGTTCGCTATCACCTTGCTCGTGAGCAAATCACGACGCATTGTCTTTTGGGTTTGAGACTGGCGAGGACCACGTGGTCGCAATCACCCTGCATGACGTCGGAGTAAACATTCCGATTTTCGACGTCAGCCGCGCATCCCTGAAAAAAGCGTTGCTCGGCCGTGCAATCGGCGGGCGATTTGCCCAGTCAGGTTCGCACTTGACCGTCAGCGCGCTCAAGAACATCAATATTGAAGCGCATGACGGCGACCATATTGCGCTTGTCGGCGACAACGGCTCGGGAAAAAGCACGCTGCTGCGCGTGGTATCCAAGGTGTATCCGCCCACCAGCGGCACCGTGAATGTTGCCGGCGCCGTATCCCCGATGTTCGACGC